>Ga0210400_10001554_pt1 | contig 22497 bp, 18 predicted proteins | sample IncBWH26MmetaG_FD_155456 | JGI IMG/M metagenome (GOLD analysis project Ga0210400, IMG submission 155456) | Forest soil microbial communities from Barre Woods Harvard Forest LTER site, Petersham, Massachusetts, United States - Inc-BW-H-26-M | ecosystem: Environmental > Terrestrial > Soil >...
CGTTCAGCGCCCGGCCGGTATTGTGGCGGTTGGGGCTGGCAGCTTGGGCGTTGATGGCGATCACATATTTGCCGACCATACGGTTTTATCGGATGTCGCCGCTGTGGGCGGCGGCCTTGCCGGTGGCCGCGGCTTTTTATACGTATGCGACCTGGCTTTCCGCAGTGAGATATTGGCTGGGGCGCGGCGGGCAGTGGAAGGGCCGCGCCCAAGCGCCCGTGAAGTCTTCCGCAGATTAGACGTCGATTCACGCGCGGCGGGGACGGCTGCGGAATTCCTTTCCAACTATCCGCAATCTGTGGAACTATTTGCCGGTGACAATCCAAAGCATCCAGCGGGAACAGCCGGTTTACCATGAAAACCAAATTTGCGGTTGTGATGATATTTGTTGCTGCGTTCTTTTGCGCTGCGCGAACTTGCGGCCAGATCTACATTCCCACGAACGATCCCCCCTACTACGGGCCATATAACGGCGCGTTTTTGGCGGGCGGGGACGAACTGAAAAAACATCTGCTGAAGAACGATACGGTGCTACGCGCCGATTCGCTTTGGAGCTTGTACGCGTGGATCTGGATGGATGAGGCGCCGAAGGGTGCGGTGCTGATTGCTGGTGTGGGAGATGCGGGGGAGGAATACTCGCGATATCTGGGGGTGGACGGAGAACAATTGTTTTACTGGGGAGGAAAAGACGCCACATTTTCAGGAACGGCCCGGCTTACGCCGGGGAAATGGCAATTTGTGGCGGCGACGTTTGACGGGCAGGAGGTTCAGATTTATGCGAACGGCGTGAAGTTAGCGAGCGGGAAACCGGATGTGGGAAGAGTCAGTCCATTGCTAGTGATTGCCCCGGCACAGTTTCCCGCGCAGGAAAACCGGCATTTTGCGGGAAAGATTGCGGGACTGACGGTGTTGCGGCGAGCGTTCACCGGAGAGGAATTGAAAGAGATGTACGCGAAGCCGTTGAACTTCGCGACAGTCGTTTACGAAGAGGGGTCGAAGCCGTGGCCAGTGCAGACGCAGGGGCAGGCAGGTTACCGCGCGCCACAAGATCCGGAAACGATGCCGGGGTCAAAGGCGGCTTTTTCGAGGCCGGAGAAAAAAGCGGTGAGCGAATCGAAGCTAGGGGTTGAAGCGACGGGTTGGAATGAGTGGGCGATTGCCGGGAGATGGAAGCTGCGGCCAGCACCGGAGATTCCGGCGAGCGGCAGTACGATTTCGAGAACAGGATTTGGGACGAATGGCTGGTGGGACGCGACGGTGCCGGGTACGGTGCTGACGACGATGATCAATCACGGTGTTTATCCCGATCCCGATTACGGGCTGAACAATCTGGCGATTCCGGAGAGCTTGAATAAGCAGGATTACTGGTATCGCAGCGAGTTTACGGCGCCGGCAGACTGGAAGGAACATCGGCTGACACTGACGTTTGAGGGAATCAACTACGCGGCGGAAGTTTGGCTGAACGGGAAGCGGATGGGGACGATCAAAGGCGCGTTTATCCGCGGCGTGTTTGATGTAACTGAGGCGATTAGTGCCGGCTCTACGAATGTGCTGGCGGTGAGAGTCTCGCCTCCGCCGCATCCGGGGATTCCTCATGAGCAGAGCATCAAGGCGGGGCCAGGGGAAAATGGAGGGTTGATGTGCCTGGATGGGCCGACGTTTGTGGACACGGAGGGGTGGGACTGGATTCCGTCGATCCGGGACCGCGACACGGGGATCTGGCAGCCGGTGACGGTGAGAGCGACAGAAGGAGTGAAGATCGGCGATGCGCAAGTGGTGACGAAACTGCCGTTGCCGGAAACGAATTCGGCGGACGTGGAAATTTCGGTGCCGCTGGAGAATCAGACAAGCGCGACGATAAGCGGGGCGCTGGAAGCGTCATTTGACGGCGTGAAAGTGACGAAAACTGTTTCGCTGGGGCCAGGAAAGAATACCGTGGCCTTAAGGTCTTCGGAGTTCGCGCAACTGAAAGTGGAGCATCCGCGGTTGTGGTGGCCGAACGGGTATGGAAAGCCGGAGTTGTACACGCTGAAGCTTGCGGTGACGGTGGACGGCACGAAATCGGACATCAAGGAAGTGCGATTCGGGATTCGGGAACTGACGTATGAATTGAGCTTGCTGGATAGCACAGGCCATTTGGAGCGAGTGGAGTTTTCGCCGACAGTGGCACGAGTCAAGCAAGAGCAGATTGTGGATGTGACGCACACTGGCATCCGCAACGTGCCGTCACCGGACCCGTTTCCTTCGATTTTTCCGGAGGAGTGGAGAGACAGTTGGAAGTCGTGGGTGGCTTCGTTGAAGCCGGGGGTGGAAAAGTCGGCGGCGGTGAAGCATCTAGAGGATACGCGGGCAACGCCTTACCTGACGATTAAGGTGAACGGCGTTCGAATCGCGGCGCGCGGCGGCAGTTGGGGAATGGACGACATGCTGAAGCGCGTCTCGCGGGAGCGCCTAGAGCCGTTTTTCCGGCTGCACCGCGTCGCGAACGTGAACATCATCCGCAACTGGGTGGGACAGAGCACGGAAGAAGTTTTTTACGAACTGGCGGACGAGTACGGCCTGCTGGTGTGGAACGATTTCTGGGCCTCGACGCAAAATTACAATATCGAGCCGGAGGATCCGGCGCTGTTTCTGGAAAATGCGCGGGACACGATTTCACGCTTCCGGAATCACCCTTCGATTGCGGTGTGGTGCGGGCGAAACGAAGGCGTGCCTCAGCCGATACTGAACCAGGGGCTGGAGGAACTAACACGCACGGTGGACGGAACTCGTTATTTCTCGCCAACTTCGAACCAGGTGAATCTGCAGAACAGCGGGCCCTACAAATACGTGGAGCCGAAGCTTTATTTCACGATGCTGAATCATGGATTTTCCGTGGAGACGGGGACGCCGTCGTTTCCGACGCTGGAGAACTGGCGGGCATGGATTCCGCATGAGGATTTGTGGCCGATCAGCGACAACTGGGCGTATCACGACTGGCACCAGAGCGCGAACGGGGACATGACGCCGTTCATGGCGGAGATGGAGAAAGAGTTTGGCGCGCCGACGAGCCTGGAAGATTTTGAACGGAAGGCGCAGATGTTCAACTACGTGCAGCACCGCGCGGTGTTTGAGGGGATGAACGCGCATCTGTGGGCGCCGAATACCGGGCGGATGCTGTGGATGACGCAGCCGGCGTGGCCGAGTTCGACGTGGCAGATTTTGAGCTCGGATTACGACACGCAGGCGTCGTTCTATGCGGTGAAGAAGGCGAGCGAAATGGTGCACGTGCAACTGGACCCTTCGAATTACGCGGTGGAAGTGGCCAATTCCCTGCCCGATATGAAAACGGGGCTGACGGCACACGCGCGCGTTTATTCGCTGGAGAACAAGCTGCTGGCGGAGCACGAAGAGAAGAAGGATGCGGCGAGCGGGACAACGGAATTTTTCACGCTGGATCTGGGGCCATTTTTAAAAGAGAACGTGGCGCTGGTGAAATTGGAATTGCGCGATTCGGCCGGGAAGCTGGTGTCGGATAATTTTTACTGGATGGGGGGAGTTAGCGCGGATTACCGGAAATTGAACCGGCTGGGAGAGGCACAGATCAAGACGACCCTGCGAAAGAGCATCAAGGGCGATGAGGCGCGGGTGAATGTTGTGGTGGAGAACGCGGGGAGCACGGCGGCAATTGAGGTGAAGTTGACGTTGCTGGAGGCGGATGAAAAAACGCGCGTGCTGCCCGCGTATTACAGCGACAACTATGTTTCGCTGCTGCCGGGAGAGAAAAAAGAGATCGTTGTGGAGTTTTCGAAGGCGGCGAAAGAGGGCGTTTTGATCGGGTTGCGCGGGTGGAATCTGGGGCCTCGCGTGGTGAATCTGGGAGTGGAGAAATGAGGAAGATCGCTTTCGGCGGACTGGCCCTTCTGAGGCGGGTGGCATGGCTAAAGCCATGCGCCTACGTGGGAAAGAATAAACACTCTGGCGCGCGGCGTTGGGCATCACAAATAATGGTGACTGGCATCACAATTTGTTATAGTTAGGCTGTTCGCGCGAGGGCTGTATCCGAAGTTAAGGAACGGCACCGGAGGCCGACATGAGCATCATTCCGAACGGGAACAGTGCGAAAGTGACAGTTCCCGAGCTGCTGCAGCGGAAGTCCATGGCTGCAGATTCCACAAACAAGAAAAAAATCACCTGCCTTACGGCGTACGACTATCCGACGGCTCGACTAATGGATGAGGCCGGCGTGGACGTGGTGCTGGTGGGCGATTCGGTGGCGATGGTGGTGCTGGGGTATGAAAGCACGCTGCCGTTGACGATGGAGGAGTCGCTGCACCACACGAAGGCGGTGCGGCGCGGGGTGCAGAGAGCGCTGGTGGTGGCGGACATGCCGTTTGGCACGTACCAGGGCGATGTGAATGAGGCGCTGAAGAACGCGGTGCGCTTCGTGAAAGAGGCGGGTGCGGAGGCCGTGAAGGTGGAAGGCGGCGAGCGGCGACTGGAAGTGATTGCGCGGCTGACGGAGGCGGAGATCCCTGTGATGGGCCACGTTGGACTGACACCGCAATCGGTGAATGCGATGGGCGGATACCGCGTGCAAGGGAAAACAGCAGGCGGCGCGGAGCAGTTGCTGCGGGATGCGCGAGCGGTGGAAGCCGCCGGGGCGTTTTCGATTGTGCTGGAGGGAATTCCGCGCGAACTGGCGGCGGAGATCACGAAAAGCGTGCGCATTCCGACGATCGGCATCGGCGCAGGCCCCGATTGCGACGGGCAGATTCTGGTGCTGCACGATCTGCTGGGGCTGACGTTCCAGGAGCCACCGAAGTTTGCGCGGCGGTATGCGAATGTGGGCGAAGTGATTTCGCAGGCGGTGCGCGAATATTGCGCGGACGTGCAGGGCGGGACGTTTCCTTCGGATGCGGAGTCTTACCACGCGCCGAGTGCGATGCAGGGACGGAAACCGATTCGTGTTGCGCGATAAGCGCAACCAACCTCTTTAGATTTAATCGGTGGCGGACGAGATTCGCGCCGCCGGTTCAACTTACACCAACAAATTCGGGAAGGAGGCGCCGCATGACGCCCAACGAGATGGTTGTGCTGTATGAATTCAACGCGTGGGCCAACCGGAGGATGCTGGGTGCAGTCGCGGCGGTGAAACCAGAAGAGTTCCTGCGGCCGATGGGATCGAGTTTCGGTTCGCTGCGGGACACCACGGCTCATATCTATGGCGGTGAATGGGTGTGGCTGGAGCGGTTTCAAGGGCGTTCGCCGGCTTCCCTCCCGGATGCGACGGAATTTCAGGATGTGGCGAGTCTGCGAGAGAAGTGGGAAGGGCTTGAGGCGCGGTTGCTTGGGTTTGCCGGTGCTTTGACACAGGAAGATTTGAACCGGGTGATGAAGTATAAGACGTTTAAATTTGGCGTTTATCGCAACCCGCTTTGGCAATCGATGCAGCATCTTGTGAATCATGGAACCTACCACCGGGGGCAAGTAACGACGTTGCTCCGGCAATTGGGAGCAGAGCCAGTGCTGACGGACTTGATGCATTTTTACCGGGAGCGCGCCGTGGCGGCGGGCGCGTAGCGCGGATGGAGACGATCCGGACGGTTGCCTGGATGAAAGAACGGGCGCGGGCGGCGCGACAGGAGCAGCAGGTCATCGGGCTGGTGGCGACGATGGGGGCGCTGCACGCGGGACACCTGGCGCTGGTGGAGAGGGCGAAGAGAGAATGCTCGCCGGTGTACGCTTCAATTTTTCTGAATCCCAAACAATTTGCGGCGAATGAGGATTTGTCGCGGTATCCGCGGCCGCTGGAAGCGGACGTGGAGAAGCTGACCGCGGCGGAGGTGGATGGATTGTTTCTGCCGGAGGCGGAGGAGATTTATCCGGCTGGATTTTCCACGTATGTGCACGTGGAGGGATTGAGCGAGCGGCTGGAAGGCAGGTCGCGCGCGGGGCATTTTCGGGGCGTGTCCACGGTGGTGCTGAAGCTGCTGGAGATTGTGCACCCGCACTTTGCGTATTTCGGGCGGAAGGATGCGCAGCAGGTGCGGATCGTGCAGCAGATGGTGCGCGACCTGAATCTGGATACGGAGATTGTGGTGTGCCCGATTGTGCGCGAAGCCGACGGGCTGGCGATGAGTTCGCGGAATACGTATTTGCAGGGAGAGGATCGGAAGGCGGCGACGGTTTTGTATCGGGCTCTGCGGGCGGCGGAGAGCGAGATTGCGGCGGGCGTGCGCGATTCGCTGGAACTGCAGAGCGCTATGCAGAAGGTGCTGGCAAGCGAGCCGCGAGCGAGTGTGGATTACGCGGAGATTGTGGATGCGGAGACGTTTGAGCCGGTGGTGCGTATGGCGCGGCGGTGCTACGCGGTGATGGCGGTATATCTGGGGAAGACGCGGTTGATTGACAATATGTTGATTGAACCGGCGGGGAACGAGCTGCGAGTGGAAGTGTAGGCGGCGAATTCTCGGGAAATTTATCCTTATTATTTACGTTGATGTCCTTCGCGCATCTCCGGTCAAAAGCACCGGCGTCCACACACCGGACCATGCCGAATGCGCTCAGGATGACAAACCTCGCTCAGTGAAATTTCAAGAAATTTTCTGGAGATGGGCGAGGACTTCAGCGGCGTGGCCTTTGGCTTTGGCCGGGTCCCAGATTTGCTCGATTTTGCCGTCCGTGCCGATCAGAAAGCTGCTGCGAACGATTCCCTTGAACAGGCGGCCCATGAATTTCTTCCCGCGCCACGCGCCGTAGGATTCGATCATTTTGTGGGTGGGATCGCTGAGCAGCGGAAAGTTAAGCTTCCACTTTTCGCTGAATCTCTGCAGTGGCTCCAGAGTATCAGCGCTGGCTCCGAGAATGGAGACACTTAGCTGATCGAACTTCTTTTTTGCGTCGCGAAACTCGGACGCCTCAATTGTTCAACCCGGTGTATTTGCCTTCGGAAAGAAGAAGAGAAGGACGCGGCGGCCTTTGAAGTCTTTCAGCGAGAGCGGCTTGCCGCCGTCGGAGGCGAGAGTGAACTCTGGGGCTTTGTCACCGATTATGAGCATGAGGCTGGTCTCCTGAACTTGTCGACAAGCTACAAACGGCTGAAATTCGCCCGCCTCAGAAGGCGGCCGCTACAAAAACTAGGAAAGCAGGCGGCGGACGATGTCGTTGACCGCCTGGGGGTTTGCCTGGCCTCGGGTGGCCTTCATCACCTGGCCGACGAAAAATTTGAAAACGCCTTCGTTGCCGGATTTGAACTTGGCGACGTTGTCGGGATTTTTCTCGATGACTTCGCGAGCGGCTTTTTCGATGGCGTCGTCCCCGACCTGGGCGCCGAGGCCCTCTGCGGCAACGATTTCTGCAGCGGAGCGGCCCGTTTCGAACATAGTCGCAAAAACTTTCTTGCCGACCGCGCCGGTGATTTTGGCGGAGTCCACCAGCACGACGAGATCGCCTAGCGCGGCGGGCTTGACCGGGCTTGCGGTGATTTCCCTGCCGGAATCGTTGAGGCGGCGGAGAAGTTCGGTCTGCATCCAATTGGCCGCGGCTTTGCCGGGTGCGCCGGCTTTTACGACGAATTCGAAATAATCGGCGAGTTCTTGCGAGCCGGTGAGAACTTCGGCGTCATAGGGCGTAATGGCGTAGGCGGAAACGAAACGGGCGCGCTTGGCGGCGGGAAGTTCGGGCAGGGAACGAAGAACTTCATCGCGCCAGGCCGGGCTGACGTGGACCGGCAAAAGATCGGGCTCCGGGAAATAGCGGTAGTCGTGGGCCTTTTCCTTGGAGCGCATGGAATCGGTGCGATTGGCGGCTTGATTCCAGAGGCGCGTTTCCTGCGAGATGCGGCCGCCGGATTCGATGATGCCGATGTGGCGCTCGATTTCGTATTCGAGGGCTTTGGCCAGATAGCGGAACGAGTTGAGATTTTTTACCTCGACCTTGGTGCCGAATTCCGGGGCGCCGCGGCGGCGGACGCTGACGTTGGCGTCGCAGCGGAGCGAGCCTTCCTCCATATTGACGTCGCTGACGCCAGTGTAGAGCAGGATCTGGCGCAACGTGGTCAGGTAGGCGTATGCCTCGTCGGGCGTACGCATGTCCGGCTCCGAAACGATTTCACTGAGCGGGGTGCCGCAGCGATTGAAATCGACGTAGGTTTTTTCGGCGGAGTGGGGAAAACCGTCGTGAAGCGATTTGCCGGCGTCTTCCTCGAGATGGAGGCGGGTGATGCCGATGCGCTTTTTTTCGCCGTGGACTTCGATTTCGAGCCAGCCGCCGGTGGCCAGGGGCAGTTCGAATTGCGAAATCTGGTAGCCCTTGGGCAGGTCGGGATAGAAATAATTCTTGCGCGCGAAGCGGGAGTGCTCGTGAACGGTGCAGTTGATGGCGAGAGCGGCGCGCATGGCCATTTCAACGGCGTGCTTGTTGAGGACGGGGAGCGTGCCGGGAAGGCCGAGACAGACCGGGCAGACGTTGGAATTCGGCGAATCGCCGAAACGGGTGGAGCAGCCGCAGAAAATTTTCGTTTTGGTGAGGAGCTGGACGTGGACTTCCAGGCCGATGACCGGCTCGTATTTGGCGAGGAGTTCGGGAGACATGGCGGATTCTGTGGCGAATTTCGTCATGGTGAAAGAAATAAAGTATAGCAGAGGCGTGCCGAGGGATGCGCGGGGAGGGTTGGATTTCAGTGATGAAGAGTTTGGGCCAGAGAACCGGGGACTGGTTTACTTTGAGATCCTTCGGGCATCCTCGTCGGATGCCCTCAGGATGACACGTATTATGGGTGCGGGTGCAAAGAAAGGAATGTTGAGCGATTTGGTTGCAGGCGAAGAGTCGGAAAGAGATGCTCGGCCAGGGCGAAGGCGCCGAAGAAGAGCGTGGAGTAGAGAGCATCGCCGGCGAGGGTGTTGCCGAAGAAGGGCAGGCCGGCGATGTAGCAGGCGGCGAGACCGACAGGAGTGTGCGGGTAGGTGGCGGAGATTTGCCAGACGGCGAAGTTGGTGACGAGAAAGAACTGGAGCGCGCCGAGACATACGGCGCCGCCGATGCGGAGAATTGTGCGGCGATTGGCTAACCATGCGCCGATTAGCACGCTGAGTAAGAAGCTGGCATACACAACAGGAATGAGGCGGTGGAGGCCGACAAAAAGGTCACCGGCGAAGAGGGCCAAGAGCGGAAAGAGAAAAGCCACGCGGTGATCGCGAAACATGGCACCGGAGAAGAGCGCCATGGCGCCGATGGGCGTGAAATTCCACGGATGCGGAAGGATGCGCACCGCTGCGGCGAAAATGATCATTGTGGCGGTGAGAATGGCGCGAAGGACAAACACGTGAGTTGTCGATCTTTCCTGGAACATAATTTGAGTCAAACCTCCTTTGCGGTTATTTCTGGCAACAAGTCGCGGAAGATGAAGGAATCACGCTGGACGACTTCGCCGAGGGTGAAGCCGATGGGGCGCGAAAATATGGGGCCGTCGAAGACGAAGGTGTGGAACTCGCCGTTTTCACCGCAGGGATCGACGCTGGCGGGGAGATCGGCGAAGAAGGACTTATCGAGTTCGCGGCCGGCGAAGCTGGGATCGAGGACTTTGGAATCGATGCAGACGGCGACGGAGCGAAAGCCGGCTGCATGGAATTCGCGGATGAGTTCGCGCGTGTCACGTTTCCAGATGGGGAAGAGGGCCTGCATCTCCACGCGAGCGAGGTTTTTTTCACGGTAGAGGCGAAGATCTTCGAGGAAGATGTCGCCGAACGCCACGCGGCGGATTCCCTGTTTGCGGAAGGTGAGGAGGGCCTCCTCCATTCGTGCTTCGTAAATCGAATTGACACATTGTGGCGGGATAAAGACTTCGTGCAGAGGCAGGCGGAGAGACTCCGCCTGCTGGTGGAGAAGTTCGCGACGAACGCCGTGCATGCTAATGCGGTCGTAGCCCTCGGTCGCGGTGGTGAGCAAAGACGTGATGCACACATCGTTTTGCTTGAGCAGCGTGTGCAGCGCGAGGGCGCCGTCTTTGCCGCCGCTCCAGCAGAAGAGGATGGGTTCAGGTGAAGGCAAGTTGCGCTCCGGTGTTGAAGACGGGCCGGGCAAGCCCGGCCCGTACAAGGGAAATTGCCACGCGCATCAGTTTTTTCCGGCGAAGACGTAGCGCAAGCCGAACATGTAGTAGCGGCCGAGCGCGGGATAGCCGAGGGCGTCCTGGTATTGTTTGTCGAAGAGGTTGATGGCGCGGGCGGTGACGAACAGGCCGCGGGTCACGTTGTAGTTCGCGGCCATGTCGAAGCGGGCATAGCCGGGATTTGTGGTTTGCGTGGGATTCAGAAAATTGGAATCCGTGCGCACACCGGTGAAGTAGCCAATGAAATTCCAGTTCACCCGCGCGTAATTGAGATTGACCCCGAATGAGCCGGAATTGACTGGACGGCGAATCAGATGATTGCCGGGCACCAGCGATGGATCCGCAAACGGATTTTCGGACTTCACCACGCGGGTGTCGTCGTAGGTGTAATTGCCGTTGACGAAGAGCCATTTTCGAACGCGGAATTCGGAAGCGAGGTTGACGCCGCGGGAAAGAGCGAGGTCGGTGTTGAAATAGGTGCCGCAAAAAGCGGAGGTCGGCGCAAAACTTATGATGTCGTAAAAGCGGCTGTAGAAATAATCGGCGGAGAGCTTCCAGCGGTCTGAAGCGAGCTTCTGATCGAAACCCGTGATCCATCCCTTGCTGGCTTCCGGTTTGAGATTGGGATTTCCCGGAACACACGGGTCGGTGCCAAAAGTCTGGTCGAAGCGGGGCTCCTTAATCCCCTGGCCGTAAAAAGCGCGGTAACGCGTGTCGCCAAAGAAACCTTTGCCGTAGTGCAGCACGTAGGATCCGCCGATTCGGGGAACGACGCGAGTGCCGAAGCTGCCGTTGGCCTCGACGCGGCCGCCGAAATCAAGAGTCAGTCTGGAGAGCGGCGTATACCGGAAGTCGAGATAGCCAGCCTGGTTGTTGCGGCGCAGATGGCCCGGGGAAATAAAAGTGATGCCGCCATTCTCGACTTCGTACTGATAGCCGACCGTGGCGATAAAGTTGCGCGAAACATAGCTCGATTGCGGGTTGAACGCGACGCGGTTGAAGGTGAGAAGCGAGTCAAAGGGAAAAGTGTCGCCCTGATTGGCGAAACTGTGCTGGCGCGTATAGGAGTCCGAGCCCACGAGCTGGTGATGCCAGTGGGAGCCGGAAGTGAACTCCCAACGGGCGTTGGCGGAAAAAATCTTCTGGCCGTAGCCCTGGTAAAGATCCGGCGGGCCCTGCAGAGTGGGGCCGGGAATGCCGGCGTCACTGGTGTTGTTGCGGAGAGAAAAATGCAGCTGGTTGGTGTCCGAAAAGGCGTAGCCGAAATTCCCGGACAAGGTGCGGTTCACGAAATAGTCGTTCGGGCCCTGGCCGCCGGTCTGAAAATAGGCGGCTGCCGCGGAGTAATCAAGCTTGCCGATAAGGCCGCTGAGATCGCCGCCACCCCGCCCGGAAGAAAAATTGCCGCCTTCGGAGTAGACGCTGAACGCCGGAACAAGTGTATCGCCACGATGGGTGAAGAGCTGAATGACACCGGAGACGGCGTCGCTGCCGTAGATGGCGCTTTCGGCGCCTCGGACGATCTCGACTTTGGCGATATTTTCGGTGGTGAGGCTGGAGAAATCCACGCCGCTGCCGGGCGGATTAATGGGTGTGCCATCGACAAGAACCTTGGTGAAATTGGAATTGCCGCCGTTCAGAAATACCGAAGTGCTGCCGCCGAAAGGCCCGGTGCGATCAATGGCGATGCCGGGAGAAAATTGCAGGAGCTCGGGCAGCGAGACGGCCTGGCGGTCGTCAATCGTTTCGCGGGAGATGACATCGGTAGGCGCGGTGGTTTGCTGAGCGGTAGCGGGAACCGATTGCGCAGTGACGACAACGCTGGAAGAGAGCGGTTCGAGGTCGAGGTGAAGGTTCAGGACGCGGGACTCCCCCGGCACAAGAGTGAGAGCGATTTCACGCGCTGAGAAAGAAGCGCGGGAGAAGCGCAGTCGATAGCGGCCAGCCGACAGAGGTATCGAGTACGAGCCATCGGAGGAAGAAACGGCAGTAACTGGCTGGCCTGCCGAAGACGGTTCGGGTTGCGCGGTGATCTGAACTTCAGCGATGGATGCGCCCGAGGGATCGGTGAGGGTGCCGGCGAGACTGGCTTTGTTGTTTTGGGATTGGGGTGCTGCTTTTGAGCTTAGAGTGGGAATACAAATCGCGACGAGCAAAGAAAGTATGGCGAGTATGTTTTTCATGGTTCCTCCGCTCCCTCACGCGCGGGAGCTTGAAGGTTGGCCGGTGCAAAGAGGCTTACACGGGCTGCTGACTTCGCCGGTCTCCTGGCTTGGCGAAAAGGAACTCTGTGGGACGTGGCAGGCTGAAGCCCGCCGCTACTCCTGGCCGATCTGAAGATCGGCCACTACAGGGTTCACTCGCTACCTTCCCGTAGCGGGAATTCGCTACAGTGGCTGGCGAGCACTACATTCGCCTTACAGTCGCGCGGCGGCGACGGTATTGCACCGTCTTCCCGAGCACGAAGTCCGCGGTTAATGTTGGGGGCAGAGCCCGCTGCGGGTTAAGGATTTCGGAGGCGCCAGGCCGCCGGGTTGAGGTGGACAAGGAGACTTCTACTTATTTGTAAAAAGCGTGACTCGCGGCCGGCCGGAAGGAGTCATCTCCACGGAAAGCGGCGCTTGGAAAACCTGTTCGAGAATTTCGCGCTGGAGCACCGTTGCCGGAGGACCAACGCGAAGGCATTTGCCCCGATGCATCAGAACAACCTGGTCGGCGTATTCGCCGGCGAGATTCAGCTCATGCGTGACGACGACAACGGTATAGCGATTCTGTGCGGCGAGGCGGCGCAGAGATTCGAGCAGATCCACCTGAGCGCCGATGTCGAGGTGCAGGGTCGGTTCGTCAAGAAGCAGGAGGAGCGGCTGTTGTGCCAGGGCGCGCGCCAGAATGATCCGCTGCTTTTCGCCGCCGGAGATCTTGTCCATCCAGCGGTCGGCGAGTTCCGAGGCGCCAACCTGCGCGAGCGCATTGTTGGCGATGATGATGTCTTCCTCGGACTCGAAGCGGAGGCCGCCGCCATAGGGATGGCGGCCCTGGATGACGAATTCCCAAGCGCGCGACGGGAAAAGCAAGCGGCTTTCCTGTTGAACCAGAGCAATGCGCTGGGCACGCGTTTTGACGGCAAGCGAGTGGGTTTCGAAACCATTGAGGAAAATGCGGCCGGAGAGCGGCTGGAGCGCGCCCGAGATGAGTTTGAGCAGCGTGGATTTGCCGCTGGCGTTGGGGCCGAGGATGGCAACGAGCTCGCCGGGCTTGGCCTGAAAGCTCATCGCCTCAAGCGTGAACAATGGCGCTTGCGAGGGATTTGGCGCGTAGGCGTAGCTGACCTGTTCGACGCTCAATCGAACATCGCTGCTTGCGCGCGGGGCGTCTCCGGGAAGCGGGTGGCGCAACGCGCTGCTCATGCAATTCTCCGGCGAAGCAAATAGATGAAGAGCGGCGCGCCGGCGAGAGCCGTCATGGCGCCAACCGGCAGATCGGTGGGCGAGGTCACCGTGCGCGCGAGCGTGTCCGCAATCACCAGCGCAATCGCACCGCCGAGCGCGGAGGCAGGGATCAGCATGCGATGGTCGGAGCCAAAGATGAGACGCATGACGTGGGGAACGAGCAGGCCGACGTAGCCGATGGTGCCGCTGACGCTCACGGCAAGGCCAGTGAGAATGGAAGCGGCGATGTAAACGACGATGCGGACGCGCGGCACATCCACACCGAGATGCATGGCTTCTTTTTCGCCGGCGAGAAGCAGATTCAGATCGGAGGCGGTGGTGTAAATCGCGCCCGCGGCGATGATGAAACCAAACGAAAGAAAATAGAGCAGGCTGCGGGGCTGCGGAGTGGAAAGATCGCCCATGAACCAGAAAGCGCTGCCGCGAAGATTGTTGCCCGAAAGGGTGGTCATCAGAAACATGATGACCGCCTGAAGGAACGAAGCGGTGATGATGCCGCCGAGGAGCAGCGTGGTGCTGTCAATCTGTCCTTCGCGACGCCCAAGAATGTAGACGGCGGCGATGGTGAGGGCGGCGCCGAGAAACGCTCCGACGGGAGTAATCAACCCCGCCATTTCGGGGGTCAGATCGAGACGCGATTCCAAGATGAGCGCGACGATTGCTCCAAGCGCGGCGCCGGAAGAAACGCCGAGCACGTAGGGATCAGCGAGTGGATTGCGGAGCAGCGCCTGGAAACTGACGCCAGCGACAGATAGTGAAGCTCCCACAAAAACCGCAAGCAGGATTCGCGGCAAGCGGATGCCGAGGACAATCATGCCGTAGTCACTGGAGAGAGCACTGGTGCGGTGAAGCAGGACGCTGATGAGATCCCTGCCGAGACCGTAGAGCGAAACCTGGACCGCGCCGAGTTTCATGGCCACGACCACGACGACAAAAAGAATGACCGCGAGAATGCCGCAGCGGAGCAGGAGCCGAGTGAGGGTCAGCGGGCGCATGCAATCTCCATCTCGAAAGGCTGCGCTTCCAGAGTCATGTGGGCGGGCGTTGGCCCGCGGGGATTCGACGGAGCTGAAGCGGGCGACGCCGGCTTTTCGGTGGCGGGCGAATCCTGAAATGCGGCGGGATGAAGCTGGCGCGCGAGGTCTTCGATGGCGGAAACGATGCGAGGGGCCGGGCGATTCACCGCGTCGCTGATGACCGCGAAGCGGTGTTTGCGGACGGCATCAAGCAATTGCCAGCCGGGGAGCACGGAAAGGGCTTCAAAGTCTCGCGCGGCGGAATCCGGATGCGAAGCAGCGAATACCAGGTATTCGGGTTGCAGGCGGACGACTTCTTCGAGATTCGTCTGCGGCCAGTCCTGTGTGGCGTCCACGATGCTGGCGGCATCGGCTCTGCGAAGTGCGTCGGCAATGAAAGTGTTTTTGCCCACGGAGATGAGCGGCCGGGTCCAGACGACGAAGAGAACACGGCTGGGCGGGAGCGATTCAAGCTTTGCGTGCAGCGCAGTGAGGCGAGATTCAAGATCGGCGGTGAGCGATTTGCCGGTTTCGGGTACGCCGAGAAGATCGGCGAGCTTTTGCGTGGTGGAGAGAATTTCATCCACGGTCTGGGCGTGGGTGGCGTAGGCCGGGATGCCGAGGGTATCGAGAGCGCGAACTGTGTCCAGGCGATTGATTTCCTTGGTAACAAGAACAAGATCGGGGTGGAGTGCGGCAATTGCTTCCAGATTCGGATTGATGGGGCCGCCGACTTTCTTTTTCTTCTGCGCATCGGGAGGATAGTCGCAAAAGTCGGTGTCACCGACGAGGCGGTCCTGCACGCCGAGGGCGTAGAGCGTTTCGGTCAGGCTGGGCGCGAGAGAAACGATACGCGTGGGAAGTTGCGGAACGCGGATGCTGCGGCCGAACTCATCCACTACTTCACGCATAGCAGGGGGCGCGGGAGAAGCAGGGGCGGGGGTGGACGATTGGGCGTGAAGGGGCAGGGCGCCGAGAAGGAGGGCAGCAAAGCAGAAAACACGGACGCGACGCAAAGCCTTTTCTAATTTTTGAAGCACGAATCTCCCCTGACGAGAGTGCCGCGAGAAGCCTGAAAACAAAAAAACCGGCGAGAAGCCGGGGTAGTACAAGAGGCGTACCCTCTCGCGAAGTAGGCCCAGTCACGGCGGCGAGGGAGGGTAGCCTGGCTCTCGGCGATAAAGCCGAATACAGTGGCGGGACCGCGGCCGAATTGCACGGCACTTCCCCACTTCCCTTGCCTGCTGAATGTCCAAATCAGTTTACGGGGCGTACGGAGGAGTGTCAATCAAACCCGGAATTTATGCTGCATTTGGTTAACGATTCTTCCAATTGGGTTTGCGCTTTTCGCTGAGGGCGCGGAGGCCTTCCTGGGAGTCTTCGAGGCGATAGAGTTCGTTAAGGAAAATGTTCATGGAATTGCGGAGGCCGTCGCGGAGGGAGAGGCCCATGCCGCCGAGAATGGCCTTCTTGGCCATGGTGAGCACCGGGCCGGAATGGCCGGCGATGCGCGAGCAGAGGTCTTTGACGGTAGCGTCGAGTTGCGCTTCGGGAACGAGACGGTTGACGATGCCGAGATCGAGAGCGCGCTCGGCGGTAACAGGTTCGCCGAGGAGGACGAGTTCGAGCGCTACTTTTGGGCCGACGAGGAACGGGAGAATCGTGGACGCGAGCGGCGGAAAAACACCGAGCGTGATTTCTGGCTGGGCGAAGCGGGCTTTCGGCGTGGCAATCACCATGTCGCCGAACGCGGCGAGTTCCGCGCCTCCGCCAATGGCCGGACCGTTGACAACGCAGATGACGGGCTTCGAGGTTTCAAGGATGCCGGTGAAAACGGAGTGGAACGCGTCTAACATTTGAAAGACGCGATCGGTGGTGTATTCGCCAACGTCGATCCCGCCGCAAAAAACCTTGCAGGCGGAATCGAGCAGGATGAGTTTCACATCGTGGCGTTCGCCGACGTGAGCGATCCCGTCGACCATCTCGCGCAGCATGTTTTCGTTGAGGAGATTGTGGTCGGGGCGGCTGAGGGTCATGCGCGCGACGCCGGAATCAATATGCAATTTCACGAACTGGAAATCCGCGGGATTGCGGCGGGTGGGTTCGGTGCGAACCTCGACGTTGCGATCGGCCAATGTGGTGCGGCGTGCTTCCACGGGGGTTTCTCCTTCGGGAATGGGTCTAAGGCGGATGGTAGCATGCGGGGATGGATGGGCTTCGGCGGTCGCGCAGCGAGGTGCGCAAAGAGTTTGCTGGCCGAAGAGACGGGCGATGTGGGGAGCGGCACTCGCACGGCAGAGGAAAGAAGGATTAGAACGGATGGGTGGTGGACTACACTATCTAAGCGATGAATCGCGGAACGGAGTCCAAATTCGACAAGCTGCCGACGGCGTATGCGCTACTTCTGAAAAAAAGCGTAGCGGTTGAGGGTTTTCCAGAGCAGGACTGGTGGGAGAGGGCGCCGGCGATTCGATTCGAGCGCGACTGGAGAGGCGAAAAAGCGGATCCCCAGCGAGCGACGGAAGTCCGGCTGTTGTGGAACGAGCAGACGCTGTTCTTGCGGTTCCTGGCGCGGTATCGAGAGCTGCATGTTTTTCAGGATGCGCGGGCGGACGGATGGCGCGACGAATTGTGGGAGCGGGACGTTGCCGAAGCGTTTCTGCAGCCGGATGCGAACGAAACCCGGGTGTATAAGGAACTGGAAGTGAGCCCAAACGGATTTTGGATCGATCTGAATATCGCCCACGGGGAAAAAGAGGAGATGCGCAGCGGACTGCGGCGGCGCGTGGTTCAGGATACAGCGGCCCAAACGTGGACTGCGGAGCTTGCCGTGCCGTTGCAGAGCCTGACGCCGATGTTTCATCCGAAGCGGAGCTGGCGGGCAAACTTTTTTCGGGTGGAAGGAAAAACGGAGCCGAGATTTTATTCGGCGTGGAGCCCGACGTTTTCGCCGGCGCCGAATTTTCATGTGCCGGAGGCGTTTGGGCATTTGGAATTTCGTGAGGACTCATAGGAGGAATTGCGTGTTTCGTCGTTTGTATTCCTTTCCTGGTAGAAGAGCACCCAGGCGCGACACCGGCACCTGGGGCACCCGGGTTCGTGCCTTAGCTGGACTAATTTTGCTCGTCGGGATGGCGAGCGGAATTTCGCTGCGGGCGCAGGAGTTCGCGAAGACCGACGCTCCCGCGGTGAAGAAAGTGGAGCCACCGAACTGGTGGGTGGGCCTGACGCCGGATGTGATGCTGCTGCTCTCCGGAAAGAATTTGCGGGCGACGCATGTGGGCTGCAATCTTCGCGACGTGGTGGTCAGCCGGACGCAATCGAGCGCCGACGGCGATTATCTGTTTGTATGGCTGAAGCTTGAACCAGGGCTTCACACCGGCACGGCGGTTTGCCGGATCACGACGACGCATGGAGAGACTACGTTTGAATTGCCCCTGGAGGCGCGGCAGCAGATTCTTGGCAGAAATCAGGGGATTTCCCTGGATGACGTGATTTACCTGATCATGCCGGATCGCTTTGCGAATGGCGATTCGCTGAACGATGAGCCCGCGGAATTTCCAGGTTCGCACGATCGGGGGAAACCGCGGGCCTATCACGGTGGAGATTTGCGCGGGATCGAAGAGCACCTGGATTATCTGAAGGACCTGGGAGTGACTACAGTGTGGCTGACGCCGATCGTGAAGAACGGCGTCGCGCAGGATTACCACGGATATGGCACGACGGATTTGTACGCCGTGGATCCGCACCTGGGCACGCTGGCGGATTATCAGGAGCTGGTGCAGGTGGCGCATAAGCAGCACATGAAGGTTTTGTTTGACGTGGTGCCAAATCACGTGGGGCCGCGGCATCCCTGGGCGGCGCATCCGCCGATGCCGGACTGGTTTCACGGAACGCCGGAGCATCACCTGAAGGCCGGATCGCCGCTGAAGGGATCGTTTTACGGACAGCCCGATAAGCAGGACGTTACCAACGACGTGTTCGAATCGTTGGTGGATCCTCATACGCCGCCGGAGTTGCGGCGGAGCCTGACGGAAGGATGGTTCGCAGGACTTCTGCCGGACATGAACACGGAAAATCCGGCGGTTGTGCAATATTTGGCGCAGAACAGCATCTGGTGGGCGGAGAAGACGGGGCTGGACGGCTACAGGATTGACACTTTTCCGTATGTCTCGCGGGAGTTCTGGGACCAATGGCACACGGCGCTGCGGAAAATCTATCCGCGGCTTTCCACGATTGGCGAGGTGTTTCACCCGGACCCGACGGTGACTTCGTTTTACCAGGGCGGAAGGAAGGGCTGGGATGGCATTGACACGCAACTGACGGGACCGTTTGATTTCCCGCTCTATTTCACGCTGCGAGACGTTTTGCTGAACGGCGCACCGGCGGGAAAACTGGCGAACATCCTGCGTCAGGATTCGCTGTACCCGTATCCCGAATTTCTGGTGCCCTTTTTCGGCAATCACGATACGACTCGCATTTCGGGAACGCCGGGGGGAACGCTTGCGCGGTTGAAGCTGGCGTTTGGCTTGATTCTTACGGTGCGCGGGATTCCGGAACTTTATTACGGCGACGAAATCGGCATGCCGGGCGGGCGCGATCCGGACAACCGCCGGGACTTTCCCGGTGGATGGAGGGAGGACGAGCGGAACGCATTCACGAAGGTCGGACGCACCCTGGAGCAAAACGAGATACATGAGTTTGTGAGCGCACTGCTTTCGGTGAGAGCGGAACATGCCGCATTGCGCCGAGGGAAACTATGGAGCCTGGCCTCGGACGATACGACGTATATTTTTATGAGGGAGACCGACGAGGAGAAAATCGTGGTTGCGTTTCACGCGGGCGAAGACGCGCGGGAGATTGCGGTGCCGCTGCAGGACACTCCGGGGCAGGAAGCCACGAACGCTACGGTGATTTTTGGACTGGGGCAGGTGGAACTGGCGGGAAAGACAATGAAGCTTCGCTTGCAGGGCCAGAGCATCAGCGTGTTCATGCTTCAGTAGGACGTGGTTGCCAACAGGCAACAATATTACCGGGATTTGACAGGCGCAAAGTGGGCATCACCGGGCAGGTAGCCTATGATTGTTACGGGCCAACTATGGGAAAAGTGGCGACATGCCTGTTTCAAGATTTCTCAGACTCCGCGCAATCCAAACTCGGGAGATGAAGATGAAAAAGCTGTTTGTGCTAATGGCGCTGTTGGGGACGACCTTGATGGCGGTGGAAAAAACGGTTTATGACTTCACGCTGAACTCGATCGAGGGGCGGGCCACGCCTCTGGCCTCGTTCAAAGGAAAAGTGGTGCTGCTGGTGAATGTAGCCAGCCGTTGCGGTTATACGCCGCAATACGCGGGGCTGGAAGCGCTATACGAAAAATACAAGGACCGTGGATTCGTGATCGTCGGAATTCCCGCAAATAATTTTGGCGCACAAGAGCCGGGAACGAATCAGGAGATTAAGACATTCTGCACTTCGAAATATCACGTGACATTCCCGATGATGGCCAAAGTTTCCGTGAAGGGGAGCGACATTACGCCGCTTTATGCCTTTCTGACAGACAAGGCGGCGAATCCGAAAACGGGCGGGGATATCGGGTGGAATTTCACAAAGTTTCTAGTTGGCCCCGACGGACAAGTGATCGCGCGGTTTGATTCGGAAGTCGAGCCGGATTCAAAGGATCTGACCTCGGCGATCGAGAAAGCACTCAGCAACCTGAAGTAGCAGCCGCGCGGGGTGGCGGTTCGACGCATGGCGATTCTTTCCCTCCAATCCGTCAGCAAAGAATATGCAAGTGACGGCCAGAGCGTTCGCGCGTTGGATGGGGTCACGCTGGAAGTGGCCGCAGGCGAGTTTGTGGCGCTGGCCGGAAGAAGCGGATGCGGGAAATCGACGCTGCTGCACCTGGCGGGAGCAATGGATTTTCCGACGTCGGGCACGGTCCGGATCGAGGGCCGGCCCACGTCGGATCTGAATGATGCGCAACAGACGCAACTGCGACGGGAAAAAGTCGGGTTTGTCTTTCAATCCTTCCAACTGCTGCATACGCTGACAGTCCAAGAAAATGTGGAGTTGCCGCTTCTGCTTGCTGGCAAAAGCAGCGCGCGCGAACTGGCGCTGGAGCGGTTGCACTGGGTGGAACTCGAGGGGCTCGGCGCCCGTTATCCCCATCAACTTTCCGGCGGACAGATGCAGCGCGTAGCGATTGCGCGGGCGCTGGCTCATTCACCGCGTATTCTGCTAGCCGATGAGCCGACGGGAAATCTGGATACGGCGACGGGCGGTGTGATTTTGCAATTGCTGCTGCGGCTGACGCGCGAACAGAGAACGGCGACCATTATGGCGACGCACAGCCTGGAAGCGGCGGGCGTGTGCGACACGCTTGTAAAGCTGCGCGACGGGCGCGTGGAAGAAGTGACGCGGCGCTGACATGCCCAGATGGAAACTTTTTTACCGGTTGATGATGCGGCCGTTGTTTCGCGAACCCGTGCGCCTTGGCCTGATGGTGCTGGCGGTGGGTCTTGGCGTTGCGGTTGTACTGGCGATTGAACTGGCGGGAAACGCGGCGGCAGGATCGTTTCACGCTTCGATGGAAACCCTGGCAGGGGACAACGACCTGGAAGTTGTGGTCTCGGGCGGAGTGCCGGAAGAAGTGGTGGCGACACTGGCCACCCTGCCTTATCCCTTGCGAATTTCACCGCGGATGGAAGACTTCGCGGTGGATACGCGTACTCGCGAAACTTTGGCTCTGGTTGGGCTGGACCTGATTGCGGAAGGCAGCCGGTACTCCTCACAGCCCGGTGCGGGCAATGCAAATTCCCACAACAGGGAGACGATGGAAGAGTCTGCGCGCGAGCTGGAAAATCCAGAAAGCGTGTGGGTCAGCGCCGGCCTTGGAATAAAGGCGGGCGAACATATTTCACTGTTGATCAATGATCGCGTTCGGGATTGTGTGGTGCGCGGCGTGTTTCCGGAAGCTTCTGGAAATGAAAATGCGATCGTGATGGATATTGCCGGGGCGCACCGCGCGCTGAACCGGTTTGGGCGCGTGGATCGCATCCTGATCAAGCTGCCCGCGAACAGCAATCTGGAGGAATGGCGGAAGAAATTGGGCGGCGTGTTGCCGCCCGGCGTGGAAGTGCGGCCGCAAGGAACGGGCACGGAAGAAAACCGCAAAATGTTGGCGGCGTTCCGGTGGAACCTGCGGCTGCTAAGTTATATCGCGCTGGTGGTTGGCGCGTTCCTGATCTACAACACGATTTCCGTGTCGGTGGTGCGGCGGCGCGGCGAGATCGGAATAGTGCGGGCGCTTGGGGCGGATCGACGAGCGGTATTGGCCGCGTTTCTGGGCGAAGCGGCTTGTTTGGGGTTGGCGGGCGCGCTGGTGGGTCTGCCGCTGGGACGAATCATGGCCGGCGGCGCGGTGAATTTGATGGCGGCGACGGTGCAGTCGCTTTACGTAAGCAGCCGACCGGGGCCGATTTCGCTGACACCCGAGTCGCTGGCGCTGGCGTTGCTGATTGGAGTTGGCGTGGCGGTCGTCTCCGCGCTTTCACCCGCGCGAGAAGCGATGCAAGTTTCGCCGGTGGATGCGATGGCGCAAGGGCGGAGGGAATATCTTGCACGGGTGCACAAAGCGCGGGATCTGGCGATTGCGGCAGTGTTGGCGGGGCTGGCTGCTCTCGCTGCGAGGATGCCTGCTCTTGCGGGGAAACCATTTTTCGGATACCTGGCGACGATTTTGCTGATTGCAGCGGCGGCGTACGCGATGCCCGCGTTAGTGAATTCCATTTCACGAATCACGGCGGGAGCGCTCGAGAGACTTTTTGGGGTGGAAGCGATGCTGGCTTCGCGGAGCCTGGCGGCTTCGCTGCGGCGGACGTCGGTGCTGGTGGGGGCGCTAGCGACAGCTGTAGCGATGATGGTGTCGGTCGGAATCATGGTG
>Ga0210400_10001555_pt1 | contig 22496 bp, 21 predicted proteins | sample IncBWH26MmetaG_FD_155456 | JGI IMG/M metagenome (GOLD analysis project Ga0210400, IMG submission 155456) | Forest soil microbial communities from Barre Woods Harvard Forest LTER site, Petersham, Massachusetts, United States - Inc-BW-H-26-M | ecosystem: Environmental > Terrestrial > Soil >...
GGTATTATCCTAGTAGCCATGTACACCAGCTTCTTTGGGCTCGCCGAAAAGCCCTTTGCCATCACCCCGGACCCTCGTTATCTCTATTTGAGCGAGCGTCATGCCGAGGCCCTGGCGCATTTGCTGTATGGCATCAACGAGTCCGGGGGCTTCATCCAGCTCACCGGAGAAGTGGGAACCGGCAAAACCACGGTCGTGCGCACCTTGCTGTCGCGCGTGCCGCATCACGCCGATGTCGCGGTGATCTTGAATCCGCGCATCACGCCGGTGGAATTTCTCCTCACCATCTGCGAGGAGCTGGGATTGGCCATCGCTGAAGGCCAGCGGAACAGCGTCAAGGAGATGGTGGATGCGCTGAATCGACGGCTGCTCAACGCCCACGCCGAAGGCAGGCGCATCATCGTGCTGGTGGACGAGGCGCAGAATCTCTCCTTCGACGTATTGGAGCAGGTCCGGCTCTTGACCAATCTGGAGACTCCCACTCAGAAACTGCTGCAGATTATTTTGATCGGACAGCCTGAATTGCGGGAATTGCTGGACCGGACGGATCTGCGCCAGCTGGCGCAACGAATCACCGGGCGCTATCACCTGATGCCCCTGTCGCGCGAGGAAACCAAGGGTTATGTGCGGCACCGGCTGCGCGTCGCGGGCGCGGCCGAGGAGATATTCACGCCGGGCGCTCTGGTGGAATTGCACCGGCTGTCGTTGGGCATCCCGCGGGTCATCAATGTGGCTTGCGATCGTGCCTTGCTCGGCGCGTATACGCAGGAAACGAAGAAAATCACCGCCGCGCTGGTGCGCCGCGCCGCCGGCGAAGTCTACGGACGGCGATTTTTCCCCACCTGGCTGGGATGGGTGGTGGGTTCATTGAGTGTTGCCGCGCTCGCCGCCACCCTGTTTCTCGGCTGGCAATTCTGGCGCCACCAGAGTCCGGTCTTGAGCGCATCGCGGGCCATCAAAAGCGTTTCCGCAACTCGGGCAGCCCCACGGCCGCCGGCAATTCCGCCGGCCGCCTCCAGTGCCGTCGCCGCGCCCCTGAAGCTGGCATCGGTCAACGCGCTGCTTCTGGCCAATGAGGCGAACACCACCGATGCGGCGGCCTTCCGCCGCCTGCTGGCGCTGTGGGGAACCGCCCTGTCGGACGACAGAGATCCTTGCGGGCAGGCTGCCAAGGCGGGGCTCGCCTGTCTCGATCAGCGCGGCTCCTGGGCGCAGGTAAAGACTTTGAACAGGCCTGCCATCCTGACGCTGACCGATGATCGCGGACAGCGGCACCGGGTCGTCCTGTCGAGCCTTGACGACAAGACCGCCACGTTGAATCTGGGCGAGCACAACGAGAAGGTGGCAATCGATGATCTTTCGCGGGACTGGTTCGGGGAATTTACGCTGGTGTGGAAGCCCAAAACTTCGCGCACGCGTTTGCTGTCCGTAGGGATGCAGGGAGACGAGGTTCGGTGGCTGCGCCGCAGTCTGAATGCCTTGAGGGGCGGGGCTTCGGATCCGGAACAAGCGGATGTCTACGATCAAGAGCTGGCAATCGCCGTGCAGAATTTCCAACGCGAGCATCGGCTCAATGTGGACGGCATCGCAGGCGTGCAAACTCAAGTCGTGCTCGACACAACGCTCGCTGATCCCAATTCGCCCCTATTGTCCAACGCGCTGCGCGGCGGGTAGGTATTCCATGTCCTTCATTCTCGATGCGCTGAAGAAATCCGAAATCGAACGGCAGCGGCAGTCGATGCCGGGATTGATCGACACGCCGCCGGCACTGCGGCGCGGCCGGCTGCCTCTCTGGGCCACGCTGCTGGGGTGCTTGCTTGCCATCAACATTGTGGTCTTGATCTTTGTACTGCTGCGAAACGGCACGCCGGCTTCCGTATCCGCGCCCGCAAGCCACGCAGACCCGTCGGCGCCGGCGGACGCCAAATCCCCGGCGGTCGGCGAGCATTTCAGTCCGTTGAGTGCGGCACCGGTCTACGCCCCCGAAATTCCCGTAGCGGCCGCCGAAACTTCGTCGAATGCCTCGGTCGCGGCCCTGGCGGCGCCTCGCGCCCTCGCGCAGCGCGCAGCGCCGCACACGTTTCGCCGTCCCGATCCCCTGCTGGTCGAGGCGGAGGCCGACGATAATGAGGAATTGCTGCCCTCGATCAACCAAATCAATCTGACCGGACCGCAGGCGCTGCCTGAGCTGCACCTGGATGTGCATGTCTTCGGGACCAAGCCCGCCGATCGTTTCGTGTACATCAACATGCGCAAGTACAAGGAAGGCAACACCCTGCAAGAGGGGCCGGTCTTGGAACGGATTCGACGCGACGGCGTCGTGCTCAATTACCAGGGTGTGCGTTTCGTGTTGCCGCGACAATCATAAGTTGCCGCCTTCCGCCAGCCGCCGCAGCGCATCGCCCGTCATGCGATAGTTGACCCACTTAGGATCGGCCTCGGCTCCGAGCGACTCATAGAAATCACGCGAGGGCCGGTTCCAATCGAGAACCTGCCATTGAAAACGGCCGCAGTCGCGCTTGAGCGTGAGCGCCGCCAAATACTTCAGAAGCGACTTGCCGATTGCGCGGCCGCGATACGCCGGACGCACAAAGAGATCCTCCAGGTACAAGCCGGGTTTGCCGAGAAATGTCGAAAAATTGTGAAAAAAGAGGGCGAACCCGGCTGGCTCACCGTCGAATCGGGCAATGAGTGCCTCGGCGTGCGGTTTGGGCCCAAACAGCGCTCCGCGAATCGATGCCTCGGTCGCAACGCTCTCGTGGCGCAGTTTCTCATACTCGGCCAATTCATTGATCAACGAGACAATGAGCGGCACGTCCGCGGCATTGGCAGGCGAAATGTCGAGACCGGATGCATGTGTCATTGAAGTTTCGCCCCTGTGGGCGGTTAGGCCCGATCATGCGATGATAATCCCATGCGCAAGATTTTCACCCTCGCCATGAGCGGTTTGGTGACCGTGCTGCCGCTGGCGCTGACGGTTTACGTGATTTGGTGGCTGGTCAACACCGTCGAAGGTTGGCTGCGCCGCGCGCTGATTTCGGTAGGGCTGGTCAGTCCCGCAAATTACTGGCCGGGCCTGGGGCTGATCGCCGGCTTCCTGTTGCTGCTGTTCGTGGGCGGCGTGGTCAATGCGTATGCCGGCAAGATTCTGCTCAAGTACTGGAACGATTTTTTGGGCCGCATCCCCTTCGTCAAAACCCTGTATGGCGGATTTCGCGATGTGGTGAGCTTGCTGCCGTCCGGCAGCGGCGAGAAACGCGATCTGCAAAGGGTGGTGCTGGCACGATTCGCCGACGTGCATGCGATTGGGTTTGTGACTCGCGAGGACGTGCCCACGGTGCTGCTGGCGCATGGCGGACAAGACTGGGTTACCGTGTATTTTCCCATGAGCTATGCATTCGGCGGATACACCATTTATCTGCCGCGGGACCGCGTCCAGCCGCTCGACATATCGGTCGAGGATGCGATGCGTTTGGCCATCACCGCGGGTCTGACCGCCGCCGGTCAGCGCAACGATCTATAGGGACGGCTTTGACGCGTGGTCAAACACGGATTGCAGGTTGCGATTCTCGGCATTGCGATGTCGCAACCGGTCGCTGCATTGACAACCACCGCGCCCGGTGCGAAATCAGCATCTCAGGCCGACAAATTCCAGGTATGGCGCAACGAGGCGGTGCGGGCGCTTGCCGCGCGAGCCGACGCGAATTCCGTGGCGACGGCGGCTGCATTGAGTTTTACCAGCAGCTTTGCCGCGCCCGCTGCGGCGCCCATGGCGCTGCAATTGATCGCGCGCGCCAGCGATCTGGCTCCCGAGAGCGCGGCGATCGGCTGGCTGCATCTGCAACTGTGCGCGGCCGCCCCCGGGTGCCACAGCCGCGATGCAGCGACCGTGTTGCGCTGGGTGGATGCCGACAACGCCGCGGCTTGGCTCGCGGAGCTGTCGACGGCGCAAAAGGACAAGGACACCGTCGAAGTAGAGCGCGTGCTTGCGGACATGGCGCGCGGCACGCGCTTCGATCTTTATTACAATCAGATCATGGTGATGATGTTTGACGCGCTGACCGGCGTGCGCCAGCAGCTTCCCGGCGGTGTCGTGGCGTCGGATACGGCCAGATTGACGGCACTGGCCGGGGTCGCGAACGCGGAAATCATTCCTGCGTTTTCATCCCTGATCGACGCTTGCCGCGAAGCGACGCCCGGGAGCGAGCGCCGGGATGACTGCCTGAGGCTGGCGAAGATCATGCAAAGAGGCGACACCGTCATCGTGCAAATGGTCGGATTCGGCATCGAGAGGCGCTTGATTCCCGCCGACAGCAAGGAAGCCAAGAGCCTCGCGGAGCGCAGGCACTTGCTGGAGTGGCGCATGTCGGCCGCCGGCAAATTGGATTCGTCCATTTTGCCCTGGACGCAGAACGCCCGCACGCGCATGCGGCTGGCGGCGATGCGCTCGCGGCCCCGCGAGGAAGACGTTTGCATCGCCATCTTGCGCGAGCACAGGATGCCCCTTGAACCGGAGAGTCACCGATGATCGATTCGGACAGACCGCGCAGACTGTAGCCCGAGGTCTATTGACTTAATCTGCCTTCCTTGACTGCCGCACCCGTTAGTGCTGTAATTTCTGTCATGACAGAAATAGAAGAAAGAACCGCTGCGCCCTTGCCGGAGTCCGTGCGCCGCTTTGTAGCCCACTGGGGCAGCATGGGGGATCACTGGGGCGTCAACCGTTCGGTCAGCCAGGTGCATGCCCTCCTGTATCTGTCGGAAAAACCTCTCAGCGCCGAAGAAATCGCCGCATCGCTCGGGATGGCGCGCTCCAACGTCTCGACCTCGCTGCGCGAGCTGCAGTCGTGGGAATTGATCCGGCGCGCGCCGGTCTTGGGCGATCGCAGAGACTTCTTTGAAGCCGAAACCGACATCTGGGCCGTCGTGACCCGCATCGCCGCCGGACGCAAGGCGCGCGAGCTTGACCCTGCGGCAGCAGCGTTGCGCGATTGCCTGGCCGCAGCGGCAGCCGATCGGGACGTGAGCGCGGTAGCCGTTGGGCGCCTCCGGGAAATGCTCGATTTCGTCGACCGCAGCAGCCGGTGGTACGAACAGATGCTGGCATTGCCGCGCTCGCAGGTCGCGGCGTTGATGAAGATGGGCGGCGGCATCGCCAGATTCTTGGGCCGTGGAGCCGGCATCGTGAAACGCCGGGCATCCGGCTAGCTCAAGGACTCGTCATGCGTGCGGAACGGAATCGTCTCACGCCCATCCCGGCCGGCACGGATAGCACGACATTTACTTCGCCGAGTGAGCGAGCCTGCGATGTTGAAACTCGATTTGCCACACTCGCGGGTGAGGCTTGGATGCGGTTGCCCGCGGCGATACGCCGGCGATTCTCGCGCCATCTGGCCGATGGCCGGCGGATTGTCTACTTGGGAGAAGTTGCGGCGACGCATATGACGGTCGTGGGCCATCTGGTGGCGCAGCTGGCGCGGCTCGTGGGCGCGCCACTGCCGTTGGAGGCGAGCGGCGGCGTGCCGGTCACGGTGATTGTCACGGGATCCGAACGCCTCGGCGGCCAGGTCTGGACGAGAATCTACGATCGTGCGGGCGGCTTTCCGCAGGTGATTCAATCGGTGAAGCGCTTTGGGGGCGCGACGGGACTCGAGGAAATTGTCGCGCGCGGAGTCGGCATGCGGCTGAGGCTTGGCGTTCGCGACCGGGCACTCGTGTTTCGCAGCGCCGGATATTTCATTCGCTGCCTTGGCGTTGAGCTTTCACTGCCGCATTGGCTCACGCCGGGAGTGATTGAAGTCGTCCATCGCGAAGAATCCGCCGGCCAATTCAGCTTCTCGTTGAGCGTCACGCATTCATGGGCCGGTCACGTCATCGATCAGCGCGCATTTTTTAGGGAGGAACAGTCATCATGAGTAAATTCGCGGAAATCACGGCGGACGGCGAACACTTGGATTTGCCGCTGAGCCAGGCGCTGCTGTCGGACGAGTGGCACTTGTTGGCGGCGCCGATTCGCGCCGTGCACGAACGCAGGCCCGTGACGCTGGTTGGCCGAGCCACCGTCGTGCGCGGCTGGGGCTGGCTGGCGCGGCTGTTTGGATGGGTGAGTGGGCTGCCGGACGAGCAGCACAATGGACCGGTCAGAGTGGTGCTCGAGCAAACGCACGGAGGGAATGAACGCTGGACGCGATACTTTGGTTCCGCGAGGCCGATGCAATCCAGTTTACGGCGATGCGGCGACTATGTGGATGAGACGATCGGCGTCACGACGCTCAGATTTAAATTCTCCCTGGAAGGCGGATCGATTCGTTGGACCGCGGTGGCGGGCCGGACGCTGGGACTCCCGTGGCCGCGGTCTTGGCTTAGAGGCATCGATGGTTACGAGTCGCATCGCGGCAATCGCTACTACTTCAATGTGCGTGCGGCATTGCCCGGTGTCGGTCTCATCGTGCATTACGTCGGCGAACTGGACTTGGTGCGGGCATGAGCGCTCGGATCGAAACGCCGATCGTAGTGTACGACGCGGTTTGCGTCCTTTGCTGTGCCGGCCTGCGCTGGATCGTGCGGCACGATAGGCGATCTCATTGGCGGTTTCTGGCGATGCAGTCTCCGCGCGGCACGGCGGCGTTGACCGCCGCCGGAATCTCGGTGCTGGCACCCACCAGCTTTCTCGTGCTGTATGGCGCGCACTGCTATATCGAGTCGGACGCTTGCCTGGTCATCGCGCGCGATATTGGCGGGATCTATGGGGCCATGGCCGCCGCCGGCCGGTTGCTGCCGAAGTCGATTCGCGACGCGGCCTATCGTCTACTCGCGCGCAACCGATATCGTTGGTTCGGCCGCCGTCAGAGCTGCTACGTTCCGACCGCCGAGGAAAGTCATCGATACCTTGCCGGCTGACGGCTATATCCACTGTGTCCCGGCAATCCGTATTGATTTTGGGCGCATTCGGCACGTTTGGCCGTCTCATCACCCAGGCGTTGGCTCAAACCACCGATTTGCCGATTATTGCAGCCGGTCGACGCCTGCCTGCGGTACACGAAGAATTCAGGCCGGGTATCCACATCCTCGCCATCGACGGCAGTGCCTTGGGCGCCGCACGGCTTTTGGATCTCAGTCCCGCGATATTGATCGATACCGTGGGCCCGTTTCAGACGCGCGATCGGAAATTGGCCGAGCTTTGCATCGATCTGGGGATTCACTACGTCGATTTGGCCGACGGCCGCGAGTTTGTTCAGAATGTCGGCGCGCTCAACGCCGCAGCGGCGCGGCACAACGTGCTCGTTGTCAGCGGCGCATCGACTGTTCCGGCGCTTTCCTCAGCGGTTGTCGAGCATCTGGCGGCAGAATTCTCCCGGGTAGAAGAAATCGACATCGGGATCGCGCCTGCGTACTCGGGGCCACGCGGACTGGCAACCGCGCAGTCGGTGCTGGGCTACGTTGGGCGTGCGGTGCCGATCTGGCGCGAGGCGGCGATGGACTCCGCGCGCGGGTGGAGCGATACCAAGTGCCATCGATATCCGCCTCCCGTGGGGCGTCGCAATTTATCGCTGATCGACGTGCCGGACATGAGTTTGATTCCGCCCCGCTACCCGGCTCTCAGGCAGCTTGCGGTCCGCGCGGGCCATGAGGTCCCGTTGGTGCATCACACGCTGCGCCTGCTCGGCGTGTTGGTGAGGATCGGCCTGATCCGCGATCTCGCAAGCCACGCGCAAATGATGCTGCGCATGGCGGCTTGGTTCGATCGCTTCGGCACCGATAACGGTGCGATGCACGTTCGACTTTGCGGCCGCGGCGCCGATGGTTCCCGTCAAAGCCGCACCTGGACACTCGTGGCCGAGAAAGGCGACGGACCGCGGATACCGGCGACGGCGGCCGTATTGCTTGCGAAAAAATTGCTCAATGTTTGCGGTTATGCGCCGATTGCGACTCGGGGCGCCATGCCGGCCTCGAATCTTCTGACGCTGCGAGAATTCGAACGAGAATGGCGCACACTCGCTGTCGGTACGACCGTGACCAACGACGCGTGCGGGGAAGCGCACAATTTGGCCGCTACGGCGCCTTCACATCGTGCGATTTGAACCACGCCAAAACGTACGCCGCCTTGTCGATGAGCAGACTGGGACGCGCGGATATGTCATGCGATGCGTTGGGAACCCTCACCAGCGCCGTATCGATCTTGCGGAGTTTTAGCGCCTGGTAGAATTGCTCTGCCTCGCTGGATGGCGTTCGGTAGTCGGCCTCGCCGGTCATCAGCATGGTGGGCGTTTTTACGTTGCCGACGTATGCGAGTGGCGAGCGCTTCCAGTAGGCCTGCATGTCGTCCCAGGGAAACGCGCCGAACCAATAGCGATAGAAAAAATTATTCATATCGCCGGTGAGCACGAAGCTGGTCCAATTGATGACGGGTTTCACCACCACCGCGGCGCGAAAGCGATCGGTATGTCCGACGATCCATGCGGTCAGTACGCCGCCGCCGCTGCCGCCGGTTACGAACAGGCGTTGTGTATCGACATAACCGCGGCCGATCGCAGCGTCGACTCCCGACATGAGGTCGTCGTAGTCCTTGTCGGGGTAGTCGTGATGAATCAGATTGGCAAATTCCTCACCGTATCCTGTGCTGCCGCGCGGATTCATATACAGGACCACATAACCGGCGGAGGCGTAGAGCTGTATCTCCGCGGCAAAGCTCGGCGCGTACATGGCGAATGGACCACCGTGAATTTCCAGCACGAAGGGATATTTCTTCGCGGGATCGAAGCCCGGCGGCTTGACGATCCAACCCTGCATGCGGCGATGGTCAGCCGAGGAGTCGAAGCTGATTTCCTCGAGTGCGCCGATCGTGCGCTGTGCCAGCAGGTTGTCGCTCAATGCACCCAACGTCGTGATGTCGCGCATGGATGTACCGGTGGCCAGCACGGCGGGTGCAGTTGCACTTGCCTTGGTGAAGGCGAACCGGCCATTCGGTGAGATGGAATAGGAGCCGCCCGCGTAAGGCCGGGACACATCGTTACCGCCCACTCCGGCCGCGAGCTCGCGCATCTTGCCTTGAAGATCGATGGCGGCAATCTTGGTCGAGCCATGATCGTCGTACTGGAACGCCAGGGTTTTGTTGTCAGCCAGCCATTTGGGCGATGCGGCATCGCGATCGAGCGATGCGGTGAGGGAGTGAGCATGGCTGCCGTCGCTGTCCATGACATAGAGTTGCGTGGCTTGATAGCCGAGTTGCTTGTCGTCAAACCCTAGGTAGGCAATATGCTTGCCATCGGGCGACGGCACGGGATGACGGTCCGGACCGCGCCGGTCGGTCAGCGCGTGGATCGCGCCTCCGACCAAGTCGACGCGGTAGATTTCGCTGTCGAGGGGATCGTAGTCCGCGTCGTCACGGCGATTGGCGCTGAGTAAGACGCCCGTTCCATCGGCGGTAAAGGCGGGCGGTCCTTGATGATCGAAATCGCCCTGCGTCAATTGACGGGCAGCACCGCCGTTCGCAGACACGACGAAAACCTGGCTGAAGGTACTGGGCAGGTAACCCTCGCCATCGACGCGGAACACCATCCGGTCGATGAACTTGGGTGGATCCGCCCACTTGGCGTTCTTGGGCGTCTCCGGCAGCTCGACTTTGAGGGGTTTGCGCTCCTGCGCCACGGACATGGTGAAAGCGAGCCACTTGCCGTCGGGCGACCACGCAAGACCGGCGGGCGATTCGGTAAAGTTGCTGATCGGCGCGCTGATGCCGCTCGCGGTCCAATACATGAAGAGCTGGGCGGAACCGTCGGCGGCCCGTGAGATGTACGCGATCCGCGTACCGTCGGGCGACCAGCGCGGTGAACCGCTGGTCGGCGCGCCCGACAGGGGCCGTTCATTCTTGCCGTCGACGCCAACCAGCCAGACGGCGCCGCGGGCTTTATCGGTCTTGATGTCGAATCCCATTCGCACATAGGCAATGCTGCGGCCGTCGGGCGAAACTTGCGGGTCGGCCGCCCATTGCAGATCGAATACGTCCAGCGGCTTGAACGCCGGCTTCGAAGGCTCAGCGTAGCCCGGCGACGCGAGGCTGAGCGCGGCAAGGGCCACGGCAAGGGCCACGGCAAGAAATCCGACGCGCACCGAAAACAGATTACCCATTGACGATCTCTTTGCCGGCTACCCAGCAGTAACGTTGATGTTCATTCACAATCCCCACCGCCTGCATGAAGGCATAGCAGATGGTGGTGCCGACGAACTTGAAGCCTTTTTGTTTGAGATCCTTGCTCATTGCATCGCTCTCTACCGTCGATTGCGCAATCCCGCCGAGATACAGGGGCCGGCGGCGCAGCACCCGGCCATTCGTAAACTGCCAGAGGTAGTCGCTGAAAGATCCTGAGGAGGAGCGGATCTCGAGGTAGGCGCGCGCATTCGCGATGAAGGCGTCCACTTTCAGGCGATTCCTGATGATTCCGGGATTTTGTAACAGCCGGCGCCGCTGCACGGCGCCGTAGCGCGCCATTTTTTCCGCATCGAAATCATCGAAGGCCTGTCTATAGGTGTCGCGTTTGCGCAGTACCGTGATCCAACTTAAGCCCGCCTGCGCACCCTCCAGGCACAACATCTCGAACAGCGCATTGTCGGTGCGCACCGGCACACCCCATTCGGTGTCGTGATAAGCAACGTACACCGGATCTTCAGGGCACCAGGCGCAACGCAGCTTGCCGTCGGCATGCCGCTGCACCTTGAGCTTACGACGATCTGCCGCCACGGATCGGATCAATGCGACTTGGCGGCAATAACCTCGATCTCGACCAGTGCTCCAGGAGCCGCGAGGGCGGCGACTTGAACGGCGCTTCGAGAGGGCTTGTTGGGATTGTCGGCCGTGGCGAAGAATTGCTTGTACCCGGCCATCATCCCGGCGAAATCCATTTTATTGTCCTTGCCTGGATCGCCGACCAGGAAGATCGTCATCTTCACGACATCGCTCATCGTGAGTCCCAACCGTGCGAGCGTCGCCTTGATCGCGTTGAGCGCGCCGACGGTTTGCGCCTCCGTGTCGCCATAGGCGGCAACGCTGCCTTTCGGCGCATCCTTGTTCGTGATCGGCGGCAAGGCGCCGCTCAAGAAATAGGTGTCGACTCCGGCCTTGACCGTGACGGCCGAAGAAATCGGAAATTCGTTGCCGTCCGGCAGCGGCAAACGCTCGACTTTGTCGGCGGCTTTCTTAGGATGGGCTGCCAACACGGCCGGAGCAGATGAAACCATTGCCAGAACACTTGCGGCGAGAATGAGCTTGCGCCCAAAGGTCATGCTGGACATCGAATCCCCTAGTGAATTAGCCGTGCAGTCGCACAGCGTGACGAACCTTGTATGCCAATTCAATGCAATCGACTCCCCGCGTGCGCCGCGCCGTGCTGCGAATTTCGTGCATGAGCTTGAGAAGAACGCGCGTGCTTTGATCCGACGTCAAACTCAGGCGAGGATCGACTCCCAGGTGCAATACGGCAAAGCGCTCGTGCGCCGAGCGCACGAAAACGGCGACTCCCACCGGCCTGCCCTGGTCCGAAATCGCGAACAGGGTTTGGACGCCTTCAATGTCGCCGACGCGGACCCGCAGGTCGCCGTCCTGCTCATAGATTTCAGGCACGCCATAGGTGTCGATGGACTGTTGGATGCCGACCCGGACTCGATGCTGATTCACGTTGAAAAACAGCAGCTGCTCCAGGGCTGGACGCTGCTCCGCGGCTAGCTTCGACGTAATGCCGATTGATGCGCCCAATGAACCCCCGAGTATCCCCGCTTCTCAAATGAGCGGCCAGTCACAGAACTTAATTGACGCAGCGCAACAGACATTGTCTGCGGCCCGAGAGTCCGTATCGTATAGCGTCGCTCATTGAATGACACTAGCGTAAGCATTCGTCAGGGTTGCTGCATTGCAGTATCGCGGCGGCGCTTAAGTCAACCGGGTCCCGCATGAAAGGAAACAATCGGTGCTAGCTTCTGACGAGGACCGCAGCGCGTTGGACGCGTTGAAGTTCAGCCTCGCGAGCGAAGTCGTCGAGCTTGTCGTCTTGACCACGGACGACGCCTTCTTGCAAACCCTTAGCGATGCCATGGGCGGCGCAAGACGCCTGCGGCACGTTCCGTCCGCCGACAAGGTCAGCGACCTTCTGGTCGCGGGACAGGTCGGCATCGTAGTGCTCGACGTGCAGGCGCTCTATGAAGGGGCCCGAGTCTTTGTCCAACAAATCAAGCGCCAGTTCCCCGATCTCGTGCTCGTCGCCGCAGGCCATCGCGACGAGGAGACATCGCTTGCGGCTCTGATCAGCTCAGGATTGGTGTATCGCTTCATCCACAAACCCATGTCGCCCGCGAGGGCGAAGTTGTTTGTGGAAGCCGCAATCAAAAAATACGATGACCAACGTCGCCGCGCAGCCGAGACTCCGCCGCCCGAGGCTGCACCGCCGGCCACTGGCGCCTGGCTTATCGGCGGCGCTCTGGCCTCGCTGCTGATCATAGGCGCGATAGCATGGATAGCGCATCGAAACGACGGCGAAGAGGCGCCGCCGCCCACGTCAAGCGAAACCGCAAAACCCGCCGCGGTCGAATCGCTGATGCTCGCGCGGGCGGCCGCGGCACTGGCCGCGAATCGGCTGGCGGAGCCGCCGGGCGACAATGCCCTGGAACTCTATCTGCAATTGCAGACGCGCAATCCCGCGGACCCCGCGGCCCGTGCGGGTTTGGCCGAGGTTCACGAACGGCTGCTGGCGCGCGCGGAGAATGCACTGCTCGAAGAACGCTTGGACGAAGCCGCGGCCGCCATCGATACGGCGGGCAAATCCGGCGTCGAGAGCGGCCGAATCGCCTTCCTCACCGCGCAACTCGCCAAGTCGCGCGAGCAAATGAAGAGCGCGCAGGCCCAAGTTCAGCGGAAGACCCGTCCGCGCACCGAACCGAAGCCCGGGGAAGACCGTGTCACGCACTTTCTCACGCTGGCAACTCAACGCATCGCCGATGGCCGGTTGCTGGAGCCGGATCGCGACAGCGCCCGCCACTACGTGCGGGAGGCCTTGCGTGCGGACCAGCAGAACCCGGCGGCGCTCGACGCCAAACGCGCGTTGGCGGCAAAATTGCTGGAAGACGCCCGCGGCGCGATCGATAAGCGGGATTTCGCGCGCGCACTTCTCGTGATCGAGGGCGCCAAAGGCATCGCCATCCCGGCGAATATCGAAGCGGTGCAAAACTTGCTCGCCGCCGCGCGCGCGCAGGCGGACGGGGACGCCAGGAGCGCTCTGCTCAGGAACGCCAACGAGCGCTTGCTGCAGGATCGGCTGATCGAGCCCGCGAACGACAATGCCAAGTACTTCTATCTGACCTTGAAACAGCTTGATCCAGGCAATCCCGCTCTGGCCTCGGTGCTGCAAGACCTCGGGACTCGTTTAGCCGGCAAGGCGCGGCGGGCGCTCATTCTTGGACAGCCCGATGCCGCCAAAAGCTGGCTGGAGGAAGCCGGCTCCGTCGGCTTCAGTTCCGCGGAGACGACTTCGGCGCAGCACGATCTCGACGCGGCCGTCGCCAAGCAAAATTTCATGACGACACTGATTTCCGCGAACCAGCTCACCATGCTGAAGAGCGTACAACCTGTTTATCCGATGAAAGCGGTCAACAACAAAATAGAGGGTTGGGTGGATGTCGAATTCACCGTGACGGAAGCCGGCAAGGTTAACGATGTCAGCGTTCGCGCGAGCAGCATACCGGGTGTATTCGAGGATGCCGCCGTCAAGGCTGTAGCGCAATGGCGCTACAAACCGGTGTTGCGAGATGCCAAGCCCGTGCCGGTCCGCAGCCAGATCCGCGTCCGTTTTGCGCGGCCGTAGGAGCCGTCCGAGTAGGTTAAGCCGCCGAACTGCGCGCGATCGCGGCCGACAGCGTCTCTTGGGTCAGCGCCCCGATCTCCGCGCCGATGCGCAAATCATCGACCGCGCCGAAGGCATGCTTACGTACCATGCCGTGACGATCGATCAGGACCAAACTGGGCGTGCCGCGCATCTTGTACCGTTCCATCGTGTGCGGAATCGGGCTTGCGGGATTGGGCTGATCCAGGGCAATGGGAAACTTCAGGCGGTATTCCTGAATGAAGGCCTTCAGCACCGCCGTGTTGAACGCATCGTGATGTTCAAACGTGGTGTGCATGCCGATCACCGTGACATCGTCAGGCGCAAAGGTTTCGTAGATCCTCTGCGCTTGCGGCACTCCGGAGGCAATCGAGTTGGGACACAGGACTTGAAATGCCGCCAACACCACCACTCGCCCTCGCAGCCCGGAGAGCGCGAGGGGATGATCGGTGTTGAACCAGGTTTGAACGAGCAACTCCGGCGCGGCAGTCGTGGGGGTTGTCATAAATAAAAGAGAGTCGAAGCCCAGTCCGCACCGGGGCGCGCTCGATATCCTTCATCGGTTTTTTTTAAAGATAACCTTAAATCGCGCCGCTGGGAAGCAAAGGCGCTTGGGAAGCGATCGCTTGGGAAGCAATGATGGAGCTTGGGACTAAGGCTCCTAACGGCTCATGGAGCCCATGGCATGCTCTTTTTCTCGGCGCTTGCGTTCGGCGACTTCCTCGCGATCCACGCTGATATTGATTGGCGCCTTGATGCCGATGCGGACCTGCGAGCCGTTGACGGCCATCACCGTCACCTCGACGTCTTCACCGATTCGTAGCGATTCCCCAGCGCGGCGAGTAAGTATGAGCATGGCTGCATGTTAGACAGGCGCGAAAATGTTTGCCTGTGGGCAATACTTTCAATTTGCTGTAGGACGGCACCGACTCACGGTGGAGGATACCATCAGGCGAATGGGCGGCGAGTCAGCGTTTGGCGATGACCCGTTGGCTGCCGTCCGGGGTTCCCCAATTGCTGACAGTGGCTTCGTAAAAGGCCAACTCCTGCAGCAGGTCCTCCAGGCGTTGCGCCTTGCCCATGGCGAAGCCCTGTCCGTAATCCACGCCCAGATCCGCCATGCGCACGCGCAACACGTCGGTCTCGACGTACTCCGCAATGGTTTCCATGCACATGACCTTCGCAAGCTGCGCGATGGCCTTGATCATCGATTCCGAGCGCGCGTTGGTGACCGCATCGCGAACGAAGCTGCCGTCGATCTTGATGTAGTCGACCGACAAGTCCTTCAGGTATGCCAGGGAGCTGACGCCCGTGCCGAAGTCATCCAGCGCGAATTGGCAACCCAACTCCTGCAGCGTGCGCATGAAGGCTTGCGCTTTTTCGAGATTGCCGATCGTGGCCGTCTCGGTCAACTCGAAGCACAGCACGCCGGCCGGCACGCCGCTAGTCTTGAGCTGGTCCACGACGAACCCTAAGAACGATTCGTCCTGAATCGACTGGCCCGAGAGATTGATGGCGAACCGCGCAAATTCCTCGCCCACCGATGCGCTGTGTTCACCGAGCAGTTCACAGGCTCGGCGCACCACCCAACGATCTATCGTGGGCATGAGCTGGTAGCGTTCTGCCGAGGAAAGAAACTTGCCGGGCGGGATCATCTCACCGCGGTCTCCGAGCATGCGGATCAGCAGCTCGAAGCGCGGCCGCCCATAATTGCCGCGCAACGGCAGGATTGGCTGCGCATCGAGGCGAAAGCCATCGCTGTCCAGCGCTTCGCGCAGCTTGCCGATGACCAAGATATCGGTGTGGCGCCGGATGATGCTCTGGTCCGAATCCTGAAACATTTCAACGCGGTTACGGCCGCGGTCTTTTGCTGCCTTGCAGGCGATTTCCGCGGTGGCCAATGCGTGCGCGAGCGGGTTGTCGGAGCGGCCGATGGGCGCCACCCCTACGCACACCGAGACTTGAAACGCACCTTGGCCGGCGCGCGGCACGATGCCTTCTGCGGCGGCGCGAATCTGCTCGGCAATCGCAGCGGCGGCTTCCATGGTTGAATTGGGAATGAGCGCCGCGAGCCGGTCTCCCGAAATGCGCGCCGACAGCGCCTCCGCGGGGAGGGTTTTGGCCATCCGCTCCGCCACACTGACGATGACATCGTCGCCGACGTGCATGCCGAATGTTTCATTGATGACATGCAGCCGGTCGATGTCGAGATACAAAATGCTGTGCGAAAGGGCAGCGGCCGCCGCGGCGAGCACGCCGCCCGCCTGGCGCTCGAATGCCTGGCGAGTCATGAGGCCGGTGCTGGAGTCGTACTGCGCTTGAATCATGCTCGTCGAGCGCTTGGCCAACATTTCGGCGACGCGCGTCTGCTGCACGTCGAAATCCGGCGCGCTTGGCGGATTGAAGAGCGCGAGCACGCCCATGACGCGCTCTGAGTGGTGCCGGATCGGACAGGCCAGGATCTTGTACGGCGCGGCGACGTCGGTCGCGACCTTGGATATGTGATTGATGACGATGGTGCGCTGCTGCATCTGCATCCATGCCGTCAAATGACGTTGCGCCCGCTTGAGCGCATCCGGCGCCATTGGCGCACCGCTGCGGGTCATGGATACGGAGATGTTCTTGTCCGGCACCCAAAGCGCGGCGAGCGCGCAACCCATGCGATCGAGACCGGTCTTCAAGATCTGCGAAAATTCATCCGCGTCGCTTGCCACGCCCTGGTTGGAGGAGATCTCCATCATGAGTTCGAGATCGCGCTCTTTGACGTTTAGATCGCGTTCGCTGGATCCCAGTTTGGCGCGCAACGCCAGCTCGCGGCGCAGGCACTCGAGGGCAGGCTGGACCAATTGCCGGATTTTCTGCAGGGGGCGCGCCTCAATCTGGGTTCCCGACAGCCGAACCACCAGGCTGACCACACCCAGCAATTCGATGTGCTCGCCGCGCACGGCGAAAGTGTAGACCACGCTGTCCGCATCGATGGTTCGCGCAATACCCGGAAACTCGGCCGTATCGGACAGGGCATTGGCGATCGCGCCGTTGATGAGCTGCGACGCGTCGCTTAAGTCCACCTCATCGGAGGCCCACACGAGGTTGGAATAGCCGTCGTGGATGAGCACGCCGCGCAAGCTCGGCATGAGCATTCGCAGCAAACGGCCGTACGGGTCGAACGATGCTTCCACGGCATGCGTTTCGACCACGTTAGACTTGACATCCAGCACTGGGGCCATCTCGGGAAAGGATTGGGGTTAACGCCACCAATCAATGTGCTGGAATCCCTGCCCAGCAGCTTTGACGAGCGTCGCAGTTCAACGCAAGATTTAGGAGGAATGCACGTGGGACAACGGCACAAAAGCCGGAAAATTGACAATAAGCACCGCTTCCTGTGATGCATCTCCCGCTTCGGCCGGGAGCACGCAGACAGGCTCCAGGAATGGCGGTTATCGCCTCCGCGCGCGGGTCAAAACCTTGAGCAGATAGCGGCCCCCTGGGATGCGCACCAAACGGAATACCCTGCGCCAAAAGCGCCGGGCGTCGGCGTCGATGCTCGCCAGCGGCAAGCTCTCATAGAGACGCTCCAGAGGTTCATGCACGATCGCGCTCGCGGCGCAAACACTCACGGCTCGCTCGCCCGACATGAAGGTCAACGACACGTTGTCGGCATGCCATACGATGCCGAGATCGATTATCGGGGCTGCACCGAAAGCCTGCGCTGCGCGGTGCTCCGCGTCGCGCAGAAAAACGTCTATTTCATGCGGGGCTCGCCGCGAGAGTTGCCACGCGCCGTCGCCCAAGGTTTTCGGCTGAAAGGCGCCGGAAAAATTGCGTCGTAAGGTGAGGGACATTGCCGCATCCTACTCGGGATTTCCCTGCCAACCAGTGCGGTAGGATATTGCCGTGGATGAAACGATAAAATTGCTTCCGGGCCAAGCCTTGAGCAGGAGCGGCCGACCGCGCCTCGACTATATTGCCGTGGCCAGCCTGGCATTTCCGTTCATGGTGAACAGCGCCGTGCAAGCGGTGCTGAATGCAACCGACACCTGGTTCATCGGCCGGGTATCGCCTGCCGCCACCGCAGCCATTGGTGCCGTGTACTGGCCCGTGCTGGTCTTCATGCTGCTCTTGGGCGGCGTGGGTCTCGCGGTTCAGACGCTGGTGGCGCAAGCCTACGGCGCCCGCCGGTATGCGCGGGCATCGCAGGCCACCTGGACGGCGTTGTGGGCCTCGCTGTTTACGGTGCCCGTATTTGCCTTGCTGGCGCTGGCGGGCGGAAAGATTTTTGGACCCTTCGGGCTGCCGGCGGACATTGAGCGCCTCGCGCTGACCTATTGGTTTCCACGCATGATGGGCGGGCCATTGAGCGTGGCCTTGTGGGCGGTATTGGGTTTCTTCAACGGCATCGGCCGCCCGACCATTACGTTGCGCATCGCCGCGGGCGTCGCGGTGATCAATGCGTTGCTCAACCAATTGTTCATGTTCAACCTCGGCATGGGCGTCGCAGGCTCCGCGTGGGCGACCAACGCCGCGCAGCTGATCGGTGTCGCGGCAGCGCTGGTGTGGTTCCTCGGGCCAGCGACGCGCAAGCGCTTTCGCTCGCACCTCACGATGCGGCTGCATGTCGGGGCGCTGTGGCATCAGCTGCAGCTGGGTTTTCCCATGGGGCTGCTCATCGCCGCGGACATTCTTGGGTTCGCGCTGTTTCAATTGATGCAGGTCCGTCTGGGTACGGTCGATGGCGCCTCGACTCAAATCGTCATGATGCTGACATCCTTTTGTTACATGCCGGCCGTGGGCATTGCCATGGCGGGCACGACCTTGGTCGGCCAGGCGATCGGCGCCCATCACAAGGACTGGGCGCTGAAGGTCGGCTACGGCATCATCCTGATCGCCGTGCTCTACATGGGGGCGATCGGCGTGCTGCTCGCAGCCTTGGGGCCCTGGGTCCTGCCTTTTTTCACCAACGATGCGGATCCGCAGGCAGCCCAGGTCGTCATTCGCGCCAGCACCTTGTTATGGATTGCGGCGGGCTATCAATTGTTCGATGGTTTGAATATCAGCAGCAGCGCGATTTTGCGTGGCGCCGGAGATGTGCGGCTTCCGGCGGTGATGGTGCTCGCGTTATCGTGGTTGATATTCGTGCCGCTCGCGCACAGCCTGTCTTTCGCGCCGGGTCAAGGCTGGGTTGATTGGTTGCCTCAGTATGGCTTGGGCGCGGTCGGCGGGTGGTTCGCGGCATTGATCTACATCTTTTTTTTGGGTTTGATGCTATTTCTGCGCTGGCGATCGCGCGCCTGGCAGCGAATCGCGTTGCCGCTCAGCTGATGAACCGAAAAATGCCAGCGCTCTATCGTATTGTCCTTGCCTGTTTCGGTTGCGCGGTACTGTCAGGCGGATCGATCGCAGGCGGATCGGTTGCGGCCGGCTCGAGCGGCGCAGTTCCCGCGGGCATCACGCAATTGATCGCGTCCGAGCGCCTGCCTTCGAGCGCCGTGAGCTTCGTGGTCCTCGATGCCGAGTCGGGCCGAACGGTGATGAGTCACAATCCGGACACGCCGCGCAGCCCCGCTTCAACCATCAAAACAGTGACGACATTTGCCGCGCTGGACATGCTGGGCCCCACCTTCGTCTGGCAGACCCGCGCGTGGACTCACGATGGCGATTTGATTCTGCAGGGTGGCGGCGATCCTTACCTCACGGTGGAGCGGTGGTGGAGCTTCGTGCAGGGGTTGCGGGCTTCCGGCCTGAAATCGATCCCCGGCGATATCGTCATCGACAACACCGCATTTTCCTTGCCCAAGGATGATCCGGGCGCCTTCGATGGCCGGCCGAATCGCTCCTACAACGTGCTGCCCGACGCCTTGATGGTGAATTTTCAATCGATCGACTTCACTCTGGCCGCCAATGCCGACACGCATCGTGTCGAAATCGTCGCGAGCCCGGCTCCCGTCAACCTCGACATCGAGAATCACATCCGCTACGAGTCCGGCCGCTGCAGTGGGTCTTCCGCAAGGGTGGATTTCAAGGTTGCCTCGGCGGCGTGGGATCGGGTGGTTTTTTCCGGCGCTTTGTCGCCGCATTGCGCGCCGCGGACGATCGCGCGAATTTTGCTGCAACCGGCCACCTACGCCTTCGGCACGTTCGTCAAGTTGTGGCGGGAGTCGGGGGGCGAGTTCAGCGGTAAACTGCGCATCGAACCGACCCCCGCCGACGCCAAGCTCCTCTATTCCTTCGACTCGTTGAGTTTGGCCGAGATCGTGCGGCTCACCAACAAACACAGCAACAATCTGATGGCGCGGCATTTGCTCCTGACGCTCGGCAAGGAGCGTTACGGCGATCCGGCCACCTTGGAAAAAGGTGCTGCGGCCATGGCGGAATGGAGCCGCGCACGCGGCTTCGACCTGACCGGCGCGGACATCGACAATGGATCGGGCCTCTCGCGCAGCACGCGCATCAGCGTGCTGCAGATGGCGAATATCCTGAGCACTGCGTGGCGCAGCCGATTCGCGCCGGAATATTTGGCCTCATTTCCTTTGGCCGGCATGGATGGCACCCTGCGTTCGCGCATGAAGTCGACTCCCGCCGGAGCGGTTCGTCTCAAGACAGGGCATCTTGACAGCGTCAGCGGCGTGGCAGGCTATGTGACGACCTCCACGGGCAAGACCTATGTGCTCGTGTCATTGATCAACAATGTTCGCGCGGACTTCGGCGCGGCGGAACCCGTGCACGCCGCGCTGGCCGCTTGGATCTTGGACAATTTGTAGGTCAGTGCGGTGTTGCGCGGAACACCAGGCTCCCAGACTTCAAGCGCGCTCCATTTCCCAGAGTATGGCCGTGACGTTTTTGCGCACCCATATGCCGAAGCCGACGTAGCGAAATGATTTTTGCAGGCGCCGTCGATACCAGGCGCCGGGGCGCAGGTGGACCGCGCGGTCCGTACGGCTGCGATCGCAATTGTCGCGCCAATCCTCCTTCGTGAGCGCTGAGACATAGAGCGCGGCGCGGCTCAAGTCGCCGAAGTTCGCAATGGCGCGTGCCGCCTGTGCGTCCGTCAAATACTGCAAAACGTCATAGCAGATCACCAGATCGAAAGGATGGCGCGGCCTGAAGTCCGCCACCGAACCTAAGACCCAGCCGAAACGGCGGCACAGGTACTCGCTCGCTTCAAGGCCCACATAGCTCGCCCTCGGCAGAAATTCCTTGAAGGGCCTGCGCATGAGTCCAATGCCGCAGCCCGCATCGAGAATGCGCCGCACGGGAATTTGGCATTGCCTCAAGGCGCTGGCGATGATTGCCGCGCGGCTGCGCATTTCTGCGGGAGTAACCACCCGGGTCGCGGCGTTCAGATAGAATTTTTTGAAATAAGCAGCGCTGAAATTGTTGGCGGGCGCGGCAGCGTGTACCTTACGTGCTGTTTTTTTGTGCCGATATCCCGAGGTTTCACCCATGCTTGAGAAGTTCCCGCGCGCGCTCGCGTTGCCCACCATGATAGTGGTCGCGTTGATTGTCTGCTCGCCCGCCTGCGTCGCCGCGGCAGAATCGACATCCACGGGCGATGGGATGCCTTCCATCGAGTCGAAAACCGCCCCGATGCGCCACATGCCGGGCTTCCTGCCGCTGCATTGGGATGCCCGGAACGGCAAGTTGTACCTGGAGATTCCTCAGCTCAATGTCGAGATGTTGTATTTCGATTCGCTCCCCTACGGTATCGGATCCAACGACTTAGGGCTCGATCGCGGTCAGGTGTCGGCGGCGAAGCTGGTTCGATTCGAGCGCTTCGGCCCCAAGATTCTACTGGTCCGTCCGAATGAACATTTTCGCAGCTCCGCAGGCGATCCAGCCGAGCAGCTGGCGGTGCGCCAGTCATTTCCCGAATCGATCCTTGGGAGTTTTACCGTGGCGGCGGAAAATTCGGCCGGCGGCCAGGCGGGGGCGGTCTTGGTCGATGCGACCGATTTTTTTCTGCGCGACGTGCATGGCGTATCGGAGGCGCTCGGTAAACAAGGGACCTATAAGCTCGATGCCGCGCGTTCGGCCATCGCCGTTGATGCCACCAAAGTGTTTCCGAAGAATACCGAGGTCGAAGCGATTCTGACTTTCGCCTCGGATGCCCCCTCACGCGGCTCGTTCGTCGGCGAGGTGACCCCGGACGCGCATGCTCTCACGCTGCGCGAGCATCAATCCTTCCTCGAACTGCCGGCACCCGGGTATTCGCCGCGGCGCTATGATCCTCGCGCCGGATACTTTCAGTTTGCGTACCGGGATTACGCGGCGCCGTTGGGCGCGCCTCTGGACCAGCGATTCATCGTGCGGCACCGCCTGATCAAACAGGATGCGAACTGCACACTGGCCTGCTTACCGGTCAAGCCGATTCAATACTATGTTGATAGGGGCGCACCCGAGCCCATCCGCTCGGCGCTGGTGGAGGGCGCACGCTGGTGGGACCAAGCCTTTCAAGCGGCCGGGTGGGCTCCCGGGACCTTTCGGGTGGACGTTCTCCCCGAGGGGGCTGATCCCATGGATGCACGGTACAACATCATTCAGTGGGTGCATCGATTCACGCGGGGCTGGTCCTATGGCCATCCGGTGGCCGATCCTCGCACCGGTGAGATCATCAAGGGGAATGTGACGCTCGGG
>Ga0210400_10001556_pt1 | contig 22489 bp, 18 predicted proteins | sample IncBWH26MmetaG_FD_155456 | JGI IMG/M metagenome (GOLD analysis project Ga0210400, IMG submission 155456) | Forest soil microbial communities from Barre Woods Harvard Forest LTER site, Petersham, Massachusetts, United States - Inc-BW-H-26-M | ecosystem: Environmental > Terrestrial > Soil >...
CGCGGGAATTCGGCCAACGGATCCTACTGGCGTGCTGGATTCTACTCGAATGCAGGAACTGATGGCTGCGTGGCGCGCGGAATATGAACACATCATCCTTGACACACCGCCGGCCCTGCCGTTCGCAGACGCATGGGTTCTTTCTGCACGTTCGGACGGCGTGATTCTTGTAGCAAGGTCCGGGATTTCCAGTTCAAAGGCTTTGTTGCGCGTTAGGGATTTGTTGGCACGCTCGGGCGCCAACGTCTTGGGAATTGTGCTGAATGCAGTTCGGGAACGGGAATATTACTACGAATATCCTGCGGGTTACCAACAAGCTCCCGAGAGGAATGATCAGAACCTTTCCCCGCAATAGTAGCTAAATCCGCAATCACAGCAATCAGGATGAGGATCAAAATGAGCCGATACTCTGCTTTGTTCACAATCTTGTTAACGTCGGCGTGCCCCTTGCCTCTGCTTGCCCAGACTGCTTTATCTCCGACTCCGGCGGCAGAATCGAGCGATCTAGCCGTCAATGCCACGGCGCATCCACTGCAAATATCGGCCGGGGACCTACTCGACGTAAGCGTATTCGATACGCCCGACCTGTCCGGCAAGTTGCGAGTGGATGAACATGGCAATATCGCTTTGCCTCTCGCGGGAGATCTTAGCGTGTCGCAGCTGACCGCAGAACAGGCCGCACGTGCAATAGAGGCAAAACTCTCGCGTGAGGAAATCCTCAAAGATCCTCACGTGTTGGTCTCGGTGTTGGAATACTCGACGCAAGGAGTCACCTTATTGGGTGAAGTAAAACAGCCAGGAGTTTATCCACTCCTCGGACCTCACTCCCTTTTGGACCTGATTTCCGCGGCCGGGGGTTTTACTCCAGAAGCCGGAGAGATTGTCACAATAACGCATCGGGCTGAGCCTAATATTCCTGTCGCCGTAAAACTGGGAACGAAACCAGGCAGGACAAACCGCTCCTCCAATGTTGATATCCGCCCCGGAGACACGATTATGGTTTCCCATGCGGGCATCGTCTATGTAGTGGGCGACGTGGGCAAGCCTGGCGGATTCCTTATCCAAAGGAACGGCCACCTTACAGTGCTGCGGGCCATGGCCTTGGCGCAAGGTCCGAATAAAACTGCCGCGCTCAACTCAGCGAAGCTCATTCGTCAAACCGACGATGGACGGGAGGAGTTGCGTGTCCCTCTCAGAAAGATCCTCTCGAACAAAGCACCTGACCGCACACTGGCCGACGGTGACATTCTTTTCATCCCTTCCAGCTCGGCTAAGAATGCGTTGGTCACCGTAGAAAGCGTTCTGCCCTCGGTCGCCAGCGCCTCTATATTTCGCGTCCCGTAATCGGTCGTTCTAAGGTACTGTTTGGTAAGTCCATCATGTTTGCGATGCGTCCCTGTCCAAGAAACGGGCTCAGACGTTGTCCTTTCAGCTCATTCCACAAGTGAGATTCACCTCGCGATATGATGCACGTATCTCCGCGAATAGCGATTGACAGCTTTTGCTGGCGCCCGGAAAGGGTTTCGATATTCTCCTTTTCCACGACGCGCCAACAACTCGTTTTGCTCCTGGGAATCACGGCCATCCTTTTGGTCGGTCAGCTATTCACCGGAACGAGCGTGGTCGTGGCCTTTCAGTTTGCGATTGCGATCCTATTTGGCATGCTTTCTGTTTTAGCAGGAGGCGGACTGAGATCCGCGTTTGGCTGTCTCAATGCCATTCTAATCGGCAAGTTTCTGCTCGTTGGTATCGCCATGAAATTGATACTTCTTGAGCCTGCCGATGTAACGTTGAGGTCCCCCGAAACCACTGGCTTGGTTATGGCAACAGGATTTCTCGGGCTTTTCATTGGAACAATGGTTCAGTCCCGTTTTTCTTGCCCGCACTACTGGTCGATGAACCGGCCAAGCAGCGACGATATGCTTCTTGCCTTCTCGATCGTGGTTTTTATCTTAAGTTATCTTGGTTATTTTGCGTCCATGATTCCTTCGACGCATGGGGAAGGGATTCGGACTGGAGGCTGGCTCGGGTTTGCACGGGCATTTGCCGCACTCAAGTCGTTCGCAATTGTTCCCCCGATGCTCTACCTCTGGAGGAAAAAAGCGCGGCTGTGGATGACGCATCCCGCGATTCTGGCCTTATTGACATGGTCTGCGATCGTTGGAATTTTCAGTACGAGTAAGGAAGACGCCCTGGAACCTCTCACCTTTTACGCTCTTGTCGGCTTCATGCGTTACGGTCTGCGCAACATCCGGCTGTGGTCATTCGTCTCCGCCAGCCTACTTTATTACGCGTTTATTATCTTTCCCTACGCCCAGTACGTCCGCAGTAATGGAGGCCGGGAGGGCAGCTTGGCACAGCGTGCTGAGGTTACCAAGGATACGTTTTGGCGCATCGCCACCGACCCGAGTTTTCGATCTGCCACAAGTGAACGCGTGAGTACGGCCGTTTTTTTCAAAGAGCCAGCCTTGTCGCCGTTTAACAGGTTTGCCATGGTTGGAGAGGCCGACCGCTTGGTGGACGCCACCGAGCGACAACATGCCTTCACTGGCTGGGAGACGATCGCTTGGGGGTTCAAATTGTTGACACCCAGTTTCTTGTTCCCCGATAAGCCCGTCTTCGAGGCAGGCAACCATCTGGCGCATATTGCTGGCGATGTCGGCTCATCCGATATGACGACCCAAGTCTCATACGGGATTATGGCCAATTTCTACAACGCGTTTTCTTTGCCCGGGGTACTGGTGGGCACCTCTATATTTTTTGCTGGTTTCTACTACTGGATTAGATTATTTCTTGGCGACGCCCGCTGGGACGGAGGGCCCAATACCTCGGCGCTCTGGTTTATCTGGCTGGTAGCTTCTTTTCAGCACAGCGTTGTGGAATCGGCGGTATCCGGATTGATTGCTTCCTTATCTTTTCCTTTTGTTCTTGCCGTGCTATGGGTAGCCGCAAGGTGGCTCAGTCTCTTCTTACCACGCAAGACAGTGCTCGCATGAGAGTTCTGCTCGTCAGCAATTACTTGACTGATGCCCAAGAAAGCATGCAGCGTTTTGCTGCGCTCATGGAAAAGGGATTGATCCAGTCCGGCCATGAGGTGCGGACCCTCCGGCCCCGACCCATTGTCGGAAGGCTGCGCCCCTCCGGGGAGGGTGTGGGCAAATGGCTAGGGTACATCGACAAATTTGGGGTTTTTCCGTTGGTTCTCAAATCTGTTGTTACTTGGGCCGACGTTGTTCATATTTGTGACCAGGGCAACTCTTTTTACACCAAGCATCTGAAGGCCAAACCTCACATCGTAAGTTGCCATGATCTGCTCGCTGTTCGCTGCGCACTCGGAGAGATTCCTCATAACCCCGCTCGATGGAGTGGTCGGCAACTCCAACAATTGATTGTGAAGGGCCTTCTTCAAGCGCAACACGTTGTGTGCGTATCCGAGGCAACCAGAAGGCAGCTCCTTCGTGTCACCCATATCCCCGAGCAGCGCGTTTCACGCGTATATAACTCGCTGAACTATCCCTATTCGCGAATGAGCCGAGACGAAGCCTTAGCTCGAATTCGTAGACTGGGGATTGATCTGGGCAAAACCTTTTTTCTACATGTAGGCGGAAATGAGTGGTACAAGAACCGTGTTGGAGTCCTGCGCATTTTTTCCTCTCTCCGGAAGCAGATGGCGCAGCAGAACCCAAAGATGGTCATGGTGGGCAAGCCATGGACCGACGAAATGCGCCGATTTGTATCTGAGAATAGCCTGAACCACGTGACTTTCGAACTTCCTGGAATCCCGAACGAAGACCTTCAAGCACTGTATTCGACTGCAGCCATGTTGCTCTTCCCTTCTCTGGACGAGGGTTTCGGGTGGCCTATCCTTGAGGCCCAAGCGTGCGGTTGTCCCGTCCTAACCTCCGGGCGCCCACCGATGGACGAAGTGGGGGGCACTGCGGCAGTCTACGTAGACCCCGAAAATCCTGATGCGGCCGCAGCCAGTGCAATCCTTGCACTGGATAAAGAGGCCGATCTGCGCGAAGCAAGTCTACAGAACGCTGCTCGATTCAGTCGATCTGCCATGATCGGGGGTTATCTGTTTCTTTACGAAAAGGTTTGCTCCGAGGGCTCGTCGGGTTCCTGGTTAAATTAGGCTACTTACACTCGCTCCTTTTCGGCTCATCTCAATATTGGTAGTCCGAAGGGCACATTCGTGAGGGTGCTGCAAGTCATTAGCTCAGTGGACCCTTCAGGTGGCGGCCCCATCGAAGGTGTGAACCAGCTTAGTGCAATCTTGGCCTCTGCGGGGCATAGCATTGAAATTGCCTCGCTCGACCCACCGGATGCGACGTTCGTGAAACAAAGTGCATTGCCCGTCCATCCCTTGGGGCCAACCGTCTATAGTTATGGCTTTAGCTCCAAGCTTATTCCATGGCTTCGGGCCAACCGCGCTCGATACGACGCTGTTGTTGTGAATGGGCTTTGGCAGTTTCACAGCTTCGGTGCATGGCGCGCTCTCCGCAAATCGAATACACCCTATGTTCTGTACACGCACGGAATGCTTGATCCATGGTTCAAAAGAAGGTATCCCCTCAAACATCTGAAGAAATGGTTGTACTGGCCTTGGGCGGAGTACCGAGTGCTCCGCGACGCACAGGCGGTGCTCTTTACGTGCGAACAGGAACGGTTGCTGGCCCGGTCCTCATTTTGGCTGTATCAATGCAACGAGGTCGTTGTCGGCCTCGGTACGTCCGCGCCGTTGGGAAATCCAGAGTTTGAGGTTCAGGACTTCTTCAAGTGCTATCCCGAACTACGAAACAAGAAACTCATCTTGTTCATGGGACGCATTCATCCCAAAAAAGGGTGCGACCTGTTGATTGATGCCTTCGCAAAAGTGCTGGCACAACACCGGCAGTGGCGTCTGGTGATTGCCGGACCTGACCAATTGGGCTGGCAGGCAATTTTGAGCAAACGGGCGGAGCAAGTCGGCTTGGCCTCAAGGATTACGTGGACAGGAATGATCAGTGGTGCAACGAAATGGGGCGCGTTGCGGACAGCAGAAGCGTTCGTGTTGCCCTCGCACCAGGAGAATTTCGGCATCGCGGTCGCGGAGGCGCTCGCGGTGGGCTTACCTATATTGATTTCCGATAAGGTAAATATTTGGCGCGAGATTCAAGCCGACGGAGCTGGAATCGTCGAGGAAGACACGTTAGAGGGTACGTGTAAGCTTCTTCAGTCCTATGTAGATATGCCCGAAAGGAAAATCCAGGCCATGCGTGAGCGCGCCCGCGCTTGCTTCGAACAACGCTTCGAAATTAGAAGGGCGGCTCAAAACCTGGAAGCTGTACTGTCGCGCCTCACGAGCTTGAATTGAAACATCCTCAAATGCACGTAATAAAGGGTGCCTTGTCGGCAAAGGCGGTCTTCGTGCCGCAAACGCAGGCCAAGGGTTCGTCTGACCTGTCGTTTTCACAGTCAGAAAGCGCGACCCTGTCGGTCCATGTCGCTAAGAATTATCAAGCGGTGGAAGACCTGCGTCCGGTCTGGCAGCAATGGACCAATGGGCTAGATACTGACATCGATTACTTTCTACAGAATCAGAGAAACGACGGGACGATCCTTTGTCCGTACGTGATCTCGGTTTGGAACGACGAAATCCCGTTAGCCTTACTCGTCGGACACGTAAAAAATAGCAGAGCTTCCACTATTGTTTCGATGATTCGAATCCATGGGCCTCGTGTCAAATTGCTCGAGATTGTGCCGAACGGAAGGTTGGGACCTCCATCACCAGAGGTCACCAGACTTATAGTCAAGCAGCTTTCCAAAGCCCTGCAAGATGATGCGGATATGCTCTGCTTTCATCGCTTACCTCTGGAGTCGGACCTCTTTCACGAGATCTGGCAAATTTCGGGGCTTTTTGTCGGCAAGTGTGTTCCACACATTTTTGCCTATTCCAGGTTAGCTCTGACGGCGCAGCCAGGGAGGCGTTCTCCCGCTTTGCCGGGGAAAATAATGCGGGAGGCGCGTCGCAAGGCGTCAAATTTGGAGCGCGCATACCCTGCGAAGGTGTCCTTCAAGTGCTTTTCCAAGCCAAGCGAAGTGGATGTGGGGCTTTGGAGCGCCGAAACCATAAGCCGAGCAGCCTGGCAACATTCTCTCGGCTCTGGTTTTACGGATACGTTTCCAACGGCGGAAGGATATCGGTTTTTCGCAAGAAAGGGATGGCTTCGAATCTACGTCCTTGAAGTAGAGGGCCGACCCAGTGCCTACTTGCTGGGTCAACTCCACAACAAGACGTTTTATTGCCAACGCGCGGGCTACCATCCCGATTTTGCACACTACTCCGTCGGCTCGATCTTGACAGCTTGGGCATTTAAGAGTCTGGCCGTTTCAGGGGCACACCACATAGACCTTGGAGAAGGTGGTCAAGAACACAATCGCCGTTTGGGCTGTGAAGAGCACGAAGAAGGAATGGTGCATGTGTATGCCCCCACACGGCGAGGTATTTCGTTGAACTTCTTCTTTGGCGCGACGCAGGTTTGTCGAGCCATTGGCCGTCGTGTGCAGTCGGTTTTGCGCCTCGGTCGGATCGGTAGAGCCTGGAAGGCGCTTTTGATTGCAGTGCGGAGAGCAGATGGTGCGGGTTGAGGAGTCCCATCAGCGCCGTACCGAAGCGCGGCGCAGCGACTTCCGCAACTGCGGGCAAATTCTCGTAAGGCACTAATGCGTATAACGATTGTACAAGGGGCTTTTCTACCGGTCCCTCCCGTTTTGGGCGGCGCAGTGGAAAAGATTTGGTTTGGACTTGGCAGAGAATTTGCCAGCCGAGGGCATGTTGTCACTCATATTTCCCGCGGTTACGGAAGCATGGCCTGTGAAGAGTTCATCGATGGTGTGCATCATATTCGCGTTCCGGGCTTCGATACGCCACGCTCACTCGTGCGACTGAAGTGGCGTGACCTGCTCTATTCACGTCGCGTTTTAGGAGCACTTCCTAAGGCAGACGTGTTAGTGACGAACACATTTTGGTTGCCCGTCCTTCCCCTCCGCCCGGATCTCGGCAAGCTTTATGTTCACGTGGCCCGCTACCCCAAGGGACAAATTAAGTTTTATTCCAAGGCAACACGCCTGCAAACAGTCTCTGGTGCCGTTCGAAGTGCAATCTGCGCGCAAGCTCCAAGACTCGCGCCGAGAGTCAAGGTAATTCCGAACTTTGTATCCCGAAGCGGACCGACTTCCATAGGGCCTAAGCGCCAGCAGTCGATCCTCTATGTTGGACGGGTGCATCCGGAGAAAGGAATCCATCTGTTGCTTGAGGCGTTTGTGCAGTTATGGGCTCACGGATTGCGTGGTTGGACGCTTCGCATTGTGGGACCGTGGGAAGTGAAGCAGGGTGGTGGCGGAAAACAGTATTTTGGCAGCCTGCGTGAAAAGGCACGAGTGGTCGTAGGACATTCCGTGGAATGGACAGGGCCAATCTTCGACGTAGACGTCCTCAATGCTCAGTATAGGGAGTCAGCCTTCCTCGTCTATCCCTCACTCGCGGAACGCGGCGAATCTTTCGGACTAGCTCCTTTGGAGGCCATGGCAGAGGGCTGTCCTCCGGTCGTGTCCTCTCTTGAATGCTTTAATGATTTCATTAGGCCAGGAAGCAATGGATGGATCTTTGATCATCGCAGTCCGAATGCTGTCGGAAGTCTGGCTGATACGTTGAGAACGGTAATTGCCGGCGCACACGCACTACAACCGGTACGTGAGTGCGCCCAGCGAACGGCTGAAGAGTTCTCTCTGACAAGGGTCGCGGATCAGTTTTTGAGTGATTTCGAGGAGGTTGTGCGCCAATGAGCGAATCTGTCTTCGAGATACATGCAATCTCGTCACGGTTCGCCTCGCCCTGGCGGTTCAACGAGCGAGTGAGGCTCCTTTTGTGGAGTATCATCTGGCCACTCTTATGCGGATGGACGCCTAAACCGTTTAATGCGTTGCGCCTCTTCTGGCTCCGAGTCTTTGGATGCAAGATCGACGGGAAACCCTTCGTTCATCAGCGGGCCCGCATACAAGTCCCATGGCGTGTCATCCTCCACGACAGATCTTGCGTCGGAGATCGCGCAAACCTCTATTCTCTCGGTGAAATTGAGCTTGGCTATAGATGTGTGATCGCCCAGGAAGCTTACCTTTGTACGGGAACACATGATCTGAGTGATCCCAACCTGCCGCTAGTCACCGGAAAAATAACAATTGGAACAGATGCGTTTGTTGGTGCCCGGGCATTCATTATGCCGGGCATATCCATCGGAGACAGCGCTGTGGTTGGCGCCTGCGCGGTGGTCACAAGCAGTGTCGAACCGCGATCGATCGTTGCTGGTTCTCCGGCGCGTTTCCTAAGGCTCAGAGAATAGTCCTTCGAGAGCACCCTTGATTTCTGTACTTATCTTGACGCGAAACGAACAGAACAATCTGCCGCGCTGCTTGGATTCCGTACGCTGGTCAGACGATATTCACGTTCTCGATTCCTACAGCGCGGATGGAACTCTAGAGATCGCGCGAGCGGCCGGCGCTTCCATACGGCAACGTCAGTTCGATAACTGGTCGTCACACCAAAATTGGGCGCTCGCGAACATTCCATTCCGGTATTCATGGGTCTTTTACATCGATGCCGACGAGCGTGTGACGCCTGAGCTTGCCGTAAGCCTCCGCAAGGCCGTCGAGAATCCTGGAGACAAGGTCGCGTTTCGAATCGAGCGTCGGGACTTCTGGGGAGACCGCTGGCTGAAACACGTCCAGATGAGTTCGTATTACGTGCGCTTGTTTCGCCCAGAAAAGATGCGCTACGAGCGTCTGGTCAATCCGGTTTCCATCCCGGGCGGGCCTGTAGGCGAACTGACCGGCTATTTGGACCACTATCCATTCAGCAAGGGTGTGACGCATTGGCTGGCGCGCCACAATGACTACAGCTCTTTGGAATCGCAACAGATCGTGCGTGTCCGCGCTGCTAACAGGTCGTTCAGTCTAAAGCAGGCTTTCTTCAGTAAGGATTTTAACGAGCGCCGCTTCCACCAGAAGGAACTCTTTTATCGGATGCCCGGGCGCCCACTCCTGAAATTTATTGCGCTGTATTTTGGCAAGCGAGGCTTCCTCGATGGTCGTGAGGGTTTCACCTACGCCGCGCTGCAGTCGTTCTACGAATTCATGATTGTGTTGAAGACAAGAGAATCAGCAGCGAAACGTATATCTACAATGCAAACCAACGCCTCCGTGCCCAAGCCGTGGCAAGGTCAACAAGAAAATGTGCCCGTGAATCGCGCATCGGGTAGCTGACAACTGTCCGCTGACTCACATCCAGGTCATCCTCGGCATTCCGAATAGTGAGTCTAAAACAAGCTCAAATCTAGGTCCGGGCGCGCTGCTGCCGTCTTTGCGATCCATAAAGGAGCCTGTAATGAAGATCGAAGGAAAGAGAGTGGTCGTTTGTGGTGCCGGAGGATTCATCGGGGGCCATCTCGTGAAAAGCCTGGAAGCGAGGGGCGCTAGCAGGATCCGTGCCGTGGACGTTAAACCAATCGAGGAATGGTACCAGAAAGCAGACGGCGTTGAGAACCTGTCGCTCGACCTGCGAGACAAGCACAACTGTTACTTGGCAACAGAAGGTGTAGAGGCTGTGTTTCAACTCGCCGCCGACATGGGTGGAATGGGCTTTATCGAGAACAATCGCGCTCTTTGCATGCTCAGCGTTCTCACGAACACGCACATGCTGATGGCGGCCCGAGATCAGGGTATTGAGCGCTTTTTTTATTCTTCCTCTGCTTGCGTTTACAACGGCGACAAGCAGAAGAGTCCGGATGTCGTGGCACTCAAAGAAGAGGATGCCTATCCCGCCTTGCCCGAAGATGGCTACGGCTGGGAAAAGCTCTTCAGCGAACGAATGTGCCGCCATTTTGAAGAGGACTTTGGACTGCAGTGCCGCGTAGTGCGATTTCACAATGTCTATGGCCCGTACGGTACTTGGAATGGCGGCCGCGAAAAAGCTCCCGCCGCAATCTGCAGAAAGGTTATTGAAGCCAAGCATTCGGGAAATCACGACATTGAAATCTGGGGAGACGGCCACCAAACCCGCAGCTTCATGTATATCGACGACTGCATCAAGGGTCTACAAGCCATCTTTCAAAGCGAAATTCACGAGCCCATCAATCTTGGCAGCAGCGAACTGGTGACGATCAACCAGTTGGTGGATGTCGTTGAAGAGTACGCGAACATTCGCTTGAAGCGCAGCTATATGCTGAGCGCTCCCAAGGGAGTGAACGGTCGCAACAGCGACAACACAAAGATTAAGGAATATCTCGGTTGGGAACCTACGATTCGCTTGAAGGATGGCATTGCAAAAACTTACGAATGGATCGAGAGTCAGGTGCTGGTGGCGGCCGCCAAATGAATACAAACGGCGATCACAAGGCACCGCAGACCGACTTCCGGCAGATTCTCGGGATCACCTTTTTTGTGGGCAGTGCTCAGCGAGCGATCGACCTGGTTTGCCATGGTGGACTGCTGGTTGTTCCGGCGGCGCCCGCACTCAAGAATCTCGACCAAGACATCGCTTATCGTGAGGCTCTCCTGAATGCCGATGTCGCCATCACTGATAGTTCTCTGATGGTAATGGTCTGGAACTTTCTGCAAGGAGACCGCATCCAGCGTCTATCGGGATTGGAATACCTGGTGAAGTTGTTGAGGCGGCCCGATGTTCGGAGACCGGGTGAGTCTTTCTGGGTCATGGCCAATCGGGACAGTGCTGCCAGGAATCTGGCGTGGCTCTCGGAGCAGGGTGTTCAAGTGCCGTCTGAGGATGTTTATTTGGCGCCCCTGTATGGCTCAACCATCCACGATGAGTGTTTACTCCAGAGGGTTCGCGAGCGCAAGCCGCACCATATCATCGTCACGATCGGCGGTGGTGCCCAAGAAAGGCTGGGGCTCTATCTGAAGCGAAACCTGGAATGGCTTCCGGCCATTCACTGCATCGGAGCGGCCATCGCGTTTCTGAGTGGCGACCAGGTCCACATTCCAATGTGGGCCGATCGTCTTTATTTGGGTTGGCTCTTCCGCTGTATATCCGAGCCGAAGCGATATATTCCGAGATATTGGTCGGCGCGCAAGCTTGTTTCACTGATGCTTCGCTACCGGTCGTTACCGCCGGTCGTGAGTGCAAAACACGCGTAGCTAATGATTTTTATAAGTATCGAGCGCATCCGTTCACTAGCCATGAAGATCAGTGTGTTCCTAACCGTTTGTTTCGTCTTGACTGCGGCCTCATCTACACGCGTGCGGGCGCAAACCGCTTATCCAGAGATAAATCCCGTAGACGTTTCCCTTCACCCAAGAGTCGGCGAGGAGGCGCGGGTGGCACCACCTTCAAAGGCAATCACGAAACGGGGATCGCTGAGTCTTTGGTCCTTGCAGCCAGAGAAAGAGCCTGCGGACGCACTCTTCGGGCTAGGTAAGACTAATTTCCCGGCATCAGCAACACCCAAAACCGGTCTTTCATCAGACTCATCTCTCCGCGGTGGACTAGAAGATTCTCCAAACACCCACAGCTCGGTCGAAAGCTTGAGCGGAGCCAGCGCACCCGTACACGTCTTGAATGGTTTCTCACAAAACCAGACCCGTCAACGCTTCCCTAAGAGCCCATTATTAAAGGATGCTTTTGGACTCGTTACTCTCCGATCCAAAGTGCACGGACTCGGATCCAACCTTGAACTAGATCGGACGGAATTCTGGCCGATTTCTTCTTCGAGGAAATCATTAGGCGCGAGTTCCGCCCAACCGACGGTAAAGCCGCTCAAACCGCAACAAAAGAGATCTTCATCTGGCGCTGAGAGTGGAACTCGGCAGACTGCGCATCCCTATGCGAAACGTCCGATAAATTGAGACAGAGACGAGCCTGGTTAGAGTTGGCCGAGCAATCTCTGAACATTCTCACTTTCGGTAAAACGTGTATATGACTCGAGAACCACTGGAAGTTCCGGTGCACTCTAAGGCCGGCGACAGCGTCCGTGGGCGGCTCTTGCGAGGGCTCGGTGCCACGGCCCTTTCTCCCATCGTTACGGCCCTCATCCAGTTGGTCAGCGTACCTGTGCTTCTGCATGTTTGGGGTGCCGTCAAGTACGGTGAATGGCTCTTGCTCTCGGCAGTCCCTAGCTATCTCACATTAAGTGATTTGGGGTTTGGCGACGCTTCCCGCAGCGATATGTCGATGCGTGTAGCAGCCAATGATCGAGAGGGTGCATTACAAACATTTCAGAGTTCATGGGTTCTCGTAACATCGGTGTCTATCCTTACTTTGGTGGTAGCCTTCATATCCGTCTGGTGGATACCGTGGCAACGTTGGCTACGATTGTCCAGTGTCTCCAACCTGCAAGCCGCAACGATCGTGATTGTTCTCAGCATGTACATAGTTGTATCTCAGCAAAATGGTGTCACAGAATGTGGGTATAGGTCTGACGGGCACTTTGCGACTGGGAATGCTTGGGGCGCAATTCTGCGCTTGGCCGAAGCAGTGATGGCAACAACCGTTGCGGTGCTCGGTGGTGGCCTGCTGGCAGTCGCATCCACATACCTGGCTGTCCGGTGTGTGGGCAGCATCGGTTATGTACTCCTGCTCCGTCGTATGAGCCCATGGATTCGCTATGGAATCCGCCACGCGCGGCTGAAGACAATGAGACAGCTGGCAGCACCCGCGTTCGGCTTCATGGCACTGCCTCTTGGCTATGCATTAAATCAACAAGGGCTTCTACTAGTGATTGGCGCGAGGTTGGGGCCAATCGCAGTGGTCTCGTTTTCCACCCTCCGCACATTGTCTCGTCTTAGTTCCCAACTAATTTCCGTAATGAAGGTCGCCCTCTGGCCGGAGCTTTCGAGGGCGTTCGGAGAAGGCAAGATTTCCTTGGCGCGGCGACTGCACTATCACGCGTGCCAGGCTTCTCTGGGCTTGTCAGTATCCGGCGGGTTGCTCCTCTGGGTGCTAGGTCCGCTTGTTTACTGCCTTTGGATTCGGCAAGGCGTCGGTTTCGATGCCACTTGCTTCCATGTACTTTTGCTCGTCGTAGTCACGAACTCCTTCTGGGACACAAGTTCAGTGATTCCGATGGCCGTCAATGGCCACTGCCGCATAGCCCTGCTGTATTCCGGCGCAGCACTTCTTTCTTTGGGCGTCGCCTGGATGCTCTCGCCTGGTCTAGGAATTGTCGGTGCGGCTATAGCGCTCGTGGTGATGGATGGGGTCATGACCGTATACGTGTTACGTACGGCGCTGGAGTGTACGAAGGACACCCTGAAGACCTTTGTCAGTTCACTATTTATGGTCCCGAATTTTCGGCGAGTCTTGCAAATTGCACCCAGCGCCTAGCCGTACGCGAAATATTTCCAAGCCACGAAAAAAGAGTCGTCCACCTTTACTCATGAGAATAATTCTTTCAACCATCGGAAAGTTCCATAGCTTCGATTTAGCGCGACAGATGCACAAGCGTGGCGCGTTGACGGCTATCTATTCAGGCTATCCCTGGTTCAAGCTTAGGGACGAAGGCCTTCCGAGACACGCCGTGCGAACCTTTCCGTATATTCATGCTCCATACATGCGCCTTGCACCACGTTTCACGCCGGCTCGGTTGCTCTGGGAATGGCAGGATCGAGTGTGGTTTGACCGCCATGTCGCCCGCACCCTACCTTCCTGCGACGTCTTTTGTGGGCTTTCGGGAAGCGGGCTGCGGAGCGGACGGGTCGCAAAATCTCGCGGAGCGAAGTATGTGTGTGATCGAGGGTCAACCCACATCCGTGTCCAAGATCGTATCCTTCGCGAAGAGTATGACCGGCAGGGCATCCGGTTTTCTGGCATCGATCCGCGGGTCATCGAACGCGAGGAAGCTGAATACGAAGCCGCCGATGCCATCACAATTCCTTCGACGTTCGCGATGCGTACCTTTGTTGAATCTGGCGTTTTTTCGCAGAAGCTTAAATTGGTTCCCTACGGGGTGGATCTCCTTGCTTTCTACTCATGCGCCAAAAGAAAAGAAAACGACTTTCACATTTTGTTTGTTGGGGCCATTTCCGTGAGAAAGGGCGTTAGTTACCTCGTTGAGGCTTTCCGAAAGCTCGAGTGCAAATACAAGCGCCTTACGGTGGTCGGGTCAGTCTCCCCGGAAATGCAAAATCTGACGACACAAATACGAGACGACCCAAGAATCAACATTCTGGGGCACGTCCAGCAATGCCGGCTAAAGGAAATCATGAGCACGAGCCACGTCATGGTTCTTGCCAGCGTTGAGGAGGGACTTGCGCTTGTTCAAGCACAAGCCATGGCATGCGGGTGTCCGGTCATCGCATCACCGAACACCGGAGCACACGATCTCTTTACTGATGGCAAGGAAGGATTCATCGTACCGTGCCGCGACAGCAGCGCGATAGCGAGTCGGCTCCAGCAAATGGCTGACAATCCCGAACTCAGACTGGGCATGAGCGAGGCAGCATTACAACGGGTTAAATCGTTCGGAGGGTGGGAACAGTACGGCGAGACCATGTACCGGATATTTTCTGAGGTCTCTAGCCTATGAACACTTTGTCCATTCTATACGTTGGCCGAAATTGCGGGACATCACTCCATCGCGCTTCTGCGTTGCGGCGCCTGGGACATGAAGTTTTCATCATTAACCCTGCCACCCTTCTTCCGAAGGTTCCTCTTGCCGCCAGCGTGACATGGCAGACAGGGGGGTTTTTCTTTGAGGGCTATATCCGTCGCCAACTCCTCGCGAACCTTCCAAGCACGCAGTTTGACTTGGTCTTCGTGGACTGTGGGGAGTTGGTGGGTCCTGCCCTAGTAAGTGACCTGAAGAATCGGTTCGGACCTATCGTCAACTACAACATCGACGATCCATACGGTGGACGAGACGGACTAAGGTGGCGTTTATACCTTGCGGCGGCACGCCTGTACGATCTAATCGTCGTCGTACGCGATTGTAACGTCCCCGAAGCCTTCGCTGCTGGTGCTCGACGCGTTCTACGCGTCCATATGTCTGCTGACGAAGTAGCCCATGCTCCCAGACCGCTGAACGATGAAGACTTTCGAAAGTGGAGCAGCGATGTATCGTTCATAGGGACTTGGATGCCCGAGCGTGGACCATTTATGGCGCGATTGATCGCATTGGGTGTTCCTCTCTGGATTTATGGCAATCGGTGGCACAAAGCTCGGGAATGGCCCGTTTTGCGCCCCTTCTGGAGGGGTCCTGGTTTGATTGATGACAGCTATGCCAAAGCAATTCAGTGCGCAAAGGTAAGTTTGGGATTGCTCTCAAAAGGAAATCGCGACCTCTCCACGACACGTTCTTTCGAGATACCCTCCCTGGGTGGCGTGCTGTGTGGGGAGCGGACCACAGAACATGCTCGGCTTTATGCGGAGGGCCAAGAGGCCGTTTTCTGGAGCAGCCCGGAGGAATGCGCTGCGAAGTGTAAGCAACTCATGGGTGATGAAGAAAGACGCACAAATATCGCGGTCAGTGGGCGACAGCGTCATTTACGGAATGAAACTACCAACGAACACGTTCTGTCCAGGATAATTGGCATCGTAAACGGGTCAAACACTGCCGAACAGTTCACAATGCGAAACACTCGGCGAACTAACGCGCTGGCGTTAGCAGTCGCTGCACCTGCAGTTGCTTACAAAGTAAATAATCCGTTCCGTTCTAGTTCTTTGTAACTAGTGAAATTGACCCGCCTAAGGATGGTTTTATTGTTCGCTATCAGAGGTTAATGGAATGACATCTCGCTTATTCACAGTTGGCATCGTGGGTGCAGGCCATCAGGTTAGCGTGAATCACTTACCTGAATTAAAAGCAATGCCGAATGTGGAGGTCTCGTGGATCGCCGATAAAGATCTCAACCGAGCGCGGAACGTGGGCAAGTCTTATGATGTGTCCGTCTGTGACCTATCTTCGGGCTTGCGAACATTTCCGAAGACCGACCTTGTTCTGCTCGCGATTCCGTTCGGTGTGCGAGCGCCATATTATGATGCTCTTTCGCAAATGGGCGCAGCGGTCTACGTCGAGAAGCCGTTTGCGCGAACAGTTAACGCGCATCGAAAACTGTGCAGCACCTTCGACGACTACACGCTTGCTTGTGGATTGAATCGCCGGGCATGGGGCATTGTCCATTTTTGTAAGAAGGTGCTGAACAAGGATTTGTTCGGCAAGGTGCGGCGTGTCCGGTTCGGATTAGGAACGCTGAGCGGTATCGTGGTCGCGGCTCATTACATGGCCGATGCCCAGATGGCAGGCGGAGGAATGCTGATTGAAACAGGCGTGCACGGCGTGGACACGATCCTCTACTGTCTGGATGCCCAAGCGGCTCAACTAGAGGATGGGAAGATGATCGTTGAGAATGGGCACGACATCCACTGCGAAGGCGTGTTTACCGTGATTACCTCGAAAGGCGAAAAGGTTCCCTTCGAGATTGAAGTATCACGACTGAAAAACACAATTAACAGGGTTGAATTTCAATTCGATAATTGTACTGTGTTTTTCTCAATCTTTGGTGAACCACAGCTATGGGTGGAAAGCAAAGACGGAAAACTTCGATCGCTTTTGAGTGACAGGTCCAATTGCTACCCATTTGCTTGGCATCAAGTCTCGCTGGAGTTCTGGCAAACTTTCATGAGCGGAATAGAACAACGAAAGGCAAATTATACTTCTGCAATCGATTCGGTTCTTACGACTCAGGTTATCGAACAACTTTACGCGCTAGCACCCCAGTAGTGAGAGTTAAGATGAAGACAATTGGAATAATTGGCGGCAACGGCCAGGTCGGATCGGAAGTAAGTCTTTTCTTATCGCAAAGAGCGGACATTCGGATCATACCTATCAGCCGGTCGGTATATGGATCTACGTTACTACGGCATTGCGGGTTAGAGTGCCGTCACGGTTCACTTAGTTCCGCGATTGAAGCAAGGCGGCTACTCGAAGGTTGCGATTTGGTCGCCGATTTTTCGGCCCCTCAGGGAAGCCCTCGGGATGTCCCGAAGATTATAGCCGCGAACATCTTCAGCGCGATTGGGAATTCGCCGGACGCCAAGCAATATGTGTACATAAGTTCCCACAGCATTTGTCGGCACACTGCCAAGCAACCGCGCTACCGTTACTATGCGCGCGCGAAGCTATATGGCGAACAGGTAGCTCAGGAGACCGGGCGCGCGGCGAAGAAAGAAGTTTATGTCCTGCGTCTAGGGATGGTACACGGTCTCTTGCAGACCATTAGCCACCTCTACATGTCTGAGCTTCGAGAAGAAGAAGCCGTCCTGCCTAACGTTCCGTCGCTGGCTGTTTTCTGCTTTAGCATCGCGGAGGCTCTCGTCAATATTGCCAATCATAAAGAAACCCCGGGCACTTACACCTTAGTATCCGTTCCTGCATGGAGACAAGAGGAGATCCACGCGTATTATTGCGGTCTGGCCGGCTTGGAATCGCGAACCAGAACCGAAGGGGTATACCCACCGACCTTCGGCCAGTCGCTGCGCCGGATCGCGCTTGAGATAGCCTATCCAGTCTGGCGTGAGATTCTGCGTGAGCGAGAACTCATTGACGATCTTCTCTTGAACTACGCGCCGGATTTAGCACGAAGGCTCCGGTCGAAATACTACGTGAGCCAATCCGCATCTGAATTCGCCATGCGGGATGGCTTGGCTTGGCGTCCCATCCTGCAGGACTTTGACGCCCCTGGAGAAAGATTGCGCAGCCTGTCCGATAGCCGTGTCACCATGCATGAGCCAACTCGGGAGGTTGCGGAATTGTTGGATGCATCTCTGCAACGGCGGCTCGCCGAAGTCGAACGCGTGATCGCGAGACAGTCTAAGGACCAAGCTAATTCCGTTCAGCAGAGAATTAGCGCGTGGTAAATCCAAATTGAAACTATTCTGCGGCCAACACTGTGCTTAGTCCTGCGCGGGGTGGCCAGGTGACCTGCCCCCCCGTTTGCGGTCGAGTCAGAGTGTAGCACTCGGGGTTTTCTGTAAGCTCGATTCCGACCACACACTAGGCGGTGGGTCCGACCTGTGTTGCGGGGACGGTCGGGGCGGCGCTCGCCGCGAACTCTTCCGGCGTCCGAGACCTTGTTGGCTCAAATACTGCACAGAAGAGGTCGACGCGCTCGAGGCACGAGTTCGCGTTCCACCACTCTCTAAGCGGATCGAATCTAAGAATGAATTTGCATAGAAAATTCCGACTTGCCTACCTCGTAAGCCATCCCATCCAGTACCAAGCTCCCTTGCTACGGAGGCTAGCGCAGGAGCCGGATCTCGACCTCACCGTTTTTTTCTGGTCCGATCACTCAGTCCACGGATACAGCGATGAAGGGTTTGGCGGTGTCCGTGTCCAGTGGGATGTTCCTCTCTTGGAAGGTTACCGTTATGAGTTTCTCCCAACTATCCGCCCCTCAACGGAAACCACCTTCTGGGCTCCGATTAATCGCGGTATTTATCGCGCGCTTAGCAAAGGGAAGTTTGACGCAATCTGGCTGCACGGCTATTGGAGCCTTAACTCTTTTATTACTATGGTCGCCGCGAAGCTCCTTGGCATTCCCCTCCTGGAGCGCGCAGAGGGTACGCTCATCGACCATCCCCGCTCGGGCCTTAGACTCGCTATCAAGCATGGCTTCTTTTCGCTCATGCGCCATTTTGTTAATGCAGTTCTGCCCATCAGCAGCAGGAATCGGGATTACTGGGTCCGTTACTTCGGGCCGGATTTTCCGTCGTTTATGGTTCCTTACGCCGTAGATAACTCTTACTTCCAAAGCATGACTGCTATGGCAAGCCTTTCCCGTGAAGAGTTCAAGCAGCAGCTAAATCTTGAAGGAGACCGTCTTGTAATTCTCTATGCTTCCAAACTTACGTACCGCAAACGTTGTATTGATCTGATTAACGCATACTTGGGTATGAATCCGACACCCGACGGCAAGCGCCCCCATTTACTCATCATCGGCGATGGAGAGGAGCGGGCGATGTGCGAATCGAGAGTTCGCGCAGCTGGCGAGTCGAATGTTCGTTTCTTTGGGTTTCAAAACCAGTCTCAACTTGCCCGATTCTTTGACCTTTGTGATGTCTTCGTTCTTCCTTCCGTGGACGAGCCGTTTGGATTGATTGTTAATGAAGCTATGAATGCGGGCAAGACAATAATCGTTTCCGACAGGGTGGGGTGCCAGCCTGATCTGATTTCCGATGGAGTGAACGGCAGAGTCTTTCCAGCCCGAAATGTTTCCGCCCTTCGTTCAGCACTGGAGAGTGTTCTAGAAACTGCTAACGCGCGGCGCGAGATGGGTTGCCGGAGTCTCGAGCGCATTAACCAATGGTCGTTCGAACAAGATATTCGCGGCTTAAGGGAGGCGCTCAACCACGTTGCCGATTTACCTTTAACACCCAGACAAACCACCGAGTCGCGAGTACCCCGCGAAGCTGCTTAGCCGCTGGTAACAACAGTGTTCACGGACTGCCTACCCTGACCTGAATTGAGGGGCCACACGAGAATATGAGGTGTTGGTTCTCCCATTGCAACGAAGGAGAGAGGGATGATCAACTTTTCCGCAGTCAGCCCTAACCCGTTCCTGGGAAGGCTGGTTCGCTATCCGTTCCGTATTCTGCCACGTAATATCGCCGTACCTATTCTTCAAGGGCCCTTGAGAGGTAAGAAGTGGATTGTCGGCTCACACCTGCATGGGTGCTGGCTTGGCAGCTACGAAATGGAGATGCAGAAGCGCATCGTGCGCGAAGTGAAACGCAGAGGGATCTTTTATGACATCGGGGCCAATGTAGGGTTTTACTCTCTTCTCGCCGCGACGCTGAGCGATCCCGGGCTCGTGTATGCCTTTGAGCCTATGCCGACGAACCTCTACTATCTTCGTAAGCATCTCGAGCTAAACAGAATTCACAACGTGGAAGTCCTCGATATGGCTATCTCCGGTGATGTAGGGACTGCCTCCTTTGAGGTAGACGACGGCCGGGCGATGGGCCGGTTGTGCGAGAGCGGAAGCCTAGGGGTTCGAACGTCAACTCTAGACGCACTCCTAGGTGAGAAGAAGGTGGCTCCGCCTGATTGCATCAAGATGGACATTGAAGGTGCCGAATTCCGTGCCCTTCTCGGTGCGAAAGAGTGCTTTGCCAGGCACCGCCCGAAGTTATTTCTCGCTACGCATGGCAGGAACGTGCACGACCAGTGTTGCCAAATACTTCAGTCGTGGCACTACGAGGTTCAGCACATGAGCCGACAGCCCGACAGTCTGTTCGCCTTCCCCAGACGCCCGAATCGATCTCAATAGGCTCGGTGCGGGATGAATCTGTGCCACACGGGATTATAAGTTGCATACGTTATGTGGGCTGACGGGTCTGCAGGACTTCTTCGTATTTTTGCACCGAAGAACACGTTGATTGTCGTGGAATGCAATTTTGCTGACGCAGAATCTGACCGCAGTCGCGATTAAGCCGGATACACTCGACGCTTTGTCAGTCAGATCAACTAGTGTCGGTCACCCGTCGCGGTAAGTGGAAGTGTGTAATGAAACGTCTTCGGAGTCTTCTGCTTATTTGTGGGTTGTGTCTGGCCGCCATGACCCAATTCGCCCCTTCGGGGCTCCCCCAGGCAAACGTGCAAGGGCAGTGGAAGACGCTGCCGTACACGATGCCCATCAACCCGATTCACGCCGCCCTTCTGCGCAACGGCAAGGTTCTCATCGTCGCAGGGTCGGGCAACCTCCCCAGCAACCTGAATTTCCAAGCCGCTCTGTGGGATCCCCAGGCTGGAACGGTCACGACGCAGTCCGTAGGATGGGACATGTTCTGCAACGGCATCACGATTTTGCCCGATGGACGCGCGTTCATCGTGGGCGGAACGGTGAAGTACGATCCGTTCTTGGGTGCGAGCAAGAGCTCTTTGTACGATCCGTCGACGAACACCTTTACGGATCAACAGAGCATGGCGCACGGCCGCTGGTATCCCACTACGACACTCATGGGAGACGGCCGCGTCTTTGTCTTTTCAGGACTGGACGAAACAAGTTCCACGAATGCGACGGTTGAGATCTACACACCTGGCTCGGGATGGGGCCCGACGATGGCTGCGCCTTGGCTTCCGCCGCTCTATCCACGAATGCATCTTCTGCCGAACGGAACCTTGTTCTACTCCGGTTCAACTCCAAGCTCATGGATATTCAATCCTTCCAACAATAGCTGGACTTCGGCGAATGCAACAACGAATTACAGCGGCACGCGGACGTACGGCTCCTCGGTGCTCTTTCCGCTGACTCCTGCGAATGGCTACAAGCCTACTGTGATGATCTTTGGTGGTGGCACTACCACAACGCCCGCGACAGCCACCACAGAAATAATCGACCTTTCGGTCGCCAACCCCCACTGGGTCTATGGTCCCAGCATGTCCGCTCCGCGCATTGAAATGGACGCGACACTTTTGCCGAACGGCAAAATCCTGGCGCTCGGCGGTTCCACGAACGACGAGGACGCCACAACGGCAAGTTTAAACGCCGACCTCTATGACCCGAATACCAATACCTTCAGTCCCGCTGGCACGGAGGCTTTTGCGCGCCTGTACCACACCGTCAGTTTGCTCATGCCTGACGCTACGGTGTGGGTCGCCGGCGGCAATCCGTCTCGCGGCAATTACGAACCGCACATGGAAATCTATTCACCAGCCTACCTTTTTAACCCTGATGGCAGCCTAGCAACGCGTCCTTCGATTACAAACCTCACCTCCAAGATAGGCTACGGCAGCGCATTCCAGGTGCAAACTCCGGACGCCGCAAGCATCTCCACAGTCGTCTTGATGCGTCACGGCTCTTCCACTCACGCCTTTGACATGGACCAGCGCTATGTCGGGCTCTCCTTCACTGCCGGTTCTGGTGTCCTCAACGTAACCGGCCCGCCGAACACCAACATCGCGCCGCCGGGCTACTACATGCTGTTTATCTTGAACAGGTCGGGAGTCCCTTCCGTGGCCGGCATGGTTCAGGTTTCCAGCGCGCCGGGCGATTTGCCGCCGGTTGGCACGATTACGAGTCCTGCATCGAATGTGACGATCACGGCGGGCCAATCCGTTACCTACTCTGGCACGGGCAGCGATCCCGACGGCACCATCAGCGCTTACTCCTGGTCGTTCCCGGGCGGCACCCCGAGTTCGAGCAATCTGGCAAATCCGGGCGCCGTCACCTATTCCACGCCGGGGACCTACGTCACGACGTTTACGGTCACGGACAATGCGGGCCTCACCGATCCAAATCCGCCAACGCGGACTATCACGGTTCAATCCGCTGGAGGCGGTGGCGGCGGTGGAATTAATTTTGGTTCCGGCTTTTCGACGACTGGGCTGCAATTCAATGGGAGCGCCACGCTGAATGGGACGCGCCTGCAGGTTACGAATACCACGACGACGGGCCAGGCGGGCAGTGCGTTCTGGACGCAGAAGGTCAACGTGGGGACTTT
>Ga0210400_10001558_pt1 | contig 22487 bp, 20 predicted proteins | sample IncBWH26MmetaG_FD_155456 | JGI IMG/M metagenome (GOLD analysis project Ga0210400, IMG submission 155456) | Forest soil microbial communities from Barre Woods Harvard Forest LTER site, Petersham, Massachusetts, United States - Inc-BW-H-26-M | ecosystem: Environmental > Terrestrial > Soil >...
GGATGTTACCGAGGAACAAAAGACCAAGATCAAGGCTGCGTTGGACGAAATCAAGCACATAGGGTGAGCGCCAGGCCCACATCTAAGAATGGCTGTGGGGTAATCGGAGGAGGCGGAATGTTTCAGCGCAACGCGCGGGTACTCCCACGTCTAATTGTGCTCGCGGGTGTATTGGCGGTGCTGCCGAGCACGGTACCTGCACAGTGGAAACCTAAAGATACGGAATGGCCCACCTATGCGGCGGATTTAGCGGGAACGCGCTACCGGCCGCTCGATCAGATTAACGCATCGAACTTCAACGATTTAGAAATTGCCTGGCGACTCAAGACTGACTACTTCGGCAACCGGCCTGAGTACAAGTTGGAAGGCACACCGTTGATGGTGAATGGCGTTTTGTATATGACGGCGGGATCGCGGCGCGCGGCCATTGCCGTGGACGCGGTCACGGGCGAGTTGCTATGGATCCACGGCGAGCATGAAGGCGCGCGCGGCGGAGCGGCTCCACGCCAGCTTTCCGGACGCGGGCTGGCGTATTGGTCGGATGGAAAAGACGAGCGCATTTTGTATGTGACGCCTGGATATCAGCTCATCTGCCTGGATGCGAAGACGGGTTTGCGCGTCGCAACCTTTGGTAACAAAGGCGCGATTGATTTGAAGCAGGACGACGATCAGGAGATTTTTCCGGATTTGACGACTGGCGAGATCGGCATCCAGTCTGCGCCCGTTGTTGCAAAAAATACGGTCATCATCGGCGCGGCGTTCCGCGAAGGCATGACCCCGAAAAGCATGCGCAACAACAAGGGTTACGTGCGCGGCTTCGACGTGCGGACCGGCAAGCGATTGTGGATTTTCCACACCATCCCGAAAAAAGGCGAGTTCGGATATGACACATGGCTGAACGGCTCGGCGGAGTACACGGGAAACAACGGCGTCTGGACGCAGGTGACCGTGGACGAAGAACTCGGGCTGGTTTATTTGCCAGTGGAATCGCCTACCAATGACTTTTATGGTGGGCACCGGCACGGGAACAATCTATTTGGCGAAACACTGGTGTGCGTCGATCTGAAAACGGGTGCGCGAAAGTGGCACTACCAACTGGTGCATCACCCCCTCTGGGACATGGATATTTCTTCCGCACCGATCCTGGCGGACATCACCGTGGATGGCAGACCCGTGAAAGCGGTGGCACAGCCGAGCAAGCAAGGCTTTCTCTATGTCCTGGATCGCGTAACGGGAAAACCCGTATGGCCAATTGAAGAAAAGCAGGTAGAAGTCGGAACAGTGCCGGACGAATGGTATTCGCCCACACAGCCGATCCCCTCGAAGCCGCCGGCTTACAGCCGCAACGGCGTATTGGAAAGTGATCTGATTGATTTTACGCCGGAGCTGCGCGAGCGCGGCAAGGCCATCGCGTCGAAATATCACCTCGGCCCGGTGTTCACGCCTCCTACGGAAAGCAAAGTGGACGGCCCGTTGGGCACGCTAACGGTGGGAACGGCCTCTGGCGGCACCAATTGGCCGGGAGGATCTTACGATCCGGAGACGCACACGGTTTACGCATTCGCATGCAATGCGTGTGCGGAGCCGATCGGCCTGGTGCGCGCCCCGAAAGCGGTTTCAGACATGAATTACATCGCGGGCACCGCGGGAGAAGAAGTCACCATTCTTCGCGGACCTGGCGAGAACGCCGGCGCAGATTCGCCGATGCCGAAGAAAAAGTCAGCAGGCGGTGGCTACGTGCCACTAAACGTGGATGGATTGCCGCTGCTGAAACCTCCGTACGGAACGATCAGCGCGATCAATCTAGACAAGGGAGAAATCGTCTGGCAGATCGCGCATGGCGAAACGCCCGACGTGGTCCGAAATCATCCGGCGCTGAAGGGAATGAATATTCCGCGCACTGGCCAAGAAACATACAACATCGGGACACTGGTCACGAAGACGCTGGTGATTGCCGGCGATGGCCAAATTACAACCACCTCCGATCATCCTCGGGGCGCGATGCTGCGCGCGTACGACAAAAAAACCGGCAAGGAAGTAGGTGCTGTATACATGCCCGCGCCACAAAGCGGTTCGCCGATGACATACATGGCAAACGGGAAGCAGTACATCGTCGTGGCGATAAGCGGCGGAGCGTATTCAGGGGAATACATTGCGTTCAGCTTGCCGGCGTCGGAGTAAATGCAAGAAGAGCATATCGGCGTGAGCAACTTTTCTACTCTGTTTATCGGATTGCTTTTTCTTGGCGCTCTCGGTGCAAGCATTTGTGCGAACGCCGAGAAGCGCGCTCGACAAGCGCAGACCTCGCAAGCCTCGGAAACGCGATCCGTGTGGGACGGTGTGTACACCGACGAGCAGGCGAAGCGCGGCGAGGAGCTTTATCGCAAGGAATGCGCCTCGTGCCACGGTGACACGCTGGTTGGCGGCGGCGGCGCAGCACCACTGACCGGCGGGACATTTCTTTCAAATTGGAACGGGCTGACGCTTGGAGATTTATTCGACCGGATCCGCAAGACGATGCCGCAGGGCTCGCTGGGAAAGCTTACGAAGCAACAAAACGCGGATGTCCTCGCGTATCTGTTGAGATTCAACAAATTTCCGGTGGGTAAAACGGAGTTGCAAAAGCAAGTGGAGTTCTTGAAAGAGATACGGTTTGAAGCGACGAAGCCGGATGTGAAGTAAAGCCGGGCTTAGAGTTGCGAGGAGGTGGTATGAAGAAGCTTGTTCCAGTGTTGGTCATCGGCGCTGCGCTTGCCGGATTCCTTGCGGGTCAAGCCGTGCGACCGCGGCCTGAAGGCGTGCTCAACGGACATTTCGATGAGCTTTCGATGCTGCCGAGCGCCACCGCCCAAGACAAAGGCGAAGTAATGCCCTTCGGCTACAACTCTCCCCGGGAACCGGCGCTGGCGCCCGACGCGCCACCGATCACGTACTGGAACATCGATGATATTCGCAAGGCGCATACAGAGTTAGCCGAGAAGGCGCAGAAAGCGCTGACCGAGGCGGGCAGCGGAAGCTCGCAATCGTTCGGTGGCGGCCCCGTACATGTGCAAGCGCGAAACTTCAGCATCTTTATGCTGTACCGCGCGCACCGCGAGCAACCGGTGCTGAGCCTGACGAAAGTCAACAGCGTATGGGATGACGCGGAAATGCACGCGGGAGCATACGATTTTTATGTAATCACCGGTGGAACCGGTGAAATGATCGTAGGTGGCAAAATCGCGAACCGGCAGAACCTGCGCGACAAGGATGGAATTATCCCCGGCGAATACCGCGGACAGCCAATCGAAGGCGGGCAGACATTTAAGGTGAAGGCCGGAGACTGGCTCTTGATTCCGCCGGACACGCCACACCAGCCCAAGCCGGATGCAGGCGGATTCAGCTACATGATTATGAAACTAAATGTCGGAATTTACCCGTGGAGCTTGGTTCGCTAGCGAACGAAAATGATCTCGGCGAATCGGCTCAGGTAAACACCGCCCGTAATAACGGTATATACCTTACAAGCAATCCAACCCGCCACTACCCACTTTGGGGAATGGTCTGCTGCAACCGCGACGTGTAACTTAGCTTTACCCGCCCTCGTCAGGGCTCCTGATAATGCCCGGCTCGTCGTTGATCACCACACCTTTCCGCATCGCGGACAAAATACCGCGCCGCAGCGGAACGGCGTAGCGACGTCACCTTTTGTGGTGCTTGCGCTCGCGTTTGTACATTGGCTATCCAGAGCGGACAGCCGTCGTCAAGCTTCTGAAAGATGTCATAGCCCAGCTTCATAGAGTCCCCGCACGTCTGTGGACTGCACGCTGACAACTATCCAATTCAAAACGGTTAGGAGTGAAAAGTAATGAGGAAGAGCGGAGACCGTCTGTTCAATTTTGAACAGACGAGGACTGGGGCCGCAGGTAGAAGAGAGGCAATCATAAATGAAGACTAGAACCGGGGTGGTTATCCGTCGCCCACCCGACGAAAGCCCAGGGGACTGTGCGGATACTACGAGGGAAACGATGAAATCACGCGGGCGAGGCTTGCTCGACGGACCGCAGTTCTTTTCAACAGCGTTACCGACGAGGAAAATTGCCGAATTCAAAGCGGGCCAAACGATTATTTCACAGGGCGATGAATGCACGGACGTGCATTACATCGATGAAGGTATCGTAAAGCTTACGTCCGTTTCAAACCGCGGGCGGGGAGCAGTTCTGGGCATTCTGGGCTCGGGAGATTTCTTTGGGGAGAGCTGCATCAGCGGGCAGAGCGTGTATTTAACTTCAGCTATTGCGCTGGTGCCGAGCAAAGTGAGCGTCATCAAACGAAAAGCCATGGTGCGGTTGGTGGAAGAAGATCCCGCCGTGTCCATGCGTTTCATCAACTATTTGCTCGTGCGGAATCTGCGGATGGAACAAAACCTGATGGATCACCTCTTTAATTCCAGTGAAAAGCGGCTGGCCCGCACGCTCTTGTTGCTGGCACGCTCCGGTGAGGAAGGCAAGCTGCCGCCTATTGTCGACAAGATCAGCCAGGACACGCTGGCAGAAATGGTGGGCACGACCCGCTCACGCATCAATTTCTTCATGAACAAATTCCGCAAGCTGGGATTCATTCACTATAACGGCGGATTGAAAGTGCACAACGCCCTTGCGCGTGTGCTTGAAGAGTAGCCGCCGAAACGTTCCGAGTGATGTGATGTAACTCTTCTCCGCTAAGAGTTCCAGGCCACCCGCGAGAGTTGGCGCTTGCGATTCTCCCATTCGGCACCGGAAAGAATGCGCGGTGCGACTTCGATCAGGCGCGGCGTGAGCTTGAACACGGCTAGCGCGGTCCAGGGCTTGCCCTCGCGCGTGTGAAATGCGCGCTGGTTCAAGGATTCCGCCATATGGTTGTAGGAGTGATCCTGGACAATCATCTCCGCCAGGTGATTCAGCACCTGAATCTCGGTGGGATTGTCTTCCAGATGCAGGCAATCGCTGGCGATGCGCGTGCCGTACGGAATTTCCTCGCTTGAGGCAAGTCCCTCGCGTGTAGCGGAGGCCTCCGCTTGCACTTCACGCTCCCACTCCACCGCAACCATGCGCCATCCAGCCGTTTCGCGCTGCTTCAGGTATTCAGGGCTGGGCCAAACGGAAAGAGCTTCTCGAATCCACTCCATCTTTTTCATGGAACGTCTCCTTGACGACCCACTCGCTTGAGGCGACCGGAGAGACACACTCACCTGCGCTGGAGGAACACGCAATTGCGGTGCCCTCTTTATCCATGCTTAAGTCGCTAACAATGAAGGACTTAGGACAGGATGAAAGTCATAGCAACTCGTAGGAAATGTCCGTTCGTGGGAAGTGGGTGTTGCGCAGCCGAACACCGGACCGCCTGTTTTTGAGCATCCAGGGTGGAACTTTCTCGCTTGCCGGGGCTATAATGACGCCGTTTTCCCTGCCCCCCTCAATTTCCCTACTACATGTCTAGGCCGACCCAGTCCGCCACAACACCGGCGGTGTCCTATGCAAGTGGAAGTGAAGGGGAAGCGAGTAGAAGAGCGTAAGCATATGAAGGTGGGAGTGGATCTGTGCAGCCTGGATGTGCGCACGCCCGCGCACTCCGGAGTCACCGATAACGTCAGCCCTCACGGCGCGCGAGTACTCACCAGCAGAGCCTTGCGATCCAACGAGCGGTTGAACGTGCGTTCGATGTTGGGAAGTTATAGAACGAGAGCCCGTGTAGTGTATTGCGTGCCGGCCGAAGGCGGCCTCTTCGCCGTAGGACTGCAATTTTATGCCAGTGCAGGTGACTGGGTGTCGCCCGAATAAGCTCGAGAGCATGCGCACTGGGCAAACCCCGGAATAGCGATGTTATTATTGCGCGGTGTACGCCCAAAAATTTAAGGTCCAGCTCGTGATCCGCGGCCAGCGGCGTGATTGTCCATTGGATTGGCTCGATCAGTTCTGCATGCGCAACTTCACGAACTCAGCGGAGTTTGACGACACGCTGCCGTTAGAGACCGGCGCAGTGGAAGTAAGTTTTCGGGTCACGCCAGAGCGCTTTGCTGAAAGCCTCAGCGCTTGGTTAAATCAGCGCGGAAAAGGCGAAGGCGAACCAGTGCAAGTGGAAGTATCCAAGCTGTCTTGATTTTAGGCAGCCGGTTCGCGCTTTTCGCCACTGAGAAGCGCCTTGATTTCGGGCAGCGCGGCATTCACGGCCGCTTCGCCAACCGCAACGAGCTCTTTCGTGCGCGTGAAGTCGTCCCACACGAAGGGCTTCACGTCCGGCTCGATGATTACGTCGGCTTGTTGGCGCCACGCGATATCCCCGTGCCGCTGGATAATGGTGAAGGAACGGCTGATGACATCGGCCACCGTGCGCGGATCTTCCAGGTTTCCGGCTTCCAGATAAATCGCAATGATCACATCCGCGCCAAGCAGCAGAGTGCCTTCCACAGGAACGGGCGCGGTCAAAAATCCATCCACCAGCGTGCGCCCTTCAAATTGGATGGGCACAAACAGCCCTGGATACGCGCATGAGCCCCGTAGAGCCGGGGCGATTAATCCTTTTGTGTAATAAACCGACACGCCGGCATTAATGTCCGTGGCGGCGATGGCCAGTGGTGTCTTGAGCTCTTCGAATGTCTTCAGGCGTGTGAATCTCGAAAAATAGGTCTCCATGCGCTGGTTCGTGGCCAGCCCGAGCCAAGACGGAGTCCAGCGGCCGAAGTCGGCGAAACTCGTGGTGCTGGCGATGCGCTGCATTTCGTCGAGCGGCACGCCCGCGCAGTAGCAGGCCCCGATCAAGGCCCCGACGCTCGTGCCGGCAACGCAATCAATCGGAATTCCGGCATTCACCAAAGCCTTGATCACGCCGACGTGCGCGATACCGCGCGCAAAGCCACCAGCCAGGGCTAGGCCCACCCTGGGGCGTTCGGTGGGCGGCCGCTCTTCGCCAGTGGCGAAAGAGCGAAATTTGTCTTTCGCGTTCCGCAGCCAGTCCAGGGCGTTGGTTACTTGGTCTTCGATCATCCTGCACTTATTTTAGTGCTACTTGGGCCACCGCGCGGCATCTGGTTTGACCAGGGCATGCCGGTTTTGTAACCTGTCCTGCCGTCTTGATTTCCTGAAAAGAGCAACCATGAAACGTCGTATTGAGAAAGCTGTGGTCTTGGGCGCGGGGACTATGGGTTCGCGCATCGCGGCACATTTCGCGAATGCGGGGCTGCCGTGTATTTTGCTCGATATTGTTCCTCCGAATTTGCCGCCGGGCACAGCTGCGGCGGAGCGAAATAAGATCGTTCGCGCCGGCCTCGAAGCTGCGAAAAAGTCCAAACCTGCAGCCTTCTTTACGTCTGCGCTGGCGGAGCGCATTGCAATCGGCAATTTTGAAGACGACCTGGCGCGCTGCGCGGAGGCGGACTGGATTATCGAGGTGGTCGCGGAAAATTTGGAGATCAAGCGAAAGCTCCTTTCGCGCGTGGCGCAATATCGTAAACCCGGCGCGATTGTGACCACCAACACGTCCGGCCTGCCTGTGCATTTGATTGCGGAGGGAATGAGCGAGGAGTTTCAGCAGCACTGGGCGGGCACTCACTTTTTTAATCCGCCGCGCTATTTGAAATTGGTGGAGGTAATTCCGGGGCTGAAGACCTCGCCGGAAGTACTCGAGACGCTCAACGATTTTTGCGATCGCAGGTTGGGTAAAGGCGTCGTCATCGCCAAAGACACGCCAAACTTTATCGCCAATCGCATCGGGACATTTTCGATGCTAAACGCATTGCGCTTGATGGGCACGTTGGGAATGACGGTGGAAGAAGTGGATGCGTGCACGGGGCCGGCGATTGGGCAACCCAAGTCCGCGACGTTTCGAACGGCAGATATCGTCGGAATCGACGTGCTGGCACACGTGGTGAAAAACATTTACGAGTCCGTTCCGAACGACGAATCCCGCGAAGTGTACCGTGTGCCTGTGCTGGTGGAAGAGATGGTGCGGCGCGGCTGGCTAGGGGACAAAACCGGACAAGGATTTTACAAGCGCGTGAAAGGCGACGGCGAACGAGAAATTCTGACGCTCGACGAACACACAATGGAGTATCGTCCGAGGCAGAAAGCGCGCTTCGCCTCCATCGAAAATGGTAAGACTATCGACGACACGAGGCAGCGCTTGCGCGCGCTGCTCGGGCCGATTCTCGAAGGGCAAAAGGGCGATAAAGCGCAACAATTTTTGTGGGGCTCGATTTCAGAGACGTGCCTTTATGCGGCGCGGCGTGTGCCAGAGATTTCTGGCAGCTTAGTGGACGTGGATCGCGCTATGCGCTGGGGCTTTGGGTGGGAGCTTGGCCCCTTCGAAGTAATGGACGCGATTGGGGTGAAGGCGTTTGCGGAACAGGTGCGGAAGGAAGGGCGATCCCTGCCCGCTGCGATTGAGAAGCTGCTGGCGAGCGGCAGAAACGCGTTCTATGAATCCGCAAAAGGCACGACGACCGTCTTTGATCTCACAAGTAGCGCTGCGAAACCGGTCGAAGTCCCTGGCGGCGTACTGTTTCTCAAATCGTTGAAGGACGCGGGGCGCGAAGTCGAGCGTAATTCGGGAGCGAGCCTAATCGATCTAGGCGATGGCGTGGTGTGCTGCGAATTCCACGTAAAAATGAATGCGATTGGCGCGGACTTGATCAGCATGCTGCACAAAGGCCTCAAGCGGCTGACCACCGACTTTGACGCCATGGTAATCGCGAATGATGCGGTCAATTTTTCCGTAGGCGCGAATTTGATGTTGGTATTGGTGGCCGCGCAAGAGCAGGAGTGGGACGAGATTCATCTGGCGGTAAAGCAATTTCAAAACGCGAATTTGGCGCTGAAATATGCACCCAAGCCGGTGGTGACTGCGCCTCAGGGAATGGCGCTGGGCGGCGGCTGCGAGATCAACTTGCACGCCACGCGAATTCAGGCCGCAGCCGAGGCGTACATCGGTTTGGTGGAAACCGGTGTCGGGCTGATTCCGGGCGGCGGCGGTTCGAAAGAAATGCTGATTCGCGCAAACGAACGGGCGGCGAGCGGAGAGGATTTGGATTTGTTCCATGCACTGCGGCCCATTTTTGAAACCGTTGCCATGGCCAAGGTGGGCACAAGCGCGGAGGAATCGCGCGATTTAGGTTTTCTGCGTCGCGAAGACGGCATGTCCATGAATCGAGACAGGCTCGTCGCCGACGCTAAGGAAGTGGCCCTGGCTCTGTTTCGTAACGGTTATCAGCCCGCGGCGGCAAATTGGCAGGAGGGCGCGCAGTCCACGCAAATCAAAGTGCTCGGCGAGCAATTTCTTGCCACCGCGAAGATGGGTATTCATCTGCTGATGCGCGGCGGGTACGCATCGGAATACGACGCGCACGTGGCTCGCAAGCTCGCCAATATTCTGGCCGGGGGTCCTCTCACCGCACCACAGACGGTCAGCGAACAATACCTGCTGGATTTGGAGCGCGAAGCGTTCGTGTCCCTGTGCGGCGAAAAGAAGACGCAGGAGCGCATTGCACATACTCTGAAGACCGGAAAACCTCTCCGAAACTAGCTACACGTTGCCCGCCCCCAAAAGCGTATAAAAGCGTATTGAACTAGCGGTTTGTATTGCGCTACTCTAGCTGCTGGAAGGTGCGCCTTGCAAAAGCTCCTTGCCCCGCGCGAAGCGGCCAACATCCTGGGCATCAGCTATCCGACCCTGAAGCAGTGGATCTATCGCGGCAAGCTCAAAACCGCAAAGACTCCCGGCGGGCACCATAGAGTCCCGGAGAGCGAGATTGACCGCCTATTTCCCAAAAAGCTCGAACGCGGGGACATTGAAACGCGGCGCGGCAATTTCCGCAAAATCAGCGGGCGCAATCAATTGTTGGGACGAGTACTGGACTTGAAATACAGCGGCCTTCTCGCGCAAGTGACGCTGAAGATTGGCGAACAGCAGATCACCGCCATTATCACCGCGGACGCAGCCAAGGAAATGCGCTTGAAAGTCGGGGAGCGCGCGGCAGCGCTGATCAAGTCGACGGAAGTAATGATTCTGCGCGTATGAGGGCCGCCTCCAACAAAGAATTTAAGCTCCGAGCAATTTCGTGAGGTCCTCTTTACGCCTGCTGTTCCTGCTTTTGGCGCTGCTGGTTTCCCGGCCGGCCCAGGCGCAGGAAATTCGCGTGGCCGCTGCCGCCGATCTGAAATTTGCGCTGGATGAACTCGGCTCGCATTACGAGAAACAAACGGGAAGGAAGATTGACGTCAGTTACGGCTCAAGTGGAAATTTCCTCGCGCAAATCCAGAATGGCGCGCCCTTTGACCTGTTCTTGTCAGCAGACATCGAATACCCACGCAAGCTGGAAGCCGCGGGTCTTATCGAGCCGGGAACGCTCTACGAATATGCGCTTGGGCGGATCGTAATCTGGATGCCCTCCGACACCCGCATTGAATTGGCAAAGGTCGGCTGGAAGGCGCTCCTCGATCCAAGCATCCAGAAAATTTCCATCGGGAATCCCGAGCATGCACCGTATGGACGCGCTGCCGTGGCTGCGCTGCACAGCGCGGGAATTTACGAGCAGGTCCGCGCCAAGCTCGTCTACGGCGAAAACGTCGCGCAGGCGGCGCAGTTCGTAGCGTCGGGTAACGCACAGGCGGGAATTCTCGCATTGTCGCTCGCTATTTCCCCCGCAATGAGAGAAGGCAAGCGTTGGGAAGTTCCAGCAAATATGTATCCCCCAATTGAACAAGCCGCTGTAATTCTGAAAAACACTAAAGACAAGGGGGCTGCCCGAGGATTTCTGACATTTCTAAAAAGTGCCGAGGCCCGGAAGATTCTCGAGTCATACGGATTCAGTGTCCCGCCTCCCGGCAAGACGGGCGCGCAAGCTCAATGAATATCGAGGCGCTACTGCTTTCGATCCGCTTAGCCCTTTGTGTCTCCGCCATTCTTTTCCTGATCGGTGTGCCGCTGGCGTACTGGCTGGCCTATTCGCGGTGGCGCGGGAAGTTTCTGCTCGAAGCGGTCGTGGCTTTGCCGCTCGTGCTGCCGCCGACCGTATTAGGGTTTTACATGCTGCTAGCCATGGGCCCGCACGGAGCGCTCGGAAAATTGTGGTATGCGGCGTTTGGGCACGGACTGGCGTTTACGTTTGAGGGCTTGGTGATCGCGTCGGTGCTATACAGCTTGCCTTTTGCCGTGCAGCCGCTGGTCGCATCCTTCGAAACGGTGGATCGCAAGCTGCTCGATGCTTCAGCGGTTTTAGGCGCCGGCAGCATGCGCACGTTCAGCCGCATTATTCTGCCCCTGTCCGTCCCGGGAATCATCACCGCCCTCGTGCTTAGCTTCGCGCACACACTCGGCGAATTCGGCGTCGTGCTGATGGTCGGCGGCAATCTCCCAGGCGTGACACGTACGGTTTCTATCGATATCTACGATCGCGCGCAATCCCTCGATTATTCCGGCGCAAGCCGCACCGCGTTGCTGCTGCTCGTGATTTCCTTTCTTGTCTTGTCCGCAGTGTACGGAGTGAATCGTCGAGCGGGGCGCCGAGCATGGGCCTCTTGGCCATTGCGATGAGCTCCGCGGCGCTAGCGGCGCGCATCCGAAAAGTACATCGCGGCAATGCCGCAACACCGTTTTTGCTCGACATCCAAATCGAGGCGCCGCCCGGTATCACTATCCTTTTCGGTCCGTCCGGCGCGGGCAAGTCGACATTGCTCGACTGCATCGCCGGACTCGCACAGCCGAACGAAGGCCGGATTGCAGTCAACGGAAACGTGGTCTTCGATTCTGAGAAGTCGGTCAACCTTCCCCCGCAGCAGCGGCACATTGCCTACGTGTTTCAGTCCTTAGCGCTTTTTCCACATATGACGGTCGAGGCTAATGTTGCCTACGGTTTGCCGCACGCGCCGCAGCACACCAGTGGCGAACGCGTTTCGGAAATCTTGAAAATGTTCCGCGTGGAACAACTCCGTCATCGCAAGGCGCGCGAGATTTCCGGAGGCGAACAGCAGCGCGTGGCGCTGGCCCGCTCACTGGTGACCGAGCCTCGCGTCTTGCTGTTGGATGAGCCGCTTACCGGGCTTGATACGGAACTGAAAGGCTCCATCATCGACGACTTGCGAGCCTGGAATGCAGCCCACAAACTTCCCATCTTGTACGTGACACACAGCCGTGAAGAAGTGGACGCGCTCGGCGATCGTGTAATCGCGATGGAGCACGGCAAAATTGTGAGCGAAGGAACTCCGCGCGAAGTTCTGGACGCACCGCGTCGCCGCCGGCTCGCGCAGGCGGCCGGTTTCGAGAATTTGCTAAGCGGCACCGTATTGGATTTGCGCGAACCGGACGGGGTCATGCGCGTGCGCCTTGCGGAAGCCACCTGCGAAATCGAAGTGCCCCTCGGACACGCCGCCCCTGGGGATCGCGTGCGAGTAGCCATTCGAGCCGGAGACATCCTATTAGCCACCGAACCACCGAGAGCGTTGAGCGCGCGCAACATCCTGGAAGGAAAAATCGCTTCGATAGAGCACCGTGGCACGTTGGTGGTTGCGCGCGTGGACAGCGGTGTGGTCTTCACCGTTCATGTGACGCCCGGCGCAGAACGGGCATTGGAGCTCACCTTAGGAAAAAAGGTGTGGCTCGTGCTGAAGACGCACTCTTGCCACTTCGTCGAAGGCTAATTGGTGGATAGGCTATCGCGGCCCAAATAGAATCTGAGGTGCAGTCGTACTGTACTCGAAACCAGCTTGCGGCAGCGTTCCCCAGTCGGCAGAATGAATCTCTATCGCCCATGACGCACAAAGCAAGCGCGACTTCTTCACGCGCGGGGAATGTCCGCATTCGGCAGGCCTCCGACCACGACGTCGAGGATCTCACACGGCTCATCAATGCGGCCTTCGTTGTCGAGCAGTTGGTCTTCGACGGCAATCGAGTGGATGACCTGGGCGTGCGCGCGTACATGAGCGGCGGCGCATTTCTAATAGCGGAAGATTCGGGCGGACTAGGTTCAAGGCGACTGGTCGGATGCGTTTACATTGAAGCCCGCGATGACCGCAGCTACCTGGGACTTCTTTCCGTGCGACCGCAGCGGCAAGGAACAGGAATTGGCCGGCAACTGGTAACCGCCGCGGAGAATTTCGCGCGCGAATCGGGTTCCCGCGTCATGGATTTGCGCGTCATCGGCGCGCGCGGCGAACAGCTGCTGCCTTTTTACCGGCGCCTTGGATATGAGGTCGTTCGCACAGAGCCATTTCCCCCAGACTTAGCCACGAAAGCTCCCTCGCATTACATTCTGATGTCCAAACCGCTCATTTGAACCGGAGTCTTACACTCCCTGGAACAGAAATCCTGCGCTCACCGCTCTGCGGCTTACAGGTAAATTTTTAAACGCGGACGATTTGAGGCAGAATACGGGCGCTGTCCGTCGGTGAGGAGGGTGGATGAATCGCAGGAGCATCATCGCTGGAATTGTGTTTGCGGCTGTGTCGCTTGCGCCGCTTGGAACGCGTGTCACTGCTGATGAGCAAACCTTGTACGGCTATTCGGCGGAGTCTTCCCGCGCCGAACGCCAATGGGAAGAGAAGCTTCGCGCAATTCCCAGCCCGGAAAATCTACGGGCCTACATGCAGCATCTCTCCGCTCGTCCGCATAACGTCGGCTCCGCTTATGACAAGGAAAATGCGGAGTGGATTCTTGCGAAGTTCAAAGAATTTGGCCTGGATGCGCACATCGAACAGTTCGACGTGCTATTCCCCACGCCGAAAGAGCGCCTCGTCGAGCTAGTTGACGGAGGCCCGAAGTTCGTGGCTAAGCTGCAGGAGCCGCCAGTCCCACAAGATCCCACCTCGAGCCAGCAAAACGAGCAGTTGCCCACATACAACGCGTATTCGATTGACGGCGATGTCATCGCACCCCTGGTCTACGTGAACTACGGCGTGCCGGAAGATTACGAGCAACTCGAGCGCATGGGCGTTTCCGTAAAAGGCGCAATTGTGATCGCGCGTTATTTTCATTCCTGGCGCGGCATCAAGCCCAAAGTAGCCGCCGAGCATGGAGCGATTGGCTGCCTCATCTACTCCGATCCGCACGAAGACGGCTTCGTGCAGGGAGATACCTTTCCGAGCGGCGCGTGGCGTCCGAAAGAGGGCGTGCAGCGCGGCAGCGTTGCAGACATGCCGGTTTATCCCGGCGATCCGCTCACGCCCGGAGTCGGCGCCACCAAGAATGCCAAGCGCCTGAACATCAAGGATGCTCCAACGATTACGAAAATCCCCGTGCTCCCAATTTCCTATGGCGATGCGCAGCCCTTGCTCGCCGCGTTGACCGGACGCGTCGCGCCGGAGGGCTGGCGCGGCGGCTTGGGCGTTACCTATCACGTTGGTCCGGGCCCCGCCAAGGTTCACCTGAAAGTGAAATCGAATTGGGACATCAAGCCCGTGTATGACGTGATCGCGAAAATTCCCGGCTCAGCGTTTCCGGATGAGTGGATAATTCGCGGCAACCACCACGACGCCTGGGTGAATGGCGCGGAAGATCCGATATCCGGCGCCGTTGCGGTGCTCGAGGAAGCGCGCTCCTTTGGCGAACTCCTCAAGGCCGGATGGAAACCGAAGCGCACGATCATTCTCTGCTTGTGGGACGGCGAAGAGCCGGGCCTGCTGGGCTCGACGGAATTTGCGGAGGAGCATTACGACGAGCTGCGCGCGCACGCCGTCGCTTACGTCAACTCCGACGGCAACGGCCGGGGTTATCTGGGCATCGAAGGCTCGCATACGCTTGAGAAATTCAGCAACGATGTGGCACGCGATGTTGCTGATCCGGAGACGCAGCTGTCGGCGTGGAAGCGTAGCCGCCTGCATCAAATCGCTGAAGCGAAATCCGCTGAGCAGCGCAAGGAAATTCGCGAACGAGGGGACCTGCGCATCCCGGCACTTGGGTCGGGGTCAGACTACACCGCCTTCCTCCAGCACGACGGCGTGGCTTCCCTCAACATCGGATTCGGGGGCGAAGATGGCGGCGGTATCTACCACTCCATCTACGCAGATTTCTATTGGTACACGCATTTCAGCGACACCGACTTTGTTTATGGCCGGGCGCTCGCGCAAACCGGTGGAACTGTGGTGATGCGCCTCGCCGACGCGGACTTGCTGCCCTTCGAATTCGGCGACTTCGCCGATACCGTTCAGACCTATGTGAAAGAGCTGAAGGCGCTGTCGCAGAAGATGCAGGACGACATTCGCGAGCGCAACCGCGAAATAGAGGAAGGCGTATTTAAAGCCACCGACGACCCGCGCCACCCGCTCGTCGCGCCGGCGGCGGAGGCCGTTCCGCCGCATTTGAATTTCGCCCCGCTCGAAAACGCGTCCGAGGAAGTGGCACGCAGCGCAGCCGATTATCGCAAAGCATTCGAGCAAGCCAACGCCAATGGCGGCGCGCGGCTTGCTACCGCTTCGCTCGCCGAAGTAAATCATCTGCTGATGGAGAGCGAACGTAAGCTCACCAACTCCGAAGGACTGCCGAATCGGCCGTGGTTCAAGCACCAGCTCTACGCGCCGGGTTTCTATACCGGCTACGCAGTAAAAACGATGCCAGCCGTGCGTGAAGCCATCGAGCAGAAGCAGTGGAAACAGGCGGATGAAGCCATTGTGGTGGTCGCCGGTGTTTTGCACGACGAGGCGGCTCTGATCGCATCCGCCGCCAGCAATCTCGCCGCCGCAAAGTAAGCTACGGAGTTGCGACGTAATATTCGTAGAAGCATCTGAACTTTTGTTGCCTGAACTGTCGCGGAGGAGCGCACATTCCGTCCTATAACCTCGCCATCGTGGGCTTCGGAAATGTTGGCAGGGCATTTCTGCGCCTGCTGATCTCGAAAGAGACGGAGCTTCGCCGGCGCTATGACGTGCGCTGGAGGCTTACGGGCGTGGCCACGCGCCGCAACGGATGGCTTGCCGATCCGGACGGCTTACATCCGCTGCACATTCTGAATGGGCGCTGGCCAGTGCAGCATCACGCTTCGCCGGCTCGAAATGTGCACGAGTGGCTGGAACAGTCCAGAGCGGATGTGCTGTTTGAGGCAAGCTCGCTGGATGTGCACACCGGTCAACCTGCCATAGATCACATCAAAGCGGCATTGGACCTGGGCGCTCACGCCGTCAGCGTGAACAAAGGGCCGATCGTCCATGCGCTCGGTGAACTGACCGCCTTGGCGCGCGAGAAGGGCAAGAAATTTTTGTATGAAGCGACGGTTATGGACGGCGTGCCGATTTTCTCCATGTTCCCGCTGGGCCTGCCGGCCACCGACCTCCGTGGTTTTTCTGGCGTCCTGAATTCGACCACTAATGTTGTGCTCACGGAAATAGAGAAGGGACGCTCCTTTGAGGAGGGGGTCAGGCGAGCACAAGCCATGGGCGTCGCCGAAACCGACCCAAGCGCGGACTTGGACGGCTGGGATGCCGCAGTCAAGGTCGCGGCGCTCGCGATAGTGCTAATGAACGCGCCAGTACGGCTCGATCAAATTCGTCGTACCGGAATTCGCGAACTGACTGAAGAAAAAATCCGCTCTGTCCGCGCGTCGGGCATGCGCTACAAGCTGGTCTGCCGCGCCGAACGCCGTGGCGATGGCGTGGACTGCAGCGTGCAGCCAGAACTGCTTCTCGCTTCCGACCCGCTTGCAAGCCTCGAAGGCACAAGCTCCGCGATCCGTTTCGATCTCGATGTCTTTGGATTATCTCTCGTCGAGCACAACCCCGGAATCGAAGCGACCGGGTACGGCTTGCTCGCGGATTTCCTTCGCGCGGTTTCCAGCTAGCGATAACGATCACCGCCGGGTCCGCTGCATCCTACCGCGTTACTTACCGCTTGTAGTTCGCCGCATAGGGCGGGATCGGAATCGCCGGATCGCAGCGCTCGTCGCGAATCGGCGTTCCGACCTGCAAATGCAGCGGTACAATCCCCGCCCAGACGGGCAGCGCGTAATCCTCTTCGTCGTCCTGCACCGGACCTGAGCGAATCTTTGCCGAAACCTCCGTCAACGCAAGCTTTAAAATGCTAGTGGCCTTCAGTTCCTTCTCATTCGGCTGGCGCGCGTCGTCCCAGCGCCCCGGCAAAATCTTCTCCGTGAAGGCCCGCAGCGCCTCAAGTTTTTCGCCAGGTGCTTCCACCAGAGTTGCGTTGCCCAGTGCCACTACGGACCGATAGTTCATCGAATGATTGAACACGGACCGCGCCAGCACGAAACCATCCGTGAGCGTGACCGTGACGCACACGGGAATCCCGACGGCCGCACCGCGCAGCATCCGGCTCGCGGCCGAACCATGAAAATAAATAGCGTCCCCCACGCGCGCGTACAGCGTAGGAATTACAAACGGCTGCCCCGTCGTAGAAAATCCCACGTGACACACAAATCCTTCATCCAGAATCCTGTAAATTGTTTCTCGGTCGTACGCTCCACGATGCGGTTCCCGAACCACACGCGTGCGCTCCGTCGGTGAAAAACTTTCGGGCACGATGCACCTCTTGAGAAACGTGGCGCTGAGCTGACCGGTGCGGTCACCCCAAAAAGGACTAGCCGGCGCTTGCGGCATGGGTAAAGAACAGAAATTTATCCTAGCACGCCCACGGCATTTCAATGGCGGCGCCCGATTGTGAGAAACTAACTGGCCGGACAATTTGGCTGCACAATCGTGAGCTAAATTCATAATCGTGAGACAAAAATGAGCACACCCGCTTTCCAGGAAACAGCAAGCAAGCCGCTCGACTCCGCATGGGTACGAGCGCAATTTCCATCGCTGAAATTACAGGTGAATGGCCAGCCCGCCGCCTTTCTTGACGGCCCCGCGGGCACCCAAGTTCCCAAGCAAGTGATCGATGCCGTGCAAAACTATTTCACTTCGTCGAACGCGAACACGTGCGGAGCTTTCACCACCAGCCGCGCCAATGACGCAATGATCGCCTCCGCGCGAGCTGCGATGAGCGATTTCTTTAATTGCGATGCAGATGAAGTGGTCTTCGGCCAGAACATGACCACCATCACGTTCGCTCTGTCCCGTGCGATCGGCCGCGGGCTTACGGCCGGAGACGAAATCGTAGTCACCGCGCTGGACCACGACGCCAACGTCGCGCCATGGCGCGCGCTGGAAGAAAAAGGCGTAGTCATTCGCCAGGTGGATATTCGCGAAGCGGACTGCACTCTCGACCTCGACGATCTAAAACGCAAAGTCAACTCGAAAACCAAACTGGTCGCGGTGGGCTACGCCTCAAACGCCGTGGGCACGATCAATCCCGTCGCGCAAATCACCAGGCTCGCCCACGACGCAGGCGCCCTCATGTTCATCGATGCCGTTCACTACGCCCCGCACGGGCCGATCGACGTCCGGGCCCTCGATTGCGACTTCCTCGCCTGCTCGCCCTACAAATTCTTCGGCCCCCACATGGGCACCCTTTACGGCAAGCGCGAGCGCCTGCTGCAATTCAAGCCCTACAAGGTTCGGCCTGCGACCGACGCCCTACCCGATCGTTGGGAAACCGGAACGCAAGTGCAAGAGCTGATCGCGGGAATCGGCGCCGCAGTCGATTACATCGCCGAACTTGGCCGCCGCCACGATCCCACCGCCACAGATCGTCGCAGCGCCCTGCTGGCGGCCTACCGCGTCACCCACCAGCACGAGACTTCGCTCCTCGCACGCCTCGTAGACGGCCTCTTAGCCATTCCCAACCTGCGCTTCTTCGGCATCAGCGACAAGAATCGCTTCCACGAGCGCTGCTCCACCGTCTCCATCCGCATCGGCGACCATCATCCCACCGAAATCGCCAAATTCCTCGGCGACCGCGGCATCTTCACCTGGGACGGCAACTACTACGCCCTAAATCTAAGCGAACGCCTCGGCGTCGAAACCAAAGGCGGCTTCCTCCGCATCGGCCTTGTCCACTACAACACCGCCGAAGAAGTCGACCGTCTCCTGGTCGCCCTCCGCGACTTCGCCATCCGTTAGCGGCTATCTCATTTCCCGTAGCTGGTCAGTTTCCGGTCAGCCCGTAATCCGCCCAGCCTCGCGCGTTGCAAGCACCTAATTTGGAGCACCGGATAGCCAGAATCCGCAAAATCCAACTCGACTGTTAAGTTAAAGAACGCTAATGTGGCGACCACAAAAATCATAAAATTAGCCAAGGTCGGGTGGCTCGCGGCCTACGATCTGAAACGGAGAACACGATGTCCAACAGCATATCGACCTTGCTGCTTCGTAATCTGAGCGACGTATTTGGCGAAAATGACCCCGTGCGTCGTCGCGCTGCAATCGACGAGATCTTTCATGAAGATGCAGTATTCTATGACCCAAAAGGCGGTATATTTCGTGGCCGAGACGAGATTGATCGTATTTCTGGTGTGATAAAAGCAACACATCCAGATTTCGAATATCAGCCCCTCTTCCCTCCCGAGGAATTAGGTGCCGGACGGGTTCGATGGGTATCTGGCACTCCCGGCAAACCACCAGCTTACGCGGGAACCGATTTTATCGTCGCTCGGAACGGTCGCATTGCTTCGGTCTATCTCTTTTTCGACAATCTTCCTTAAAGCAAAAATGCGCCACCTCATTCACGCTTCGGCCTAAAGCAACGCGGTCAGCGAACCCCACCCAGCTGACATGCATGATTGCCGCCAAGCGAGCGAGGCCACGAAACCGATCCTTTTTCTGTCAGGCCGTCTTCAGCCTGCAGTATTCTTTCGCCGACGCCGCCCGCTCTCCCTCATCGTTTCGTTCAAATCCGCCGCTGGACGTATCTCGATTAGTCCACACTCCAACTTGGAAGGCGAGATGTCAAGAGACACATGTAGCCACGGATTGACTGTCAGAGAAAATCTTGATGACGGGCCCCCGGAGTCGTTCCATTTCGACGATTCGTCGGCTTGCGGGAAACTTGGGCGGGCCGGGAAAATCATTCCGAGCGCAGCGCTTGTATGACGTCGACGCGGGCAGCGCGCGCCGCCGGGAGCATCGAAGCGACTACCGCCGCGCCTAACAGCACAAACGCAGAAACGATCACGGGCAATGCGCCCGGCATTTTTAAGTCGCCGAAATAACTGCCCGCCACGCGCGCAACGACGAGCCCGAACGCCGCGCCCGCCAGAACGCCAACGGCAGCCATCACGACGCCTTCCGCGACAACACCTCTGAGGAGATTTTCCGGCTGTGACCCAAGCGCCAGGCGGATGCCGAATTCACGTGTCCGCGCGCTCACCGAAAACGCCAGGACGCCGGTGACGCCAACGAGGGCGATCAGCAACGCGACCCCGGCGAACACGCCAAAGACCAGGGAGTTCAAGCGGTCTGGCGCAAGCACTTTGGCACGGATGTCTTCGAGAGTGGCAGCGTGCTCAACGGGTTCATCGGCGGACATATCCCGAATAATTTTTGTTACCGGCGTCACAAGCGCATAAGGATTTGCGGTGGTGTGGATGAAGAGGTGACCGCCGAACATTGAGGTGTCTGCATAGGAGCCATAAATGGTGGAGGTGGGCGAAGGAACGATATGTTCGTCGTCCACATCGGCGGCGACCCCAATAATGCGGTGTGGCGAGGTAATTCGCGCCTTTTCGCTTGCAGTGCCCTCCATGAACTCGAGCACGGGATCGGTCCAATAGACGTGCCGATTGATCGGATCCTGACCGGGAAACATGCTCTGTGCCAGAGTGGCGCTGATGATCACGACCGGCTCTCTATTCTGGTCATCGAGCGCGGTGAAATCTCGCCCGGCAACAATGGGAACGCGAAGCGCGGTGAAAAAACCGGGAGAGATGGTACGCCACAGCGCGCGAGGATCGTCTTTGCCAGAGACGTGACCATCACCAGAAAATTGCAAACCTACACCGAAGCCTCCTCCGGCATCACGCCAGGGAGCGATCATACCCACAGCCGTCTCGGTGACGCCGGGTAGCGCATCGATTCGACGTATCGATTCGTTGTAAAAATTGACGACTTGCTGAGGCGTTCTTCCGTCGGACGGCGCCGGAACGTCGATGACCAGGACGTGGCGCGTATCAACGCCGCTCTGGGTCGTTTGCAACGCGATCAGCGTAGTGATCAACATGCTTGCGCCCGCGAGCAGCACGAAAGACGCGGCGATTTGCGTGACGGCGAAGATGCGCTGGCGGCGGCTGGTGCTGCTGGTGATGCGGACGCTGCCGCTGGCGAGGTTCATGCCATTCGACGCGTTAGCCGAGGGCAGGCGCGGCACGAATGCCAAAATCACCGCGGCGATTAGTGCCAGCGCCACTCCTACCCAGAGCATGCTGAAGTCAACCGTCAAATCCAGCGCGCGGACGGAGAAGCGCGAGGCGTATCGAGCCAGGATTGTGACCAACGGCTGCGCGATGATTACGCCGATTGCTGCCCCCGCGCCGCAGAGCAGAAGGCTTTCGGCTAACAACATGCGGCGCAGCGCACCAGTGCTTGCGCCGAGCGCGGCGCGGATCGAGAGTTCACCCTCGCGGCGAACCGTCCGCGCGAGAATCAGGTTGGCAACGTTCGAGCACGCGATGATGAAGACGAGTCCCGAGGCAGCGAGAAGGACGAGGAGAACGGTGCGCGCGCCGGAAGTAATCTGGTCGCGAAGCGTCTTCGCGTCGATGCGGTAGCCGCCGTTATCGGGATACGCATCGGGATGGTCTTTCTCCATGGAAGCGTAGACGGTCCGCAACTCGTTGCGAGCCTGGTCGAGAGTGGCGGCGGGAGCCAGCTTACCGAAAAGTTCGGTCATGCGATGAATGCGGCCGGTGACCATCGTGGCGGAAAGATGATGCGGGCTGATGACCAGGTTGCCGATAATCTCGGTGTCCGCGGGATATGGCACAGAGGGTTCAAGGACGCCGATGACCGTAGCGGAACGATCTCCAATGCTGCTCAGGCGAACGGTCTTGCCGATCACATTCGGATCTTTTTTGTAAACGGTGGACCAGAAACGATGGGTCAGCACGATGACGCCAGGGGCGTCGGCACCGCCGTCTTGGGGGCCGACGAGGCGGCCAAGAACAGGACGCAGACCCATTACGTCAAAGTAGTTGCCGCTGACCACGCCGCCGTGAACTCCGCGAGGTTCGCCGAGTCCGACCATCGTAAAGTCCATCTCCGAGAAATCGCCGAACTCGCTCACGGAGCGGACGCTGCCCTCGATATCCTTGATTTCGGGCACGGAAAACGTGGTGTTGTCCTGTCCGCCGCTGGGGGCGCTCTGGCGGATGTACACCAGCCGGTTCTCGTCGCGGTTGACGAGCGGCTTCAGCAGCACTCCGCGCACCAGCGTGAAGATCGCGGCGTTCGCGCCGATGCCGAGCGCCAGCGTGAGGATCACAATGGCCGCAAGCCCTTTGCTGCGCATTAGCGAGTGGAACGCAATTCTTAGATCGCCGAAAAATGACATGTGTCTTCTCCTCGCGGCGTATCCTTTCGTCGCCGCTGCTCGCTTGCCTTCATGATTTCGTTCATGTCCCCCGCTGGCCGAATCTCGAACGGCGTCCCATACCTCAC
>Ga0210400_10001559_pt1 | contig 22469 bp, 15 predicted proteins | sample IncBWH26MmetaG_FD_155456 | JGI IMG/M metagenome (GOLD analysis project Ga0210400, IMG submission 155456) | Forest soil microbial communities from Barre Woods Harvard Forest LTER site, Petersham, Massachusetts, United States - Inc-BW-H-26-M | ecosystem: Environmental > Terrestrial > Soil >...
TGGGAGTTTATAACGTGGTCGGCGCGGCTCTGCTGGCGTCGAGTTTTTTCATAATTACCTGCGCGGCCACGGCGCAGCAGGTCAACGTATCTTCGGTTTCGGTCCAGCAAGCTCACTTGCCGCTCGATCAGGTCGTCAAGAATCTTGAGGAAAGAAACGCGCGGCGGACGGCCGCTCTTCAGCAATTCGAGGGCAAACGCGTCTATCGCATGCAGTATCGTGGTATTCCGAGTAATCGCGATGCTGAGATGTTGGTCACGGTTAATTTCCGCGCTCCCAACTCCAAAGAGTTCAACGTGGTGTCGCAGAGCGGTTCCAAGTTCATCATCGATCACGTTTTCAAGAAACTACTGGAAGGGGAGCAGGAAGCAGCCAAGGGAGACAACCGCCGCGAAACCGCGCTGACCAGGGATAACTACGATTTCGAATTCTCGGGCTTCGAAGATACTCCCGACGGCGGCCGCTACGTTATAAACCTGCTGCCTAAGACGAAGAACAAGTTTCTTTATCGCGGAAAGATCTGGGTCGATGCGAAGGACTTCGCCGTAGTGAGGATCGAAGGCGAGCCGGGAAAGAATCCGTCCTTCTGGATCAAGAAAACTGAAATCGCGCATAGATATGTCAAGGTCGATAATTTCTGGCTCCCCGCGGAGAACCACACCGAAAGCCTCATCCGTCTGGGAGGTACCGCAACCCTCACCATCGAATACCAGGATTACCGCATCATCAAAGCCATGCCTCTGGACAATGCCGAGTCCAAGGGGCAGGTTTCGGTCTCACCCTCGCCGGCGGACGAGCTCAGAAAAAACTCCTTGAATCTGTACGGTTTCAGCCACTAGCTAAACGTTCGAGTGATGAGCCAGTTTGAAAGCACTTCGAAAGTCTCTCAGCTGGCGTCATTCCGGAGTCCCGCGTTTTCATCAGCGGGACGAGGAATCGCCCGCCGCACAAATGATTCACGATTCAACTGACCCGCTGGCAAAATTCCGGCGTCGGCCCGTCCAGCGAGCACGCTAATTTTTCGGAGCAGGCAAGCTCTCAGCAGCCTCGCGCTCGCGGCGTGCATCGAGGGTTCGTCCCAATTGCGTGTACGCTTCCGCCAGAAAAAGATGCGCTTCGCGCGAGTCCGGCTGAACTTGCGCTGCCTCTTCTAAGTTGGCGAGAGCGCCGGCGGGATTTCCCTGCAGTGAGAGAACTCTTCCCCGCAGCAGGTTGGCGCGATAGTGGCCCGGAGTGAGGCTCAGCGTTGTGTCCAGTTCGGCGAGCGCTTCAGGAACGCGATCAATGCGCGCGTAAACCGCCGCCAGGGAAAAATGAGCATCGGCCCAACGCGGCGCACGCGCCACGGCTGCCTCGAACTCCGGCGCAGCGGCTTTCCAGTCACCGGTTTCAAACAACGCCAGGCCGAGCTCGTAGTGTCCCATACCATTATCCGGGAGCAACTTCACCGCCTTCTGCAACGCCCCCAGCGCCTTGTCATATTGCCTCAGCCGAGTCTCGGCCATCCCGAATTGCATGTTGGCCACCGGCATATCCGGCTGCTCTTTCAGAACGCGTTCCAGCAGCGGCACGGCTTCTTCGTAGCGCGCGTCTTCCACATCGAACATGGCATCATGCAACAGGTTCGATATTTCGATCTTGGACTTGGGATCGATTCCGCCGGGAAGTTTGTCACCCTTTGCGGCATTGGAGTCCGATCCCACATAGCCCAGCGCTTGCAACTTCTGCGCCTGCCCGGGATCCGGCTTCGTGAGCTCGATTAAGCTCTGGCTGGTCCTCTGACGAAATTCATTCAGCTTGAAGCCCAGCGTGTCGGCGACCGCCTTCGTCTCAGCCGTGAGATTCTTCTTCGCTGCGGGGTCTGCTACCTGATCGTAAAGTTCGCGCTCCGGCGCCTCAATGTAAAGATATTTGCCCGTCCGCAACGCGCGCAGCGAACTCCATCCAAATGCCCGATGTGGATAGTCCGTTTCCGCATAAGCAAGCCGGTCCGCGCCGGCGTTCTTCTGCGGACCTGCTGGCTTCAACATTTTCAATAAGGACTCACCCTGCATTTCTTTCGGAACTGCAACACCGGATTCCTGCAGAATTGTCGGCGCAACATCCACCAGGCCGGCGCGAGTCTCGATCCGCTTTCCTCCCGAGCGATTCAGCGGCAGTTTGATCACCAGCGGCACGTGTAGAGTCTCGTCGTAAAGAAAAACTCCGTGCGTATTCTCGCCGTGCGCTCCCAGCGACTCGCCGTGGTCCGCCATCACGGCAATCATCGTTTCGTCGTAGAGGCCGTGCTTGCGCAAAGCGTCGAACAACTTCCCGACTGCGAAGTCGGCATAAGCAATCTCGCCATCGTAGGGCTGCGAGGAATATTTGGATTTGTACGGCTCCGGCGGATCATACGGATCATGTGCGTCGTAAAGATGAATCCACAAAAAGAACGGCCCGTCCGGAACCTGGCTCAGCCACGCGAGCGCGTGCTGCACTACGTCGCCGGCACGGCGTTCCACTGTCTGGTAGCGATCCGCGCCATGCTTGCGCAGGTGAAAGCCGGCATCGTAGACGTCGAATCCGCGGTCAAATCCAGGCGCGGTGCCGTCGAGCGGATCGAGTATCAAAGACCCAACAAACGCTCCCGTGTGATATCCGCGCTGGTGCAGAAGATCGGGCAAGTACGGAAGCTTTTTCGAGAGGGGAATCCCGAAGTCCGTAACGTGATTGAACTGCGGATACGTGCCGGTCAGAATCGTCGTGTGCGACGCAGTAGTGATTGGCACGTGCGAGTAGGCATTGGAGAACACCACGCCCTGCTTGGCCATCGCGTCCAAATTCGGTGTCAGCCCGCGCGTCGAGCCGAGAAACCCCATGCGGTCAGCGCGCGTGGTATCGAGCGTGATGAGAATGATGTTTGGGCGAGGCGCAGACGCTGCGAAGCAAAGCGTCGAAGAGACATAAAAGAGGAAGAGGGCCCACCGCCGAACAGCCATAGAAAAAAGGGACGTACCATGCTCCCCGTACTGTAACCGAAGCGCCGAGGCGTCGTTTCGAAGTCCCGCGTTTTCACCAGGGGGACGAGAAATCTCCCGCCGCACAAATGATTTCAGACTCGAACAGACGCTAACGCTAGAAGATGAACTTCAAAACGAAGTTCATGTTACGAGGTCCGCCCTGCGCGATCACCGGATTGCCGGACGCAACATCGGAAGTCTTAGTGATCTGGCCGAAGCCACTGCCGGTGAATCCGTTGGTGCCGGAGACGCCGGGCGGCGCTACAGTCAGGATATTATTTGGCAGATAATAAAAATTCCCTCGATTCGCCACATTGTAAAGTTCCCAGCGCAGCTCTACGTTTAGATTTTCTCTAATTTTGGTAGTTTTACTAAGCGCTGTATCTAATTGGAGTAGCCCCGGCCCTCGAAGTTGGTTCCGGCGAGAATTACCAGGATTGGTGCCGCACGGAAAGTAGAACGGGCTGAGGGGTAGTAGGCCATTGCCGCTGTTTGTGTTTCCGCACGGGTCCGCCTGTCCTGGCGCCGTATACTGTTCGATCACATAGTCATAAGGATGGCGCGTATCGTAATGCACTGGTGTTCCATCCCACGCGGCGCGAATACTGTTCCCGACTAGACCCTGTCCAGTGCCATCCGTTCCGCTGAGCAGCGCGCTGAATGGCCTTCCACTGATCGCCGTATAAATGGAACTGATCTGGAATCCTTTTCCCCAGCGTTCGCCGAGGTGGGGGATTTGCGGAGCGCTATAAACCCCGCCCACATTGAAATTCAGGCGCACGTCATGGTCGCAGTAGCCCCTGGAATCCTTGAAATTTGCCACGGCAGGCGCGGTGCTCCCCACGGGATTGGCGTTGTTAATCTGCGGATAATCGCCTGCTCCCCCGCGGTTCACCGAGTTGTAGTCGTAGCACTTGCTCCAGGTGAAGTTGTATTGCGTATCCAGCCCGTGCCAGTTGCGCTGATTGTACGAAGCTTGCAAACTATCATATTGCGATACGGCTGAGTTGGTGGCCTGTATAACGTGTTGTAGCGTGGGGAAACTAAGAGCGAACGGGCGATATGGATCGCAACTGCTCGGGGAGGTGCAGGGACTTCCAATCGGAGACGCGTTCAGGTCGTGATAGATCAGCAGATCGCGCCCGCGCTGGCCGGAGTATGTCACCGTTAGCACATTCCCTCGAAATATTTCGTCTTGCACACTCAGGTTGAAGTTGTGGTAACGCGGAGTCTTGAAATTCGTGTCCACGGAGAAAGCATTAAAGGGCGGTGTGCCAGTTGGATTCGGGCCAAACAATGGACCGTTCACCGCACTATCGAAGCAGATATAGTCGCCACCCTTCGCGGCTGGGTTATAACACGAAGAGCCGGGGCTATTCGGAGGAAGTAGGGAACCGCCGCCACCGGCAACATCGGCAAGATTCGACACCGAAAATACTCCCAGATCATTCTGGTCGTAAATACCGGTATGCGCGTGCGCCAGCGTATAAGGGTTGGCGAAGGAACCGAAGTTGGGCACGTCAAAGCTCAGGGTATATCCCCCGCGCAGCGCAGTCTTTCCCGTTCCAAACACGTCCCATGAGAAGCCAAGGTGTGGCCCAAAGTCCTCATAGTCCACATTATTGATACCGTCGATGCCCTGGCCGACTTGAACCAAACCTTTGGGATAGATAAAGTTGGACTCCCGGTTCTGCGTGTCGCGAAGCGTGCCGTTGATTTCGTAGCGCAGCCCGTAATTCAGAGTGAAACGGGGCTTTATTTTCCAATCGTCCTGAACATAAAATCCAACCGAGTTTTGATAGATGTGCCGATGGGTGTCGCCGAAGTCCCGGTCCGCCAGGTCAGCCTTTCCCAACAGCAATTGCTCCACATCATCCTGCACGCCTCCTGTGATCGGAGCGTAATAGCTGAAATAACCCAGCGCCAGTCCAGTGCGGGCATTATTCCGAATGCTATTGCTGATACCGCGCTGGAAATTGCCGCCAAATTTGATGGTGTGATTTCCCCTGACCCACGAAAAGTGTTCCGACCAATCCCAGGTCGCATCCGGCCGAGTCGACAGAGGGTAGCCTTGCACTCCTCCTATGTATCCTCCATAGCCGAGGTGATACATGTACACGTAGGGAATGCCGAAATCGGCCGTGCCCAGCGGGCCAGTGTCGATTCCAAGGCTCTTGGGATCGATCTTGTTGTTGACGCCGAGTAGTTGCGCAAAGCGGGTATATCCCAAACGGCTTTCGAGCACCTTGTTCGGGCCCATGTTTGAGGTCCAGCTGACACCCGCCATCTGTGCGCGCGACGCCGCGACGGAGTTGAACAAGCTTTGAGAGAATGACGCGGCGGGAGGCAGGCCAGCGAAGGGAGGCGCGCTTTGCAGACTATCTCCGAAAATGTAGCGAACTGAAATGGAGTTGCTCGTATTTACTTTGTAATCGAATTTCACTCCGAAGCCGTTGGCGCTGGCCGTGGTGGGAGTGTGTTGAATGTAAATGCCAGTCGGCGACGTCGGAAAATAGTTCAATAGGGTCTGGCCCACTGGGTCGACCGTGAGTCCCTGTGCCGCTATGTCAGCTTCCGCATTCGAAACTTGCAGGGGCGTAGGGACGCCTCTGCCCGCCACCGCCGTTGAAATATAGCGCTGGCCTTCGTAGTAAACAAAAATGAACGCTTTGTCCTTAACGATCGGACCACCGATCGTTGCGTTCATCTGGTTGTTGTGGATCGGAGTCGGCTTGCACTCGCCAGCAGATGCGCAGTTATCGGTGTTGTTGTTTGCGAAATAATTATCCGCGTCTCCCAGTCCGTTGTGGTTCACCCATGTCCCCGAACCGTGCCAACTGTTGCTTCCGCTCTTCATATTGAGCAGAATCGGTGCCCCGCCTTTCACTCCGAACTCCGCCGAAGGCGTCTCCTGCACGCTCATTTCTTCGATCGCTTCCGGAGGAAAGAGCACGGCAGGGATCCCGGTGATTCCAGTTTCATTAATGGCTGAATCGCCGTAATAACGATCGTTGTTGTAGAGTCCGTCGATGAAGTAGTTGTTTGACGTGGTGCGCGAGCCATTGATACTGACGGCCAGAAATCCTCCGCCGGGAGTGCGCTGTACTCCTGGGGTGATGGCCAGTAGAGAATTGAAGTCGCGCCCATTCAATGGAACATTCTCAATCTTCAAGCTGTCGACGTAATTATTCTCGTTGGGCGAAAGCTCGACTAGCGGTGCCGATCCTTGTACTTCCACTGTCTCAGCGCGCTGCCCGACGGTCATTTTGAAGCTGGCCTGCGCAATCGCGCCGGCGCGAATTTCAACCGTCGATATCGCCGTTTTAAAGCCTTCAGCCGCCACCGTAATTTTGTATTCGCCGATCGGCAGGTTCGGAATTCGGTAGTTGCCCGTGTCGCTGGTATTGGCAGTACGAGAGAAGTTCGTTCCAACGTTAACAGCAGTGACAGTTACGTTGGGGAGCACGGCGCCAGTGCGATCGGTTACTTCGCCCGAAAGATCTCCAGTAATGGTTTGCGCAAAGATGGGCAGGCTGGCGAGCGCGAACCACCCCGCTAGAAGTAGAACTATTCCCCGGCGCACAAAACGATCGCCTGCCATCTTTAGTTCTCCCGGAGCCGATTGTGACCGCCGTCACATGAAGAAGTGATAGACGGCATCTTGGATTGTGCCGTAGTGCTTCGTCAAGAAAATTGTGCCGCCGTGACTGGCAGTCATCGTGTTGATGGGCTCGCAAAGGGAAGAACCGCAAGGATGTAGAAGCGTATAATTTCTATCCACGCAAGTCTAAGGGTGAACCCAGTGTCTTCGTTAAATTCCAGCCTAAAATCCATACTGCTAGCGGCGATTTTGTTACTTGCCGGAATTCCTCTTGGGTTGGCTCAGGGTACAGCCACACCGAAACCCCGCGTGGTTGTAATCGGCGTCAACGGCATGGAATTGGACGTCATCCGTCCTTTGCTGCTTCAGGGAAAAATGCCCAATCTTTCCAGCGTGATCAAGAAGGGAGCCTACGGCAAGTTGCGCACCGTCTCGGCCCCGAATTGCCCGCGTGTGTACAGCACTATTTTTACCAGTACCACGCCCGAAGAACATGGCGTGACTGGCTTTCTGGTCGGCGGAATCACCGCCAACACGAACATGCTGAAGGAAGAGCCCATCTGGTCGATGCTATCGAAAAAAGGTGTCACCGTAGGCATGGCCAATGTACCGGCGACGTTTCCGGTCATGCCGGTGAACGGCTACATGATCAGCGGCATGCTGACTCGCGGCAAAAACTGCGAGGACGGCGTTCTCTGCGCCCCCAAGCTTTCTGAAGTCGAAGGCGGAGACGCGGTTTATCCCGCGTCCATGAGAGCGGAGTTGCTCAAGAATGTTGGCGACTTCTATATCGATTGTGAGCGCATGCCCTCCGCCGAAGACTTGAAAGGGCACGAAGCGGAAACCATCGACGCGTGGCTGAAAAAAGTTCAACTCATCCGCGACCAGCAAACCCAGCTCTTCGATTATTTATTGGAGCATCACCCCACTGACTTCACCTGGCTGGGCCAGTCCTGCGAAGACCGAACCGGTCACTGGCTCTATCCGATTGCGCCCTATAATGCCGGCTACAATCCCAGGATCAACGCCGTGCGTACCGAAGCTTTTCCCGATCAGTATGTCGCTTTCGACAAAGTCTTGGGTGCCGTCCTGAAACACGTCGACGACAAGACCTATGTAATCATCGTTTCCGACCACGGCATCAAGCCGCTGCGGGAGTTCGAAGAAACCGATCTCCACGCCCACATGGACCACGAGAAAACCACGCCGGTCGTCGCCAAACACGACTTTGCCGATGGCGATGATGTTCCGGGTTCGTTCTTCGCCATGGGCCCCGGCATCAAACACGGCTTGCGTCTGATGGGCTTCGAGGCTTCGGTCTACGACATCGCTCCGACGATTCTGCACATCTACGGAGTGGATCAACCCGCGCAGATGCGCGGCCACGTGCTAACGGAAATTTTTGAGGATTCGGACAAGAATGTCGCGCAAAGATAGCAAAGATAAAGGTTAAAGATAACGACAAGAATTCCCGCCAGCTAACCAGCGGGAATCATTCCTTCGTTGTTATTTCACTTTTCCTGTGTGAGGTAGTTGTGCGCAGTTGTTTAGCGCGCGCCTCCGCTCTCACGGCTTCCGCTTGCTTTCCCATGCCGGAATAAGCTTGCGCCAGTAACGTGAACACCTCTGCGTTACCGGACTGAGTGCTGGTAAGTGCCTCGAGTTCCCGCTCTGCGTCGGTGAAGCTGTGTTGCCCCATTTGCGCCCTGGCAAGTCCCAGCTGAGCTTCAACGCTTTCGGGCTTCAGAAGGAGAGCGGCTGAGAACTGATCTTCGGCGACGCTGAAATTCTCCAACCCAAGATAAACCTGTCCCAGCAGCAATCGCGCATCAGCTTGCCCCGGCTCCAGTTTCAAGCTGGCTTCAAGCGCATCCCGCGCCCCCGGCAGATCGTGAGTCTTCTCGAGGGCTTGCGCTTCATGGAGTTCGGCAACGGCGTCATCCGGATGCGCTTCCAGAGCGCTCCTCAGATGTTGCGCGCTCTTTGCATAGTCCCCCGCGCGCAGTTCGATCTCTCCCAGTTGCCGCAATGCTGGATAGGACTTCGCATCTAGCTGCAAGACTTTTTCCAGCGCCTCGCGAGCGGCTGCGTCGCGGCCGTCCTCCTCCGACATCATCGCCCTGTGCAGCAGATTCTGCTCCTCAATTTTGTCTTTCGGATCAGGCAACATAGAAGGCTCAGGAACATTGGTCGAACTCCCGACATCCGCCCGGCCCAGGTAGCCCAGTGCCTTCAATTCGTCAATCGTTTCCTGACTCGTCGTCGCTTGCCCCATTTTATTATCTGAAGATACAGCGGCTGCTTTCGAGCGAACTTCAGCCAGCATCTCCCGGAATTTTTTTACCGACTCGTTCCACGGTTCGTACTGGTTCGTCAACTCGCCAGGGTCGCGGCTCAAATCGTAGAGTTCTGGCCGGGGAGCCTCGATCAGCTTTACCTGCGGCGTGCGCACGGATCGCAACGGTGCCCATCCAAATCGCAACGGATAATCAGTCTCGCCAAATGCGATACGTGGCGACGTATCCATGCCCTCACCTGTGAGATACGCCTTCAACGATTCTCCATCCAACTTAGCTGGCGCGGGAACTTTCAGCACATCAAGAACCGTCGGCAAAATATCCGTGGTGCGAACTTGTTCGTCGATTACTTTCCGGTTCTCTCTTTCTCCTCTGCCCGGCATTTTCACAATCAAAGGAACGTGGGTCGTCGAGTCGTACAGAAAAATCCCGTGCGTATCCTCGTGATGCTCGCCCAATCCTTCGCCGTGGTCGCCTACAACCACGATCAGCGAATTCTCATACCACCCACTCTTCTTCAGGTAGGCGATGAAGTTCGCCAAAGCTGAGTCGGCATAGGCAATCTCCCCGTCATACAGGCGATCTCTATAAATTTGTGAATACGGCGCCGGAGGCTCGTAAGGATCGTGCGGATCATAAAGATGCACCCAAACAAAATGTGGACCCTGCGGGCGCGAACTCAACCACGCTTCCGCCCGCTGTACCACATCCATCCCGCGCCGCTCGAGCCGCCCCCATCGGGATTTCGTCTGTGAGTGCTGGGGAAAATTGTCGTAGAAATCAAATCCCCGATCGAGGCCGGGAGCGAGTGCCCGGCTATCAAGAATCACCGCACCAATAAAAGCCGCCGTGTGATATCCCTGCTGATGAAGCAGCTCCGCCCAACTAACGTGCGCCGTCGCCAAAGGCACGCCAAAATCCGTGACGCCATGCGAACTCGGCAGCAGCCCCGTCAGAATGCTGGTATGCGAGCTGTTCGTAATTGGGCTGGGCGTGAAGGCTTGCGTAAAACGGATTCCATCGTGCGCCAGGTTGTCCAGCGCCGGAGTTTGGATGCGCTCATATCCATAGCAATGAACGTGATCGGCTCTCAGGGTATCAATCGTCACCAGAAAAACATCGGGATGCGACTTATCTTTTTCCGGTGAGGCGGCGAAGCTCAAGGCCGCCGAGAACCACACCAACAGAAATGCCCAGAGGACCTTCACGGTGCACCAGCCTAGCACAAGCCCAGCGTGTGGGACGCAGAGCCGGACGCAGAAACGATGATCCCGCGCGGACAGTATCACCAGTCATTACGCCTTCGTCGACATCGTGCAGCATCGTGGAAGTGCGGCGCCCTAACCCTCTCTACCCGCTGGAATAGAGAATTGTCATTCCGACCAGAGCGAGGAATCTGCTGTCCTCGCGTGCGCCTCGTCCCACTCTTCATCCAGGCAAGCCTGAATCGTCAACTCCGGCTCCCGCAGCAAATGCCACGCCTCGCAATACTCGCGATACAACTGCCGCCCGCCCCTCGGCCGCAAATGCAACGTGCAGTTCTTTTCCCCAATCACCTCGTATGGAATGATGTACCACGCATCAATTGGGATCAGCAGCACCGCAAAATAATCCACCGTCCCCGGAGCATACATCTTCCGCTGCGGCCCCATCACGTTCAAACTGTATTCCTGGCAGCGCCGCCGGTAGATCGTCGATTTCACCTGCACCCGCTGCAGTCTCCCCCCTTGCTCGACCCCGACGTCATACAATCCGGTCTGCCCGAACAGCCTCAGAACCCTCATCCCCAGCCCCGCCGCCTGCATCATGAAGTAAAGTTCTGCCCACTCCCCGCGCTCCTTGCAATCCTTCAATGTCCCGCCCGCCAGCCGATCCGCCTTCCACCCCATCGCCCCCGCCCTTTCTTCACTCCAAAAGAAAAATCGCGGCCTGCAAGAGGCCGCGATCCCAACGATTGCATTAATTCTTACTCTCTATATCTAGTATGACAAATTGCATAGGGCAAATGGGACACAATAGCCAGAAATATTTCTCCTTTACCCTGACCAGGATAGCCCGATTTGTATCGTGTAGCCCCCTTGACAAGAAATTAGGAGAACCGCGTCAGGGCCCAGAGATTAAAGATCATCCGAACCAACTGGGAGGGAACCCGGCGCTGCGACACATCAGCTCCGGAGGGCGGCAGATAATAGCCCAGAGCTTGCCCTGAGCGCGCGAAGAGCCGAAGAAGGGTGCCGCAAGCACCTAGAAAAAAGACCTGCCGCGAGGATGACTCCGAAACAACCCGGAAGCAACCATCACAAACCCATGCACAGCCGTGGAAGGGCGGCGCTTCAGCGCCGCGTCAAGCGCTCTTAGAGAAATCGGGCTTCAGTCCCCGTAGATGCGTCGTAGGAAAGATCGAGACGGGCACGATTTCAGCCGCGCCACAACTTCCTCGATGAGCTTGTCGTCCAACGCCAAATTCGTTGCCATGTGTAGAGTTTTACACATAGCGATGTGTAACTCAATCGAATAGCGGATGGTTCGCGTCTTCTACGAGACATGGGATTCCATGCCTCCATCGTTCTGAGGATTTTGCATCACGACCGCGAAGGGCACGACTTCATTCCCGCAAGACTACCGCAACCACACGCACCACCGTGGAAGAGCGGCGCTTCAGCGCCGCGTTAAGCGCTCTTGGAGAACTCGGGCTTTAGCCCCTGTGGTATCGCATCCAGCCGCACTCCCGCCCCCTCCGACGAAAACGGATATGCCCTCGCGTCTCGCACCAACTGCGCTCGAACAGGATTCATCCGGACATACTCACAATGTCTCTGATAATCCTCGAAATCGCGAATCCGATGATTCGTAAAACTTTCCTGCCAGACCTGAATCTTCTCCACCTTCCGCAGTCGATACGAATATCCACCCTTGACGAACTGCACGGCCCGCTCCAACGAAATTTCGGCCGCAGGCGTGAGCAGCAAATGAATATGATCGGGCATGACAACAAACTCGTGCAGCAAATACTTTCCTTGATCGCGATAACCCAGAAGCACGTCGATCAAGAGCCGCGCCCGAATTTCCTTGCGGAAAATGGGCGCCCTTTGCCACGTAACCGTAGTGACGAAGAACGTTCGCGAATCGTCCATCCCCGGATCGTACCGCTCGTCATAGCGAATCAAGTGCGATAACTCTCACGCGACAAAAAAATCGATATCAGAATGGGAAAACGACCACAGGCGCTAAAGCCCGAATCCCGTGCATGCACCGAACGCGGCCCTAAAAGGATCGCTCTTCCACGTCACTGCAAGCGCCGGATCAAAAGAAAAAAGGAAAACCTAGAAGCTCCACAAACCCACGCACCACCGTGGAAGAGCGGCGCTTCAGCGCCGCGTCCACCATCCCAAAACCAACCGGGCTTCAGCCCCTGTGGACGCCGTTCTCGTGCCACATGTTGCGAAGGAGCCTGTCCCGAGCTTGCCGAAGAGTGGGATTCCACGACTTCACCTCTGAGGATTTTGCAGCGTCACGGCCGCGAAGGGCACGACTTCTTGCCGCAACACCACCACAAACCCACGCACCACCGTGGAAGAGCGGCGCTTCAGCGCCGCGTCCCAGCATCCCAAACGCAACCGGGCTTCAGCCCCTGTGGACGCCGTTCTCGTGCCAAATGTTGCAAAGGAGCCTGTCCCGAGCTTGCCGAAGGGTGGGATTCCACGACTCCACCTCTGAGGACTTTAGGAGCGCCAAGACCTGGAAGGGCACGACTTCATTCTTGCCGCAAAACCGCCGCAACCGCACGCACCACCGTGGAAGAGCGGCGCTTCAGCGCCGCGTCGACCATCCCAAAACCAACCGGGCTTCAGCCCCTGTGGACGCCGTTCGTGCTACATGTTGCGAAGGAGCCTGTCCCGAGCTTGCCGAAGAGTGGGATTCCACGACTCCACCTCTGAGGACTTTGGGAGCGCCACGACCTGGAAGGGCACGACTTCAGTCGTGCCGCAAAACCGCCGCAACCGCACACACCACCGTGGAAGAGCGGCGCTTCAGCGCCGCGTCCAGCGCCCCAAAAGCAACCGGGCTTCAGCCCCTATGGACGCCGTTCTCGTGCCACATGTTGCGAAGGAGCCTGTCCCGAGCTTGCCGAAGAGTGGGATTCCACGACTCCACCTCTGAGGACTTTGGGAGCGCCACGACCGCGAAGGGCACGACTTCATTCTTGCCGCAAGACCACCGCAACCGCACACACCACCGTGGAAGAGCGGCGCTTCAGCGCCGCGTCCAGCGCCCCAAAAGCAACCGGGCTTCAGCCCCTGTGGACGCCGTTCCCGTACCACATGTTGCGAAGGAGCCTGCCCTGAGCTTGCCGAAGGGTGGGATTCCACGCCTCCACCTCTGGGGGCTTTGGGAGCGCCACGACGAGGAAAGGCGAGACTTCAGCCGTGCCATCAGGCTTGGCTTTGAAATGGCGCGCCTTCAAGCGGCGCCGCTACAAGGTTGTCGTGAATGAATCTGGGCTTTAGCCCGGTGGACTGGAAGTATCGAGCAAACCGGCGCGTGCACAACCGTGGAAGAGCGGCGCTTCAGCGCCGCGTCCAGCGCCCCAAAAAAAAGCCCGGGCTTCAGCCCGCGCGGAACCGCGGATGCCCCATAGCCCGCCCTGAGCCAAGTCGAAGGGTCTCGCGTCGTTTGCGAAAGGTGGAATTCCACAGCCCCATCCCTCTGAGGATTCGGGCAGCGCCACGACCGGGAAGGGCACGACTTCAGTCGTGCCGCAAGTCGCTGAAGACATGGAGCCGAGTCCTGCAGGGACGGCACCGCGCGGCGCTACGAACTGATTTCGTCTTCCCACTCCCGATGTACCTGCGCATTCTGCAGGGCGCTAGCATGTTCGATTCGGGCCCACTGGCGGATTCGGCGTAGAGGGTGGTTAAAGAACTTTCTCGCGTGTTGCGCCTCCAACTCGTGTGCTCCCGAAATGTCCCCCATGTACGTCTGAAATGAGTGAACGCCTGCGCAGAACTCCGAGAACGTGCGGTCGTCGTCCTCGAAACGGGAGAGCACCCAAGCCGTCAAGTCAGGAACTACGGGTTGACCGTCAGCAGCGAGGTGTGGGTGCGGAAGATGTCGGGCGATTTTCCTTGACCCTTCAGCGCCCGCGACTTCCAACCACGCGGTTACTACACCCAACGGCAGTGCAGTAAAGAGCGGGAACTTCGATATAAAGAAATTGACGCCTGTGGCGGGATCAAGCATTGCTGCACCGACGGCGGCCATGACTTCTTCCGGGTATTCGCGAGCCCAGTTTGAGAGGAGGTTTATCGCCGTGTCTCTCATCTCAAAACTTTCGCCGACAAGAGCTTTGCACCCCAGAGCAACCGCTAAGTGCGGATTGCTGGGAGCCAATCTGTTCAGCACTTCGCCCCACCAGAAGGACTCCCGGCTCGGATGGTTCGTGAATGCGACGAGAGCGTTCCAAATCAGATCTCGGTTGGCCGAAAGCAGCTCAGGAAGCTGGCCGGCATGGAAGCGGGCACCAAGAAAATCCATCAGCACGTCGGAACAGAGATCTTCTTCGTTCTCCGCTCTGGGTACGAGTATTTCAAGGGCCTTCAAAACCTGGCTCGTTGAGACTCGGTCACAAACTCCTTACCGCCAGGCTGACGGAACAGCTGGACGAGTTGCAGTTCGTCTAGTCTCATGATGCTACGCTCGGGGACTATCACCATCTCTGGGGCAATTGAAAAAGGGCCACGGCGCGCCGTGACCCCTGCACAGTACGTCTCTAAACTTCTACCTAATTGTTACCGACTAGGCTTACGAGCACCCGCTCGTACTCCCACAACTCCCGCACCGATAACACGAACCATTCCGCGTCATGATGCTGCCGCAGAAGCTGCAACTGGGAGCGTCGCCCAGGTCGATGATGCCAGCAAGCGCGTCGGCAGCATGCACGCTGCCGGATGTCGGACCTCGGCCTTCGGACCTTGGCCCTGACGTTCCCGTGGCACCGTTTGCCTCAGCGGGATTTTCTTGCTGAGGTCCAAGGGCTGAGGTCCGCGGCCTCAGGTTCTCAAACAAAAACTGCTGCTGGCCGGTGAGAAAGCGCAACTGCAGCCAGCGGAAGATGTAGTCCATAATCGACTTGGCATAGCCGATGTCGGCATTGCCGCTCCAGCCGCTGGGCTCGAAGCGCGTGTGGGCGAACTTTTCGCAGAACAGCTTCAGCGGTACGCCATGCTGCAGCGCGATCGAGACCGCCAGCGCAAAGCTATCCATCAGCCCCGAGACCGTCGATCCTTCCTTGGCCATGGTGATGAAAAGTTCGCCCGGCTCGCCGTCGGGATAAAGCCCAACCGTGATGTATCCCTCATGCCCGCCAATGTTGAACTTGTGCGTGATCGAAGCCCGCTCCTCCTGCAGCTTGTGCCGCACCGCACGCGGAGGCGCATTCAGATTGTCTTCCTGTGGCGCGGGCGCCCCCGCCCGCGAATCCTCCTTACTAGAATTCGCAGTCTTCGTACCCGCTGCCGACAACGGCTGCGACTTCTTGCAGCCATCGCGATAAATCGCAACTGCCTTCAGGCCCAACTTCCAGGCCTGAAGGTAAGCCTCCATAATGTCCTCAACAGAAGCGTTCTCGGGAAGATTGACGGTCTTCGAGATAGCGCCGGAGATAAACGGCTGCGTCGCCGCCATCATGCGCAGGTGTCCCATGTAAGCAATCGACCGTGTTCCCTTAGCCGGCTTGAACGAGCAGTCAAACACCGCCAGATGATCGTCTTTAACATGCGGCGCCCCTTCAATAGTCCCAGTAGCGTCGATGTAACTGACAATCGCATTAGCCTGATCATGATCGTACCCAAGCTTAAACAAAGCAGTAGGCACAGTCTGATTAACAATCTTAATCATCCCCCCGCCAACCAGCTTCTTGTACTTAACCAGTGCCAAATCCGGTTCCACCCCTGTTGTGTCGCAGTCCATCATGAAGCCTATTGTGCCTGTGGGGGCCAGGACTGTTACCTGGCTGTTTCTGTAGCCGTGCTTTTCGCCTTGGGCTAGGGCTTCGTCCCAGCTCGCTTTGCTCGCTTCGTAGAGTGCTGTGGGGACGTTGGTTTTGTTGATGTTGTTGACTGACGCACGGTGCATGCGGATTACGTCGAGGAAAGGTTCGCGGTTGATGTACCAGCCGGGGCAGGCTCCGCCGGGCATCTTGTCAGCTTCGGTGATGCCGAGACGGGTGGCGACTGTGTCTGTGGCTGGGGTGAGCGGCGGGCACTGCTCGGCGATCCGGGAGGACTGCAGGTAGGCTTGGCCGCACATAATGGCGGTGACGCAGGCGGCGTAGTCCCGGCCGCCGTCGGAGTCGTAGGGCAGGCCTGCGGCCATTAGCAGTGCGCCCAGATTGGCGTAGCCGAGGCCGAGCGGGCGATAGTCATGCGAGTTGCGCATGATCATTTCCGTTGGATATCCGGCGTTGTCGACCAGAATTTCCTGCGCGGTGATCAGAACATCGACGGCATGGCGGTAGGCTTCGACGTCGAAGGTGCCATTGGGCGCGAACTTCAAGAGATTCAGGCTGGCGAGGTTGCAGGCGGAGTCGTCGAGGAACATGTACTCGCTGCAGGGATTGCTGGCGTTGATGCGGGCGGTATTCTTGGAAGTGTGCCAGCGATTGACGGTAGTGTCGTACTGCATGCCGGGATCGCCGCAGTGCCAGGTGGCTTCGGAAATACTGCGCATTAATTCCTTGGCTTTGTAGGTCTTCATGACCGTGCCGTCGCCGATGGATTTGGTGGAGAAATCGGTGTCGCGGACAACGGCGTACATGAAGTCGTCGGTGACGCGGACGCTGTTGTTGGCGTTCTGGAAAAAGATGGACGAGTAGGCATCGGAGTCGGGATGCGATCCGTCGTATCCCTGCGCTACGAGCGCGTGCGCTTTGGCTTCTTCCTTCTGCTTACACAAGATGAAGTCTTCGATATCGGGATGGTCGATGTTCAGGATGACCATTTTGGCGGCGCGGCGAGTCTTGCCTCCGGACTTGATGACGCCGGCGAAGGCGTCGAAACCTTTCATGAAGCTGAGCGGGCCGCTGGCCGTGCCGCCGCCGCTGAGTCCTTCGGTAGACCCACGCAGCGGGGAAAGATTCGTGCCGGTGCCGCTGCCCCACTTGAACAGCATGCCCTCGGTCTTGGCGAGGGTGAGGATGGAATCGAGCGAATCTTTTACCGAGTTAATGAAGCAGGCGGAGCACTGCGGCGTTTTGTATCCGGTGACGCCGAATTCGACTTGCTGAGTTTGCGGGTTCCAGTGCCAGTTGCGAGCGTCAGAGTTGGGCTCGATGCGGTCGCAGCCCACGTTGAACCAGACGGGGGAATTGAAGGCGGCGTATTGACGTACGAGGATGTGGACGAGTTCGTCGTGGAAAGTCGCGCCGTCTTCGGAAGTCTTGAAATAACCCTGCGACAGTCCCCAGTTGCGGATAGTTTCAGCGACACGGGTCACGAGCTGGCGGACTCCGGTCTCGCGGTCGGGTGTGCCGACTTTGCCGTGCAAGTATTTCGAGGCCACGATGTTGGTCGCAGTCATAGACCAGTCTTTGGGGACTTCGACATCTTTCTGTTCGAAGATCACGTTGCCTTTGGCGTCAGTAATCTGAGCCAGGCGGAGATCCCAATCGAGTTCGTCGTAGGGGGAGACGCCGGGCTTGGTAAAGACGCGTCGAAAGGAGAGGCCGGGGGCCTTCTTGTTCGAGGCGGTGACGGGCGAAGCGGGGGTGGCCGCGGGAGCGTTTATGGGGGTGGTTTTCAGGTCTGGCATTGGTCTCTCCATTAAGTATTAGATTCTATTCAACAAAGCCCGATTCGGCCCCCTGGAAGCTGCGGAGGCGGGGTTTCGGGCATCCCGAATGGGGAAGTGTTCGGGGTGAAGCGTGTTGTAAAGAGCTCTTCTTAGCCCTGTTGACGGTTTTGTCCCAATCCTCCGCCGAGGGCCACCTGTACGGTTTCCGACGAATAAAATGCAGAGCGCGGTTGTCCGTTGTTGCCCGTCGACGATCCAGAGATTAGGCCGTTGAGCCTCGCTGGCTATTCGCTCTTCTACACGTCCATTGCTGTTCCATATCAGGAGGCTTCCGACTGGATAATCGAGCCACAGGGACTCGGCTAGGTCTCGTACTTGAATCGGCTTCCAGACGAAGCCTCGTTGGAATTCTGGAACACTCAAATGGTGATTTACTCCCCGGTCCACAAGCTCCCAACCTTTTAGGTTTGGTTCAACAGCCACGTTTGTTCAGTTCCTGTTATTTCGGCCCTGCAGGTCCCGACTCCTAGACCTCAGGGGCTAAAGCCCAGAATTACTTCTGCTTCTGACGCGGCGCTGAAGCGCCGCTCTTCCACGGTACTGCTTGTGACGGTGAATGCCTGGTACGTCTAAACCTCGCGCCAAAGACCCAGATCAGCGAAACATCGATTCGCAACGCTGAAACGCTGCACCACCCGAAGGCGCTGCTACCATCCCCCAATCCCATCGGTCAGAAGCCGGAGGGGAGAGGATGAGGACAGTGGAGATTCCTGGCGGCCCCGGAGTTCAGGGCGGCGGCTATCTCTGTTGTTCCGGGCGGTTGAACTGGGACTGACCTTGAGATGGTCTCCACCGAGTCGGACAAGAGTGTCCGACCCACACGAGCCGGGGTTAGCTGCAGCGACGATTGGAAATCGATACCGATTCCGGTGGCTTTCTCGGCGGAGTTGACCATCCACTGATTCAGTGCGGCGCAGATGCTGCGACGCTGCTCGCGGTCTTCGATGACGACGAAGCGCAGGAAGCAGCGACCGGAGGCCAGGCGCTCGCGTATGGGATTGATGCGCGTGAACATGCGATCCAACGTGAAAGCCATGTCGTCGTCTTCGCAGAATTGAATGACGGCCAGCATGCGGCGAGGTTTTGCTTCCGCGTCCGAAGCCAGAGTGGAACTGGTGGCGGGAGATCCTTCGCGCTCAGGATTGCGGCTGCGGGGCTCAGACGCCCCGCCAAGCGCCGCAACTTCTTCGGCAAGCGCGAAGATGCCGGGCTTGCTGGGGACGACGAGGAGACTGTGCAGAGAATCGCAACGAGACCAGCGCGACCATTGCAAGCGGCGGGGATCGACGGGGCGGTCCAAACCGTGCCGGGCGAGCGAATCGGCGACGAGTCGAGTTAAACCTTCCATGCGGGCTCCTGACAGTGTTGTTCGGGGGCTAAGGCCCCACCAAGTTTCTTTTGATCTGCCTGCGCGGCTGAAGAGCTTGCCAGCAAGACGGCTTAGACAGGGGGAAGCAAACCTCAGGCGCTAAAGCGCCGCAGATTTTAGGGAACTTAGCGGCACGGCTGAAGTCGTGCCCTTCCCAAACCTGCCCCGCCCAAACCCTCCGCGAACAGCGCCTTTCAGCAAACTGTGAAGCTGCGCCCTATCAACCAACGGCATTCCTAGAAACAACCAGCGTTTTGCAATCGTTCACCCTGGGGGAGGAGCGGGGGAACGATCACCGCACTTCAAAAAAACGGCTTCCGGCAGCCGACTCTCGGATTGCAAAGATCGAACTGGAAAGCCTTTCTTCCAGCGGTTGTTGGTTTACGGAAGTGGCGCCGGGTCACCTCTGGCCGGGCGCCGCTCCCGACCGGTTTTCGTGTTTTTGTTTTCCAGATGAATCCGGTTCCGTTCCCGCGAAACCGAGTCCAAAAGGGCTATGGGAATGCAAACTTACTCCCCCTTATTGTACCTGTCAAGAGGGAAACACCATAGGTTGTATCCTCAACAATGACGGGCTTGATGCGGGGGTGCTGGACTTGTTTTCCACAAGGGAAATTCACGGGATGTTCACAAAAGTGACAGGAGCGGTGAAGGGTCCGGGTGGACATAGGTTTTCTGGTCAAATTCCCCGCCAAAAAGCGGTATGCAGCGCCTGAATGCGGGATGGAGTTCGCGTTGCTAACGGGACCGCTGAAGCGGCCTCATGATACGAATCCTTGGGGGATCTGGGCTCCCCGTTGATACGAATTTTTGGTTCGGTGCTGAAGGCCCCTCCCTGAAACGAGCCGCGGTTCGCTGCTGAAGGAGCCTCATGAACCGGATTTTTTGACTCAATGCAGTCCGTTCTTTTTGACACGAATCTGTCCTTCCTGCCGTCTCCTAGTGTGAGCGAGGGCTGGCGCCGTTCCCTTCGCCGTACGGGTGCCGGGCATTGGGACTCAGGTGCGGCGGCAGGAGCGCCCTGTTGGAGCTCTTGGGCCGGGGCGAATCTGAGATTTGCTCGCGCTGCAAGATTTCGCACTGGGAAGCTTGTTGAGCCGGGGCGGTCTCGGCAAGCGGTTGAGACTCGGGATCGCTTGGAAATGGCGTCTCCAACGCGACGTAGATATCCTCGAAGATCTGCCGGGGCGCGATGCCAAACGAGCCGTTAGAAGATTCGACGAGATAGTCTCCCTTGCAACCGGAGTGCTGACGGCCAAGGGCATCGGTGAAGGTGAGGCTGGTGGTGAGTTGTTTGGCCTGGACAAGAAAGCGGGTGCGATAGGTGATCCATGGATTGGCTGCTTTCATGAGCAGTTCTCGGTTCTCAGTTCTTCGTTCTAAGTTTTTGGGTCAGCTGTGTCTGTCGACGCCGATCGCACCGGCGGCGGAGCTCAATAATTTTGTGTTGAGGGCGAATCAGAATGTACGAGCGAAAGGGCGGGAGGTCAATTCAGTATTTTTGGTGCAGTTGAGGAAAAGGGTGGCAGCCGAATGTGACGAATGAACATGGATGAAGAGTTCATCTAAGGTGTCTCGCCGAGGCGCATGGAATGCGCGGATTCGGATCGATCGAGAACGAGAGAAAAAAATCGTGGACCGCGAGGAGGCGGATTGTCCACAGACGGCGCACAGGAAATGCAGAAACGCGTGTAGGTATTACGTATAAGGAGCGCACAGGTGGAAGAAATTTCCCGGAAGATTTTCGACCAGGGTTGGCGGTTTTGCAAAGGCGAGCGGAGTCAGTCACTTGGAGCAAAGTTGCGAACGGAAGCGTTTTTGCAGACCTGTGGATGGAATAGATTTTACGAGGAGGGATGATGACACAGGATCCGGTTTGTGGAATGAGGCTCGACGGTAGGACAGCCGAATTTGAAACGCGGTTTGCGGGAAAGAAATATTCGTTCTGTTCGGAGGAGTGCAAGAAGGAGTTTGAGGCCGATCCGGACGAGTTTTTGGAGACGGCGGCTGCGTAGGTTGGCTGCGGAGAGAGAAATAGAAAGGCCCTGTGCCCGGTGCGCAGGGCCTTTTGGTTGCCACGCTTTTTGGTCGTCATGAGGCCGTCAATAGCGGCGGTCGCGTGGGCCGATTGCTTCGCTTCGGGGGAATGGCGAGGCGGCTGTCTCCACATGGGGTGTGGAGAACCAGGCGAGGAGGCGCTGTTCGAATTCCTTGGGAGCTGCGCTGATGGCGCCGCAGTGATCGGCATTGGGGACTTCCCACAGGACAGTGTTCGGATTGCGAGCCTGAATACGGCGGGAGTGGCGTGGGCTGATGTTGCTGTCGATGTGGCCGTGGATGAGGAAGACCGGAACTTTCGTCGCGGTGACCGCATTTTCCGGAGAGACTTGCCGCATGTCGAAGTGATACTTCCATCTGGTGTAGAGGAAAGCGAATTCAACGACCGGGCGTAGGGCGCTGCGTCCGAACCAGGGGCCGAGGTGAAAGGGCTGACCCATGCGATCGTAGGCGATCTCACGGAAATTGGAAAATGACGATTCAGCAGCGACGGCACAGAAGCGCGGTTCTGCCGCCAGAGATTGTAAAAGCTGGGCGGCACCCATGGATTCTCCAAACCCGAAAATGCAGTGTGGGTGAACCCGCGCGACTAGGATGTCGAACCATTGGTGGATGTCGTTGCGTTCTAAAAGTCCGTAGGTGGCGAATTGGCCTCCGCTGGCACCGTGGGCGCGTGCGTCGGGGAGAAGGACAGTGAATCCGCGAGCCAGCAGGAGTTGTGCGTAGCCAATCATGCCGATGCGATTGTCGGCGAGACCGTGGAGGAGAATTGCGGCGTCTCCGTTACCGCGACGAGGTTGGATGCTCCAAGCGCGGAGAGTGGCGGCGTCTGGCGTGATGAGGGAAACATTTTCGAGATCGGAGTCGAGACTGTGGGCGATCTGGCGCATACCGAATTCGTCTTCCTCCGTTAGAGAGCGGCGGCTGGGGTGCAGAGCGCCATCGGCTACATAAATGCCAGCTACGGCGGAGAATGTGAGGTAGAGGGTCAGGAACAAGAGCAGGCGGCGGGATTTTCCGGTTAAGTGCATCGCGCTTACAGGTGGTACGGCCAGCCGGCGAGCACGGTTCCACTGCTGAACCATTCAGCGCACAGGGAGACGCCTTGAAGCTTTTGAGAGAGTGCAGGAAGGTGTAGGGGTCCTTCGACTTCGTGGCCGCTTCGCTTTGCGAAGCGGCCACTGCGCTCAGGATGACAGAGCGATTTTCAGCATTTTCCCGCTGAGGCGTTAGCGTCCTGCCATGGCTGGTTCTTGGACACCCTTGCCGCTTTTGAAGGCTTCGTAGCGGGC
>Ga0210400_10001560_pt1 | contig 22467 bp, 24 predicted proteins | sample IncBWH26MmetaG_FD_155456 | JGI IMG/M metagenome (GOLD analysis project Ga0210400, IMG submission 155456) | Forest soil microbial communities from Barre Woods Harvard Forest LTER site, Petersham, Massachusetts, United States - Inc-BW-H-26-M | ecosystem: Environmental > Terrestrial > Soil >...
CTCGCGGGCCTACGAAGCCGCCCCGAACGGTCTCGGCATGACCCCGGCGGTGCGGCAACGCGGCGGCAAGGGCGAGAAGATCCGCTTCACGATCGTCTCGACCTGGCTCGGCTGGGCGATGGTCGCCGCCACCGAGCGCGGCATCTGCATGACCGCGCTCGGCGACGACCGCGCCGGCCTCGAAGCCGAATTGCGGCGGCGTTTCCCGGCGGCCGAGCTGCTGCCCGCCGACCCCGCGCTTTCCGGCTGGGCCGAGCGGGTTGTGCGCTTCATCACCCGGCCGGGCGACACGCTCGACCTGCCGCTCGACATCCGCGGCACGGCGTTTCAGGCGCGGGTGTGGCATGCCCTGCAGAAGATCCCGCCGGGCCGCACCGCGACCTACAGCGACATCGCCGCCGCGCTGGGACAGCCGAAAGCGGTGCGCGCCGTGGCGCAGGCCTGCGCCAGCAACAAGCTGGCGGTGGTGGTGCCGTGCCATCGCGTGGTGCGCCGCGACGGCGATCTCGCCGGCTATCGCTGGGGCGTCGAACGCAAACGGGCGCTGCTCGACCGCGAGCGCGGCGCGGTGATGGCGGATGCGGCTGCCGAGTGAGGGCGCTGGCTGAGCTCGATTGGCCGGACCTGCTGGCGGGGCTCGACGAGCGCGGCTATGCCGTGCTCCCGAGCCTGCTCGGCGAGCGGGAATGCCGTAGCGTCGCGGCGCTCTACGCCGACGAGGCTGCGTTCCGCTCGCGGGTGGTCATGGCGCGCCACAATTTCGGCCGCGGCGAATACAAATACCTGCGCTATCCGCTGCCACCGCTCGTCGCGGATTTGCGCGCGGCCCTCTACCCGGCGCTCGCGCCATTGGCCAATCGCTGGCACGAACGGCTGCATCTCGAGCCGCGCTTCCCGCCGACCCTTGACGCGTACCTCGCGCACTGCCACGCCGCCGGGCAGCGGCGTCCGACCCCGCTGATCCTCAAATACGAGGCCGGCGACTACAACTGCCTGCACCAGGACCTCTACGGCGAGCTGGTGTTCCCGATCCAGGCGACGGTGCTGTTGAGCCAGCCCGGCGAGGATTTCACCGGCGGCGAGTTCCTGCTCGTCGAGCAGCGCCCGCGCATGCAGTCAAAGGGCGAAATCGTGCCGCTCGGCCAGGGGGATGCGGTGCTGTTCGCGGTCAACTCCCGCCCGGTCGCCGGCACCCGCGGCGACTACCGGGTCACGATGCGCCACGGCGTCAGCCGGCTGCACTCGGGTAACCGCTTAACGCTCGGCATCATCTTCCACGACGCGGCGTGAGCCCGTTGCTCCAACCGGAATGAGCCCATATAGAGGTCGTCTGGAGGATCGCTATGAAGCACGCGCCGGTTGTCCACCGCGACCCGGAAATCCTGGGGGGGACGCCCGTCTTCGTCGGCACGCGGGTGCCGTTGCGGAACCTGATCGATTACCTCGAAGGGGATTACAGTCTCGACGAGTTCCTTGACGATTTCCCGAGCGTCACGCGCGAGCAGGCCATAGCGGCGTTGGAAGCCGCGCATCAGGCATTGGTTGCCGGTGCGTATTCTGCTGGATGAGCAGCTGCCTCGCCGATTGGTTCGGCAGCTTGCACCTCATCAAGTTCGCACAGTACACCAACAGGGCTGGGCGGGGTTACGAAATGGCGAGCTGCTGCGCCGTGCTGCCGCGCGGGGTTTCGAAATTTTCCTAACCGGCGACCAAAACTTTCAATTCCAGCAAAACCTCTCGGGATCGTCGATCTGCGTGCTCGTTTTGGCCGCCCGGAGCATCAAGATCGAAGACCTGCTTCCGCTGGTTCCATCGTTGCTGGAAGCAATCCGGGATGCACACCCAGGCGAAATGCGCCTGGTAAGCGCTCCCTGACGATCTACTCCGCGGCGACGGCGCGATCGGCGGCGGCGAAATAGCGGCGGCCGCTGGCGCGCTGGTTTTCGTAGATCGAGCCCTGATGCTCGGCCGGCGGCAATGGCAGGCGGACCGGCACCGGCGCGAGGCGCGGTTCGAGGGTCGGTTCGCCGGCCAGCAACAATTCGTCGAATTTCTCGATGCCGCCGGCAAAGCCGAGCAATGGCCAAGCGTCGGCGGCGCGGTATTGGAACAACAGAAACCGCCGCTCCCGGCCGGAAAAATTGGTCGCCGAGCCGTGCACCGCGCGGACATGGTGCACCGTGACCGAGCCGGCCTTGCCGAGGCACGGCATCGCGCGCGACAGGTCGAGACCGCCGCCGCTCCAAGCCAAATTTGCCGGGTCGATCGCGCCGCAAAACCGCCCGTTCGGGCCGTGATGGTCATGGACCGGCCCCTTATGGCTGCCCGGCACGATCATCATCGGCCCGTTCTCGCTATCGACATCGTCGAGCATGATGCCGACCGCCGCGAGATCATCGTTCGTGTGCGGGTAGAACGCCCAATCCTGGTGCCATTCGACCGGCGCGCCATACCCGGCCGATTTCATGTTGAGCTTGCCGGTGTCGAACCGCACGCTGCCCCACAGATCCTTCAGGATCGCGACCACATTCGCGTTCCGGCTGGCGCGGAAATAGGCGGGATGATGCAGGTGCGGCGCTTTCAGCCGGCGCACTCGCGGCTCCTGCGCCGAATGCGAGTCTTCGAGGTCGTAGATCTCGTCATTGGCGGCGACCGACGCCGCGTTGCGCACGAACTCGTCGGTGACCCGGCGCAACTCGTCGATCTCGGCCGGCGAGAAGACATCCGGCACGACGATGAAGCCATCGCGCTCGTAGGTAGCGCGCTGTGCGTCGGTAAGCATCTGATTGCTTCTCCTCATTTCCTTGATGGCAGCCCGGCGCGGCGGGCGAGCACGGCATGGACCGCGCCGACATCCTCCTCGGCGTAGCCCTGCGCCTCGGCCTCGTCGTAGAGCGGCGCCGCGGCATCGAGCATCGGCGTGTCGACGCCGAGGGCGTCGGCAAAGGCGCCGATGATCGCGCTGTCCTTCTGCAACACGTGCATCGTCGCGGTGGGCGGCGTGTAGACGCCCTTTGCCATCATCGGTCCGCGCAATTCGAAGATGCGCGAGGTACCGGCGCCGCTGCCGATCACCTCGAGGATGCGCTCGGGGTCGAGCCCGGCTTTCGTGCCGAGCACGATCGCCTCGGCGGCGGCGACGTTGTGCACGGCGACCAGCAAATTGGCGACGAATTTCATCCGGCTGCCATTGCCGAACGCGCCGCGGTAATGGCTGATTCGGGCAAAGCCGTCGAACACCGGGCGGGCATGCCGGTAGGCGGCCTCGTCGCCGCCGGCGTAAAGCGCGAGGTCGCCGGTGACGGCCTGCGCGCCGGTTCCCGACAGCGGGCAATCGAGCAGGATCATCCCGGCCGCCTGCAACCGGTCGTGCGCCCTCTGTTTCACCTCGATCGGCATCGTACTGAGCTCGGCGATGACGAGGCCCGGCTGCGGCGCAGCGACGACGTTCGTGACGGTCGCGTCGAGCGCTTCCACCGTCGGCAGGCTGGTCAACAGAAAATCGGCGCCGCGCGCCGCTTCGGCGGCGGAACCGCAGCCGATGACTCCGTCGGATTTCAGCCGCGCCATCTTGTCGGGATCGGTGTCGAAACCGCTGACAGCGTGGCCGGCGGCGATCAGGTTGCGGGCGATCGCCGAGCCCATGATGCCGAGCCCGACAATGCCGACATGCCGCCCCGCCATTGCCGTCAGCCCTGCAGGATCGGCTCGCCGCGCATGTATTTGCCGCGGCCGAACAGCAGGGTCGGCTTGTCGGTATAGGCGAACCGCTCGACATGGCCGATGAAGATGATGTGGTCGCCGCCGTAATGGCGAAATTCGTTGCGGCACTCGAAATGCGCCGCCGAGCCGACGATGACCGGGGCGCCGCTTTCCGGGATGATGTGGTCGACATCAATGAACTTGTCGTCGCTCTGCTTGGCGAATTTGTTCGACAGCTCGATCTGGTCGTAGGCCAGGATGTTGACGACGAAATGCGTGCCTTCCTGGAAGGCCGGCAGGCTTTGCGCGTAGAGCGAGCTGCTCCACAGCACCAAGGGCGGGTTCAGCGACACCGAGGTGAAGGAGTTGGCGGTCATCCCATGCAATTTGCCGTCGCGGTCCCGCGTCGTGATGATCGTGACCCCGGTCGCGAAGGAGCCGAGAGCATTGCGCAGCTCGCGGGTGTTGAAACCCTCGGCCGAGGTGCTGTGCACCACCGCCTGGTGGCTGCCCGGAAAATCCTGTGACACTGTCCTTCCCCGAGGCTTCGTTTGACTCATCGGCGTCTAGAGCGTTGCGTCGGGCGACAGGCCGAGCGCCACGCGGCCGTACATCGTCCCGTTGATGTCCCAGTTCAGCACGTAGTGCGCATTCGCGGCATGCACGTCGCGGAACGCGCGCTGCAGCGGGTTGCGTGCATAAATCGCGCCGCCGCCGGTCGCCTGGAACAGGACGTCGACCGCCTTGGTGCACAATGTCGCGGCATAGGCGCCGTCGCGGCGGTAGCGGGCCCGATGGTCGAGGCTCGGGATCTCGCCCTCGCCGACCAGCCGCGTCGCCTCGTCGCAATCGCCGAGCAGAACCGCGCGCACCGCGTCGGCGATCGCCGCGGCCTCGGCGAGATGCACCTGGACGGTCACGAAATCGGCGAGGTTGCGGCCGGTGTAGTAGCTGGTGCGGCTGCGCATCGTCTCGACGAAATACTCGATCGCCCCCTGCGCGATGCCGAGCGACACGCCGGCGATGCAGAACGCGAACAGGCTGATCGCCGGCAATTGGTACAGCACCGAGGGATTGACCGCGCTGCCCGGGTTGGGGCCGCCGGTGATCTGCTTGACCGCGACCGCGCGGTACTCCGGCACGAATGCATCTTCGACCGCGACATCCTTGCTGCCGGTACCGGAGAGCCCGATCACATGCCAGGTATCGATGATCGTGAAGTCGCTTTTCGGCAGCACGAAGATGCGCGGCTCGGTGGTGCCCGCCTCCTCGTCATGGACGATCGCGCCGATCAGGCTCCAGGTTGCGGCGTCGACCCCGCTCGAAAACGGCCAGCGGCCCGACAGCCGATAGCCGCCCGGCACCGGGCGCGCGCGGCCGCGCGGAAAGATCAAGGCCGAGCCGATCAGATTGTCCGGCGACTCGCCCCAGATCTCGTCCTGCGCCCGTTGCGGCCACATGCCGAGAAGCCAGTGATGCGCCGCCAGATTGGCCAGCACCCAGCCGGTCGAGGCATCGCCGCGGCTGATCGTGGCGACCAGCTCGACGATCGCGCGGAACGGCAGCTCGCTGCCCCCGACCCGCTTTGGCTGGAGGATGCGGAACAGCCCGGAGCGATGCAGGTCCTCGATCGTCTCGTCCGGCAGGCGGCGCAATTCCTCGGCCTGGGCGGCGCGCTCGCGCAATACCGGCACCAGCGCCTCGGCGCGCTGCGACAGCTCCGCGAAATCCGGCGGCCCCCCGGTCCTGCCAAGCTCTGGGCGACCCTGTTTCGCCTCGGGCATGCCGACACCTCATTCCCTCGCGGGGCGCGGCTTTCCGAGCCCGGCGGCGACCACACTCTACCCGCGCCGCTGACGCGCGGCGAGATGGTCGATACTGTAGCCATATGGCGGCAGGAATGCAGCCGGCGCGCGGCTGGCAAATCGATTTGAGGACGGAGGGCACCGATGATCTACATGGTCGAAATGGATTTTCCGCATCCCGAGCGCCTCCAGGAATGGCATGAGTGGTACCTCGCCCATATCGGGGTCTTGCTGACCGTGCCCGGGTTCCGCGCCTCGCAGCGCTTCCAGGCGATCGGCGAGACCGCCGCGCCCTATCTCGCCTTGCATGAGGTGGAATCGGCCGGGCTGTTCGACAGCGCCGCCTATCGCTCGCGCGGCGGGCCGGCCTCGACCGGCGAATGGCGGCAATTGCAGACCAATTGGCGCCGCAACCTGCTGGAAGGGCTCGACGAGACGCCCGATGTGCCGAACGATCGCCATGTCCTGCTGCTCGACGAGGCGCGCGACGTCAGGGTGCCGGCCGGCATCGACGTGACCTGGCTGCGCGGCGTCGGGCTCGACGCCACGCTCAATGAGTGCGGCATGGCGGTGGTGAGCGACCCGGCACCGCTCCTCGACCTTCCCCGCCGTGACCCGCGCGTCCGCGTCTATCGCCCGATCAGCGAAAAGATCCGCGCTGGCAGTTGACCTCGGCGGTTGTCATCCTGGATGAGAAATCTTCATGAGCCTGATTATTAAAACCAAGGAAGCGCAGCGTCTCGCCCGCGAATTGCCGACGCTGACCGGTGAGAGCGTGACCTCTGCCGTGACGCAGGCTCTTCGCAAGCCTCTCGATCGGGTGCGCCAGGAGCGGAATGGCGGTCTCGCCGATCGCCTCCTCGCGATCGGCAAGGATTGCGCGGCGCGGCTTAAAGAGCCCTTCCGGTCAATCGATCATGGCAACCTGTTTTATGACGAGCACGGACTGCCCCGATGACCCCACGGCCCGGCATGACGGGCGAACCGGCCAGTGGTTCATCGCGATACGCAGCGGTGCTATGGTGCGCTCGCGGCCCAGCTACGCGGGTCGCTTCGATAAAAATCGGGAGGAACAGGTCATGGCGAAATATTTGATACACGCGTCTTATACGGCCGATGGGCTCAAGGGCCTGCAAAAGGACAAGGCATCGGGCCGCCGGGACGCCGTCCGCCAACTCCTCGACGGTGTCGGCGGCAAGCTCGAAAGCATGTATTACGCGCTTGGCGAGGATGATGTCGTGATCATCGCCGATCTGCCGGACAACGTCGCGGTCAGTGCGGTATCGCTCGCCGTCTCCGCCAGCGGGGCCGTGCGGACCCGGACAACCGCCTTGCTGACGGTCGAAGAGACCGACAAGGCATTGGCCACCAAAGTCGTCTACCGCCGCCCCGGCGGATGATCCGAGGCAGCCCGCGGCAGCCGAGGCCGAGACAGGAGAACAGCGGCGCATGATCATCGATACCCATGCCCACACCGTGCCGGGCACGATGCTCGACGCGCTGAGGAGCGAGCCGCGCCTTTTCCCCTCGGTCCGGCTGCACGGCGACGGGCCGATGCCGCGCCTGGAATTCGCCAATGGCGGCGCCGGCCGGCCGATCCAGCCGCGCCTCTGGGATCTGGCGCAGCGCCGCGACTGGCTCCGCCACGCGCGGGTCGACGGGCAACTCGTCGGCGGCTGGACCGATGTCTACGGCTACGAACTGCCCGGCGACGAGGGCGCCGATTGGGCGCGGTTCTACAACGAGCACATGCAGAAGGACGCGGCGGCGCTGAAGACGGTGTTCCCGCTCGCCACCGTGCCGTTGCAGGACGGCAGGCTGGCCGCGCGGGTGCTGGAGGAGGCGCTCGATGCCGGTTTCCATGGTGCGATGATCGCGACCCAGCCGAAGGGGGTCGGCGGCAACCTCGACGACCCCTCGCTTGATCCGTTCTGGGAAGTCGCCTCGGCGCGGCAGGCGGCGCTTTTTCTGCATCCGCACTACATCTGCGGCGACGAGCGCCTCGCCGATTACGATCTGGTCAACGCGGTCGGCCGCCTCGCCGATACGACGATCGCAGCGGCGCGGCTGTTGTTCTCGGGCCATTTGACGCGGTTCCCGGGGGTTAGCCTACTGTTGTCGCATGCCGGCGGCGCCCTGCCCTACGCACTCGGCCGGCTGAAGCGCAACCAGGCGATCCATGCCGACTACGCCGACCCGCTCGACGGTTTCCACCGGCTCTATTTCGACAGCGTGCTGTTCGAGCCGCGCGCCCTGCGCTTCCTGTGCGATGTGGTCGGCGCCGACCGGGTCATGCTCGGCTCGGATTACCCGTTCGGCATCGGCGATCCCGATCCCTGCGCGGTGGTCGAGGCGACGGCGCTGACCCTGTCCGAGCGGCGCGCGATCCTCGGCGAGACCGCGGCGCGGATCTTTCATGTCGAATGCGATTGCGGAGCGCCGGCCGGCGCTCAATGATGGCGCACCGCGACAAACGCTGAGGGGAAACGCGATGGATCCGATCGTTGGCCAAGGCAAATACACCTACAAGGTCGACGAGACTTGGCAAAGCCCGCCTGAGTGGCTGGAGGTGAAGGCTTGCGCGGTTTCGGTCGATTCGGAGGACCGGGTCTACTGCTTCAACCGCAACGACGCGCACCCCATCGTGATCTTCGATCGCGACGGCAAATTTGTCGGCTCCTGGGGCGAGGGGTTGTTCCGTTTCCCGCACGCGATCCGCATCGTCCGGGAAAACGGCCAGGATGTCGTCTGGCTATGCGACGAGCACCACGAGCAATTCTACAAATTCACTACCGACGGAAAGCTGCTGCAGACGATCGGCGAGAAAGGCAAGCGCTCCGACACGGGCGTCCCGGAGGACGATCTTAGCTCCCAGGCCTGGCGCAAGGTCACGCATGGCGGCGGCCCGTTCAACCTGCCGACCGACATCGCCTTTGCGCCGAGCGGCGAAATGTTCATGACCGACGGCTACGGCAATGCGCGCGTCCATAAATTCTCGGCCGACGCCAAATACCTGTCCTCCTGGGGTGAGCCGGGTACCGCGCCGGGGCAGTTCAACCTGCCGCATGGCGTGTGGATCGACCGGCGCGGCCGCGTGCTGGTCGCGGATCGCGAGAACGACCGCGTCCAGGTGTTCGATCAGGGCGGCAAATTGCTGAATGTATGGCCGACCGAATTGATCGGCCCGGCCTTCTTCTATGTCGATGCCGAGGACATCGTCTACATCCCCGAGCACAATGGCGGCATGATCAGCATCCTGACCTTGGACGGCGAGCGGCTGGCGCGCTGGGGCGACGGGCCGGTCAACCGCTCCTGCCACGGCATCTGGTGCGACTCGCGCCGCGACCTCTATGTCGTGCAGCCCGGCGAATGGGGCCGCGTCCGCCGGATCGTCAAGTATCACCGCCAATAGGCGGCAATCGGCGTCCGGCTCAGGCGGCCGGCCGCGATTCCTTCAGCGCCGGTTCGACAACCGCCCGTTCCGGCGGGAAGGTGATGGTCGCCGCGGTGCCGACGCCGACCGTGCTCTGCAATTCGATCCCGCCCTGATGCAGCTCCATGATCCCCTTGACCGCCGGGAGACCGAGACCGGTGCCCTGGTGACGCCGGCTCAATGAGCTGTCCACCTGCACGAACGGTTCGAGCACCCGGCTCAGATCATGGGGCGCGATGCCGATACCGCTATCGGTCACGGTGATCGACAGGCCGCTCTGATCGTCGAACCGCCCGGAAATCTCGATCCGCCCGCCGGCCGGGGTGAACTTCACGGCATTGCTGACGAGGTTGAAAAACACCTGGCGGGTCTTGCCCTCGTCGCCCCGCAGCCACGGCAGATCGGCGGGAAGATCGATCGTGACGCTGACCCCTGCCTTGTCGATCGGCGGGCCGCTGATCCGCACCACCGCCTCGATGACGTTGCGCAGATCGAATACCTCTTCCTGAACCTCGAGCTTGCCGGCCTCGGCCTTGGTGACGTCGAGGATCTCGTTGATCAGGTTCAGCAGATGAGTGCTGCTGAAATGGATGTCGGCGACGTAGGAGCGGTAATGCGCGTTGTCGATCGGCCCCATCACCCCTTCTTTCATGATCTCGGTAAAGCCGATGATCGCGTTGAGCGGCGTGCGCAATTCGTGGCTCATCGTGCCGAGGAATTCCGATTTCGCGCGGCTGGCGGCGTCGGCCTGCTCCTTGGCCTGACGCAGTGCCGCCTCGTAGCGGACCCGCTCGCTGATGTCGCGCACGACGCTGACCACTTCCAGCCTGCCGGTCTCCAGATTGCTTGACCGGGTCAAGCTCGCCTCGACCCAGATGTAGGCGCCGTCCTTGCGCCGGCCCCGATAGGTGATCGGAGCATGATCGGCATATTCCAGCCGGCGCAGCGCCTCGCGGACTTTCGGCAGATCCTCCGGGTGGATGACCTCCTCCGCCGATATCACCAGGGCCTCTTCGGGCTCATATCCGTAAAGGCGGCGGGAAGCCGGCGACACATAGAACCGCTGCTGAGTGTGGGGATCGAACCGCACGATCATGTCGAACGAGCTTTCGGCAAGCTGCCGGAAGCGCCGCTCGCTTTCGATCGCCTCGCGCTCGGCCCGCCCGCGCCGGCGCTGCTCGGCGATGTGCGCCACGCCCAGCACCGGCAGGGCGATGCAAAGCGCCAGGATGACGAGGGTCATCACCATCGCGGCGAAATTCTCCTGGAGTCCGGCGCGCCAACACCAGTGCGGCAGCGCTGGCCCCATTGTGCCAACAACCGGGTTAACGCTTCGTCGAAAAAACGGTTTGCACGGCCAATTTCGCGTGGGATTGAAGCAATCGGCCCGCCACGCCGGACGCTTGCGGTCGGCCCCGATTTCCAACCTATAGTACGGGGCGAGCGCATCGCCCGACGCGCTGCCGACAGGGGGAATCGGGGCATGCCGCAATTGTCGAGTGTCGATGAGGTATTGAGGGCCACGATCGAGCGTGGCGATGTTCCAGGCGTCGTCGCGATGGCCGCGACGCGAGACGATCCGATCTATCAAGGTGCCTTTGGTCGGCGCCTACTCCCCGACGGCGCCGCGATGACGGTTGACACAGTTTTCTGGATCGCCTCGATGACCAAGGCGATCACCTCGACCGCGGCGATGCAGCTGGTCGAGCGCGGCAGGCTCTCACTCGACAAGCCGATTAGCGAATTGCTGCCCGAGCTTGCCTCGCCGCAGGTGCTCGAAGGCTTCGATGCCGCGGGCGAGCCGCGACTGCGCGCCGCCAAACGGCCGATCACGCTGCGCCACCTGATCACCCATACCGCCGGGTTCACTTACGAGATCTGGAATCCGGAAATGGGCCGGTACATGGAACAGCGCGGCATCCCGGGGATCATTTCCTGCCAGAACGCCTCTCTTGACCTGCCGCTCGCCTTCGAACCCGGCGAGCGGTGGGATTACGGCATCGGCATCGATTGGGTCGGCAAGGCGGTGGAACGCGCAAGCGGGCAATCGCTCGGCGACTACTTCGCCGAGCACCTGTTTGCGCCGATCGGCATGAAGGATACCGGCTTCAAGCTGACGGCGGATCGCCGAGGCCGTCTTGCCGGCATGCATGCCCGCAGCGATGACGGCACACTCGCTCCGATCCCGTTTGAGGTCCCGCAGGAACCGGAATTCGAGATGGGCGGCGGCGGGCTCTACGGCATCGCCGCGGACTACCTGGCGTTCGAGCGGATATTCCTGAACGAGGGCCGCGCCGACGGCCGGCAGGTGCTCAGGCCCGAAACCGTGCGCTTGATGGCCGAGAATGCGATCGGCGATCTCGATGTCCGGCTGCTTAGGACAGCGATGCCGGCCTATTCGAACGATGCCGAGTTCTTCCCCGGCATGCCCAAGAAATGGGGCCTCGGCTTCATGATCTCGACCGAGCCGGTGCCGGGCGGCCGCTGCGCCGGCGCCCTGTGCTGGGCCGGACTGGGCAACACCTATTTCTGGATCGACCAGCAGACGGGCATCGCCGGAGTTATCCTGATGCAGCTGCTTCCCTTCGCCGATGCGAAAGCGCTCACGCTGCTCGAAAAATTCGAGAAGGCGCTCTACATTGGGCTGGCGTAGCCTGTGCCCACCACCCGCGCCGCCGAGAGAGAGAGGCAAAAGATGGAACGCGGTCATTACATCGAGACCGGCAATACCGCGTATTTCCGCCACGATTACGATGGCGAGCACGCCGATATGCGGCGGCTCTACGAGCAGGCCAAGCTCGACCAGTGGAACGCCGCGACCGACATCGACTGGGAGAAGCCGCTCGACAGCGATGGCGGGCTGATCGCCGACGATCTCGTCGACATCCACGGCAGTCCGTTCTGGGACCGGCTGTCGCCGGCCCAGCGGGTCGAGATCAACCGCCTCGTGGCGCGCTGGCGGATCTCGACGCTGATGCATGGCGAGCACGGCGCGATGCTGGTGTGCAGCCAGATGGTCGAGAATGTCGTCGGGCAGGACGCCAAGCTGTTCCAGGCGACCCAGGTGGTCGACGAGGCCCGGCACAACGAGGTGCTGCACCGCTATGTCGCGCTGCGGCTCGACGGCGAGACCTATCCGCTGGCCGGCAACGTCCAGGAGATCTTCGACACGTTGCTGGGCACCAACGCCTGGTACCTGAAGACGATCGGATTGCAGCTGGTCGCCGAGACCTTTGCCGTCTCGCTGTTCCGCATGCTGGCGGAATCCTCGAAGGACCCGATCCTCTGCCAGGTCTGCCGCCGCATCCTGCAGGACGAGGCGCGCCATATGGGCTTCGGCATGCTGTCATTGCCGGCCGTGGTGGCGGAGGCGAGCGCGGCCGAGCGGCGCGAGATGGAGGATTTCGCGGTGTGGGCGTTGAACCGCACGCTGCGCGGCCTCTTCCCGCTTGCCGCCTTTGAGGAGATGGGCTTCGGCAAGGCCGATATCGAAACCATCCGCCAGTACCGGCGCGAGCGCGCCGCCGGCGGTGAGGAGACCGCTTTCCGCAAATTCTTCCGCCGCGATCTGCATCAGGGGCTGGTGCGCAATCTGAGCAAGGTCGGCGTCTTGTCGAAGCGCATCGCGCCCGATCTCGAGGCACTCGGGATCTCGCTCGCCGCCGCCGCGTAGCCTTGCGCGGGTGCGGCTCCGTGATCCGGTAGCATCCCCCCATCGTCATTCCGGGGCGCCGCGCAGCGGCGAGCCCGGAATCCATATACCAGAGGCCGGTGTTCATGGTTTCCGGGCCCAGCTCTTCGGGCTATCCCGGAATGACATCGCGGGCGAAAGGGCGTTGACCGCCTGCGGTGCGACTAGCGTCAGCGGCCGAAGCTCTACTTATCGAGCCAGGCATCCTCCATGCGCCAGCCGTTATAGGCGCTGTTCAGCATCAGCGTGATGTTCTTGACCTGCGGCTGCCAGCAGGTCGCGGCGCGCATGTGATAAATGACCGGCCGCACTCCCTCCTCGATCATCCGGCGCTCGATGTCCCAGACGATCTGCTTGCGCTTTTCCGGGTCGGTTTCGGTCGATTGCTTGTCGATCAGCGCCTCGACCTCGGGGTTGCAGTAACCGGTGTAGTTGCGCGGCGATTTGCAGACATAGCTCTCGTAGAAGATCTGGTCGGGGTCGTCGACCGCGCTGCCCGACAGGCTGACCGCCAGGGTGAAGTCCTTGCGCATCAGCTTCGGGATCCAGTTGGCGGTCTCGACCGTCTCCAGCTCGCCGTCGATGCCGATCGATTTGAGCTGATCGATCAGGATCGCGCCGGGGTCCCGATAAGCCGCGATGTTGCGCGCCGACACGGTGACCTTGAGCGGTTTTTCCGGACCGTAGCCGAGACGCCGCATGATCGCGCGCGCCTCCTCGCGGCTCTTCGCGACATCGAGCCCATAGCCGGGCAATGGCCGCAGCATGTCGAGCGGGATGCCCCAGATGCCTTCCGGCGGCGGCAGCATCACCGCGCTGACATCGCCCTGCCCCTCGCCGAGGATGTCGATGAACGCTTGGCGGTCGAGCGCCATCGCAACCGCCCGGCGCGCCTCGATATCGTCGAACGGCGGCTTCCTGTTGACTGCGACGGTGACGCCGACATTGAGCGGCACGGTCTCGCAGATCGCCTGCGGCGCCTGGCTGTGAATGTCCTTCAGCAAGGGCACGGTAATCTCGTGCGGGAAGGTCATGTCGAACTTGCCGGCGACAAAGCCGAGCACCGCCGTCGAGCGGTTCGGGACGATCGTGTATTCGATGCCGTCGAGATAAGGCAGCCCCGGCTTCCAGTAATCCGGGTTGCGCTCGACCTTCAGCGACTGGTTCGGCTTGTAGTCGACAAATTTGAACGGCCCGGTGCCGATTGGGTGGCTGCGCATGTCGCGCGCCGGCACATGGCAGGGATAGACCGGCGAATCCCCCGAGGCGAGCAGCGCGAGGAAGGCCGGCTGCGGCCGCTTCATGCGAAAAATCGCCTCGTCCTCGCCGTTGGTGGTGATGTCGGCGAGGTTGAGGTACCAGGTCTCGCGCGGGTTGAGGCGCAGCTTTTCCTTGCCGCGGCCGAGCAGCAGATCCCAGGTGCATTTGACGTCGGCGGCGGTGAAGGGTTTGCCGTCATGCCATTTGACGTCATGCCGCAGCTTGAAGGTCAGCTCGGTGCCGTCCTCGTTCCACGACCAGCTGGTCGCGAGCTCCGGCCGGATCGTCGCCAGGGTGTTCTGCTTGATGTGCTGGTCGTACAGCACGAGATTGTTGAAGACGCCCATCATCGGCATGATCGTCGACCAGGTCGCTTCCTCGTGGATCGACATGCTGGCCGGGCTGTCGCGGTGATAGACCCGCAACGTGCCGCCCTGCTTCTGGGCCAGCGCCGAATCCGCTGCGAATCCTGCAACCGCCGCGAGCGCGAACGCCGCGAACCAGTTTCGCCGCATAATTGTCTCCCCTTCCTGCCGCGCCTTTTGGCGGCGGCGCCTATTTCCCGTGGCGCTTATTTATCGAGCCACACATCCTCGAAACGCCAGCCGTTGTACTGGCTGTTGACCATCAGCGTCAGGTTCTTGACCGTGGGCTGCCAGCACGTCGCGGCGCGCAGGTGATAGATGATCGGGCGAGCCAGCTCCTGCTGCAGCTGGAAGTCGATCTCCTGGGCGAGCTGCCTGCGCTTCGCCGGATCGCTCTCCATCGATTGCCGGTCGACCTTCTTGTCGAGTTCCGGATTGCAATAGCCGGGATAGTTGCGCGCCGAGCTGCACACATAATTCTGGTAGAAATAGACGTCGGGATCGTCGACCGCCGTGCCGAGTACGTTGAGGCCGAGCTTGAAATCCTTGCGGATCAGCTTCGGCACCCAATTGGCGGTCTCGATATTCTCAAGCTCGCCGTCGATATAGATGCTCTTCAGCTGGTCGATCAGGATCGCCGCGGGATCGCGGTAGACGGCGAGGTTGCGGGTCGAGATCGTCACCGGCAGCCTTTTGTCGGGGCCGTAGCCCAGCTTCTGCATGATGCCGCGCGCCTGTTCGCGGTTTTTCTGCACATCGTCGGCGTAGCCGGGCAGGCGCTTCAACATCTCTTCCGGCATGCCCCACACGCCCTCGGGCGGCGGCAGCAGCGCACCGCCGAGATCGCCCTCGCCCTGCCCGAGAATGTCGATAAAGGCTTTGCGGTCGAGGGTCAGCCCGATCGCCTGCCGCAGCTCGGCATTGTCGAATGGCGGCACGGTCCGGTTGACCAGCACGCCGATCGACTCGGTGGCGGGACCGACCTGACACATCGCCTGCGGCAGCTGGGTCTTGATGTCCTTCAACAGCGGCACCGTCACCTCGTAGGGGAACGTCATGTCGAAATTGCCGGCGATGAAGGCGAGGATCGCGGTCGAGCGGTTCGGGATGATCGTGAAGTCGATGCCGTCGAGATAGGGCAGCCCCGGCTTCCAGTAATCCGGGTTGCGGGCGAGCTTGATGCCCTGGTTCGGCTTGTACTCGACGAATTTGAACGGGCCGGTGCCGATCGGGTGCTGCCGCATCTGAGCCGGCGCGACATGGCACGGATAGATCGGGGTGTCGCCCGAGGCGAGCAACGCCAAGAGGCCCGGCTGCGGCCGTTTCAGGTGCAATGTCGCCTCGCGCTCCCCGTTGGTGCTCGTGCTCGCGACATTGACCCACCAGGTCTGCCGGTAATTCAGGCGCAGCTTGTCCTTCGCCTGATTGGTCAGCAGATCGAACGTGCATTTGACGTCGGCCGCCGAGAACGGTTTACCGTCATGCCATTTGACGCCGTCGCGCAATTTGAGGGTCAGTTCGGTGCCGTCCTCGTTCCACGTCCAGCTGGTGGCGAGCTCGGGTACGATCGACTGCAGGCTGTTCTGCGCCACGTGCTGGTCGAACAGCATCAAATTGTTGAAGACCGGCATCATCGGCAGCATGACGCCGACGGTGCCTTCTTCGTGGATCGACATGCTGGCCGGGCTGTCGCGGTGATAGATCCGCAATGTGCCGCCCTGCTTCTGCGCCATCGCGGTGCCGCAAAGGGCGAGCGTCAGCATCAGCCCGGCCGCCGCCATCAAAACCCGACTCGCCTGCCTCATTGCCCTCACCCGTCCCGATCGGCCAATCGCCGCTTGCGATCCATAGCATTGTCGTGCGCGAGCGTGCCCTGCGATTGACGCAAGGCCGCCCGTCAGCCATTTCTATCGGAGGAAGATCAGGCTCGGCGCGGTCGGCGATCGCCGCGCTTCTGATAGGTTGCCGTTGCAAAGGAGAAATGCGGCATGAGCGTTCAGGGCATGAACCACTTCACGGTATTGAGCGACGACCTCGAAGTGACCAAGAAATTCTACTGCGATCTGTTGGGCTTCGAGGTCGGGCCCCGGCCGAACTTCCAGTTCCCCGGCTATTGGCTGTGGGTGGGCGATCAGCCGATCCTGCATGTGATCCACCGCAAGCAGCTCAATGAGGTGCGCGCCGGGGTCATCGACCACATGGCCTTCACCGCAACCGACCTGCCGGCCACCGTCGCCAAGCTGGAAAAGGCCAAGATCAAGTACGAGCTGCGCCGCCTGCCGGCCGAGGGCGTCCGCGGCGGCCTGTGGCAGCTGTTCTTCGACGACCCGCATGGCGGCAAGGTCGAGTTCGACTTCGACAAGGACGAGGCGGCGCCAAAGGGTTACGCCGCGGCGTAATCCGCCCCGCAAAAAAGGGCGCGGCGGTTGGCCCGCCGCGCCCTTTCTAGGACCCGGGTTATTCCGCCGGAGCGGCGGCCGGCTCCCTCTGTCCGAAGCTCGGCGAGTCAGTGCGGTCGACGAGTGCTTCCGGCCCGTCGGTCGGCAGGTTTTCCAGATAGTCGATCGCGCCCTGGATGTCGTTTTCCCACATCTCGCGCGGCAATTCGTACAGGAACTCGACCCCGTAGCCATTGGGATCATTGACATAGACGCTGTGCGTCACGCCGTGGTTGACGCGCCAGTTGAACTTGATCCCACGGCCCTGCAAGAACTCTAGCTGCTTCAGCCACGCCTCGCGGTCGGGTAATTGCATCGCGATGTGGTTGACCGCGACACTGCCGCCGGACAGCTTCCAGTCGGTCGGGGCCGGGACGTTCGGGCTCTCGACCAGCGCGACATCATGGTGGGTGTACTTGCCCTCATGATCGGCGCTGTAGAACCGCATCTTCGGCAGGGTTACCCCCGGCCGCGGCCGCAATGTGGCGACCTGCTTGAGGCCGACGATCTCGGTCCAGAAGCGGTGCGATTCCTCGATGTCGCGGACATTCAGCACGATGTGGTTGATACGGCGAGGCGCTACCGCCTGGGGGGCTGCCGCGCTATCGGATTTGCGGTCTGCCATCATGATCCTCCCTGATCTGTCGGATTTTTCTACTCTTCCGGGCCGCCGCGTACAATCGGGCAGTGGATCGCTCGGCCCTAGAAGTCGGGTCTCGGCAGGGGCCGCGCCGGCATCGGGATCACCAATGGCGGCATATCGTCCTCGATGGCCGCCCAGCCCCATTCGAGCAATGGCAACGCCAGGCGAGCGAAATCGACGATATGGTCCACCACCGCGGGCGACTGCATCTCCCGGTCGGTCAGCGCGGCATGCGCCGTAAACGACTTCCAGCAGACATAATCGGCGACCGGCGTGCCCTTGGCGGCCTCGAACCCGCGCGGCGGCCGAGTGAGGGTCGAGTCGCTGGAGACCGGACAGCCGGCCGCCATCAGCGCGTCGGCAATTTCGACAAAACGGTCGGGATCGCCGAGGATGGCCCGCCGCAGCCGGGTCAGCAGCGGCGGCTCGGGATGCCAGAAGCCGGCCGCGACCATCGACTCGCCTGGTTCCAGATGCAAATAGAGGAGCCCCGGATCGCGCTTACCGCCGGAGCGGGTCAGCACCGCCCCGGCATGGGTCTTGTAGAGCCGCTTGTCGGGCGAGAAGCGCACATCGCGGTAGATCCGGAAGATGCTCCGCAGCGGGTCGCCGGCGAGCGGTATCCCAGCGTCGCCGAGCGCTGCCCCGACCGCGGCGACGAGCGCGCGAAACGGCGCCAGCACCTCGGCCTCGTACACCGCCTTCCGCGGCTTGAACCAGGCCGGGTCGTTGTTGCGGCGCAGCCCGCGAAAAAATGTGAACGCCGCCGGGCGAAACCCGGCAAAGCCATGCGTCGCGCCCGTCATCCGCCTCTCCGGGCGTAGATCAGGAACTCGCGGTTGCCGGCGGGGCCGGTGATCGGGCTGTCGGCGATGCCGACCACGCGCCAGCCGGGCTGCGCCCCGACCCAGGCCGCGACGCGCTCGCAAACCGCGCGGTGGATGGCGGGGTCGCGCACCACCCCGCCCCTGCCGACGTCGCCGGGCCCGGCCTCGAATTGCGGCTTGATCAGCGCGATCAGCGCGGCCCGCTCCGCGGCCAATGCCAAGGGGGCGGGCAATAGCGTCGCGAGGCCGATAAAGCTGGCATCGCAGGTGACGAGGTCGATCGGCTCGGCAATCTCGGCCCGCGACAGATAGCGGGCGTTGACCCCCTCATGAACCACGACGCGCGAATCCTGGCGCAATTTCCAGGCGAGCTGGCCGCGCCCGACATCGACGGCGTGGACCCGCACTGCGCCCTTCGCCAGTAGCACGTCGGTAAAGCCGCCAGTCGAGGCGCCGATATCGAGCGCGACCCTGCCGGCCGGGTCGATCGCGAAATGGTCGAGGGCAAACGCAAGCTTGACCCCGCCGCGCGACACCCAGGGATGGTCGCGCCCGGCGAGCGTCAGTTCGGCATCCTCGGCGAGGGATGTGCCGGGCTTGTCGACGCGCCGGCCGGCGATCGATACGAGGCCGGCCAGGATCAGGGCCTGCGCCTTGGCGCGGCTTTCGGCGAGCCCCTGCTCGACCAGCAGCTGATCGGCCCGGCGTTTCGCAGCCATTTGATGGTCCAGCTATGCTCGGCGTCCCGGCGACAGCCGGGGCGCCAATTTTAGCTCTGGCACGCCGAAGCAGAAAACCCGGCTACGCCCGGACGGGCAGCTCGGCGATCTCGCGGCCGAGCGCGGCCAGCGCCGTCGTAACGATGTGGCGGGCGTTGAGCCCGGCGGTATCGTATTGCCCGTTCGGCGAATCGTGATCGAGAAACACATCGGGCAGCACCATCGGCCGGATCTTCAACCCGTGGTCGAGCTGCCCGGTCATCGCCAGATGCTGCAATACGTGGCTGCCGAAACCGCCGATCGAGCCCTCCTCGATCGTGATCACCACCTCGTGCTCGCGCACCACCCGGTTGATCAGATCGGTATCGAGCGGCTTGGCGAAGCGGGCATCGGCGACGGTCGTCGACAGGCCGTAGGCGCCCAATTCCTGCGCCGCTTTCAGGCATTCCGCAAGACGGCCGCCAAAGTTCAAGAGCGCGATCGTGGTGCCCTCGCGCAGGATGCGGCCGCGTCCGATCTCCAATGGCACGCCCTGTCCCGGCATTTCCACGCCGATCCCGTCGCCGCGCGGGAACCGTACGGCTGATGGGGCGTCATCAATTGCGACGCAGGTCGCCACCATATGGACGAGATCGGCCTCGTCGCCCGCCGCCATGATCACAAAGCCGGGCAGGCAGCCGAGATAGGCCACGTCGAACGAGCCGGCATGGGTCTGGCCGTCATTGCCGACCAGCCCGGCTCGGTCGATCGCAAAGCGCACCGGCAATTTCTGGATCGCGACGTCGTGCACGACCTGGTCGAAGGCGCGTTGCAGGAAGGTCGAGTAGATCGCCGCGAACGGCTTCATCCCTTCCGACGCCATACCCGCAGCGAAGGTCACCGCATGCTGCTCGGCGATCCCGACATCGAAGCAGCGCTTCGGGAATTTGTCGCCAAACAGGTTCAGCCCCGTGCCCGACGGCATCGCCGCAGTGATCGCGACGATGCGCTCATCCTTCTCGGCCTCCTTGATCAGCGATTTGGCGAAGACGCTGGTATAGGACGGCGCTTTCGAGGTCGATTTGGCCTGCGCGCCGGTCACGACATCGAACTTGGCGACGCTGTGCCATTTGTCCTCGGCCTGCTCGGCCGACAGGTAGCCGTGACCCTTTTCGGTCACGGCGTGGATCAAGATCGGGCCGTTTTCCTTGCTGTCGCGGATGTTCTTCAGGACCGGCAGCAGATGGTCGATGTTATGGCCGTCGATCGGGCCGACGTAATAGAAGCCCAGCTCCTCGAATAGCGTGCCGCCGGTGACAAAGCTGCGGGCCAGCTCCTCGGCGCGGCGGGCGGCGTGTTCGAGCCGCTTCGGCAGATGGCGCGCCGCCTCGCCGGCGAGATGGCGCAACGACATGAAGGATTTCGACGACAAGACGCGCGACAGGTAGGCGCTCATCGCCCCGACCGGCGGCGCGATCGACATGTCGTTGTCGTTGAGGATCACGATCAGCCGCGAATCCATCGACCCGGCGTTGTTCATCGCCTCATAGGCCATGCCGGCGCTCATCGCGCCGTCGCCGATCACGGCGATGACGTTGCGCTTTTCGCCCTTGAAATCGCGCGCCACCGCCATGCCGAGGCCCGCCGAGATCGAGGTCGAGCTGTGCGCCGCGCCGAACGGGTCGTATTCGCTCTCCGACCGCTTGGTGAAGCCCGACAACCCGCCGCCCTGGCGAATCGTCCGGATGCGGTCGCGCCGCCCGGTCAGAATCTTATGTGGATAGGCCTGGTGGCCGACGTCCCAGATCAGCCGGTCATGCGGCGTCTCGAAGACGTAATGCAGCGCGACGGTCAGCTCGACGACCCCGAGCCCGGCGCCGAAATGGCCGCCGGTGATCGATACCGCATCGATCAGCTCGGCGCGCAGTTCATCGGCGACCTGACGCAGGTCGGATTCGGGCAGCCGCCGAAGATCGGCCGGCACGGTGATCCGGTCGAGCAGCGGCGTCCGATTAGAGATATGGAGGCCCGGTTTTTGCTCCAAGGTCTGGTCTCCTCATCACGATCGGCGGTTTACGACGAATCGCGCGACCTGTCGTAAAAGTTCCGCCCTTTCCTCGAACAAATCAAGATGGGCAACCGCCTGTTCTACCAACAAATCGGCCTGGGCGCGTGCCCGCTCGATGCCAAGAATTGAGACGAATGTCGCCTTACCGGCCGCCGCATCCGCCCCGACCGGCTTGCCGGTCTCCGCCGAGGACCCCTCGATATCGAGCAGATCGTCGGCGATTTGAAAGGCCAGACCGAGATCGTGAGCGTAGCCGCGCAATGCAAGGCGCAATTCGGCGGCGGCCTTGGCGAGAATCGCGCCGGCCTCGCAGGAGAACGCGATCAGCGCACCGGTCTTCATGCGCTGCAGCCGGGTGATCGCGCCGATGTCGAGCGGCTGTTTCTCGGCGATCAGGTCGATCATCTGGCCGCCGACCATGCCGGCCGCGCCGGCGGCCGCGGCCAGCGCGCCGACCAGCTCGATGCGAACCGCGGCATCGCCATGCGTATCGGGATCGGCCAGGGCCTCGAACGCCATGGTCAGCAGACCGTCGCCGGCCAGCACCGCGGTCGCCTCGTCGAACTCCTTGTGGCTGGTCGGCCGGCCGCGGCGCAGGTCGCTGTTGTCCATCGCCGGCAAATCGTCGTGAATCAACGAATAGGCGTGGACCATCTCGATCGCGGTGGCCACCTGCAGCGCGCTGCGCCGCGCCACCCCGAACAGCCGCGCGCTGGCGAGGACCAGCAATGGCCGCAGCCGCTTGCCGGGCGACAGCGCCGAATAGCGCATCGCCTCGTAAACCCGCGATTCGAGGCCGGGCGGCACCGCGAGCAACCGGTCGAGCACGGCGTCCGTCAGCCGCACCGTGATCGCCGCGGCTTCGTCGACTGAAACCGAATCCGGCCAAAGCGTCTCGGTCACCGCGGCGCCTTCAAAACACGCATCAATCGAGCTTTGCCGGCTCGGCGGCGACCATTCCGTCGGGGCCGATGACGATGCGATCGACCCGTTGCTGCGCCTCGTTCAGCTTCCGTTCGCAATGCTGTTTCAGCTGCGCGCCGCGCTCATAGGACTGGATCGCATCGTCGAGCTTGACCTGCCCGGCTTCGAGGCGGCGCACGATCTGCTCGAGCTCAGCGAGGGCATCCTCGAAACTCATCGCCGCGATGTCGGTGGTATTAATCGGATCGCTCATCTGCGCTCTAATCAACCAAAAAGGATAGGAGGTTGTGACAGGGCTTCCGCACCGTAACGCGCGAATACCGCATCTTGTTGCGGAATTACAACACGATGCTCATACCGACATCAGCACGCGCAGATGCGCCGCCGTGCTTGTCGCCAGCGCCGTCAGATCATAGCCGCCCTCCAGCGTCGCGACGACGCGGCCTCCGGCATGCTGGCGGGCGACTTCCAAGAGCCGCTCGGTGATCCAGGTGTAGTCGGCATCCTCCAGCAGCAATTGCGCCAGCGGATCGTTGCGGTGCGCGTCGAAGCCGGCCGAGATCAGCACCATTTCGGGGCGGAACGCGTCGAGCGCCGGCAATATCGTGCGTGT
>Ga0210400_10001561_pt1 | contig 22466 bp, 15 predicted proteins | sample IncBWH26MmetaG_FD_155456 | JGI IMG/M metagenome (GOLD analysis project Ga0210400, IMG submission 155456) | Forest soil microbial communities from Barre Woods Harvard Forest LTER site, Petersham, Massachusetts, United States - Inc-BW-H-26-M | ecosystem: Environmental > Terrestrial > Soil >...
CACCACTCGGACCGCCTCCCGGCGAAACTCGGCGGTAAATCGCCTTTTCGGTAGCTGTTTCATCTCGTCCTCCAGATCCTCTTAGGGTAAAGAATCTAAAGGGATGAAAAAATGGGGGAGGCTCACTGCGTCTTCCGTGCCTTGAAGCTTCCCATCACCCAGGACAGGCGAGCTGCTCAAAGTCACGGTGCCGAGGCGTTAAGAGTTCGCCGCGCGCCTGGATTCCTCGGGCTGATCGGCGTCGGTTTCGAACAAGTGCAACAATTGTTCAGCCGATTCGCGGCTGGTTTCCAAGAATTTCTTCTCGTCGTCCTTCACGGCATGCTGCTTGGCCATGGTCGCTTCATCGTGCACGCGAAATTGCTGCACGGTCTCTTTGGCCTTGGATTTCGACAGGCCCAGAGACTCGAGCACCTGCACGGACATTTCGAGACTCGATACCAGGGTCTCGCGAATGACATAGCGCACTTCGAGATCCATCAGCCGAAATGCGTGCTGGCGATTGCGCGCGCGCGCAAAGATCTTCAGGTGCGGGAAGTGCTGGCGGATCAATTCCGCGGTTTTCACCGATGCCTCGACGTCGTCGATGGCGAGCACGAAGACTTCGGCATTCTCGGCATGCGCCGCGCGAAGCATTTCCAGCCGCGACGCATCGCCGTAGTAAAGCTGATTGCCGAAGCGGCGCAAAAAGTCGACCTGGGTTTGACTGGACTCGAGCGCCGTGAAGGCGATTTTCTTCGCCAGCAGGATACGGCCGACGATTTGTCCGAAGCGCCCGAAGCCGGCGATGATGACTTTGGGATACAGCTCGACCGGGGTATCGAACGGCCGGCCGTCGGTCTCATTCGACTTGAAGGTCACGTCATACAGAGCCAGCAGCACGGGACTCAAGATCATCGAGGCGGTGACCACCAGCACCAACAAATCGGCGGTCTGCGAGTCCATGATTTGCAGCGTGGCGGCGAGCCCAAACAAGACGAATGCGAATTCTCCGCCCGAGGGCAGGCTGATGCCCAAGCCGCGGCTGGCGCGGGGCGACAGTCCGGAGAATCGGCCGAGCGCCCACAGAACGAGGATTTTAAATACGATCAAGCCTACCGTTAAGCCTATGATAAGAAAGGGCTTTTGGCGAACCAGCTCCAGATTTGCCGACATGCCGACGCTGATAAAGAACAAGCCCAACAGCAGGCCCTTGAAAGGCTCGATATCGGCCTCGAGTTCGTGGCGAAACTCACTGTCGGCGAGCAGCACGCCGGCTAGAAAGGAGCCTAGCGACAGCGACAGGCCAACCTGGCTCACCAGCAGCGCCGTTCCCAATACGATCAAGAGACCGGCGGCCGTGAAGGCTTCCGCCACCCCCGAGGCTGCGATGATGCGCAGCATGGGACGCAGCACGTAGCGGCCGCCGATGATCACCGTGGTCAGCACGGCAATGAGCTTGATCACCAGCCAGCCGCCCGGTCCCGCGGTTTTCGCCGAGGCCACGGCCAACAGCGGCAGCAGCGCCAGCGCGGGCATGACCGAGACGTCTTGAAAGAGCAAGATGCTGAACGCGGAGCGGCCAAATTGGGAATTGAGCTGGCCGCGCTCGACGAGCAGCTGCAGCGCCAGCGCGGTGGAGGACATCGACAAGGCAAAGCCCATCACGAGCGCCGCTTGCCAGGTCTGCTCGAAAACGAAGTAGGCGACGGCGCCCACGCCGATCGTGGTCGCCGCCACCTGCGCCGTCCCCAAGCCGAAGATCGACTTGCGCAGCACCCACAGTCTCGAGGGTTGCAATTCGAGGCCGATGACGAACATCAGGAGCACAATGCCGAACTGCGCGATATTCTGAGTGGCTTCGACGCTGCCGACCAATCCCAAGCTCGCCGGACCGATAATGATGCCGGCGGTGAGGTAACCGAGCACCGATCCCAGCTTGAAACGCCGGAAGATCGGTATTGCAACGACCGCAGCGGCTAGAAATATAGCGATCTGCGCCAACAAGCTCATACTATTTCTCCCGTGTTCTCCTCAAGAGCCTAGCATTATGTATCGCCAAAGCATCCAATTTCCGGTCAAAGACGCGGCGCTGCGCGAGGATGTGCACGCGCTCGGCGGTTTGATCGGCGAGACGCTTCGCGACCAAGGCGGCGAGGAGTTTTTCAAGCTGGTCGAAGGCGATCGTCTCGCGGCGATCCGGCGCCGCGAGGGCGAGACCGGCGGCGCGGCCGACCTGCTGAGCCGCACCACGGGCCGATCGCCCGAGGCCGCCACCGACCTGACTCGTGCGTTCTCGCTTTGGTTCATGGTGGTGAACACCGCGGAGAAGGCGCACCGCGTGCGCCGGCGCCGCGAGTACTTGAGCGATTCGAGCACTTCGCAACCGGGCGGCATCGCCGATTGCATCGGCCGCCTGCAGCGCTCCGGCGTGACCCTGCAGCAGGCGCTCGAGCTCATCGGCACCCTGAGCATCGAGCCGGTGTTCACCGCGCATCCGACGGAATCCACACGCCGCACTATTTTGCGCAAGCAGCAGCACATTGCGCACGACTTGCTGGACCGGACCAATCCTGGCTCCACGCGCGCGGAGGTGGATACGCTTTGGGCGCGGTTGCGGCTGGAAATCACCAGCATCTGGCAGACCGAGGAACACCCGCGCGAGGGCTTGACGGTCGTCGACGAGCGCGAGCACGTGCTGTTCTATCTGATCGACATTCTGTACCGCGTGGTGCCGCTGTTCTACGAGGAAATCGAGGCCGCGTTGGCCCACGCCTACTCGGTTCCGGTCGAAACGCTGGATGTGCCCAACATCCTGCGCTTCGGATCATGGGTAGGCGGCGACATGGACGGCAATGCGGACGTGAACGGCAAGACCATTCGCGAGACACTGCAGCGCCACCAGCAGTTGATCGTGTCGACTTATTTCTCCGAGTGCGGGCAGCTGGCGGAATCCTTGAGCCAAAGCGCCAATCGAGTCGCGGTCAGCGCCAAACTGGCCGAGCGCATTGAAGCCTATACGGCGATTTTGCCCGGAGCGAAGGCGCTGGCTCCGGCGCGGCACGATCGCATGCCGTACCGGGTATTCTTCGGCCAGATCAGCGAACGGTTGCAGGCCAGCTACGAGGGGCGGCCCAACGCGTATCAAAGTCCCGACGAATTGCTGTCCGACGTCGGATTGGCCGCCGCAAGTCTGCTCGAGAACCGGGGTCGTCACGCTGGATATTTTCTGGTCCGCAGGCTCATGCGGCGCGTGCGGACGTTCGGATTTCATCTGGCGACGCTGGACGTCATTCAGCACGCGCGCGTCCACGACGAGGTCATTGCGCAAGGCCTGGATCAGAAGGCCTGGCCCGCGCTGCCGCCCGAAGAACGCCTACGCCAGCTGCACGATTATCTGCTGCGCGATCAAGGGCCGACCGGCTCGTTCGATCCCATGGGCCGGCGCAGCCTGTGGGTCTTCGAAGCCATCGCGCAGGCACGCCACAAGTTCGGCGGCCGCGCGATCGGCGAATACATCGTGAGCGGCGCGCGCGGTCCGGAGGACATTCTCGCCGTGTTGCTGCTGGCAAGGTGGGCGGACATCACCGACAAACGCACAGGCGAATGTCCGCTCGACGTGGCGCCGCTGCTCGAGTCGATCGATTCTCTGGAAACAGCGGGCGAGGTCTTGCGCGCACTGCACGCCGAACTGGCGTATCGCCGGCACCTCGAATCGCGCGGCAATCGCCAAATGGTGGTCATCGGCTACTCGGACACGAACAAACAGGGCGGAATCGCTGCGTCGCGCTGGGCATTGCAGGTCGCACAAGTTCAATTGTTGGATACCGCGCGCGCCATGGGTACGAATCTATTGATCTTCCACGGCCGCGGCGGCACCCCGGCGCGCGGCGGCGGCCGTACCGAACACCTGGTCGAATCGCTGCCGAACGGAGCCATGCGCGGCGTCTTGCGCCTGACCGAGCAAGGCGAAGTCGTCAATCAAAGCTACGGGCTGCGTCCCATTGCCATGCGCACGCTCGAGCGGACCTTCGCGTCGGTGGCGCTTGCCACGGCCAACGCCATGGAGCCCGAGCCGCCCGCCCCCGAGCTCGTTGCGGCGATGCGCACGATTGCCGCGCAAAGCCTCAAGTCGTACCGGGATTTGGTGTTCGGCGGCCCGGAATTTTTTGAATATTTCCGCGCGGCCACGCCGCTCGATGTCATCGAGCGCATGCACATCGCATCGCGTCCGGCGGTGCGCGCGGACGGCAACGGCGTGGAGGCACTGCGGCCGATTCCCTGGGTGTTTGCATGGACCCAGAGCCGGCACATGCTGCCGGGTTGGTTCGGGTTCGGCAGCGGCGTGCAAGCCGCTCTGCGGCTGCATGGCGAGGAGGTGCTCACGCGGATGACGGCGCATTGGCCGTTCTTCAGCCATTTGCTCGACGACGTCGAGGCCATGCTGGGCCGGACGGATTTGCAGATTGCGGGCTACTACGATGCGCTGGCGCCGGAGCGGCTGCGCGTTCACGCGCAACCTATTGCCGAGGAATATGCGTTGACCTCGAGTCTGGTGCTGCGCTTGCGAGGATCGGCCCGTTTGCTCGACAGCGATCCGACGCTGCAGCGGTCAATCAAGCTGCGCAACCCCTACATCGATCCGATGCATCTCATGCAGGTGGACCTGCTGCGGCGTTGGCGCGCGACCCAGTGCCAGGATCAGGCATTGTTCGTCGCGTTGCGCGCGACCATCAGCGGCATTGCGCAGGGGCTTCAGGCGACGGGGTAGGGTGGGGAGGTGGAAGAAGACTCAAGGCCCGAAGGCAACAGGGCCTTGAGTCTTCTTACACCTCCGCGCGAGTGTTTGAGCCGCTCGACATCACTGCGCCGGCACTACCCTTCTAGCATTCCGGCACATTGACCGCGAGACCTCCTTGGGAGGTTTCCTTGTAGATCGTGGACATATCCAGGCCCGTTTGGCGCATGGTGTTGATGACCTGGTCGAGCGACACTTTGTGCGAACCGTCGCCGCGCAATGCCAGACGCGCCGCATTGATGGCCTTGACCGACCCCATGGCATTGCGTTCTATGCACGGGATCTGCACCAAGCCGGCGACCGGATCGCAGGTCAGACCTAAGTTGTGTTCCATGCCGATCTCCGCGGCGTTTTCGATTTGCTCGTTGCTCCCGTGCAGCGCGGAGACCAGGCCGGCCGCCGCCATGGAGCACGCGACGCCGACCTCGCCCTGACAACCCATCTCCGCGCCCGAAATCGACGCGTTCTGCTTGTACAACATGCCGATCGCCGCCGCGGAAAGCAGAAACCGAACGACGCCGCCGTCGTCGGCCCCCGCCTCGAAGCGCCGGTAGTAGTGCAGTACCGCCGGCACGATGCCGGCGGCGCCGTTGGTGGGCGCGGTCACCACCTGTCCGCCGGCGGCATTTTCTTCGTTCACCGCGAGTGCGTAGGCATTGACCCAGTCCAAGGCGTGCATGGGGCTCAATGGGTCGCCGCTCATGAGTTGCCGGTATAGTTTCGGCGCCCGGCGCCGAACGCCGAGGACGCCCGGCAGCAGCCCTTGCGCATCGAATCCCCGGCGCACGCAATCCTGCATGACCTGCCAAATGCGCAACAGGCCAGCATGCACTTCGGCGTCGCCGCGCCACGTGCGCTCGCGCGCCATCATCAGTTCGTGGATCTCGAGGCCCTGTGCCTTGCCGAGTTCGAGCAACTCCTTGCCGGAGCCGAATTCGAACGGCGGCGGGCGGCGGATTGCGCCGGCATTCATTTCCGCTCCGGCGCGGATCACGAAACCTCCGCCGATGCTGTAATACTCCTCGCGCGCCAGCAGCTTTTGCGCGGCATCGTGCGCGGAGAAGCGCATGCCGTTGGAATGGCCCGGCAACACCTGATCGGTGTGGAATAGAAGGTTCAACGGTTCGTCGAAATCTATTTCGTGGCTGTTTGCCAGGCGCAGGCGTTTGGCATTGCGGATCCGCTGCAGTGCGGGCTCGACGACGCCGGAATCGATGCTCTCGGGGCTCATGCCCTCGAGGCCGAGCAGGATCGCGCGGTCCGTGCAATGGCCGCGGCCCGTGAGCGCCAAGGACCCATAGAGTTGCGCCGAGACCTGCGCGGTGCGGGTCAACAAATCGCGCGCGCTCAAAATTTCCACGAAGTCGCGCGCGGCGTTCATGGGTCCCATGGTGTGCGAACTGGAGGGGCCGATGCCGATCTTGAAAATATCGAAAACGCTTAAATTCATGCGCGCATAATACAATGTTAAACTCGCCGCATAACAAAGTGTTTCGCCGGCCGATAATTCAACGGAGTGTCCCATGATTCGCAATCCACTGATTATTGCAGCGTCGCTCACCGCGTCGCTCGCGCTTTCCGCCTGCCTGCACGAGCCAACCGCGCCGAGCGCAAGTGCGGGCGCGATCGCGGCCGCGGTCGCCGACAGCAATCGGCCCGACGCCGATAAGTTGCGCGACGCCAATCGCAAGCCGGCGCAAACGCTTGAATTTCTCGGCGTGAAGCCGGGCCAGCAAGTCGCCGAACTGCTGCCGGGCGGCGGCTATTTCACCCGCATGTTCAGCAAAGCGGTCGGCCCGTCGGGCCATGTGTACGCCTTGGTGCCCGAGCGTCCCGCCAACGCGCCGGCGGACATGCCCGATCTCGCCGCGAAAGTGAAAGCCATCGCCGCCGATCCGAACTACCCCAATGTGACCGTCGTGGTACAACCGCTGAACAAATTGATGACGCCGGCGCCGGTCGATTTGGTGTTTACGGCACAGAACTATCACGACCTGCACAATTTCCCGGTCGATGTCGTGGGATTCAACAAGACCATTCTGGCTTCGTTGAAGCCAGGGGGCTTGTATGTGGTTTTGGATCATTCCGCGACCGCGGGTTCGGGACTTCAGGCGACGAAAACCTTGCACAGAATTGACGCCGATGCCGTCAAGCAGGAAGTCACCGCGGCTGGATTCGAGTTCGTGGGCGCGAGCGATGTCCTGGCGAATCCCGGCGATAGCCGGACCGCGATGGTGTTCGACCCGTCGATCCGCGGCAAGACCGATCAGTTCATATTAAAATTCCGTAAGCCCAAGAAATAGCCGGCTCGAGGCCGGCTCAAGGGACGGGTCTCGCTTCCCGGGGCTCGGCCCCGGGGCGGGATAGCGGCCTTGAACGAACTCTGCGGCTTATTTCGTGTCAACTGGGAGGGCTGATCGGCGTTGAATTGCACAGGGACGAGAGGGTTTGAACGCATGAAATTCGCAAAACATCCACGCCTGGCGCGCGTATTCGCCGGGGCTATTCCGGCCGTGCTGTTGGGGCTTCTCAGCGCCTGCGTGACGCCGCCGCCGCGCACCTATGCGGTGCCGGCACCGCCCCCACAGCGCGTGTTCGTCTATCCTGCCCATGGGCAAAGCCCCGAGCAAACCGAGCGTGATCGCTACGAGTGCCATACGTGGGCGGTACAGCAAACCGGCGTGGATCCGAGCCGCGCGGATGCCAGCGCATACGAACGCGTGATCGTGCAACCTTCCACGCCGCCTGGAGCGAACACAGCCGGCGGCGCCGTTGCGGGCGCCATCATCGGAGCGATTATCGGCGGTCCGCGCAATGCCGGCGCCGGCGCCGTGCTCGGCGGCGCCACCGGCGCCATCATCGGCGCATCCGCGGACGCCAACGCGCAGCAGCAAGCGCGAATGACGCAACAGCAGATCAACGAGAGCGCCGCGGAAGGGCGCGCTCGCGCCGATTCCTATCGACGCGCAATTGGCGCGTGCCTGCAAGGCCGCGGCTACACGGTTACCTAAGGGTTTCGTCATGAACAAGACAGCGCAATTTGCCGCCTTGAGTGTCTCGATTCTGTTGTTCGCCGCCGCCGCGCAGATGACGGCCGCCGCGGATGAGCATGGGCGTCCGGAAGCGGCGCGCACGGAACGGGATCGGCCGCAAGGCCGAGGCGACCAGAACAGGGGCGCGCCGGGACGCGCGGGTTTTGATGGCCGCGGACAGGTGCTGGATTCGCGCTACAACCATGGCCGCTACTACCCGCCCTTCGGCACGGTAAGACCGGGCTTGCCGGAAGGGTATCGGCCCTACTATCGGGGCAGGGATCGGTTTTATTTCAGCGGCGGGATTTGGTATGCGCCAAGCGGCCCTGGGTTTGTCGTCGTGCGGCCGCCGGCGGGTCTGGTAATTTCCGTGTTGCCGCCTTTTTACTCGACCGTCTGGTTCGGCGGTGTGCCTTACTACTATGCGGACAACGTGTATTACTCCTGGCAGCCCGACCAGAATGGCTATGCCGTGGTCGATCCACCCGAGAATGCGGACGAGCCTTCCCCGCCTCCCGACGCTGCGCAACAAGACCTGATCATCTACCCAAAGAATGGACAGTCCAAGGACCAGCAGGCGGCCGATCAATACGAGTGTCACACCTGGGCCAAGGGCCAGACGGGATTTGACCCGACCCAACCGGGTGGCGGCGCGCCGGGTGGCGCGGCCATGAATCGCAGCAACTACAACCGCGCCATGTCAGCCTGCCTGCAGGCGCGAGGTTATCAGGTTAACTAGGGCTAGGGCCGGGCCCGGGTCGGTCCCAATCAGTGGGTGATGTCCTACGTAAGCCGGTGTGCGGGGCCGACGGCGACTCCACTGTCGATGGGTCATGATGCAATCGGCCCGGCGAATGTTCCGAAGGAAGTTTGCGATGCTGATGACAGATACCAGCGTAGAGCAAGAAAGCGACCTCAATGTCGCTCGCTTGCGGCTGGACCTCCCCGCCGCGGCCGCCAACGCGTTCGAAGACATCAAACGGAAGTTCACGAACAAGCGCCAGTGGCGCGAGTTCGTGTCGGCCGTTCAGTGCTCGGTGAATTATCCGGCTGCGATCAATACGCTGCGATCCGGCACCAAGTGGTTCAGCGACGGATTGGCGCAAGCCTCTTCATGTCTGGCGCGAACGCTCGACGCCGCACTCGATACCGCTCGGCGCCGCTAGCCTCGCTCGCAGCTCAATTCCGATACGTGATCGTCAGTCCAATGGTGCGCGGCCTGAACGTGTACTGCCGCTCGAGCGACGGGGCGACGCCGGGGTAGATGCTGAAATTATAATTGGTCACCGTGTGCGTGTCGGTGAGGTTGTCGACGAATAGAGACCCCTGCCAGCCGCCAAAATTCATTCCTGCGCGTGCCGAAGCCAGATTGGTCGACGATAGCGTGTAAAACGCCGCGTTGAATTGCTGCGTACTGGGGTCCTGAGCCGCGGACGGCCATTTATTGCGGCTCTGGTATTCATCGTCAATCCGCACGAACGAAGGCAGATTGAACAAGTTGAATTTGTATTCCAATCCCAGCGTGAAGGTAAAAGGAGCGCCGGGTTGCCCGGGCGGCTCGCCGCTTTGGCCGACGATGGCATCCCCTTTGGAAACGATCGACTTTAGTTCGTCGGGCGAGAATTTCGAATCCTGCGTATAGCGCGCACTGGTATAGCCCGTCGATATTTCGGCCGTGAAATTGTCGGTCAAGGCGATTTCGGCTTGAATGTCCCCGCCCTTCGCCACGGCGGTGCCGAGATTCGCGATAAAAGTGATCTGACACTGCGGCGGCAGGACGCTCTGCTGGATGTTTTTCCAGCGAATGTAGTAAAGGCTGCTGGCGATTTTCACGCGGTTGTCGATATTGTTCTTCGCGCCCACTTCGAAACTGTTGACGGTGTCGGACCGAAAGGTCGGCGGCGACTCCGTGATGCCAAAAGTTTGGAAATCCGCGGCACACGCTGCCTGCGGAACAGGATTGTTGGCGCCGCCCGGGCGGAATCCTTTTGCGTAAGTCGCGTAGTAGAGGTTCCGCGGATCGTATTGATAGGAGAAGCTTGCCTTGGGCGTGAACGAATTCTCGGTTTGCGAAACATCCACCGTCTGCGGCGGCAGGAATAATTGGGGTCCCCCGGTCAGCGAATCATTGGTGAACTTGATCCTCGAGTAGCGCGCGCCCAACGTCAGCTTGTACTGCTCGGTAAAGGCGTAGGTCCCTTCGGCGAACAGGGCATATTGCTTGTCGCTCGCCTTGGTCTGCAAAAAATACGAATCATTGGGAAAACGCGGATCGTAATCAACAGGGAACCAAAAAGTGTAGGGCTGCGTGGTGGCCGCGACCGTCAACTCATTGAGCAACGGATCGTGAATCTGCTCCAGATACGTCTGCCGGTTGGTGCTGAAGAATACACCGGCGGTCCAGAATAGCGGCGAGGTTGAATCCGCCGATTGCAGGCGAATTTCCTGGGTGATGTTTTGCTGCCCGTTGTCGATGGAGTTCGGTGCCCGGTAATCGAGGGCACCGGCGGGTAGATGCACGCCTGCGTTGTCGAGCAAGGGATAGGGCGTGGAGGTGCCGCCAAACACTGCGTTCTGATAAAACCCCAGGTTATAAAGCGTGCCCTCGTAGCCGGTTTGCTCCTTGCGATGGAAGTACGAGGTATTGGAGATGAGCTTGGCGAAACCTAAGTTCCCTTCAACCTTCAAAGACGCCAGATAAAACCGATCCGGATCGGAGCGCTGATCCGGATCCGCGCTGACCAAATCGTTGCGGCTGGGATTCGAATACAACGGCCAGTAATCCTCAACTTGGTTGCGGTAGCGGTCCTGGTAGTAGATGCTCGGTGTGATGGTCCATTGATCCGAGGGCGCATAGATGAATGCCAGCCGGTACAGCACGGTCTGGTCGAAGTTGGCATTCTTTTGCACGGTCGCGAGCGACACAGGATTGATGAGATCGATGTAGCCGCCGTCGCGGCGGTACCAAACCGTCAAGCGCGCGCCCAGCGTGTTGTCGATCAAGGGCCCGCCCGCCGCAATGCCCCCTTCATAGTTGATCGATCCGCCCTGTGTGTAGGAGACCTCTTCGCGGCTGTAGAAGCTATTTTTGGTGAGGCTGGGCTGGGTCGTGATATAGCGCACGGTGCCGCCCTCGGAACCTGCGCCGAACAAGGTGCCCTGCGGCCCGCGCAGTACTTCCACGCGGTCGATATCGAAGGCCTTCGGCAGGGCGTCATCGGGATTGAATGCAGTACCGCGGATTTGGATCGGTGTGTCGTCGATGTAGATGCCGGTGGTGCCGGCGCCCCCGGTCGAGGCAATGCCGCGGATGGCAATGTTGTTGGTTCCGGAATTGTCGACATTCACGCCGGGCGTGAAGCGCACGATGTCCTGGAAATCCTTGATGCCGCGAAGATCCATGGCGTCCTGCGTCAGGGCCGTGACGCTGATCGGCACCTTGCTCAGGCTTTCCTCATGGCGCGTCGCCGTGACGGTGATTTCCTGCAAGGGTCCGCCGGTATCCGCGGGCGCCGTGGTATCGGCGGGATGGGCAGCAGCGCTGCACAGCGCGGTCAGTGCGCCCAAGATCGCGCCAATCTGCCGCGGCCGGGCTTGGTTCCCATGCGACCCGCGAGGTACTCGAAGTTCCAACATATGCATCCCCAGCTTATTCGGAGCGCTGCTGCGCGATCATTGCAGGCACATTGCAACATATCGGCTTGCCGGTTGAAAGGGTCGGCGCGCGGCGCTGCCGGCGATTCCGAGGCCCGGCGCAGCCCGAGCCACGCCAAGCAACAATTGTGGGATCATGTTGCCATGAGCACCACCATGGAGCGTCCCCGCGCCAAGTCGCTAAATCCCTTGCTGTCCCTGTGGCCGTTTCTGCGCCCCTATCGGTTCATGATGATCGGCGCATTTTTCGCACTGCTGATTGCCGCCGGCGCGCAGTTGGCATTGCCGGTGGCCCTGCGGCAGCTGATCGATCATGTATTTGCGGAAAAGGACTTGGGAACCATCAACAAATGGTTCCTGGGTTTTCTTGCGGCCGCGGTGATTTTCGGCGCGTTTGCTGCCCTGCGTTTCTACATGGTGACCTGGGTAGGGGAGCGGGTCGTGGCGGATTTGCGCAGCGCCATCTACCGGCGCGTGGTGCGCATGGACCCGATGTTCTACGAAACCACGCGGGTCGGCGAGGTACTGTCGCGTCTGACCGCCGATACCACCTTGGTGCAGGCCATTGCGGGCGTCAACTTGTCCATCGTGCTGCGATCCACCTTGAGCCTGATAGGTGCGCTGGTGCTGATGGGCCTCACCAGCGCACGGCTGATGGGCGTGATTCTGCTGTTGATTCCCGTCGTCATCGTGCCGCTCATTCTGACCGGCAGGCGCGTTCGCGGCTTGTCGCGCGCATCCCAGGATCGAATCGCCGACACCAGCAGTCTCGCGGACGAGACGTTGAACGCGATTCAAACCGTGCAAGCCTTCACGATGGAGGAACTGCAAAGCGAGCGTTATGCCAAGGCCGTGGAGGACAGCTTCGCGACAGCCGTGCGCCGCACGAAGGTGCGCGCCGCGTTGACCGCCATCGGCGTGATGCTGGTTTTCGGCGGCATCACTTTTGTATTGTGGCTGGGCGCGCGCCAAGTGCTCTCCGGCACCATGTCGGGCGGGCAGCTCGCGCAGTTTCTGCTCTATGCCGCGTTCGTCGGCACCTCGGCCGCGGCCCTCACCGAGATGTGGGGCGAAATACAGCGCGCCGCGGGCGCCATGGAGCGCTTGAGCGAATTGCTGCAGGCCCGGCCCGTCATCCGCGCTCCGGAGCGGCCGCTGCAGCTGCCCGCGCGCGTGCAGGGCAACATTCGCTTCGACAATGTCACTTTCCACTATCCATCGCGGCCGCAGCATGCGGCGCTCGATGGTTTCAGCTTGGACGTGACGCCTGGCGAGACCATCGCATTCGTGGGTCCGTCGGGCGCGGGAAAAAGTACGACGTTTCAGTTGCTGCTGCGTTTCTACGATCCGGACTCGGGCAGGGTTCTGATCGACGATCGGCGGCTTGCGGATCTGCGGCCGGAAGACATCCGTGCACAGATTGGTTTGGTGCCGCAGGACACCGTGCTCTTCGGTGCCAGCGCGCGCGAGAACATTCGTTATGGGCGCCCCGCGGCCAGCGATGCGGAGATCGAGGCAGCGGCGGCCGCGGCGGCCGCGGATGAGTTTCTGCGCAAATTGCCGCAGGGCTATGACACGTTCCTCGGCGAGCGCGGCACACGCCTATCGGGCGGTCAACGCCAGCGGATTGCCCTGGCGCGCGCGATCCTCAAAGATCCGCCCATCCTATTGCTGGACGAGGCGACCAGCTCGTTGGATGCGGAATCGGAGCTGTTGGTGCAGCAGGCGCTGGAAAAGCTGATGCAGGGCCGCACGACTATCATCATCGCGCATCGGCTCGCGACCGTGCTCAAGGCCGATCGCATCGTGGTGATGGACCACGGCCATAAAGTCGCCGTCGGCACCCATGCCGAGCTGCTGTTGCACAGCCCGCTGTATGCGCGCCTCGCGGCGCTGCAATTTGCCGCCGCCTCCCCGGAGGCGTTGGAAGCGGTGTTGACTTGAGGGCTTACTTGACCAGCCCTTCGGCTCGCATCGCCTCCTGAACTTTCGGCCGATGTCCAATGCGGGATTTGTACTCGGCCAGCACCGGCCATTTGTGCAGGTCAATTTTCAAGAACCCGGTCCAGTTCAGCACGGTGAATAGATAGGCATCGGCCACCGTGAAGGCATCTCCGACCAGATAGGTCCTGTTGCTCAGGAATTCCGACAGCCAAGCGAATTTCTTCGCCAAATTCGCCATGAAAATTTCCTTCATCTCCGCGGAATTGGCTGGGTTGAACAACGGCGAGAATGACTTGTGAACTTCGGAGGTGATGTAATTCAGCATCTCCATCAGCTGGTAGCGCTCGAATGTGCCGGCTCGCGGCGCCAATCCAGACTCGGGTTTCAGATCAGCGAGGTATTGAACGATGGCCGGTCCCTCGGTGAGTACGCGCCCATCATCCAATTGCAGCGCCGGTACCGCGCCCTTGGAATTGATCTTCAAAAAGTCCTCACCGGTTTCGGTCTTTTTGGTTTTGGAATCGATCTTGACCATGGTTACGGCCACGCCGGCTTCGAGCGCCACGATGTGCGGCGAGAGAGCGCAGGCACCCGTGAAATAATAAAGCTTCATTGGAAGGTCCTTAGTGTGGGGCTGTAAATGATACTACACGCTTCGCTGCGATGAACCCGTTCGCATAGGGCGGCGCCAGCAGCGAGTCGACGCGTACGCGGCCGCCGCTCGAGGGCGCATGAACGAACAGCTGACGATCGAGCGCAATGGCGACATGCAGTTCCTTGCCGGACAAATGCATGAAAACAAGATCGCCGGGCTGCAGTTGCGCGCGCTCTACGTTCGAGCCAGATTCAAGCTGCTCGGCGGCGGTGCGCGGCAGGCGGATTCCCGCGTTTGCCGCGGCGTAAAAGACCAAGCCGCTGCAATCGAATCCCCCGGGCTGGGAACCTCCGAACCGATAGGGCTGGCCGATCATGGACGTGGCGCTGTCGATCATCATTTGGGTTCGCGAGGGTGTCTGCGCCCCGGTTTCGCTCGGAGGCACGCTGTCCGTAGGGCGCGGGGCCTCCGGCGAAGTCCGCTGCGAGGTTGTCGCGCAGGCGGCAAGCATGAGCGAGCACACGCCTGCCAGAGCCGCCTTGTTCAGGACCGCGTTGCGGATACCGTGGTAGCCAGTGCCGCTCCCACGATGCCGGCTTCCGCGCGCAAGGTTCCGACGCATAGACGCGCCTCGCAATGCAGTTTGTCCATGAATTTTTCAGGTTCCTCGGTGATGCCTCCGCACAGAACGATCAGGTCGGGCCACAACAGGGAATGATATTCATTGAGAACCAAATTCAATTCGCTCGCCCAAGCGTCCCAGCTCAAATTCCCGTCGACCTTTGCGCGCCCGGAGGCGCGCTTTTCCGCTTCGCGTCCGCCGACCTGCAGATGGCCGAACTCGGTGTTCGGTACCAGGCGGCCATCGACAAAGAGCGCGCTGCCGATACCGGTGCCCAGCGTAAGCAGCAGCACCGTGCCGGGCACGCCGCGCGCCGCGCCGTAACGCAATTCCGCGAGCCCCGCCGCGTCGGCGTCGTTGATGGCGATGACAGGACGCCGCAGATGCCGGCCGGCCAGTTCCGCCAGCGGTTGACCGATCCAAGCCTTGTTGAGGTTCGCCGCGGTGCGCACCTCCCCGTTGCGGATGACGCTGGGAAACGCCAGGCCCACCGCGTGATTGCCGGGAATCTTCGCGACCACCGCGGCGAGTGCGCCGAGCAGAGCTTCCGTGGAATCCTGCGCCGGCGTGGGCGTGCTGAATCGTTCGCCCGCGAATGCCCCGGTGTCCAAATTGATTAACGCACATTTAATGGAGGAACCGCCGACGTCGACGCCGACGGCCAAGGATGGAGTGCTCAATCCGAGTGCCGCATTGTGAGGTTTGCCCCGCCTGGCCGATAACGACCCTATAATAAACCCTAATATGGACTCAATTGACACCCAATTTGCCACCCGGCGAAACGTTGCTCTGCAGCCCGGTACTTTGCACGCGGCGCTTTTGGACCGCCTCACCCGAACCCTGGCCAAGAACGTCGAGTCCGCGACGCCGCGGGATATCTACGATGCGCTGTCGCTCGCGGTTCGCGAGGAACTGACGCTGCGCTGGCTGGCGACGCAACGCCGCGTGGCGAACGCGCATGTCAAGCGGGTGTGCTACTTTTCAGTCGAATACCTCCCGGGCCGCTCGCTGATCAACGCGCTGTCCAGCTTGGACGGAGATCTGGTGCACGAAGCGCGTACCGTTTTGCGCGCCATGGGTTATGAGCTCGAGGACATCGCCGCCCAGGAAGTGGATCCGGGTTTGGGCAACGGCGGCTTGGGCCGGCTGGCAGCCTGTTTTCTGGATTCGCTGGCGACGCTGCACTATCCGGCGGTCGGCTACGGCATCCGCTATGATTACGGAATCTTCACGCAGATCATCGGCGCCGACGGCGGCCAGCGCGAAGCGGCCAGCAGTTGGCTGCGGCTGCGCAATGTTTGGGAAACGCCGCGCGGCAACGCAGGCTACACGGTGCGCTTCGGCGGGCGCAGCGTAGCGCCGGGCGATGCCGCGGTGGGCGACGCGCACAGTTGGGTCGATACCAATGACATCTATGCCATCGGATTCGATCAACTGATTCCCGGCAACGGCGGACCCACCGTCAATCACCTGAGACTCTGGTCCGGCCGCGCGATTACGCCGTTCAAGCTCGAGGCTTTCAATGCCGGAGACTACGCCGCGGCGGTTCAGGAGCAGCTCGAGGCGAAAAATCTATCGCGCGTGCTGTACCCCGACGATTCGACGCCGCAGGGCAAGGAACTGCGGCTCAAGCAGCAGTACTTCTTCGTGAGCGCAAGCCTGCAGGACATATTGGTGACTCACTTGAGCGAGGGCCGCTCGCTCGCTTCCCTCCCGGACTCCATCGCCATTCAATTGAACGACACCCATCCCGCCGTGGCGATCCCCGAATTGATGCGGCTGCTCGTCGATGAGCATGCTCTGTCCTGGGAGCAGAGCTGGGAAATCACTCAAGGCGTCTTTTCGTACACCAATCACACCTTGCTGCCGGAAGCGCTGGAGTCGTGGCCGGTGGCGATGTTCGAGCGTTTGTTGCCGCGGCATTTGGAGATCATCTATCTTGTGAACCGGGAATTTCTGCAAGCCGTGGCGACGACTTATCCCGACGACCATCAACGTCTTCGCCAGCTATCCATCATCGATGACGCGGACGGCCGGCGCGTGCGCATGTCGCACCTCGCCATCGTCGGCAGCCACAAGGTCAACGGCGTCGCGCAACTGCACTCCGACATCATGCGCAACTACGTGTTCCGCGATTTCGCGCAGATGTATCCCGACCGCTTCATCAATGTGACCAATGGAATCGCGGTGCGGCGCTGGCTCAAGCAATCGAACCCCGGGCTCTCCGCGCTGCTCACGCAACATCTGGGCCGAGCGTGGGAAAACGATCTCGAAGAACTCGGCCGGCTGGCCGGCGCGGCCGACGACCCGGAGTTTCGCCGCCAATTCCGCGGCATCAAGCGTACCAACAAGCAACGCCTGGCCGACGAGGTGAAGCGCCGCAGCGGCCTGGAAATCAGCGTCGATACATTGTTCGACGTTCAAGTAAAAAGAATTCACGAGTACAAGCGGCAACTGCTGAACCTCTTGTATGTCGTGACCCGCTATCAAAGAATTCGCCAAAATCCGCGCGCCGAGACGGTGCCGCGCACCGTGATTTTTGCCGGCAAGGCGGCGCCCGGCTATGCGATGGCGAAATTGATCATCAAGCTCATCAACAACGTGGCGCGTACGATTGACGCGGACCGTCTCGCGCGCGGCAAGCTGAAGGTCGCATTCCTGGCCGACTACGATGTCTCCTTGGCGCAAAAGATCATGCCGGCGGCGGATTTGTCGCAGCAGATCTCGACCGCCGGGATGGAAGCCTCGGGGACCGGCAATATGAAGCTGGCGCTCAATGGGGCGCTCACCATCGGCACGCTGGACGGCGCCAACATCGAGATCCGCGATCACGTGGGCGCTGAAAACATGTTCATCTTCGGGCTCACCGCCGACGAGGTGGCGGCGCGGCGCGTTCAAGGCTACGAGCCCACGCAGGTGGTCGAGGGGAACCCGGAACTGAGAAGCACGCTCGATCTCATCGGATCGGGATTTTTCTCCGCAGGCCGTCCGGACGACGCGCGGCCCGTGATTGACCGGTTGTTGAGCCACGGTGAGCCCTTCTTGGTGTTGGCGGATTACGCCGCGTACGCCAAGGCGCAGGATCAGGTCGATGCGCTGTATGCGCTGGAGGACCAATGGAGCCACAAGGCGGTCATCAATTGCTTGAACATGGGTTACTTTTCGAGCGATCGAAGCGTTCGCGAGTACGCGGACCGTATTTGGGCGGTGAGGCCGGCGATTTGAAGGCTCCGCGGAATTGACCATCAATACCGGTGCACCCAGGCCGCTCGGCGCGGCCTGGACCAAGCAGGGCGTCAACGTCGCCGTGTTCTCGAGCCACGCGACGCGGGTCGAAGTCTGTCTTTACGACGCCGAAAGCGGCGCCGAGATCGCACGCTACGATTTGCCCGGCCGCACGGGCGACGTGTGGCACGGCCTGATTTCCCCCCGGCACGGCGCTCCGGGCATGCACTATGCGTTTTGCGTCCATGGGCCCAATGATCCGCAGAGCGGCCAACGCTTCGATGCGAGCGTGCCGTTGATCGATCCTTACGCGCACGCGCTGTCGAGCCGGCCGCCCCTGCGCGGCTGCGTCATCGACCCTGCGTTTCATTGGGGTGGCGACCGGCCGCCGACGATTCCATGGCGCGATACCGTCATTTACGAACTGCACGTAAAGGGGTTCACGCGGCTGCATCCCGCCGTGCCGGAGAAATGGCGCGGCACCTACCTCGGACTGTCCGTGGCGCCGGTGATCGAACATTTGAAATCTCTCGGCGTGACGGCCGTGGAATTGCTGCCCTGTCAGGCCTTCATCAGCGAGCCGTTCCTGCTCGATCGCAAGCTTAAGAATTACTGGGGCTACAATCCGGTCGCCTGGTTCGCCCCGGCGAACGACTATGCCGTCGACGATGCCGTGGTCGAATTCAAAACCATGGTCAGGGCGCTGCACGCCGCGGGGATCGAAGTCATTTTGGATGTGGTATTCAACCACACGGGCGAGGGCAACGAGACCGGACCGCTCCTGTCGTTGCGCGGCATCGACAATCCGGTGTACTACCGTCTCAATCCCGCGAACTTGAGCTTTTACGAGAATCTCAGTGGTTGCGGCAACACCGTCAATTGCGAGCACCCGCGCGTGCGCTCACTCATCATCGACTGCCTCAAGTACTGGGTCGAGGAAATGCATGTCGATGGTTTCCGCTTTGACCTGGCAACGGTGTTGGGGCGCGACGCCGGCGGTTTCAACGCCCATGCCGCCATTTTCAAGGCGCTGCGCGCCGAGCCCGCACTGGCCTATGTCAAGTTGATTGCGGAGCCTTGGGACTTGGGGGTTGGCGGCTACCAGCTCGGGCACTTCCCGCCGGGCTGGTCCGAGTGGAACGACCGCTACCGCGATACCGTGCGCGCATTCTGGCGCGGCGACGGCGGGAGACTCGGCGAGTTTGCCGAGAGATTCGCCGGCTCCAGCGATCTGTTTCGGCACAATGGGCGCAAGCCGACCGCCGGCGTCAATTTTGTCACGGCGCATGACGGCATGACGCTGAACGATCTGGTGTCCTACAACCAGCGGCACAACGAGGCCAATCTCGAGAACAATGGCGACGGCCATAAGAACGATTTGAGCTGGAATTGCGGCGCTGAGGGACCCACCGACGATCGCGCCATAATCGATTTGCGCAAAAGACAGATGCGCAATTTCCTGGCGACCTTGTTCCTGTCCCAGGGGGTGCCCATGCTGCAAGCCGGCGACGAATTCGGGCGCACCCAGCGCGGCAACAACAATGCCTACTGCCAGGACAACGAAATCTCGTGGGTCGATTGGCGCTTGCGCGGTACGAATCACGACTTGCTGGAATTCGTGCGGCTCCTCGGACAGCTGCGCCGGCTGCATGCGGAATTTCGCCGCGAGACTTTCTTGAAGGGCGCCGCGTCGCGCGCGGGAGTCAAGGACGTGAGGTGGTTGAACGTTCGCGGGACCGAAATGACGCAAAGCGAGTGGCAGGATGCGAATCAGCGCATTTTGGGCATTTGGTTTGGGGAGCGCGCCGGCTCGCTCGAACAGCTGCTGCTGCTGGTGAATGCGTCGGATTCCGAGCAGTCATTCGCTCTGCCCGCGGCGCCGGCGGACGGACCGTGGATTTGCCTGTTCGATACCGCGGCGGAGAGCCTGGCGGCCAACAGTCTCGGCGCCGCCCGGACTTATGCGGTCAAATCCCGCAGCGTCGCGCTTCTGGAGTGCTGAATCGTGGATCCGGCGTTGATCGAAAGATTGGCCCAATTGCGCGGGATCGGCGACGCCTACCATGACTATCGCGGCGCCCTGCAGCGCTTCGGCCTGCAGACCAAGACCGGCATTCTCAGGGCCATGGGCTGCGTGGTCGACGACGACCAGGAAATCTCCGCCGAGATTGCGCAGCTCGAAGCCTCCCGGTTTCGCAAATTTCTGCCCGCCGTGGCCGCCGCGCGGGGAGCGAGAATCGGCTTTGATATCAATGTCGCCGCTCGCGAGTTCGGCGGCACGATCGTATGGCGGGTGCTGTTCGAGAATGGATCCCGGCTGGACGGCTCCACCTCGACCGCCGCTTGCGCGGAAGTCTGGCGAGGTGAAGTGGCAGGATCCTGGATCACACGGCGGCGCTTCGATTTGGCGGTGGACTTGCCGCCCGGATACCACGAGTTCGAGGCGAAGATTTCCGGGGGCGCAGCCGATCGCTGCTTGCTGATCGTTTCGCCGCCGAAATGCTTCGAGCCGGCGGCAATCGCGGCGGGTCGCCGGCTCTGGGGCGTCGCGATGCAGCTGTATACGCTGCGCTCGAGGACCAATTGGGGCATCGGCGATTTCAGCGACCTGGAGATGCTGATCCGCTGGATGGCATCCTGCGGCGCGGGGTTCATCGGCGTGAATCCCCTGCATGCGTTGGCGCCGGCCGATCCGGCAAGATCGAGTCCCTACAGCGCTTCGAGCCGGCATTTTCTGAATGTCCTGTACATTGCCGTCCCGGCAATACCGGAATTCGAGCAATGCCCGGCGGCGCGTGCGCGTGTGGCCGAACCGGATTTCGCGAATCGGCTGCAGGCCTTGAGGGCGCAGCCGCTCGTCGACTATGGCGGTGTGGCGGCCGCGAAATTCGAAATTCTTGCGCTGCTTCATCAAGACTTTCGCGGCCGGCACTTGGCCGCGCGCAGCGAACGCGGCCGCAGCTTTCTCGACTTCGTCGCCCTGCGCGGCATGCCCCTGCAGTTGCATGCGCGATTCGACGCGCTGGATCGCTATTTTCACGCGGCCAACGGCACGGCGTCCGGCTGGATGAACTGGCCCCAGGAGTATCGCGACGTGAATGGCGGCGCGGCGGCGCGCTTCGCGCTCGAACATTCCGCGGAAGTCGAGTTCTTCGTGTACTTGCAATGGCTGGCCCATGAGCAGCTGGTGCGCGCGCAAGCCTTGACGCGCGAGCTCGGCATGCCGATCGGGCTGTACGGAGACTACGCGGTAGGCGCCAATCCGTCGGGCTCCGAGACGTGGGTGAGCCCGTCCCGATATTGTCTCGGTGCCGAAATCGGCGCGCCTCCCGATCCGTTGGCGCTGAAGGGTCAGGGCTGGGGAATTCCGCCGCCGGATCCAGCGGCCATGCAGGCGCAGCGGCTGCAGGGATTTGTCGGCCTGATCCGCGACAACATGCGCTACTACGGCGCGCTGCGCCTGGATCATGTGATGTCGCTGTTCCGGCTGTGGTGGGTTCCGGCCGGATGCGCCGCAACGGCAGGCGCCTATGTGCACTATCCGCTGCAGCAGTTGCTCACGGTGTTGGCTTTGGAAAGCGTGCGCAGTTCCTGCCTGGTCGTCGGCGAAGATTTGGGCGTGGTGCCGGACGAGATGCGCCAGGCGATGCCGCAGTTCGGTCTCTACCACTACAAGGTCCTGCTCTTCGAAAAGATTTCCGGACGCTTTCGCCGGCCGGAGGAATTCGAAAGGCATGCGCTGGCCGCCGCCACCACGCACGATTTACCGACTCTGCGCAGCTACTGGGAGGCACGCGACATCGAACTTCGCCGGCGATTGAATCTCTATCCCAGCGCCGAAATCGAAGCCGGTGTCGTGCGTGAGCGCGACCACGATCGCGAGATGCTGCTCTCGGCTCTGCGAGACCAGGGACTCAATCCCGCGCATCCGGGCGCACCGTTGGAGCCCTATACGCCGCAACTCGGCCAGGCGCTGCATGTGTACCTGGCGCGCTCCGCGACCGCCCTGGTGGCAGTGCAAATCGAGGACCTGTTGGGAATGATCGATCCGGTGAACGTGCCGGGAACCGACGCCGAGTATCCCAATTGGCGGCGCAAGCTCACGGAATCGATCGAAGACATCGCGGCGCGCGGCGATATCGCGGAGAGCCTGGCGCAGATCAACCGCGCACGGCTCTAGGGAGCACGACTCTGGGAGCACCGCTCTAAGAGCACCGCTCTAACAGCATGGAGACAGTTTCCCGGCGCCGTCAGTACAGAGGCTTCGACGCGGCCTGCGCACGGGCGGCCCAGATCCACACAAATCCGCCGACGAGCACTGCCACGGGAAGAATCTTGACGGCTTCCTGCAATGAGAAGGCGTCCGATAGCGCGCCGACGATCAATGGCGACAGCGCGTCGCCGAGCAGATGGATGGCAAACACGCTCAAGGCGATGGCGGTGGCTCGCTCGCTGGCGATGACAAGATTGATGATGGCCGCGTTGATGGGGCCGGTGGACAGAAACAAGCAAAGTTGCGCCGTCACCATGTATGCCGTGTACATCGTCGTCGAGGTCGTCGTGAGGGCCAACCACACGAAGGGCGCTGCGATGAGCGTGGTGATCGCCGAGAGCCAC
>Ga0210400_10001562_pt1 | contig 22453 bp, 18 predicted proteins | sample IncBWH26MmetaG_FD_155456 | JGI IMG/M metagenome (GOLD analysis project Ga0210400, IMG submission 155456) | Forest soil microbial communities from Barre Woods Harvard Forest LTER site, Petersham, Massachusetts, United States - Inc-BW-H-26-M | ecosystem: Environmental > Terrestrial > Soil >...
TACCTTGATGGTGAAGGGTAACTTGGAGTCAGAGTTGCGGACGAGATTTTGGCCCAGCCGGTTGATGTACTCGTTGACCTTGGCATCGGTGATGAGATGCGACGACGCATCCACCTGCTGCGCAAACTCTCTGCCCATGGCCACCTGCTTGTCCAGGCTATACCAGTTGGCAAAACCCCGATCGCATCCTACGTTGCGGTGTCCGATGGCATTGAGATCGTTGATGGACGGTCCGTGAAAAACCGCATCGTCATCTTTTGTGTCGACCGGTTCTTTGCCTGAAGACTGCGCGAAGGAGAGGCTGCTGGCGAATAGCAGAATCCATGGAAGGGTTGAGAATTTACGGAGCACGGTTTCACCTCCTAATTGCGGCCGACCCAATAACAGTCAAGCGCAACTTCTTAACGTGCCACTAAGAGAATTGTAGCCGAAGGAATGTTACCGAATCCAGAATGCACAGCCTCGTAAATACGGCTGTTCGGTTATGAATTGTTAAGAAGGCGATTGGAAGTGGTGGTTTTCAACCAGTAGCCAGAAGTTAGCACTTAGCAGTCAGCACTCAGCATTCAGCCCTATAACATTCTTGACCATAACCGAGATTGTTTTGCGGGAGAAACTTATAACAGATTCAGTTTGCCGGAACCCACACTGATTCTCAGCCTACGATGGAGACGTATGTCTTGTGCTCGGTCTTCCTTTATGGCCTTTGGCAGGTCTTTCGTCTGATTCTCAGTACCTCCGTGTCTCCGTGGCAGGTGTTGACTTTTCGTTCGCTGTGCTGTGCCCCTAACGCTGGCGCACCTCCAACTCCACCGGGCGCGCAACCGAATTCACTTCGGGGTCATAGTATTCGTAGACTCGGGATTTGAATGTCCGGGCGCGGATGGGATACTTGGCGCGCAAACGGAAGCGCAGCGTGACCGTATCTCCCGGAGCAAAGGAATCGAAGTAGAGAATGGCCTGAGTTGCCGTCAGGCTGAATTTTTCGAGGCGGCCGCTTTTCTGGCCTGCACTCTTTTCCTGGTAGGTCTGCAGGTCTTCGCTGAGCAGATCGAACCCTGGAGGAATACCCAGATCAACCATCACCATGTTGGCGGCTTTGGGAAGATTGTTCTTGACGGTTGCAGTGACCGTGGCGATATCATCCTGCGCGAGACGGGTTCGGTCGTACGCCACCTCTATCGAGAGAGGCTCGTTGGCTGGCTTCTTGTCCCAGGGCAGGAAGTATTGTCCGACCACCTGATAGGCGAGACCGCCTTTGCCCTCAAACCGTATTTCAACTGTGGTCGCGCCCTTCGTATTGCCGCCTTTAAAGACAAACTGATGGAGCAGATCGTTGTTTTCCGGGGTAAGCGTGATTTTCTCGACAGGCTTGCCGTCGAGCAGGACTTCCAATGTGCCTCGGACATCTGCTGCGCCTTGCTCGGTTGCCAGGAGCAAAGCGCGCAAGGCCATGATGGTCGCTTGCGTAGTGCCCCAGGTCCCTGAAGCATCTTTCTTGGAGGCAACGTAGGTCATGGCCTTACGCGCCGTGCCCGAGGCCTGGCCCCACTTGAGCAGCGCCTGCACTGCCAGTCCGGTGGTCTCCACGCTGGCGCTGGCGCCGGTGGCATAGACGCTGGTTTCGTCTGCGCTCCACCATGCCTGTTCATCTTTTTCGATGCGTGCATCCAGCAGGAGCTGAATCGCCTGGCGGGTGAAGTCGCGATCTTTGCCGTAGTCCGTGGCAAAGTTGGCCAGGACCGCCAGGGTGTAGGAATCCAGCTTCGCGCTGCCGCCCATGTTTTTCTCAATAAACTGTTTGGCCTTCTCCACGGCCTGTCCCTGGTAACCGGTGTTCTCCAGCGACCAGGCGAGGTAGGCGGTAATGCGCAACACGTCTTTGTTGTAGCGGTTGGTGGCGCCCTCGTTGATAAAGTAGGTGTCCGGTTTCCAGCTTCCATCGGCCTGTTGTTGAGCGGCGAGCCACTGCTGCGTTCGCTGAATCAGCTTCGGATCTACTTCATAGACCTTGGACATGTCATAGAACTCCATCAGGCCGTATGCCGTCAAAATCTTGTTAGCAGGCGCCTGGCCGAACCAGGAGAAGCCGCCGCCCGGAACTTCAAAGGTCAGCAGCCTCTGGTAGCCGTTGGCGATGTATCCCTCAGCCTTGGCGTGGACCTCTGGAGTCAGTTTCTTGGTGCGCTTCATGTAGTCGAGCGCCAGAACGTTGGGATAAGTACTGGAGGAGGTCTGCTCAAAACAGCCACCGGGCATGCGCAGGATGCTATCCATGCCTTCAATCACCTGGCTCAAAGGGCCGGGATAGAGCCTGACGAAGATCTTGCTGGCATCGAGAATGCTCGTCTCGGGGAAATTCAGATCGTGGCGTATGGAGGTTTCCAGACGACCGTTGAAGACCATATTCTGCTCACGCCCGTTGGGAATGACCTCAATTTCCCGGACCACGATATCGGCGCGGTTGGCCCCGCCTTTCATCCGTGCAGAGAGCGTCAGCCTGAATTTTCCGATGCGCCGGGCTTCCACGGTGTACTGTGATCCGCCCACGCGCGCGGAATCCACGGTAACGGACTTTTCAGGAACGTCATCCACCAGCGCAAACCAGTTGTCGGGTTGCAGTTGCAGGTCAACGTCTCCGCGCTCGCCTGAGTAGTTATAGACCGCCACAGGAATGGAGACACGATCTCCCTGGGTCAGAGTGACGGGCAAATCAAGGTCTACAAAGAAATCCTGGAACACCTTGATGCTCGAAGTTGCGCTGCCCAACGCACCGTGCGTTGTGGACGCCATCATCGCCATGCGCCAGGTGGTGATGGAGTCGGCCATGGGTATCACGATGCTGGCGCGGCCATCCTGGTCGGTGATGATCTCAGGATTGATATAGAGTGCCTCCGGGAAGTAGGAGCGCACGCGCGCGCCCGAAGAACCGGAATCCGCTTTGTCCTTGGCCAGAGTCGCACTGTTTTTAAGATTAACGGCCATGTTTGAGGTTTCAACCTGAACGGTTGCAGCCATAGCTGGCACTGGCTCGGCAAGCGCCTTTCGGAACACGAAGGCGTTATCGTCTGCTCGTCCGATGCCACCGCCAACTCCCGCTGCCATAGGTCTGGCCCAGAATTGCTGCCTGAACATATCCGTCTCTTCCCGCACGACAATGGCATTGCCAGGCTCTTTTCTGAGAAAGACTGAGAGAACAGCATGATCGCGAGGATCAAGCATGAAGTGAGCTGAGATGGTTTCTAAAGCAGTGGAAACCTCAAGCTGATAATCACCCGCCGGCAGCGCTTCAAGCCGGAATTGTCCGTTGGCGTTGGCCCGCGCCGTACGTGTTTTTCCCGTGGCAACCTCTCGCGCCTTGATGATGGCTCCTTCCATTGCGCCACCCCAGCGGTCAACAGCAGTTCCCTCGATTTGGGCGCGGCCATTGAACGGGCCGCGATCATGTTCAATGTTCACGTCAATGGAGCTTGCACCGGAAGTCGGATGGCCCACTACCTTTCTATGGTGGACTTCCAGGTAAACGCTCATCTCATCGCCGGTGTCGAACTTCTTGTCCGGCCCGGCGCTACGCACGCGGTAGTACCTATTCTGGGCATCACCTCCAACGGGTTCGATGCGCAAGCCGGTAGACCATGCATCGTAAACCGGCGGCAATTTTGCGGTGATTTTGATCAGGTCGGGCTGATTGGATCCATTCGCAATTGACCCGTTAAGCTTTTCCGCCAGTTGGCGCACCTGCGCCAGGAAATGCTTTTGATAGCGCTTGGCATAGTCCTCATATTTCGCCACCGGCACCGCCCGCCCGAATTCCGTTTCAAACTTATTAGCGGTGACCATCTCCGTGGCGGAAAACAACGCGCGCGCCGCCCGGTCGTGCTGCTCGACCTGAGACTTCTCGACCGGCTCCACGATCTCGGACATGCCTATGGAGTGAATTTCATAGCGAGGCTTCATTACCTCCTGCTCCAGATAGAAGAAGACCTTGGCAAAGCCCGGCTGCTTTTCCGCCAGCGCGAAGACCGCCTCATCCACCACCTGCAGACCCAGCGCAGCGTGGATGCCTTCACCGCGCGAGTTGGTCACGCGAAAGCGAATGCGAGCCTCACCACCTGGCTTGTAGACAGCGGAGTCTGCCACTGTCTCAATCTTGAGTTCATCGGCGGGCTGGACAAAGACCAGGCGGTGATCTCCGACAGGACGCGCATCGCTGCTGAAAAGATATGCATTGAAATCCACCGTTCCAGCCATCTCCGGCGTGGCCGTGAGGGCAAGCTCAGCCTGACCGTTTTCGATGTCCAGGTCGCGAGTCAGCACCGTTTGCCCTTCCTTCACGATGTCCACGTACGCAGTGCCTCGCTTCTTCGTGGAAAAGATCCTGAGTTGAATGCGCTCTCCGGCGCGGTACACGGCGTGTTCCGTCCGCAGAAGAATCTGGTCTAGACCTTCTCGAGACCGGAGTTCAACTTTGCTCGAAGCGTGGTTTCCTTGCTTGTCCGTTGCCTCAACTTCCAATGTCTTGGTTCCGGTATCGGCGTTGATGCGGACTACGGCAACTCCACCGTCATCGGTAGAGGGGGTCTGATCGGGATTGCCTGCGGCGTGGACCTTCAGGTCGGCGCTGGCCGGAGTGCCGTCAGGATGCGAAATAAGAACAAAAACCTGGTTCTCAAGATCGGGAACCAATGTGCCGCCTTCAGGCACGGCTGTGATCACCAGAGGCGATTCACTGACCGTGACAGGTTCGCCGCGAGTTTCGGAATGGCTGGCGGAGTCTTTCACCGTGGCCTCAATCAGCACGCGAGCTGCACCCTGGGTGAGCGGCCGGCCGGCAAAGTAGCTGGGCAACGTGAGATCAAAGTGATACGCGCCCTCGTGATCTGTCTTGCCTTGCACGGAGCCCACATTAAACACGGCCACGTCCATGCCGGAAGCTTTGACCGTAATCTCGCCACCATCAACCGGCTTGCCAAAAAAGTAGTTGGCACGTACGGTACCCGTCACGTGGTCGCCGGGCCGATAGCCACGCTTGGTCTTGCTGTCTTTGCCGCCGAAGTCAATAGCGACTTTGAATTTTGGAAGGACGTATTTCTCCACGTTCAAGGCGATCTCAGCGGTGCTTGCCGGCGCCGCGTCGGACCCGTTGGTTTCGCCCATTAAGGCCCGGAGATGGTAGGTGCCCAGGTTGACTTCATCGGCCAGCCCAAACTCCGCCGAGGCGATTCCGAACTTGTCTGTCTGCGTGAGTTTCTTGAATACCTTGTTGCCGCGCGAATCTTCCACTTCGAAGGTCAGCTTGCGGCCGGCGGCGGCTTCATGGTTGGAGCGGTCCAGCGCCAATGCGCGCACGTGAATGGTCTGGCCGGGCTGGTAGATTGGTTTTTCCGTCGTGGCAAGAATAGAGACCTTGTCTTCCAGCCGCACCGCTTGCGTAAATTCTGTTGAGCCAATAGGCGTGTCCACAACGTAGCGCAATTGATAATTGCCAACCAGTCCCGCGGGCAGCCGGAACTGCGCTTCCGTGGTGCCGCGCCGGTTGAGCTTTCCCGAAAAGAGAAAACGGGGTTTCTGCTCAGAGGACATAAGTTCGATGCGCACTGAACTGGAGCCGGAAATAAGTTCATTCTTTGAATCCGTCACGATAACCCGGACGGCTGCCTGGCCACCGGTCAAGTAAGATTGCTGACCCAGAATGTGGACCACCGGCATGCGCAGGATCTGCGAGATGGATTCCGTGCTCTCCAGCGCCGCGTTCTTTCCATCGCTGTATTCAAAGCGATAATGCACGCGGTCCCACACCACATCATCCAGGGGAAGCGGCCGATCGAGCTTGATCTCTTCGTGCCAGCGGCCCTTACCTTCGGCAACATCCAGGTTTCGTTGCGCGCGACCCAACACCTGGTCTTCCGGATCCAGGACTTCCAAGATCAATTGTCCTGCGCCGGCGTGAACTGCATGGTAAGGAATGGCCACATGCAGAACACCATGCGAATAAGTTGCACCACTAGCTTCACCATTGGATGGGTAGAAGGCTTGCAGCACCACCACGGCAGCGATGACAACTAAAGCGGCGGGCAGCAGGAACCATGATCTTGATGGATTGTTGTATTGGTTGTGGGATTTCAATTTTGCATCTCCGTCACATTCAGCTAAAGAACGCGATGCGTGCAGGTTCTTGCGATCATTTAGCTCCAGAGATAGCAAAAGAAATAGTTGGAACTTCGCGTAACTAAATGGTGTCCAAAACCGTTATAGCTTCAGAAAGGCTCTACTCGCCTGGCATGGACGAACAGGAGAACTCTATCTACGCGAGAGTGAGATGTCATCCATCAAAAGGGATTCAGATACATAAAAGAACGCTGGTCTTCGACCGCCCGTTTGTAGTGCTGCTGTGCAATTCCCGGACCGGAGCGGTCCTGTTTGCTGGTGTAGTGTACGATCCGCAGCCATGACCTCAGAGCATTTCTAGAACTGGTGTAGCAATGACTTGTCATCCTGAGCGCAGCGCCACGAAACGATCACAATCAACAATGGCCAATGGCGCGAAGTCGAAGGACCCCGAAAATGTTTTTCTTTACCGTGCCATGTCAAGGCGCTCTCACCAGGGAATTGCCGTAAGACAATGTACAGTTCCACGAGAGAATCCCCTGACGCAGTATCGTTTGTTAAAGGCCATCGGGGTCCTTCACTACGCGCCAATTAACCATGTCAACTGAAGCCCAACGCTGCGCTTCGTTCAGGATGACACACCATACATTTCATCAAGCAACTCAACAAAATTAGTTCACACACAGGCTTTAAAGCGTTTGTATTCCAGCGCAGACCTAAGCCGTTCTTCCGCCAGTGCTCGAAATTTAGCAATTTGTCGAACCACACTAGTACGAGAGATCTTTCTCCGAGCGGCGCAACTTGCGTTGTCTTCGCAGAAGGCGAAGGTGGTCGAGGGCCACGATCGTGCTGACCCAGATAGTGGCGGCGAGAAATCCGGCGATCACGTCCGTGGGATAGTGCATTCCGAGATAGATGCGCGATAACCCAATGGCTACGATGGTGCAAGCTCCTGTGACCCAGATCAGAACTTCCACCAGCAATGATTCGGTGCGGTCCGCCAGCAGCCCTGCCAGTACGCCGTAAAAGCAAAAAGATACCAGCGCATGGCCACTGGGAAAACCGTAGTCGTGGGGTGCAATCCCAAAGAAAACCGGAGGCCGGGGCCGCTGGAAAACCTGCTTCAGGGTGAACTCCAGGAGTATTGCTCCAGCCACGGCAACGGCCAGCCATGTTGCCGCCCGTCGCCACTGCAGGGCCAGGAATGCAGCTATGGCAACAATGAACTCCAGCACCAGAATCTGTCCCCCAAGCATGGAGATTCCGGTCATGACACGCGTCATGGTGGCGGACGCGAATTGGTGGACCCACATCCGCACCGACAGATCGAATCTTTCTGCATGGCCTCCCAACACTTCGCGAGCGATCCAGGCAAACAGCACGAGCGTCAGGGTTGCGGAAACCAGGCTGATAAGCAGAGTTGCCGGAACCAGTGCCTTGGATTCAGCTTCCGGTTTCGGGACGCTGGATTGCAAATTCGCCGTGGAGTCGTCAAGGTTCTTCAATGGGTATGTTCACCGATGAGCAAATCGAGCTTCGCCAGCAAAGCGGTGTTGCCCTGGCGTGGATAGCTGGCCAGGTTTTCGTTATAGACCGGCTGATTGAACAAGAAAGATTCCAGCCGCTCTTTGTTCAACTCCTCCCAATAAGCTCCGTAGCCCATCTTATCCAGATGATAGGCGTTGTAAGTCTGTTCGAATTGATTCTTGACCGGAACCGCCAGATAAGGCTTACCAAGATAAAGTGCTTCACTCACCAGCGAAAATCCGGAATTGGCAACTACTGCTTTACAGCCAACCAGGTCTTCCATAAAGCCGCCCAAGCTGGGCTTCTTGAATTGGACGTTGCCGTCCTCTCCTTCGCGGCCAAATCCATAGGCAATGAAGCGGCAGCGGACACTCCTGATCAGCCGGGCAAGATCGGGAGAGGGCGAAGTCACATAGACCAGCACGTGGTCGCCACTATGGGGTTTCTGCTGGAGAATCTCGGTGCGCACAATCGGGGGGAAGACAAATGTCTTCCGCTTGCGGACCGGCGCGGGGAAAAAAGAAAGAACCAGGTAAGTGTCGGCCCTGGGAGTCATCAGGCGCGTCAGGAGCTTGACCGCGGCTGCATCGCGCCTGTAGTGGGGCGGCGATGCGGCCTCAGTGTTCGTAAGGCAATGCTGGTTATTGATGGAGATCACCGGCAGATGCTTTCGATGGCCCACATGGCACGACAACGGCTCAAAATCCGTAATCACCAATTCAATCTTCCACTCCTCGGCCAGTTTCAGGAGCTTGGCTACGCTTCGGGCGAACTGTGGAGCGGTTACAAGGTTCTTGGCCACGGTGCGCTTGTAACGCATCCGGTTATTCACGTAGGCAAGACGGAGGCCGTAGATCTCGGTGACGTCGAAACTTTCGCTCAGATTGCGCAGGCCGCGGTCGAACGAGACCACGTGCACTGCATGGCCTTTCTCCTGAAGGTGCGAGATAACTTCCTTTGCCCTGGTCGAGTGGCCTGAGCCCTCGCCATTGACTCCGTAAAGTATGTTGGCCATGGTTTATAAAAAAGTATAACGTGAACGCCTGCGCCTGTACTCAGGCATTGCAATTCTGCCGGGGCTCGCGCAGAATCAACACGCCGCATCAAGACTGTGCGATACGCAGGGGGGAAGCAAGTGCAGTCCAACCAGACGCGAAACATGATTACCGGCCTCGTCCTCGCACATTTTGCGATTGTCATCTTGCACGGAGCGGGCCACACTCGCCTGCGCATCGATCTCACCCCCTTGCAGATGTTGTATTCGGTTGCCGTGATAGTGGTGGCGCCCCTGATAGCGGGCGGGCTGCTTTGGACCAGATTTTGGCGAAGCGGCGCGTACCTCTTATCCATCTCCATGCTCGGGGCCCTTGCCTTTGGCGGCTACAATCATTTCCTTTCCGTCACGAACGACAACGTTGCCCACATGCGGCACACGGGCTGGGGCGGAGTCTTCCTGGCTACTTCGATCCTCCTCTTCGTGACCGAGTCTGCGGGAATCCTGCTGGGGTTCCGGGCTGCGGCGACTTCTAAAGCAGATAAGGCGACCTCAGTAATCTGACGAGCAATTAGAATCACAGGCATGAATTCCAAGACAGCTCTATTGCTTGGCGGCTCAGGACTGGTGGGACAATTCTGCCTGCGCACTCTACTGGAAGATGGGCATTACGGAAAGGTCATTATGCTCACCCGACGAGCATTGCCGAAGCAAAACCATCCCAAGCTGAAGCAAATGGTGGTTGATTTTGCGAAGATAGATGTTCTTCCCTTAGAGGCGATTGATGACGTTTTTTGCGCCCTCGGGACCACCATCCGCAAGGCCGGTTCCCAGGAGGCATTTCGCCGCGTGGATCTGGAGTTTCCCTTGGCGACGGCCCGCCGCAGTTTGGAGTTCGGCGCTCAACAGTTCATCTTGGTGTCTTCAGTGGACGCGAATCCCAAGTCGCGAAACTTCTATCTGCGTACCAAAGGCGAACTGGAAGAAAAGCTGTGCTCGCTGGCGTTCGCGGCGATCCATATCTTCAGGCCAAGTGTATTGGTGGGCCAGAGGGAAGAATCCCGATTCGGAGAAACCGTTGGAATCGGCCTGGCAAGAGTCTTGCAGTTCGCCCTTATCGGCCGCCTGCGGCGTTATCGTCCCATTGAGGCCGCCCACGTGGGAAGGGCGATGGTAGCTGCGGCGAAAGCAGGAGGCCACGGCGGTGTTGTCTACGAATACGATGAGATTGAGCGGCTTGCAAAAGCGTAGGCAGGGGCGGCATCCAAAATGCCGCCCCTGCATTGATCTTGTCTAGCCCAGGCCTTGTTCTTGCATCTTCTTCCGTAAGCTCAAAGGCCGCATATCGGTCCAGACCTCTTTGATGTAGGCGAGGCACTCTTCCTTGGTGCCCGACTTGCCCGCGTCCTTCCATCCCAGAGCATTCTCTTTGTGCGCAGGCCAGATCGAGTATTGCTCCTCATGATTAACAACGACCTTATAAATTGTCTTATCTTCTCTTTCAGAATCCATTTTTCCTCCACCGAAATCTGCTCCGGCGATTCCGGGCAGCAGACATCATATACAACCCATGGCTTTGTTGGAAGCTGGTTGATTTTTCCAATTTGGCAATTTGGGCAGTTGTGGCAATCTTGGCAATCTGCAATTAGACTGGCACCATGCTTGCGTCTTACGCGTTGCGTCCGGAAGAGAGCCACGGACGGCGCTGCCCAGAGCCGAGCCATCCCTATCGCAACGACTTCCAGCGGGACCGCGACCGGCTGGTCCATGCGCGGGCCTTCCGGCGGCTGGAAAACAAGACCCAGGTATTCACGCGACGCTACTCCGATCACTTTCGAAACCGTCTTACTCACACCATTGAGGTCGCACAGATTTCCCGCACCATTGCTTGCGAGCTGCAACTGAATGAAGACCTGGTTGAAACGCTGGCCCTGGTCCACGATATTGGCCATCCTCCCTTTGGGCACGCGGGAGAGCGGGCTCTGGACACCGCCATGCACGAATATGGCGATTCCTTTGACCACAACGTGCACGCCTTGCGCACCGTGGAGCTGGTAGAGCAACGTTATGCCGATTTCCCCGGCCTGAATCTCACCTTTGAGGTGCGCGAAGGGATCATCAAGCATTCTCACGATTACAGCGAAAAAGAATTCCCTCAGCTGGCCGAATATCTGTTGGACCAGCGCCCGCCGCTGGAAGCTCAGCTTATTGATTTCACCGATGAGATTGCCTACAGCACCGCGGACCTGGATGATGGCCTGGAAGCCAGGATCCTGACGCTGGAGCAGATCCGCGAGGGTGTACCTTCGTTCGGACGTCTTTACGAAGAGATCAACCTGATTTATCCAAATTCTCCGCCCAAGCTGAAATTCAACGAAACTTTGAAGCGCATGCTGGACCGGCTGGTGAGCGATTTAATTGTGAACACCAGGGACCTGATTGCCAGGGCCGGGGTACGATCGGTGGATGAGGTGCGGCAACACCCCCAACGGTTGGTTGCTTTCAGCGCTGAAGTGGAGCAGGAACGCCAGCAAACCAAAGCTTTTCTTTACCGCAACCTCTACTTCAGCCAAGCCCTGGAACCCGACCACCAAAAAGCAGAGCAGGTGATCTCTGAACTCTTTGAGTTCTTCATGAAGCTCCCCGGTGAACTCCCGCCCAGCTACCAGGAAAAGATGCAGCACGAACCGCTGCACCGCATTGTGTGCGACTACCTCGCCGGTATGACTGACAACTACATCCAGCAACAACACCGCCACTTTCTCCGCCCCGCGATCCCTGACTAGCCAGGGGCTTCACCCTTGATGCCCGTTCAGGGCTGGGAAGCGCGCTCAGGTTCTGCGGAAATAGCCGCTACGCCGCTACATTTTTTTGGTTTTTCAGAGAAATCGCAAAAAACTGCATTCGAAACCGGGGCCTTTGGAATCAGCAGATCTTTAATCAGCAGATCTATGGACGTTCGCCTTTTCAACCTGGCGCAGACAGCGCAGCGCGACTGCGCTCCCAATTGCCTTGAGCTGCTTGCGTGCTTGCTGCAGCGTTTCTGGCGCCATACCGCCGCCATCGGTGCTTCCGGCCAAAGCGCAGATTGATTTCTGGGTGGCCATGGGGAACGATTGGATCGAATCGAGGAACTGAGCAGGTTTTTCAGTCAGGACATTGGAATAAAAGCCTCCAAGCAGCTCTAATAGCGCGGCCTGATCAGTCACCCAGGCAGCCAAAAGCGCCGGTAACAATTCATCGTGGCCGCTCTTGTATAACGCCTCAAGGAATTCGCTGGTCTCTTCATCGCAATTGCTTTTGGCGGTTGCATGGTAGCAGCCGTGCAGTGCGCGGACAAGATAGTCGCGGTTCTTGCTGTAATTGGATCCCAGCGTCGCCAGAAGAAACGCTATCTCTTGCGCGCGCTTCCCAGTGGCTTGCTTCTGGGCGGCTTCAAGCCGCTTGACGGCCTGACCTTTTTCAGCCGGAGTGAGCCTGAGGGCCTGAGGGGGCGCATCGTTTGGCATCAGCTCGCGCACAATATCACCCTGGGCCCCTGGGACACCCTGGGCAGCCAGAGAAGCGGAAAAGAGAGAAGCCGAAAAGAGAATGAGGAGCGCCGAAATAAGGGCCTTCGCCGTCCAATGATTATGCAATGTCGCAGGTACGTGCCTTTTCATCAATCCTTGGTCCTTCTTTCTCAGAGATCGTCGTCTCAGAGATCGCCGTTTCACTCAATCAGCTCGGATGGGGCAGGCGCAAGCTCGTCATGCCGGCCATACTTACCCAAATAGTGTCGGCAAGATCATAAGACATTTTGTCGCCGGGCATTGAGAAAAATTTACCCACCAGCGCGACAGGCCCGGGGAAATCGGTCCCCGCATCTTACTGAAAACAAACGCTAATACTCCGCAGGTTCTATTTATAAGTTTGGCAACAGGAATGTACTAAGAAGAAGGCGAAGCGTGGTTACACGCCCGGTCGAGGTTGGGGCTTTCTACCCTGTCTTAAGCTCCCCCGATGGTATGAAACACCACCCGGTTCGGAGGAATTTGCGCAATGAAGAAGTCTTACCTACTCTCGCTCCCGCTGGCTGCGGCACTCGTTTTGCCTGCAGCAGCTCAACAGAACTCAGACGCCACATCAGACCAGCCCGCGCCATCCCGGCAAGCCCAGAAGACCGATCAACAGCAGGTGGACACTGGTCACGAGCCATTGAAATACGAACGCCATGAGGGTTTCTGGGGAAAGATCAACCCCTTTGCCCGCAAGAAATATGTCAACCGGCAACTCGATCCGATTCGCGGCCGTGTGAATGAGCTGGATGAACTCACCGCCAAGAACGCCAAAATGATCGCCGACGTTGACACCCGCGCAACCGATGGCATCCGCCAGGCCATGAGCAAAGCCAACGACGCCGATACTCATGCTCTGGATGCCGGCAACCGCGCCAACCAGGCCCAGCAGTCCGCCCAGCAAGCCACCACGCGGATCGGCACGGTGGAGCAGGCGGTCACCAAGATTGATCAATATCAACCGGTGACCCAAGCCGAAATCCGCTTCCGTCCGGGTCAGTCAGTCCTCAGCAAGAACGCCAAAGAGGCCCTTGATGGAATGGCCACTTCCTTGAAAGATCAGAAGGGCTACATTGTTGAAATCCAGGGGTTCTCCTCCGGACGCGGAGCATCCGCCATTGAGAATTCGCGGCAGATGGCCCAGAGCGTGGTCCGTTACCTGGTTCTGAACCACAACGTTCCCGTATATCGCATCTACACGGTGGGCATGGGCAACGCGCCCATCCAGGCCACAGAAGGCAAGCAGACCCGCATTCGCGGGGGACGTGTTGAGATCAGCCTGTTAAAGAATGGCCTGGGCGACCTGGCCTCCGCTTCTCCGGCTGCTCCAACCCAAGAACAGCCTGCAGCCCCGGCCCCCAACCCTAACCAGCAGCCAAGCAGCAATAAGCCTCCCCAGTAGTTAAAAAGGCAGCTTTTGCAAATCGGCCCTCCTGCGATCAACAGGAGGGCCTGTTGTTTTGTGAGTCGATATTCAACCTCCCAGTGCTGACCTGTAACAATGTCAGGAAATAGGCGGATGGACTCCGAACGTATGGAAGACGCAATCACACGCAAGGTCCCTCACGCCTACTACGCGCGCTGAAGAGAACGCGCGCTCCGTTGACGGCGTTCGGGATGACGATTCGTTCTTAGAGAGAGAGTTTCTGGTACACGCGACCATCTGCGGTTTCTGAGAAATCAGCGGCAACCTGCTTGGGTCATCGCCCTGTACAATGTCTGTTCCTTAAAACAGCGGAGGAATGGATGACACGCTCACTGTGTATTTCAAAAGCACTTGGCATCGGGCTACTCGTACTGCTTGGCAGTCTGCTCTGCGCCGCCCACAATGATAATGGCTCGCGGTTTGAGGCCAACGGCGTCTCCATTTACTACGAGGTCTCCGGCTCCGGCAGCGGCGCGCCGCTGGTGGTCGTTAATGGCGGCCCGGGTTTTGACCACACTTATCTGCATCTTTCCCCAGCCTGGGACTCGCTTGCAAAAAACCGCCGGGTGGTGTTTTACGATCAGCGCGGCGTTGGGCATTCGACCCCGGTACCCTCCGGAAAGACTTTTACCCTCAAAGACCAGCTTGACGATCTGGAGGCCCTGCGCGCCCATCTCGGCGCAGAGCGCATTGACCTTCTCGGGCACTCATGGGGCGGGTTCCTGGCAATGGCCTATGCCGCGCGTTACCCTCAGCATATTTCGCATTTGCTCATCATGGATTCAGCAGCGCCCGTGTTCAAAGATACGATTTTTCTTTTCAACGACGTATTCCCGGAAGCCATCGACAGGCAGAAGGCAGTTACGTATGCGGACGACCTGGGCGACAAAGCCGCCGGTGATGCCAGCATTCACGAGTATCTCACCATGCTCTTTTACTCGCCCGAGAAGCGAGATGCCTTTGTCAACAATCTGCCCGTTTCGGTATTTAAAAAAGAAGTCAACCAGGCCGTAGTCGCCGATGTAAACCGTTTTGACCTCAATCCTGAAATCCGCAAATTCCGCTTTCCGGTGCTGGTCATCACTGGCCGGTATGACATGAACGTAGCGCCGTTGATCGCCTACAAGATCCATCAGGCAATTACCGGGTCGCGTTTTGTGGTCTTCGAGCGCAGCGGCCATCTGCCTTTTTATGAAGAGCCGGAAGGATTCGTGCGAGAGGTTGAGCAGTTCCTGTCTGCCAGGTAATACCTGTGCTGTTAGAGGATGCGGAGCAAACACCACGAAAATTCAACTATCAAGAGGAGTTCTTACGGAAGCAGCATGGACCGGAGTGGAAAATCTTTGGCCAAAGCCAAAGTTGCCAATCGCTACTGCAATGGCAACCGAGAGAAGTCCAATCGCCCACTTTACCTTGGTTTTGTCCTCTGTTCCGAGTCTCATGAGCCCGCTGCGCCTCCGTGCAGAGAACGCGTGCATCCTGAATTCTTGCATGCTGAAGAGAAAACGAGTTGGTGTTTTTCAATAATTTTGGCAATCTGCGATTCATTTTTGCGGCTTTGCTGGGCTGTGTGTCAGCGTCTTAAGTTAGGGTAAGAATATTGATTTTTAGGGTCCCCAATTTCTTGCCCAAAACCTCCGTCTCCAATAGACTCATCAGAATCGACTTTACGTCCAGTACGGCCGGACTGGAGAAGGAACAGAAGTTGTCAAACGAAACAAAATATCTTCCTGATTTCCTGCATACATCGTCCATCCAGAAAAGCGCAGAGACCGGCACCGTCGCTCAGGACCACGACGAAATTAAGAATGACGACACCGGCACGTTCAAGCGTTACCTGAAACTGGCCGACCAGTTGCTCAGCACCGACAAAAAGGACGATGATCCCGGCTCGTCAGCGGCTTGACACCTGCGTTCCTCAAAAGTGTTATCTCAACGGCTTAACAGGCTGCTGAAAAAAGCTCTTTCAGGCAAGACGTTACATGGTCTCTTGCCAGGAGCAGTATTCTGAAAAGCCATCGTGGGACCTCGCCCATGTCGTCGCGTGAGAGAGCGTGGGGATTCTTCGGCCAAAGAACGGCCTTGAATGACAAGGGGTAAAAGGTGTAGTGAAACAAAAACATTTACCCTTCGCTATGCTCGAGCGCAGGCTGTGCTGGGCTCAATAATTACGCCCTCCGGGGCTTGGATTGATCGTTATGCACGCAACCTCGAACTCGTTAAGTTATTGGGAACTCAAGCCGCCTTCCAAAACGGGAATCAAATTGACAATTCCTAACATATTTTCTGATTGGACCTAGTCCCTATCGTCTATAGAATTCACATTTCTCTATTTTTTCGCGCAAACGCCGTTCCAATTTGAAACGAAAACTCTAAACTGCTCACTATCCAATGAGTCCCTGATAAGCGATGCTGCTCCCTCCGGCAGAGGACACAGTACAGCCATGTCCGGCCGTGTCGGCTCCCATATTGTGGGAAATGCCGGCAACCATAAATTCGCAGGTTTTTAACTCGCCGTTGATGTTAGCGGGCGATGGAAGTGTTTTGATCTCTCCGGTCAACTTTATGACCACGACTTCGTCCAGGAGGCAGTCCAAATGAAAGCTGAGAAAGTTGTTCCCCCCATTATCTCGCCGGAAAATGACGTTCAATTGGCCGCAGGAACCAGCAGGCGCGGTTTCCTGAAGACCGCAGGATTGGGCGCGGCAGCGCTGACCGCAGGCGCCCTGGTTCCGGGCACTCTTGCTCCAACAGCAGACGCCAAAGAAGTTGCTCCATTCAACGTTAAGGATCCTGATAGCCGGGCACGGCAGCTTGAAGATATTCGAGAGGACGCTGCGCGTGCAGCGGCCAGGGAACTGGAAACCGCTTTCCCTCACCATACTAACGGTGATGAAGAACGATACAAAGATCAGGCCTTCGCCGGCAATTTCTCCAAGACCTTGCCGCACGATGCGAACGGTTTGGTGGTTCCCAGCGCGTATCTCGCTCTCCTGAATGCGTTGAAGGCCGGCACGCAGGCGGCCTTTGATGCCGTACCAGCAGGTGGACCGGGAAAGTTGGCTGGTCCTCTGAGCCCGTTACAGTTTCAGATGGAAGGAATTGATTCACCGGCAGCAAGATCAAAATTTGTTCCCCCGTCCGTTGCCAGCGCCGGCGGAGCGGCTGAAATGGTGGAGCTCTACTGGGAAAACTACGTAAGCGATGTTCCCTTCATCAACTATGGCTCCAATCCGTTGATCGGCCAGGCGGTCGCAGACATGAACAAGCTGTCCGACTTTGGCGGCCCCAAGCCGGTAACGGCACAGAACCTTTTCCGTTTTCCGTTTGTCGATGCGGAGATCGGTCCGTACGTGTCTCAAATTTTCTTTCAGAGTCACAGGCTCGATGGCTCCGATTTTGTTCCCAGGATACACAGCCGCTTACCGGTTACCGACCCCAATACCGGACAGGTGCTTACCGGCCCCGGTACCGGCGTCGATTTCATGACGAACCTGCCTGAGTATGTATTTGTAGAGAACGGCAACGGCGCACTTCAGCCCAGCCCCAACGTGATCGATCCCACAGCACGGTTCATTCGCAGCGTCCGCGACATGGGCAGTCTGGCCAATTCGGATTCGATCTTCTCCGTCTACTTCCGCGCGGCCATCATCCTTGCCGCTCTGGGAGTTCCGTTGGACTCCAACAGCCCATATACGAACGACAAGAGAATTAACGGTTTCAACACCTTCAGCTCGGCCTGGCTGTTCAGCCTGATCGGAAGAGTGCATCAGACTGAAGCGCATGCCTTCTATCAGAAGTGGTATGTACACCGGAAAGTGCGTCCGGAGGCCCATGCAAACCTGGTAGATGGAATCATGACGCACCGGTTCAGCCTGAGTCCCTCCATGCATCCCGACTTGCTGAATTCCTCAGTGCTGCCTCTGATCTTTGAGCGTAACCGTCAACTGAACGTAAAGCGAGGCTTGGGGACCACCGGCAGCTTCTTCCTTCCGCAGCAGACGGGTGGCGGATCGCCTTCGCATCCCTCCTCTCCGGCAGGCCATGCCTTTACCGCCGGCGCTTGCGTCACCATGTTGAAAGCGGTGTTCGACGTGGGCACCCCGGCCAATCCGAAACCCTGGCCAGCGCCGCCGGTGATCGCCTCCGCCGATGGACTGTCGCTGGTTCCCACCACTGACAACCTGACCATTCTCGGTGAACTGAATAAGCTGGCCGCCAACGTCAGCGAAGGCCGCAACATGTCCGGCATTCACTGGCGCGTCTCTGACAACATGCTCGGCATGACCCTGGGCGAGGACGTTGCTATCGAACTGCTCAAGGAGACAGCCGCAACTTATCCTGAAAAGGACTTTGAAGGCTTTACTCTGACAAAGTTCGATGGAACCACGATCCTGGTTGGTGGCAACAGCTAATTCAGGATTTAAACCGTTTGCTATGGCAATTTAGGAAATGATGTAGCTTTTTTGGTGGGAAGCCCCGGCCTTCAGGCCGGGGCCTGGAATTTCCTTTGATCAAATAATAAAGCCGCCATTTTATTGACAGTGTTTTCCCCGGCTCGAAGTCCCGGGCCTCGAGTTTCTACATTCAATCCAGGATGTATGGGTTGTGAGGAGTCCCGCAGGGACGCGTGAAAGTAGCCCAGTACGTGTTCGGCCCGGCGAAACCTTGGAACTCTTCCAAACTGTGCTGGCCGAACTCGTGCTGGGTAACCTCCCACAAGTGCGCCCAAGTCCCGCAAGGGACGGCTGAATCATTTTTCCTCCTGCATGCCGTGAGTGGCAAGAAATTTCTTGAACTCATCGGCGAAACTGACCCGCTTGTGATGTTCGACCTGGTTGCGGATATAGGCCACTGTCTTCTCCCGTTGGGAAACGCCAATCGAAAAAGCTCCATACCCTTCCTGCCACGAAAATCTTCCTAATCGTGGAAAACTCGCATTCATCCATTTCGACGAACCCGCCTTCAATAACTGGATGGCCTTCGATACCGAAATGATCCGCGGTAACGAAATCAAAAGATGAACATGGTCCTCCACGCCTCCTACGGCCAAGGCCACGATGTCATTCTCGCGAGCGATTCCGCCCAAATAGGCATGAAGACGGTTTTGCATGTCTTCCCGAATCAGAGGTCGTCGTTCTGCGGTGCTGAACACAACGTGAATCAGGCAACATAGATGGCTGTGCGACATAGTTTCAGTCGTCCCTGCCGGGACTCTCCTCCATGAACTAACAATCTTCCCACCATTGGGTTCGGCCAAAACAGCTTTCAGGGTTCTCAGTCTTTAGTGGGCCGAACCATGGTGGGCTACTTTCATACGTCCCTGTCGGGACTCGTAGCCAAATCACTAAGCTGCTTCAAATGTAGAAACTCAACGGTCCAGCAAAAACAGCAGCACTTCCTGGAGGTCCCGGCCATAGACAAGCCCATAATCGGAAACCGCTTCCGTATAGCGGGAGTAACAGGCAACGAGATCAAGCCCACGAGCGGTGCGCAATCTGGAAAGCCGGGGTGGCGGGAACGGGCACCAGGGCTGGGTCCTCACCCGCATCCAGAACCTGATCCGGCCCAGGGCATACACCGCATAGAAATTCAGGTCGCAGGAAGCCCGCGCAAGCTCCTTGAACCGCGCCATGTCCTCGGGAGTCCGTTCTCCCTCCGGCTTCCACTGCTCCTGGCAGGCGATATGCAGAAACAGCACGGCATCGTGCCGCAGCCTTTCAAGGTACTCCTTTACCATGCGCAGGCGCTTGCGCTGCAACCGGGAAAACTCCGCGCGGGACATGACCGGCCGATGGGCCTCATCAATGAGCGGGTCCAGAAGCTCCATGAGCCGCTCGGTGTCCACGCGGCGGTACAGATGGAACACGTCCGTTATATCCAGGGGTTCGGACGGGGCCGCCAGAATGTCAATAACGAAGCTCAGTACCGCAAAGGCGGCAGCTCCAATCAGCCAGAGTAATAGATGGGCGAGCGGCATTCTCTCTTAAAAATATCTTTGAGCTGTTTAGTGGTTCGGCGCAGCAGCTCAATGGTCTGCTCCGGCGTCAGCGGGGAACGAAGACCCGCGACCGGATCGGGCGGCTCAGGTTTCCTGAAAACCAGCAGCCAGATCACGACCGCAATAATATATGCCACAGGCGGGACGAATTGCAGCACATAAACGAATTTTGTTCCAAATTCGGAACGCAGCAAAAAAGTCGTCAGATTGGCCAAAGCAGAAACTCCGAAGCCGGCCGCAATGGCCAGCGCGTACTTTCGGCCGCGCACCGCGTAGAACTTGACCAGCAACCCCAGAAGACAGAAGATGCCCGCCTGCAAGCAGCGGACGGCGATCTCAGCCACAAAGATTGTGGCCAGCACCGGTGGGGCCTGAATAGGCGGAGAGTAGATAGCCATAGAGACCGAGAGAGCCAGGGTCAGTGCCGCGACTCCGGGAATCAGCAGCCGGAACCCCGGCAAAACGTAAAACTCCCGAAACACATAGCGGAAGACCTCAAAGATTGCCAGGAAACCAAGGACGGCATAAAGCGTCTCAGTCGCCCAGTAAGTGTAATAGTAGGCCCACGGATGATTGCGGACCATGAATTTCAAGACTCCAGCAGCGACAGAGAAGACTGTGTACGTAAAGAAAAAACGAAAAACCCGGTGGACTCCTCGTTGGAGAAGAATAATAGCAAGCCAAGCCTGCAAGAATGGCCCTATCAGCAATAATACAGAATCGATCATTTTGTGAGGAGCCAAGCTTAACCCAGCCCCTCACAATTTCCAAACTGCGCTTTTTGCCAGCGGTTCAGCTTGAAACAAAGCAGGTGCTAGCGGAGTGTGCAGTGCTGATCGGGTGTGCACAACGGCGTCGGACCGGTGCCGTCCACAAGAAGCGCGCAGTGTTGATCGGGCGTGCACAACGGCGTTGGACCGCCGCCATCTGCCAGCGCCGGGGATGGGCCAATTGCAACCAAAAACAGGGTTGCGAGAGCGAGCCGAACAAAATATTTTTTCATGATTTTTTCTCCTAGAAGTTGTGAGTGATGGGGTGCTATTGCCGGGGGTGGCAAACCCCGCAAGCATAGTCTTTTCGCCTCCCGAAACAAGGACTTCCGGGCGAAATTTTTGCCGGGTTTAGAAACTACTTTATTTCAGGAGATGCTGGCCCCATTCGTAAAACGAGACGACAAGGCCCATCAGCAAAAGCATAAGAGAAGGCAATTTCATTTTGCCTCGCTTCATGCCATACTGAAGGCCGTGATCCGGCGCGCGACAACCCTGTTTCTGGCGGCCACCGTGTCGTTCTTCGCCTTGCAGCCTCTTCCGGCCCGGGCGGAGAGAAGCTGGGAAGGCTCGGCGATTGCCTGGTTACACGATGCGTCTTCTTCCACCAGGAAGCACGTTGAATCTGAGGTCTTGTCGCAGGTCAAATCGGGCCGTGTTCGCAAGTTGTATTTTGCCGCCTGTTGCTCGTTCGTTTCTCAGCCACTCTCGTATGCCTTCGACGGCCGTGCCCCGCCGTTCATCTCCGCTGTTGCAAATTGATTTTCAAGACAGTGGATTGAGGAGGTGTGTATGGTGCGCCGATTTTTGCGCTCTCTCTTTGGAAAAAAGGCTTCCGTTCGGTCGAATCTCGAGCGGATTAACTCCATGCGCCTGGAGTTCTCCAGGCTCAACGATCGGGACTTGCGGGCTCTGGCACAGAAGCACCAAAGCTCTCAAGATTCCCAGCATTCGAACGACCGGCTGGAGATCCTCGCAATAGCGGCTGAGATTGCATTTCGCGTTCTGGGTCTCAGAATGTTTGATGTCCAGATGCAGGGCGCGCTGGCTTTAACCGAAGGCCGCATCGCGGAGATGCAGACCGGCGAAGGCAAGACCCTGGCTGCGGTGCCGGCTGTCGTCTGGTATGCCAGGCAGGGGCAGGGCGTCCATGTGCTGACCGTCAATGACTACCTCGCCCGGCGCGACGCCCGATGGATGGGCGGCATTTACGAGTGGTTTGGACTCACCGTTGGCTACGTGCAGCGCGACATGGACGCCGAGGCCCGCAAGAAAGCCTATGCGTGCGCCGTGACCTATGCCACGGCCAATGAGGTTGGGTTTGACTATCTTCGCGACCAGTTGGCGCTCTATCCATGGGAGCAGGTACACCGGCCGTTTGCAGCAGCGGTGATTGATGAAGCCGACTCTATCCTGATTGATGAGGCGCGCATCCCCCTGGTGATCGCCGGAGGCGATGCGCACGCCCAGACCCTGCCGTACCGCGTGGACCAGGTGACACGGCACTTTTTTCGGGGTACCCACTTCTCCATTGACGAATTCGGACGCAATGTTTCGCTGACCGATGCCGGCATCTCCGTGGTGGAGCGCATGTTCAAGTGCGGGAACCTGTTTGCCCCGGAAAATCTGCCGCTGCATACCGCTGTGCAGGATTCAATTCATGCTCACGCGCTGCTCCGCCGCGATGTGGATTACCTGGTGAAAGACGGTGTGATCGCCTCAGTGGATGAGTTCAAGGGACGCATTGTAGAAGACCGCCGCTGGCCCGCCGGCCTGCATACCGCGGTGGAGGCCAAAGAAGGGCTGGCGCTTAAGAAAGAAGGCCGGGTCCTGGGCTCCATTACGCTGGAAAATCTGATTGCCATCTACCCGAGTGCGTGCGGAATGACCGGCACTGCTGCCACCCAGGCCAGCGAATTCCGTTCCATCTATGGCATGGACGTTGAGGTGGTCCCCACCAACAAGCCCGTCATTCGCGTAGACCATCCCGACGAGATATTCGAGACCCGCAAAGAAAAAGAAGACGTGGTGATCCAGGAGATACAGGAGACGCACCAGGCCGGGCAACCG
>Ga0210400_10001563_pt1 | contig 22453 bp, 19 predicted proteins | sample IncBWH26MmetaG_FD_155456 | JGI IMG/M metagenome (GOLD analysis project Ga0210400, IMG submission 155456) | Forest soil microbial communities from Barre Woods Harvard Forest LTER site, Petersham, Massachusetts, United States - Inc-BW-H-26-M | ecosystem: Environmental > Terrestrial > Soil >...
TCTCCAGCGGCAATTTCGCCAAGGTCGCGCCGGTGATCCGGATCGACGATCGCAGCCTGCAGCCGGGGCCGTTCTACAGCCGGGCGCGTAAATTATACTGGGACTTCGCTCACGCTTGAGCGGTAACTCCGTCTCCAATGGATGGTTTCATCCTTCGAGACGCGGCTAACGCAGGGGCGCGGTGGCGCGTCTCGAACCATGACGCGACATCAGGGGCCGTACAGCACGAGTTCCGTATCGGTCAGGTCGGCAAGACGGGGCCGGTGCGGGCCCTTGAAATATTTGCGCCCGCGCGCTCGGGAAAAAATGCCGACAAGACCGCGCACCGGTCCGTTCGCGTCGACGATCACCGAGAGTTTGCGCTGGCGGATCAGCGCCCGGCCGATCGCGCCGGCGCACCGGACATATTCGGCGATATCGCGGCAGTAAATCAGTTGCATCGCCGGCGGCGCAATCCATCCGCGCCGGATGCGCAGCGGCGACAGGATGAATGGAAACGGGTCGCCGCTTGCCGCGCGGCACACCAGACTGACGCATCCATAATGCGCGTGTCGGGTCAGCAACTCGACGTCGCTCTGGGGCAGGCCCTCGATGGTGCTCGTATCGGGGGAAATGATTTCGACGCTCATGCCTGGCGCGACGCGTGACAGTGCCGGTATCGAGAAGAACAACCCGCTGCAATAGGGATTGAAGCCCTGCATCTCGATGATCGGCCAGGTCCACGTCGCGGGGCTGATATTCAGATAGGTGACTTCCTTGTTGCGCTGCGCGATCTTGGTCAATAGCGGCGCGTAATTCCGAAACGCCGGCTCGACATACCAGCTTGAGAGATTGCATTGGATCGCTGCCTCGCCACCATCGATCCTCGACGTGTAAAGCAGCAACAGGACGCCGACCGCCAGTCCGTCATTGTCGAGGACATAGCCGAAGCGGGGATAGCCCTCCGGGACCTCGCGGGCTGCCTGGCGGCGCAAGCCCTGCATCCAGTATTCGCGCGATCGGCCGACGAATCCGCGCGTCAGGAGATCCGCGACCGCGTCGACGTCGGTCCCGGAAATCTCACGACATCGGATTTTCTGCCTGAGCACGGTCATCGTCCGCCGCTGTGTCGCCGCGTGTCGTTACAGGCCGAGCGTCTGCCGTACCCTGGTTGGCCATTTGGCGAGGTCGACGCCGTGGGTATGGAACATCGCCACCGCGAGGCGATCCATGCCGAACGCAACGCAGCCGGTATGGGCCGGTTCACCGGCCGCATCCTTGATGTCCCAGGTCGTGCCGAAATGGTCGCGGTGATAGTTGAAGCTCATGCAGGCGGTGGGCTGCTGTTCCGAACGCAGCGGGATCAGCAGCTCGAATTTCAGCTCCTGCTGTTTCTGGCTGACGGCCTTCATCTGGCCGACGCGGCCAAAGAACGGATCGCTCGCATAATCGACCTTGAAGGTCAGGCCGAGATCGCGGGCGATGGCCTGGGCCCGCGCCATCCAGCGTTCGCGGAAATCGGCGACATCGTCCGGGCTGCCGATGCAGACATATTCGCGCATCCGGAAGGATTGCAGCCGATCGAGGTGACGGGATGGTTCACGGCGAAAGCAGTCGGCTGCGACGTCAAATCGCAAGCCACCTGACGGCAGCGGGCCCTGGCTCGCGGCGATCGGGTAGACCGGATAGCAGGCCGCCGGGGACAGCACGAGATCGGCCGGCGAAAGCGACGTGGTCCAGTCACCGCCGGCTTCAAAACGGCTGACGGCGGAGTGGATCTCGCGTTCCGTGCCATGGAGGCCGCAGACGCAGCCGAGCAAATTCGGGAAGCTTTTCAGATAACCGGATTTCTCCAGCTGTCCGCGGTTCATGACCGGCGGAAAACGCATTACCTCGGTGCCGGGCTCGCGATGCCGCGTGATCAGGGCGGCGAGCCGCTCGATCATGTCCTCGTAGAGCGCCGTCCTGGCATAGACGCCATCGGTACCCATCTTGTGGAACAGGGTTTCCGCGAGATAATCCAGCGGATCGGACGGTTGCGATTCGATCTCTGCCGGGGTCTTTCGGATGGCGACATTCATGTTCAGGCCTCTATTGTCCGTGTCGAAGGACCGTTTGCATTAATCGCGAAGGCTGGCAGGCACGCCGCTCATGAGGCTGGCGGTGGCAATGTTGGCGAGGATCCGGTCGTTGTTGATCATCAACGGCGCGGACAGCGCGTCGCGCAGATGCCGCCCGACGCTGAAGTCGCCGTCATTGCGATAGCCTGACAGACCGCAGGCACGCATCGTGCTCATGACGGTTGAGACCGCAAGTTCGGAAGCTTCCACCTTGAGCAGGTTGATCTGTGACTGGAAGTCGAGCGAAGAGAGCGCCCGCTCGTCATGCTCATGCGCCGCATAGATGTCGAGATTCGACGTGATCATCGCGCGTAGCTTGGCGAGCGTCATCCGGGCCGCGGTGAAGTGCGCCGCACCGGGAGGCATCTGGCCACCCGCGCCGCGGGCGGCCTTGCGGATGAAACGTTGAGCGCGCTCGACGGAAGCCGCGGCAATTCCGGCCCAGACCGAAGCCCAGCACAGATGGGCCACGGGAGTCATCGTCTGCGCATGAATTTTATCATAGGCTTCCGGGAACACCTGCCCGGCCGAACCGGTCGCCTTCAGTTCGAAGCCGGCGCTGCAGGTGCCGCGCATTCCCAGCGTCTCCCATTCGAGACTGCGTTCGAGCGTGTAATTGTCCTTGGTAAAGGCCACCAGCACCTGGTCGGACGCGGCGGCATCGCTGGCCCGGCGGGCGATCGTGATCACGCCGTCGGCCTGCGCGCCATAGGAAATCACGGTGGCGTTGCGCACCAGCGATATGCTGGCTCCGTTTCGCTCGACGGCGGCGGAGCTTGAGCGGACATTGCCGCCGTTCTGTCCTTCCGTTGTCGACGAGGCGAGCAGCAATTGTTCAGCCGCGACCCGGCGCATCAGCGCTTCGTGCCAGCCGCTGCCGGCGCCGTGCCGGACCAGGCAGGCCACCTTGGTTTGATGCATCGCGAATATCATGGCCGTTGACGCGCAGGCGCGGCCGAGCGTGTAGCACATGTCGGTGACGTCGAAGATTGACGCGCCGTCGCCGCCGAACGCCTGCGGAATCTGAATGCCCAATAGCTTCTGCGCGCGGGCGGCATCGATGGCGGCCTGGGGGAAGCGTGCCTGGCGATCGACGTCCTCGGCTTCCGCGGCGGCTGCAGCAGCAACACATGCGGTGCGTTGCAGGAAAGAGCTTCGATCCGGAAAGGATTGTTCGCCGGATTGATCCGCGGCGCTACCAGAACTGACAACCTGCACGTTCATGACCGATACAGCCTCCGGGGTTTGTCGGTACGAAATATCAGCGCAGGCACGCGCGTCATTCTCGCATCGATCGCGCAACAGCATTCGATCGTGCGTCAAGGCTATGGATTTAATTCAAATGCGTCGATGAAATTCAGGGTAAATGGAATTCATTTCAACCCTGACGGTTAATCAACCGTGTTGGGATATCCATCGATTCCCTGGTTCCTGTAAACTCTTGCGCAACCGCCGTTAGCGTTAAGAGCAAAATGATAACTTGCGTCAAACAAGAGTCGCTGTTTTTCAAACATAGCCGGGCTATGAATTTGCGATCAGTTCGACATCGTTCGATGGGACGACGACAGGTGGAAAGTCAGAGATGAAAACCTTCAGCGCGGATGTTCAGCTCCGGGTCCTTGCTCTCGTCAAGACGATCCTCGAACAGAATGCGATTGCCGTGGAGGTTGGTCCGGAATCGCGGCTTGTCGATGTCGGCCTGACATCGATGGACATGGTCAACCTGATGCTCGGGGTCGAAGCCGAATTCGATTTCACGATTCCGCAATCCGAGATAACGCCAGAGAATTTCCAGTCGATCAAAACCTTGCAGTCGATGATCGTGGGTCAGCTTCAGCCAGAACACGCCGCCTGATCGGCACATCGGTCGGGGCGCCTTCGCAGGATTGCCTGCCGTCAGCGAATCGATACAGATTGCGGCGCGCACCTTGGCCGGCGGGATTCATGGCTCACGGGAAATACTCCGGACATTTGCGCCGGCGTTGCTGCAGGCCGTCGCGGCAATAGCGTCGATCGAGCCGGGGCTTTTCGTGGAGAACTGCGGCTTTTCGCCGTGACGATTGGGCCGGTCAGCTTGGTTGGCAATCCGCACTTCTAGCCCCTGCCTTAGAGGTCTTTCGCCACGCGGCAAATACGGCATCGAATGTCCGCTGCCCAGCCTCTCCCTTGCTGAACCAGAGGCTCTGATCGGACACAGCGGGGCCGAAAACACCCGGTTTGCGTTTCGCACCATTGAAATAGACGGCTAAGCAGGCGTTATCGTTCAGGGCAGCCAGGTTGTGGCAGATGTCGACCGGATTCTCAGACAACGCATTCGCGAACTGCGCATTCACACGCGTTTTGAACGTCGTCCCCAACAGCACCGCGCCCGCGCACTGAAGTAAAAATTGGATCGCCAAACCCTCCAAATTTGCCGTGCACGGCCTCATGCCGGCTGTGAGCGGCATCGGAAGTCTTGAGCGACGGCAAACCTGGCAAGGCCGCCGGCATCGTTACCCGTGCGGGAAAACATCTCCGGGGGGTGGGGGGTGGTGCGGCGCGCCGATGTATCGGCCGATCCGATGGATAACATCTGAATAAATCGGCTTTTGCCATGACGGCCGGCGTCTTAGCCTCCTCTCACTTTCAACCTCATGCACAAAGGGAGTCCATTATGAGTGCAACTTCTATCCAATCGATTCGCCCCACGCGCCGCATCGGCGCCTGGACGTTGCAGGGTATCATCGCGGCGGCGTTCCTTGCCGCAGGCTTCGCCAAACTGGCCGGCGTTCCTTTCATGGTCGAATTGTTCGAGCAGCTCGGCCTCGGTCAGTGGTTCCGCGTCGTGACCGGCGTGGTGGAAGTGACCGGCGCCGTCGCTCTGCTCGTTCCGGGCCTGGCTTCGATCGGCGCCCTGTGGCTCGGCTTCACCATGGTCTGTGCCGTGGCAACCCATGTGTTCGTCCTGCACACCAGTCCGGCCCCCGCGATCGTTCTGGGACTTCTCAACGCGCTGGTTGTCTACCTGCGGCGCGATGAACTGGTTGCCTTGCTTCAGCGGATCAAAGGCTGAACTCTGAATCTCAGCGATAACCAAAACTCAGGAGAATGAAAATGAAGACCGATGCAGTGTTCACGCGTCCGATACGCGCTGAAGAGATTTCCCGGCAGATTGCTCTGCGCACGCGTGGACACTCGCATGGGCGCGTTACCCGACTGGTCAGTCCGGGCGACGTTGGTGAACTGATCAAGCCGTTCGTCTTTCTCGATTACTTCGACGCTGATCCAGCGACCGCACCAAAATTCGGCTTTCATCCCCATTCAGGCATTGCGACGTTGACCCTTATTCTGTCCGGGCAGGCCTCCTACAAGGAAACCACCGACCGCGAAGGCGTCATCGAAACCGGCGGTGTTGAATGGATGCGCGCCAGTAGCGGCGTTTGGCATGGCGGCGGAATGTTCGGCAAGGAGCGGATCAAGGGCTTTCAGCTCTGGGTCGCCATGCCGCCCGAGCTCGAACTTGCCGAACCCCAAAGCCAATATCTTGGCGCGTCCGATTTCCATTTTGCCGGTCCCGCGAGAGTTATCGCAGGCGAATACGACGGCGTGAAAAGCATTGTCGAGTCGCCTCAAGGCATCACTTACCTCGATGTGCGCCTCAAGGCCGGAGAGCGCTGGATCTTTCACCCGACCAAGGGGCACGACGTCGCCTGGATTGCGTCGCACCAAGGGATCGTGGCGACGCCGGAGCAAGTATCGATGGGCGAAGTCGCCGTGTTCGAGGAGGGCGATCAGGCGATCGAGTTTGAAGCGCGCTCCGACACCGGCTTCATCCTCGGCTCTGCGGTCAAGCACCCTTACGACCTGGTGACCGGGCACTATTCCGTGCACACCAACGCGGATTCCTTGCGCATTGGCGAGAGCAATATCGCCGATATTGGCCGCCGGCTGCACAACCAAGGCGTCCTGGCAAGCGCAAGACGTTGAGGATTGGAGAGATTGGCCTGGTTGAGGGCTAACTGTGGAGGAAAGCGATGTTTGGATCAGATGGAATTCAGCTTTTTCAACGCATAGCCGGGGTTGGGGAGGGCGCGGGCAGCTTCGATCGGCACTGGCCGCTTCGATCGGAACACTTCCCGGTCCAGGCAAGGGGCCGCGAGATCGTCACCCAGCACGGCGTCATGATCGCGACAGCAGCCGATCCCGCGATGAGCGAGGAGATCGCTCGGCGCTTGAACAAAAGCGATTTGAGCGACCAAGAGGATCAATGGGCGCTCTGACCGGAGTTCGCGAGCTCGAAAGTGCTCGCGAGTCGATGGCGCGACCTCGATGGTTGATATGACCGCCAATTGGACAGTAACATGATGCGTTTTGGCATCGGTTTGGTCGATAGGTAGGTCCCATGCTCGACGCTGTCTCTCTCGATCAATTGCGCACGTTTATTGCTGCGGTCGATGAAGGAAGCTTTTCTGCCGCGTCCCGCAAGTTGTTGCGCGCGCAGTCTGTGGTGAGTGAGGCCATCGGCAATCTTGAGCAACAGATCGGCGTGCAGTTGTTCGACCGCTCCGGCCGCTATCCCAAACTCACTCCAGCGGGATTGGCCGTTCTGGGCGATGCCCGCAGCATCATCACCGGGGTCGACTTGCTGAAGGCCCGGGCCAAAGGCATGTCGGTCGGCCTGGAGCCGGAATTGTCGGTGGTGATCGACGTCTTCTATCCAATCGACGCGATTACCCAGGTGGCCAAGGAGTTTCGGCAAAAATACCCGGGAGTGGCACTCCGCATCTATGTCGAGGCGCTCGGAGGAGCCGTTAAGCCCGTGCTTGATGGCCGTTGCAGCATCGGCGTCGTCGGATCGCTCCCGGTGATTCCGGATACGCTAACCTATGAGCGGTTGCCCGGTATCGCGTTTCTCATGGTCGCTGCCCGTGATCATGCACTGACTTCTTACCGAGGCAAAATTCCCAAGGAAGTTCTCGGAAAACATACTCAGATCGTCCTCACCGACAGGTCGGAGCTATCCGCGGGACGCGAGTTCGGTGTCATGTCGGCTGCGACCTGGCGGCTTGCCGACCTCTTCGCCAAGCATCATTTTTTGCTCAATGGTCTGGGGTGGGGCGGAATGCCATTGCATGTTGTGCGCAAGGATCTGGAAGAGGGGCGGCTTTCCGTGCTGCCTATCGAGGATGTGCCCCCGGATGGTTTGATTCTGGCGATGTCTGCGGTGTGGCAGACCAAGTCACCGCCTGGACCCGCCGGCCGATGGTTTGTCGATCGCTTGAAGCAAATCCCGGTGGAGACGGGCAAGGTGCCGAAACCGTCGGCCACCAGGAAGAAGGCGAGGCGGTCTGCGAAAACCTAGCCGGACCCCAGTGTCTCCATCGCCGCGCTGCGATCTAAAAGAAACGTCGTTCCCTAGGGCGACCGAAGATCAGACGTTTGATAGCGCGCCGCGGCCGACGAAAATGGCACTATGGCTTCGTCGTGATGATTGGGCCGGTCAGCTTGGATGGCAAACCGCGCTTCTAGCGCCGGCCTCTGATGTCCTTTCCGACGCGGCAAATGCGGCATCAAATGGCCGCTGCCCGGCCTCTCCCTTGCTGAACCAGAGGCTCTGATCGGACACAGCGGGACGCCGATGCGATTTCGCACCATTGAGATAGACGGCTAGCCGGAGGTTATCGTTCCGGGCAGCCATATTGTGGCATCGAACACCGGCTGCACATCCGAGGGCGAGCTCGCGATGATCTGCAGGATGTCGGCTGTTGCGGTCTGCCGCTCCAGCACCTCCCGCAGTTCCCTGGTGAGCCTGGCCACCCTGGATTCGCGATTGGCCACCGTGGGCTCATTAACGTGCTTAGGTTTCGGCGCACGGTGGGGCTTGGTTGTCGATCCCGTGGGGCGTCGCCTTTTACCTGGTTTGCCGACAGTTTTTATGTCTCGCCCCATGTCCGTCCCCTTGGGTGCCGCGGACGGATAGTATCGCCTGGGAGTCGGAAAGGGACGAAAATCTCGTCAAAGTCGGTCGCTCTTTGGTGGCCGCCATGTACTGACTGTACCCATACATAGCCAATGTCTGTCTCATGTGGGCCAAAAGCGTCGTTTTGACCCTCTGCCAGCCACTTCCGGTCTACCCTGAATCAACGGACATCAAGAGACCGGCCCAGTTGATCCGTTTTGTCACAGAGAAGCGGAAGTCGCCGGCTCTTTCACGGGCACGGGAAGTGGTGTAATCTTCCATCGGCCGTTGGACGTCCGAAATCCTGTAAATAAAGGCAGCGCTAAGGCCTTCGGCGGGCAACCATTGCGCAATTCATTCGATATTTGTTTTTGCGGGTGCGATTTCGCGCGCCTTGGACCGGTGCCTGTTCCCGCATTGAACGCCCTTTTGCAGGACAATCGGGCAACAGTCAAAATCTGGAGGCAAAGGGAATAGACGGAGACGTACCCGATCACGGAGCAAGCTCACGACCATCGCTCACACGCCTGAGAGGAGACTTGGGATGAAGACTCAATCGGGGCGAATGTTGTTTGCGGCCGGCCTGATAAGTGCAGCGCTGACGACAAGCGGCGCAACAGGCCAGCAAGACCAAAAGCTCGGCAAGGTGGTCTTCCCTACCTCCTGCGATCCTAATGTGCAGGCTGAGTTCGACCGCAGCGTCGCTATGCTGCATTCATACTGGTTTCTTATCGCTCGGCGGAACTTCGAAGGGATACTACAGCAGGATCCCACCTGCGCGATGGCATACTGGGGTGTGGCGATGGACTACCTAGGCAACACCCTGGCAACCACGCCGACGCGGGCTGAGGCGCAGGCGGCCTGGGACGCACTCGAAAAGGCGCGAGCGGTCGGAGCGAAGACGCAGCGCGAGCGCGACTGGATTGAGGCGCTGAGCGCCTATTTCCGCGACCATGACAAGGTCCCCGTGAATACCCGACTCGCAGCCTACAATGCCGCGATGGAGCGGATGGCACAAAGCTATCCGGACGACTACGAGGTGCAGGCCTATTATGCGTTGACGTTGCAAGCCTCGGCGCCGAAGGGCGACCTTACCTACGCCAACCAGATCAAATCCGCGGCGCTTCTCGAGAAACTATTCGAGCAGAACCCGCAGCATCCGGGCGTTACGCACTACCTTATTCACGCCTACGACTTTGCGCCGCTCGCCGACAAGGGAATTGCGGCGGCGAGGCGCTATGCCGGCATCGCGCCGGCGGTGCCGCACGCGCGGCACATGCCATCGCACATCTACTCCATGGTCGGACTTTGGGAAGAATCCATCGCCTCGAACGCGTCTGCGCTTGAGATACAGCCCGACTACTATCACGCGGCAGATTTTACGGTCTATGCACATCTGCAGCTTGCGCAGGATACCAAAGCCGCTGCGATGATCCGGAAGTCGCTCGCCACAGCCGACCGTGGCGATCGTCCGATCAATTTCGTTAATTTCACCGCCAAGGCCGCTATGCCGGCGCGTTATGTCCTGGAACGGGCGGATTGGGCCAGCGCTGCCGCACTGCCGATGACCCAAACCCAATATCCCATGGCGGATTCGCTCATCCGCTTCACCCGCGGTCTCGGCCTGGCGCGCGCAGGCAATCTCGCAGGCGCCAAAGAAGAGATCGAAGCGATCAAAGCTTTGCGCACCACCCTGCAGCGCGCCGACCAGTCCTATTGGGCCGACCGTGCTGAAGAGCAGATGCTCGCGATTTCCGCATGGGTCGCGCTGAAGGAGGGAGAGCGCGATCAGGCACTGCGGTTCATGCGGGCAGCGGCCGACAGCGAAGACGGTAGCCTCAAGCACGTCGCGATGGAGAATCGCCTCTATCCGCTCCGCGAACTGCTGGCGGAATTGCTGCTTGAGACGGGGCAGCCGGCAGCCGCCCTGAACGAGTACGAAACCACGCTCAAGCAAACCCCCAACCGCTTCCGCGCGTTCTCGGGAGCCGCTCGCGCTGCTGACAGCTCCGGCGACCGCCAGAAGGCATCTGACTACTTCGGCAAGCTGGTGGACTTGGCCAAGAACGCCGATACCGAGCGGCAGGAAATTCGTGAAGCCAAGGCATATTTACATCGAGACGATACCATAGGCGGTGCACGAAAATGATAGCCCGGTTGCCTGGCAGACGCCCGGCGGCCGTCAGATCCGAGAGGACATCGATGATCCGCGTGATCGCGTGGGCCTCAATGCTCGGTGCGCTGGTCGCCAGCGTGGCCGTCTACACCAAAAACCCCCCAGAATGGCGGAACGCGATTAAACCGCTGTTCGTCGAACTCGACCCTGGGGCTGAGACGGCCATCACGCCGGAGAGCTGGCCGATCTGCACCACCATGGCATCGGTCGAATCGGATGCTGACTGGGCGCAGCTCGACCCCGATTTCAAGACCGGCAAGAAGGCGCTCGCCGCGGGGGATTTGAATGGTGCCATCGCAGCGTTTGAATTTGCGGCACTGCGCGACCCCCTCAATGCCGATATCCAGAACTACATCGGGTATGCCTATCGGCGGCTACGTCAGTTGGGCCCGGCTATTGGCCATTATCAGCAGGCGCTGATGCTGAATCCCCGCCACCGTAGCGCGTACGAGCATCTCGGCGAGGCCTATCTGGTGCTGGGCGAGTCCGCCAAGGCCGAACAACTGCTGGCGGCGCTGGGAAACCTCTGTCTGATTCCCTGCGAGGAATACGACGACCTCAAGCGGGCCATTTCGGCGTACAAAAGGCTGGCCACGCGCTGAGATCGGGTCGGTCGCCGGAAACGGACCTTGATTAAGGCGCGCGCAATGTCCGCGTTGGTGTTCGCGTCGATTTCGGCATGTCAGCGGCCGGTCCAGTTAGGGGGTAATCTCGGAAATGCCGGCTGTCCGGTTTTGCCGGTTGAAGGCATCCGTTGGGCGCAATTCAGGCGCCCAAACCGGAGGCCTCAATCAATGCGGTGGTGCGCGACCGGATATGACAAGCTCGCGCAAGACCAGATGGCCGTCATCAGGTTCGCTTCAATCCGCATTTGGCTGCGTATTGGTGAGCCGTGCAACGCTTGATGTCGACTGCAACGAAAATGCGCCGCTGCCGGCGAGCACCAGCGCGGCCTGGGCGACGAGCCAGAACAGCGGATATTCCCAGCCGCCGCCGGTGTTGGAATAACCCCAGCCGACCGGCCATTTGATCCAGACCACCACGGCTAGAAACACCAGCAGGAATGCGGCCCATTGGCGGGTGTACCAGCCGAGCAGGATGGCGACCCCGCCGATCACTTCGAGGCTGAATGTCGGCCACGCCAGCAGCGGGGTGATGCCGTTCCTCGCCAGCAGCGCCGCGTGAGTCTCCATGCCGCGAGAGGTCTTGAGGAAGGCATGCACGATCCAGTCAAAACCGACCGCCACGCGCAAAACAAAAAGCCCGTAGGGAGCATAGAGCGGATCGACGGCGGCGTTACTAAAGAACGCGGCGAAAATGCTGGATGGTGTGGCGCGGTTACCCCTGGCCTGGTCGATACTCATATGTGCTCCCTGTTTCAACTCGATCCTTGCCGGTTCTGATTGAATCAGAACCGGACTCTAATCTTTTGTTTTGACGCGTTTTCTTCACGCGAACCGGTATCCACTCCGCTCGAAACGCCCTGATCCTGCGAAGGCGGTGCTGCCATTTGGAGCGTACCACAAGCGCGTCGGTGCGGGCCTCGCGCCGCAAGCGCCCCCTAGTCTTTCCAAAATCCGCCCTCTACACTGCCTGCAACAAATAACAATAAGCAATATCAAGGGAGGTGGTCATGCCGCGCATTTCGTTGGTGATGAGCATCGGCTGCCTCGTGGTCGCCGCATGGCTGGCCGGCACCGGTCAATCGGCGGCGCAGGCCGGCCCGGCCCTGGCGGGCAAGGTCACCGACGGGCAGGAGGCGCTGGAAGGCGTTCTGGTCAGCGCCAAGAGAAACGGATCGACCATTACCGTCACCGTCGTGACCGGCAAGGACGGCCGCTATAGTTTCCCGGCGGGCAGGCTCGAGCCGGGCCAGCATTCCCTGCGTATCCGGGCCACAGGCTACGAACTCGACGGCTCCGGTCAGGTTTTGCTCGAGGCGGACAAGACGGCGACGGCCGATCTGGCATTGCGCAAGACCGAGGATATTGCCTCGCAGCTCACCAATGCCGAATGGCTCGCCAGCATGCCGGGCACCGACGCCCAGAAGGGGCAATTGCTCAATTGCGTCGGGTGTCACACGCTGTCGCGACCGCTGAATTCGAAATACAGCGCCGACGACTTCCTGACGACGATCCTGCCGCGCATGCAGGGCTATGTGAACCAGAGCATTCCGGCGCATCCGCAATTACGCCGCGCCGAGCGCCTGATGGAAGAGCGGGGCGATCAGCGCGTGCGGGTCTACCGGGGCGCCGCCGAATATCTCGCCAGCATCAACCTCAGCACCCGGCCGAAATGGAATTTCGAGTTGAAGACGCTGCCGCGCCCGACCGGCGCGGCGACGCGCGTCATCTATACCGAATACGACCTGCCGCGCGAGACGATCGAGCCGCATGACGTGATCGTCGATGATCGCGGCACGGTCTGGTATTCGAGCTTCGGCGAGCAGAATCTCGGCAGGCTCGATCCCAAAACCGGCAAGGTCACCGAATTCCCGATCAGGGAACACAAGCCGGGCTTTCCGACCGGACTGCTCGGCCTGCGCAGCGATCCCGACGGCAATCTGTGGTTCGGCAACATGTACCAGGCCACGATCGCGAAATTCGACCGTAAGACCGAAACCTTTAAATTCTGGCCGCTGGAGGGTGAGGAAAACATCGACGCCGCGCAGGTCAATATGGTCAGTCCGCAGAGCTCCGGTGTCGACGGCAAGGTCTGGGCGCAGAACAACGGCTTTGCCGGCATTCACCGGCTCGAAATCGCCACCGGAAAAATCGAAACCTGGGAGCCGTTCAAGGGCGTGCCGGGCCCGCACAATATTTACGACGTGATTCCGGACTCCCGGAACAATGTCTACTTCACCGATTTCCGTCAGAGCCACATCGGACGGATCGACGCCAGAACCCGAGAGGTAGAACTGTTCGAGATCCCGACACCGGCTTCGGCGCCGCGCCGCGGCTCCATGGATGCGCAGGATCGGCTGTGGTTCGGCGAATATCACGGCGATCGCATCGGCATGTTCGACACAAGGACCAGCCTGTTCAGGGAGTGGCAGATCGCGCCGAAATGGTCGGCACCCTACGACGTCGCGACCGACAGGAACGGGGAAGCCTGGACCGGCTCGATGCTGAGCGACGAGGTCACCCGCCTCAACCCCGCCACCGGCGAGGCGATCAACTATCTGCTGCCCCGCAGTACCAATATCAGGCGCGTGTTCGTCGACAACTCCACCCCGCAGGTGACCTTCTGGGCCGGCAATAATCACGGTGCCTCGATCGTCAAGGTCGAGCCGCTGGAGTAGGAGGAGCACACGCTACCGCAGATAAGCCCACGCAATCGGCGCCAGCGCGGCCTCAACTCTGCCCGCAAACCCGCTCGTCATGCCCGGACTTGATCCGGGCATCCATCAATCTTCGGAAATAAATTTTTCGAAGAGGATGGATCACCGGGTCAAGCCCGGTGATGACGGTCTCAAATCCGTTGCGCGTGGCTGTTTGAAATTCGAATCTGGAAAGCGCTGGCTGCGCCCACCTCGCGCCGTCACCCGCTTTCGTGCCTGAACGACGACTGCTGCTACCTCACTTATTGCTGTCGCGCCTATTTCGTGGCGTTCACCAGATAGGCGATGAGATCGGCGCGGTCGTTGGCGCTGGTCATGCCGGCATAGGGCATGCGGTTGGCCGGCACCATCGCTTGTGGATCGGCAATGTATTTCTCCAGCGTCTCCGGCGTCCAGACGATGCCGCTGCGCTTCATCGCCGGCGAAAAGCGGAAATCGGCGAGCTCGCCGGCCTTGCGCGTAAATACCCCGTGCAGGCTCGGCCCGACCTCGTTGGCGCCGGCATCGAGCTTGTGGCAGGCGGCGCATTCCTGGAAGCGCGTTGCGCCGCGTACCGGGTCGCCATCGGCCCGGGCCGCGCCGACCGTGATCAACGTCATCATCAACACCATCGCCGCGCGGCTCATGTCGATCATGCCTGCACCAGCGGGCCGGGATTCCGGAGGTAGCGGCTCTTGATCGCGTCCGCTGTCCAATACGCCAGCGCGCCCACCGGTCCGGTCGGATTGTACGCCGAATTGTGCGGGAAGGCGTTGGCGCCGATCACGAACAGGTTGTGACAATCCCAGCTCTGCAAATATTTGTTGAGCGCGCTGTCGCGCGGGTTGGTGCCCATGATGGTGCCGCCGGTATTGTGTGTGCTTTGATAGGGCACCACGGTCCAGGGGTCGGTCCGCGCGGACGCAGGGTTGAGCCTGGTGGGATTCATCGCCCTGGCGATATTGTTGATCGTCTGCGCAGCGTGACCGCCCATTTTATGTTCGTTGTCCTTGTAGTCGAACGTCATGCGCATCAACGGCTGGCCGAATGCGTTGCGATAGGTTGGGTCGAGGTCGTAGCAATTGTAGCGGTTGGCCATGACACTGCCGCTGGCGTTGATCACCATCGCGGTCTGGTACCATTTCGCCGTCGCTCTTTTCCAATCGCTGCCCCATTGCGGCGTGCCTGACGGCACCGGCCGGTAGCCGATCGGCAGCGGGGTATTGAAGCCGCCCGCTACCACATAGCCACCGAGGAAATCATGCGGCGCGCGGTCGAACGCCCAGTTGGAGTTGAAGTCATCGATGGTGGCGTTGGAGCCGCCGGCGTTCATGAACGGATTGAAGTGCTTGCCTTCGAAGAACAGCGTCGCCCCGGCGCCGGTCTGGTAGCAGTAATTCTTGCCGATCACGCCCTTCTGCGCAACCGGGTCATAGGGCGTGCCGATGCCGGACAGCAGCATCAGGTGCACGTTGTTGATGGCGTAGGCGCACAGCAGCACGATGGTTGCCGGCTGTTCGAACTCCTCGCCGTTGAGCACGTTGGTGTAGGTGACGCCGGTGACGCGCTTGCCGCCGGAGTCCTTGAGCACTCTGGTGACCCAGGAATGCGTGCGCAGCTCGAAATTCGGATTGCGCATCGCGATCGGGATCACCGTCATATGCGGGCTGCCCTTGGCGTTGGCTTCGCAGCCGAAGCGCTGGCAATAGCCGCAATACTGGCAGCCGCCGAACTTGGAACCATCCGGATTGGTGTACGGCTGCGAGGCATTCGCTGACGGCCGCGGGAACGGATGATAGCCGGCATCGCGCGCCGCGTTGGTGAACATCTCGCTCGCCAGGATCGGCGTCAGCGGCGGCAGCGGATAGTCGCGGGCCCGCGGTGCCTCGAACGGGTTGCCGCCGGCCTGGATCTGACCGCCGATATTACCGGCCTTGCCGGAGACCGCCGCGGTATATTCAAACTTGTCGTAATAAGGCTCGAGTTCGGCGTAGCTGATGCCCCAGTCCTGGATCGTCATGTCGTCGGGAATGGATTTCTTGCCGTAGCGCTCTTCATAGTTGGAGCGGATCTTGAATTCCATGTCGGTCCAGCGCCAGGTGTGACCGCTCCAGTGCACGCCGGAGCCGCCCACCACTTCGCCGGGTAGGAACGAGCCGAGCCGGCGCATCGGCAGCGATTCCTGCTGCGGATTGTTGCGCACCGTGATGGTGTCGCGCGCGGTGTTCTGCATCAGATCGTGACGCACGACATAGCGCAGCTCGTCGCGGATATTGGGCAGTGAATAGTCGTTCTCGTTGGTCCGCAGCGCGCCGCGCTCAAGCGCCACCACTTTCAGGCCGGCCTCGGTCAATTCCTTGGCCAGAATGCCGCCGGTCCAGCCCAGCCCGACGATGACGACATCGACCTCTTTGAGTTTTGTGGTCATGGCGTGCCCTCAGCTCATGTCCGCGATGCCGACCGGCTTGTTCGGAAACGGCTTGCCGCGATACTTCTCGACGTCATCGCGATGCACCGCGATGACGCCGGGAAAGCCGATGATCGCCCATCCCGCCTTGTTGCGATTGCCGCCGTAGATCGGGTCGGAATACATGCCTTCGATCACGGTCTGGTACAGGGTCGTCCAGAACGACCGCACCGGCAGACCGTTGTCGAAGGTGATCTTGCCGGTGGACAGGCCGGTCAGCACCTCCTGGCGCTGCGCGTCCTCGATCCGGTCGAATGTTTTGCCGTAAGCCTTGCGGCAATGCGCATTCGTCGCTTCGATGCCGGCGCGATAGAGCTGCGCCGGAGCCAGCGGCAACTGGTAGCCCTGGCTTGGGGAGCCCAGCTTCCAGGGTCCCTGCATGTACAGCCGCTCGCCCTTGCCCCAGGCGCCCGCGAGCGCGCGATCGATGTAGATGTTGACGCCGAGATCGGTGCCCTTCGGGCTGATCTCGTCGGCCGGGATCATGTGATCCACCAGCGCCTCGACGAAGGCGGCCTCATCGAGGTTGAGAAAGGCGTATCCGGCCGTCGCCGCGGTGGCGGCCGGTTGTTGGGCCTGCGCAATTTCAGGAGTGGTGATCCCCGCGGTCCCGCCTGCCGCCGCGGCACCGCCGACAACGGCGGTCTTGAGAAAACCGCGCCGGTCGAACCCTTGTTCTTTCATGTCGCCTCCCTGCCGCCGAGGACGAAGCCCCGGTCAAATTCTTGTGAGTCAGCATGCCTGCTTTTGGGTCAACCCGGCAAGACGCGATTCAGCGGATCAACACCATCGCGGTTGATGACCCCTGATGGATTTATGACAAGCCGGAGTGGCTTGTTTCAAATCATCTCACATCCCCGCGATCTCATGTTGCGTTGCATTCACGTATTCGTTGGAGGCGATAATTTTTGTCGGCTTGCTGATCTCTGTGTCGAGTCGGCCACAGAATTTGCGCGCTCACTGGAGCAGAGAACGGCCAAGGAGTCCTCGTCCGAAGGCTCCGTAACTTGTTCGCGGATCGTGTATGCCGCGCTTTTTTGGGGAACTTAGGTGAGAAGGATTCTTCTATCTTCAGTGGCAGTGTTCGCCTTCGTGGCGGTGGGTCATGCCGACGAGCTCTCGGATATCCGGGCTCAATCCAAACTTCTTCGCGATCAGAATCAGGCGCTGGCGAAGCGCTTGGCGGATATCGAGAAGCGCCAGCAAAAGCTTGAAAAGCAGCCCGCCGTGGCGAGCGGCAATCTGGCCGAGGCGATGGCCGCCGATCTGCCGTACAAGGCCGCCGTCAAGGCGCCCGCGCCGGCAAGTGACGACCTGTGCTGGCATGGCGTTTGTGTGTACGGCAATATCGACATGGGCGTGAGCTATCAGAACCATGGCGCGCCGTTGAGCCCCCTTTCCGTCGGCCCGCTGGACTACCTGGTATCGAAGAACAGCAACGGCTCGTATTTCGGGGTTGGTCCTAACCAGCTCAGCACATCGTTCATCGGCCTGCGCGGCAAGGAGGAGATCGCGGACGGCCTCTACGGCGTGTTCAACTTGCAGACGCAGTTTGACCCGGCGAGCGGGACCGTTTCCAACGGGATCGGGGCCGTTCAGGCCAACAACGGATTGGGTCTTGCCCAGCAGACCGCGTACAGCGATTCATCCAAGGCGGGCCAGATGTTCAACGGCGCGGCCTATGCCGGTCTCAGTTCGCCAATCTACGGTACGTTGACCTACGGCCGGCAAAACGCGCTGAGTTCGGACCTGGTCAACAACTACGATGCGATCTCCGGTTCGAACGCGTGGTCCGTGCTCACCTACCAGGGCGCTTCGGGCGGTGGCGGCGATACCGAGGATCGTATCTACGACAACTCGTTCGAATACCGGGTCAACGTTGGTCCGGTTCGCTTTGCGGTGGAAACCCAGCTTCGCAATGGCGGCAATAGCGGTACCGGCAACGCCTTCGAAGGCGACGTCGGCTTCGACTATATGGGCCTGTCGATGGATTTCATCGGCGGCAAAATCGACGACGCGGTTTCCGTGGCTCCTCTGAATGCCGCGCAAGTCACCTCACTGCAGGCCAGCACTGTTCCTCAGGGATTGGGGGCTGTGGCTGCGACGGTGTCCGACAACACCGTGTTCCAGGTTGCGGCCAAATACACCATCGGGCCGGTCAAGCTGTTTGCCGGTTATGAGCACATCGAGTACGCCAACCCGAGCAATCCGCTGACGCCCGGCGCGTTCATCGAGGGCGGCTACACCGTGTTTGCTCCCACCAATGGCAACTTCACCACCGACAAAATCCTTCAGGTGTTCTGGGCTGGTGCGAAGTATTCGGTCCGGGCCGATCTTGACGTGGCTGTCGCGTATTACCACGAGAACCAGAACAGCTTCATCAACGGGTCGGGCACCATCAATACAACGGGTACTTGCAGCAGCGCGGTTTCTGCAGGCTGCAGCGGATCGCTCGATGCGGTTTCTCTGGTCGCCGACTGGCGCTTTGCACGGCACTTCGATGCCTATGCCGGCGTGATGTGGTCGCAGGTGCAGAACGGTCTCGCCAACGGCTACGCCTTGACGGGTACGGGCAACAAGGCCTCCGCCTTCGATCCGGGCGTCGGTCTGCGCTACCAGTTCTGATCATCGGCTAGACACGCAGAGACATAAAGACAGAGGCATTGCGGCTCGCATCGGTTACGCGGTTCGCAATGTCTCTGTTTTTTAATCCTGATCGAAATTCTCCCGGTTGGATTCACTACGTATGTCGGACTTCTCGATAGCTCTTATGGATATTCCGATGCGTTCTTAAATTTTTTTTCATAACAGAAAATTTAATTTCTAAACGTGTATTTAAAGTTTTTCGTCGGCTTCCGAATTCGCTGTTGCGTGCAAGTGACATGTTTTCACCACGCGTTGATGCAGTGTGAATCCCCTAAGAGGTCCTCGTTCGAGGTCTCGAAATGGCAGGTTCGCGAACGATCGTGTCGCGCCTTTACTTGGGGGAGTTACGTGAAAAGGATTCTTTTATCTTCGGTGGCCGTCATTGCCTTCGCGGCAGCGGGTCACGCCGATGAGCTCTCGGACATCCAGACTCAGTCCAAACAACTTCGCGAACAGAATCAGGCGCTGACCAAGCGTCTCGCGGATCTCGAAAAGCGTCAGCAGAAACTTGAGAAGCAGGCGCCCGCGACGCAAGCGCAGGCTGTGGTGCGCAGCGTGAATCCGGCCGATGCGATGGCTGCCGATTTGCCCTACAAGGCCGCCGTCAAGGCTCCCGTCCAGGCGAATGACGATCTGTGCTGGCACGGTGTTTGTGTGTACGGCGATATCGACATGGGCGTGACCTATCAGAACCACGGCGCCCCGTTGAGCTCGCTCGCTGGCGCACCGCTGGACTATGTGGTCTCGAAGAACAGCAACGGTTCGTATTTCGGCGTCGGTCCCAACGCGATGAGCAATTCGTTCATCGGCTTGCGGGGCAAGCAGGAGATCGCGGACGGTCTGTACGGCGTCTTCAACTTGCAGACGCTGTTCAATCCGGAAAACGGGACGCTGACCAACGGGCCCGGGTCCGTCCAGCAGAACAACGGATTGTCGCTTGCTCAGCAGAACGCGTATGGCGATTCTTCCAAGGCGGGCCAGGCGATCAACAACGTCGCCTATGCCGGTATTAGCTCGCCAATCTACGGTACGTTCACTTTCGGCAGGCAAACCGCGCTGACCTCGGACGCCGTCGTCAACTATGATCCGATCTCCGGTGCAAACGCCTTTTCCGTGATCACCTACCAGGGTGCGACCGGTGGCGCTGGCTATACCGAGAATCGTGTTTTCGACAACGCGTTCGAATATCGCGTGAACGTCGGTCCGGTTCGTCTCGCTGTCGAAACTCAGCTCAGAAACGGTGGCAATAGCGGCACGGGCAATGCCTTCCAGGGCGATGTCGGCTTCGATTACATGGGCTTTTCGTTCGATGCTCTCGGCAGCAAAGTCAACGATGCGATCAGCGCGTCTCCTCTGTCCGCTACGCAGCTCACGGGACCTGGGGGTCTGAACACGTTTGCTGGACCCACAGGACTTGGGGCTGTGGGCGGGATCGTCTCCGACAACACCAGCTTCATGGCTGTTGCCAAATACACCATCGGGCCGGTCAAGCTTTATGGTGGTTATGAGTGGATCCAGTACGCCAACCCGAATAACCCGCTGGCGTCCGGCGCGTTCATCGAAGGCGGCTACACCGTCTTTCAGCCGAACAACATCAACTTCACCACCGACAAGATTCTCCAGGTGTTCTGGGCTGGTGCGAAGTATTCGGTCAGGCCCGATCTTGATCTGACGTTGGCCTACTATCACGAAAACCAGAACAGCTTCGTGAACGCTTCCAATCCGACGGGTGCTTGCTCGACTGCTGCCTCTTCGGCGTGCAGTGGAACGCTGGACGCGGTGTCCTTTGTCGCCGATTACCGGTTTGCCCGGCACTTCGATGCCTATGCAGGTGTCATGTGGTCGCAAGTGCAGAACGGTCTCGCCAGCGGTTTCCTGCTTGCTGGCACAACCGGCAACAAAGCCTCCTCGTATGATCCGACGGTCGGCCTGCGCTACCAGTTCTGATGATTGGATCCAGGACAGAGACATTGAGGCCCACATCCACCATGCGGTTCGAGATGTCTCTGTCTTTCAACAGCCCGATTGGCTCAGGCAGGAAAACTCTGCCGGCTGGGTCTGAGGCAAACAGCAGGCCACCGGAGAATCGGTGGCCTGCCTTGTCACCAGAAGGAGGATTTTTCTAACCCAAGGTTGTATCTAGGAACTATAGACCACTAGAAATACCCTATCCACTGTGGCGCCGCCGCAACAGGACTGGCCCGTTTTGGGGTTAAAATCCCGAAATGTCGGCTTCCGGTCATACTGTTGCGTGCGGGTAACAGCATTTCTGTACACCCTGAAGCAGAGTGACCGTCTAGGGGGGCCTCATCCGAGGTTCCATGACGATGGCAGGTTCGCGACGATTTGTGTCGCGCCTTTTACTTGGGGGAGTTACGTGAAAAGGATTCTTTTATCTTCGGTGGCCGTCTTCGCCTTCGCGGCAGTGGCCCACGCCGATGAGCTCTCGGATATCCAGGCTCAGTCCAAACAACTCCGCGAACAGAATCTGGCGTTGACCAAGCGCCTTGCGGATCTCGAAAAGCGCCAGCAGAAGCTTGAAAAGCAGCAGCCCACGGCGCAAGCAGCGCGCACCGCGAATCCCGGTGACGCGATGGCCGCCGATTTGCCCTACAAGGCCGCCGTCAAGGCCCCCGCCCCGATCAATGACGATCTGTGCTGGCACGGCGTATGTCTGTACGGCGATATCGACGTCGGTCTGGCGTATACCCAGCACGGCGCTCCGTTGAGCACGCTCGCCGGTGCCCCGCTCGATTATCTGGTCTCGAAGAACGGCAACGGCTCGTATTTCGGCGCCGGCGCCAACATGATGAGCACCTCGTTCATCGGCTTGAGGGGCAAGCAGGAGATCGCCGACGGTCTGTACGGCGTCTTCAACTTGCAAACCTTGTTCAACCCGATCAGCGGCAATAACGTCAACGGTCCCGGGTCCGTCCAGCAGAACAATGGATTGTTGCTCGCACAGCAGAACGCGTTCGGCGACTCTTCAAAGGCCGGACAGATGTTCAACAACGCGGCCTATGCCGGTGTCAGTTCGCCGGTCTATGGTACTGTGACCTATGGCCGTCAGAGCGCGCTCACCTCGGACCTGATCGTGAACTATGATCCGATCTCCGGTTCGAACGCCTGGTCCGTGATCACCTACCAGGGTGCGAACGGCGGCGGCGGCGATACTCAGGATCGTATCCTGGACAACTCGTTCGAGTATCGTGTGAACGTCGGCCCGGTTCGCTTGGCCGCGGAAGCGCAGCTCAGGAATGGCGGCAATAGCGGCACCGGCAATAACTTCCAGGGCAATATCGGTGTCGACTATCTGGGCTTCTCGTTCGATTTCGTCGGCGCCAAGGTTTACGACGGCGTTTCCGCGGCACCGCTCAGTCCTACGCAAGTGTTGGCGCTGCCCGCCTTCTCCGGAAACGTCGGACTGGGTCCTGTGGCTGCGACGATCTCTGACAACACCGTCTTCCAGGTTGCCGGCCGTTACACCATCGGTCCGGTCAAGCTGTTTGCCGGTTACGAGAACATCCGCTACGCCAACCCGAACAATCCGTTGGCTGCAGGTGCGTTCATCGAAGGCGGCTACACCGTTTTCGCCCCGACCAACAACAACTTCACCACCGACAAGATCCTGCAGACGGTCTGGATTGGTGCGCGGTATGCGGCCACTCGTGACCTCGATCTGACCGTTGCCTACTACCACGAACACCAGAACAGCTTTATCAATGGCCCTCTCGCGACCAGCACCAACCCAACCGGAACTTGCTCCAGCGCTATCTCCGCTGGCTGCAGTGGAAATCTGGATGCGGTT
>Ga0210400_10001564_pt1 | contig 22444 bp, 41 predicted proteins | sample IncBWH26MmetaG_FD_155456 | JGI IMG/M metagenome (GOLD analysis project Ga0210400, IMG submission 155456) | Forest soil microbial communities from Barre Woods Harvard Forest LTER site, Petersham, Massachusetts, United States - Inc-BW-H-26-M | ecosystem: Environmental > Terrestrial > Soil >...
CAGGACGGCGGCGGCTTCCGGCGGAAGATCCATCGCATCGAGTTTGTGGGCGATCTCATTCAGCTTCGATGCCCAGATGTTGACACCTTCACCACGGCGATAGCGAACCGGCTTGATCATGCCGGTCATGAAAGAAGACGCGTACCTAGTCATTTCTCGTCGTCCTCGACTTCATCCGCCTCGGCTTCCGTCACCGGCTCGCGGTGGAGATCGGCGGCAAGGGTCGTCTGCTCCAGTCCGTGCGCGTGTTCCTGTTCGGCAAGGGCGTGGGCGTGCTGATGTTCGGCGGCCTGCATCGCCACGTCGGCGTGGGCGCGGAACTCCTCGGCGTCCGACTTGATGGAGGCGACCGTGACCGAGGTCTGGTACTGGGCGTTGATCGCCGCCAGCTTCAGGGCGTTCTCGCTGTCCAGCTTGTCCCGGGCGTGCCGGGCCTCCAGCTCGATCTTGGCCATCGCGATCTGGTGGGCTCGGTCGCGCTCCCGGATGTCCAGTTGAAGCTTCTGCTCGTCCAGGGCGATGCGACGCTGATCTATCTCGATCTTGGCCGCGTCGAACTGAGCGCCGATGACGTGCTTCTGCTGCTCCAGTTCCAACTTGGTCTGTTCGGCTTGCGCCTTGGCCTGCTGGGCCTGCTGCTCCAGGGCTAGCTTTCCCTGATCGATCTGCACCTTGGCCTGGTCGTTCTGGGCGTCGGCCATCTGCGCCTGTTGTTCCGGCGTCGGCGGCTTCTGCGGCTGCTGCTGGGCCGGGTCGGTCCAGAAGGTCTCGGCGTCCTTGAAACCGGCCTTCTGCGTGAGGCGGATCGCAGAGGCGTAGAGGTTCGCCAGATTGACGAGCGGACCCGTGGCGCCCCCCTGCATCTGCACGGCCTGCGCCTGCTTCTCGATGATCATGCCCAGCATCGCCATGTCCTGGGCTTTGCCGGACGAGCCGACGCCAACCTCAACGGTCATGTCGTCGCGCTGGCCCCATTTGGTGGGGTCGATGTTCTGCCACTGTCCGTTAAGGCGGATGGTGTCGGTCATGCCGCCGATGCGGCGCAGCAGGGCGTGAAGGCCGAGGTAGAGATCCTTGATCCCGGTCTCGGCGAAGATGCGGGCCATGAGCCTGACGCGCTTCTGGGCCGCGGTGGCGAGCATCCCGGCGCCCGAGGCGGTGTCGTGCAGCGTGTCGGGGTTCAGGCCCTGAGCATTGCGGACGACGCCGGTGCGGGCCTCGACGACGGTTGCGAAGTATTCCAAGGCGTTGAACGGATCGAAGCCCAGCGATCCGGCTTGGACCGGGCGCACCGCGTTCCCGCTCTTGGAGCGGATCGGCATCCCGGGCTCATTGCGAAGCAGGTCGGGTATGGTGTTGTCGCTGGACTGGTCTTCCGCGACTTCCATCCGCTGGTTCTGCGCGAAGTAGGCGCTGTCGAGCGCGATCCGCGTCAGCGACGTGCGGATCTTTTGAGGCTCCATGGTCTTGTCGGCGATAGACTCGCCGTAGAACCTGTGGGTCACCGGATAGGGCGTGATCGCGGCGAAGGGGATTTCGTCCACCTCCTCCTTGTCGATCAGCAGAGCATCATCGTTGGAGGTCCGCACCATCCAGATGCGCGGCTTGGCCTCAGGTACGTCCACCAGGCGGATATAGTGCTTGGTGATCTCGACCTGGCGCAGTTCGCCATTGCCGCCCTGGTTGATGCCGCCGGTGTGTTCGCCGGCCGTATCGCGGGCCAGCACCTCGATGTCGGTGGAACTGCCAAACGGGGCGATCTGGTCAACGATGTCGGGATCGACGCCATCGGCGATAAGGTCCTGAGCCCGCGGCCGGGACTTCATCGCGCAGTAGGTGGTCTCCGCCAGGCGCACCGTGTCGGCGGCGACGGAGAAGTCCTCCGGGGGCACCGCGGCGACACGAGCGCGTTTGCGGGGCTTCGGGACAATATCGGCGTCGAAAAGCTGCGTCGGGATCGGCTGACCCGTCATCGGGTCCATCTGGGGCGGCCCCTGCTGTTCGGAGGGCCGCACGTTCTCGATGGTGTATTCGTCGGTGTCCTGGCTGGAGATCAGCCCCAGCGCGGCTTCCGTCAGCCCCTCGAAATGGGTCGGCTCGACCTCGGGGCAAGCCTCTTCCCACCACGTCACGACGCCGGTCTTGGTCTGACCCGCGTCCTTCAGCATGGTGTACAGCGTCATGAAGCCTGCGTTCTCGTTGAAGAACACATGGTTCACGTAGTCGGTCTCTTGCCGGGCCGAGGCTTCGTCCTGTGGGCCGTTGGGGCGGAACGTCACCACGTCCTCGCCGCCGGCCAGGATCTCCACCATATCGGAAAGCCAGGTCTCGATGGTGTCTGCGACATCGGTGGAGACAACGGAAGAGCGGTTCGGCAATGACGGCACGTCTTGCGACACGTCGCCCTTGATGTAGTTCAGCGCCCGCTCGCGGTCGGCGACCAGTTCCGCCGAGTTGGCGTTGATGCTGAAGCCGATGGAGCGCTTCTTCTCGTCGCTGACGAACGCCAGGACTTCCGCGTCGGTATAGGCCATGCGCGCTCCCTGGCTATTTGGCGAAAAGGGCGTGAAGCGCTATGGTTGGCAGGTCGGGACGTGGCGGCTTAACCACCCGTCCGCCGGTAGCTCAGAAGGCAGAGCGAATGGCCAAAGCGCTGTGGTGGCGTGAGTAGCTGGAGGGTCGCGGGTTCGAATCCCGCTCGGCTCCCGACACCCTAGACCGCCCCGAACGCCGCAATCTTGATCGCGGCCGTCCGGTTCGGCCTGATGATCGCGTGGCGCTTCATCATCAGCGCGTAGCGGCTGGACGAGATGATATCGTCCTTCAGCTTCACGATGAGGCCGTCTTTGCGGTGATAGAGCCGGTACTCACCGAACCAGCCGCCGCACGTCGAGAAGACCTTGAAGCGCCCGGTCTGCATCCTGTCCAGCATGTCGAGGATTCCCGCCTCGACCCCGTTTCCGCCATCCTCGAACGTGGCCTTCTCGGGCAGCATGTTCAGGCCGTGAGCGCCGTACTGCTTGGCGAGAACCTCACCGGAGCCCTTGTCGTGCTGCAGCCCGTCGTGGGGCCACGCGGTGGGTATCCAGGAACCCCAGGGCTTGATCGAACCCGCGTGGATCAGCGGCGTGGTTTCCCGGGCCGTGTACTCCTTGCAGACGTAGAAGCAGTCGGCGTCCTTGTCCCAGGCGCAGTTCACGGCGCCGAACGGGTGATCCCAGCCGAAGTCCAGGCCATTGATCTGCGGCCAGTGGTCAGGGATTTTGAACGGATCGCAGCGGATCTCTTCTTCGGCGACCGGGAAGACGCGGCCTGAGCCCAGAACCGGAATGCCCTTGGCCCGGGCCTCGCGCTCATGCGGCGGATAGCCGGCGATGATCTCAGCGCGGCGCTCCGGGGTATAGTGCTCTGCGTCGCCGATTTCCATGAAAGTCACATGGCGCGTCATGCAGCGGTCCTTCGGCCCTTAGGCTTGCTGGCTGTGGCGCCGGGCAAGTGTGGCCAATACCGGCCAGTGACGATCCCGTGCGCCGTTGGTGCCGACACGGCGAACGCTCGGCCCAGCGACTTGTACGAGATGTCTTCGTCCCGATAGCGCCGTCGCATCTCAATGACCTGATCTGCCGTTAGCGCACGCGGTACATAGGCCGTGCCATGTTCTAGCTTGTGGGCCGCATTCTCCGCCCGCGTGGCCCACGCCAAGTTGCCGAGAACATTCCTCAGCATGTCGCCGTCCAGGTGAGCACCCTCATGCCGAGGGCTCGGCGGCTCACCAACGAAAGTTCTTAGCACCGCCCGGTGGACCATCACTTTGGAGGCCACACCGCCGATGCTCATGCTGACCTGCAGATACCCACTGGAGCCGGCGAATTGGCAGAGGAGATAGGGGGTCCTACGGCCTCGCGGAAGCACCCGAACAACACGCCTAACCTCGCCGGCGTCACTCACCTCGTAGTCAGAACAATCGACGTAGGATTTCCAAACCATGCTGGCCTCCTGACGATTGGAGACTAGCATTACTCGATTGTTTTTACTACAACTTGGTCGGTGCGTGCTGCGGCTTGATGCAGGCTGCGAAGTAGGAGCCTGCGGACTTACCGCCGGTCATGGCTGCGACCCTTTCGGCCGGAACGTCGGCATAGGCGTAAGGCGAGCCGCCGTGGAATTGGACCGTGAGCACCCTACTCGCCGGGTCGTAGTGGTAGCCCTTCATCATCGAGGACTTGATCGGCGTGAACGTCGGGTGCTTGCTCATTGGCCCTTCGTCATCCGCTCTAGGTCGGCGTCGGACAGGAACATCGACACCACGTCGCTCATTCCGAGGAGCGGCGTGAAGGTCACCATGACGATCCCGTTCGTCGCGTTGGTTCGGGTCTTACCCTCGCTGTAAATATCGGCCGGGGGCTCTTCGTCGAACCAGACGCCGTGCAGGGTTTCACCCTGCCACTTCTGGCGCCCCTTCTCGTAGGACTTAAAGGCGAGGACGGATTCCTTGGCCTGCACGTCCCCTCCCCCGCCCCACCTGATCACCGCGCTATCGAGCGCATCCGGGATGCCGCGGGCCGGGGTGCAGTCCTTCAGTGCGTCAAACGGGATCGCGCCGGTTCCGCGCAGCTCTTCCTGCTGCGGAGGCCCGATCAAGATGCGCTGCGGATTGTCCCGCGTGCTTTCGCCGGTCACGCCCGCCGCCCACATGCGAACCGGCTCGTCGAAGACCTTGCCTTCCCACCAGTTGGGATAGCGGCCCGTCAGATGGATCGCCCACTCGAAGCCGCCGGCCCAGGTCTTTCCGAGCTGATTGCCCGCCATAAACAGGCGCTCATCGTGGTCCTTGCCGGCGTCGTGGAACTCGAGCTGCTTGGCGTAGGGAACGTAGTCCGCCAGGCGGTTCCTAGTGCGTCGTGTCCGTAGCTCTGTCTCCGCCCTCTCCAGCAACACCGAGAGCTGAGCGGGCGGCAACGATGAGAGCGGAGAGTTCTTCGTCGCCAATGCCATCAAAGGCGCTCTCCTTCACCTCGATCTGCTTCGGAAGCAGCGAGGCGACAACCTTGAGATATTCATGGGGACGCTCAACACGAACGGTTTCGATGGTCGCCGGTCCGTGAAGTTGGAAGCTGTCGTGGAGCGCCTGGACAAAGGCCTCACCGAGCTTGTTGCGTGATCCCTTGGGCCTGCCGGCGGGATTTCCGCTCTGGCCCGGCTTGAATGGGATTAGGCCGCTATGTTTCGGCTCTGTAGGTGCAGAGACCTCGGCCTTACGCTTCGCCATCGTCACGCCACCGGAATCGCCGCCAGGATCACACCCGCCGCATCCGCAAGCCCGTTCGCCTTGAGCTGACCCGCGACAGCTTCCGCAGTCGGAACGTCGAATACCAGGCGTCGGCCGGTCTCGGCGATATCGACCCAGATCCTTGCGGGCTGCTTGGTGTTGTCGTGCTCGAACGCCGGATGGAAGGTCGCCGAGAGGGCGCCGCCCGACGTGGCCGCGGTGTGCAGGTCCGCCAGGCGCTTATCCATGTCGGGGTTGAACAGCATCGGTCCTAGAGCGGCATCGAGTAGCTGATGTAGAGGCTGGCGGCGCCAGTGGCAGAGGTCGCGCCGGTCTGGACGATGCGCACGGTCAGCGTTCCCGGGAACGGCCCATCGAGGTCGGGCACGCCGCTCCCCACGGCGGTCAGCGAAACCTCGCCCTGCGACTTGACCGAGGTTCCCGCCACGTACTCCGCGCCGCCGACCGTCTTGCCGATCTGAATCTGCGCATCGGTCGCCGCGCCATAGGCCGTGGTGGTCTTCACCCGGAACGTCAGGTTCCGGGCCTGCGGGGGGATTGCGAGGGCGACGTCGGTGTTCGCGGTCGCGGTGACCGCCAGGGACACGATGTCCTCGATACGATTGAACGCGCCAGGGTGGCGAGCGGCGATCTGGGCGGCGGTAGCCATGGAGGTGGCCTTTCTGATTTAGCCGGGCTTGCCGGGTTTGGGGTTGCTCGCCACTCCCGAAGGTTGGTGGCTGAAATTGTGTTACAAATGCCGATGGTTTGTGTTACAGCTTGCGAATGCCGAAGCCGCCAACGTCAGTCCGCTCGATCCGCCTGCCCGACACGCTCTGGGGGCGGCTGGCAGCGCTGGCGGGTGAAGCCGATACGGTGAACGCCCTGGTCCATCTGGCCGTTAAGCGGCAGCTCGACGCGTGGGAGTCAGCCGGAGCGAAAGACCCGGCGCTCGCGCGGCCGAAACTGGCGGGAGAAGAGGCCGCGGCAAGAAAGCGGAGGTATCGCGATGCGCTAGATGCCGTTCGCCGCATCGACAAGGAACTACAGGGAATGAACCCCAAGTCCCTACACCTGCCGAAGGCGCCACCGCTTAAGGTCGGAGATGTAGTCACGGGGCTAGGCGCTGAGCCCCAGCGGGTCGCTAAGGTCGGGCGCGTTATCGTCCAGCTCGGACCCATTCACGCCAAGCCCGGCGAACGAGCGAAGAGGGCTAAGCGATGACCGGCCCGCAAGATGTCGTGGATGGCATGGTGGCCGTGCTCGTGGCCGAACACGGCGCGGAAATCGACCGGTTGGCCGCCGCCGCTTGCCTCGGGCAGGCGACGCGCATCTGGTATGACGAGGCGGCGCAGAAGCTTCGGTTCGAAGTGGTCGAGGACTTCTATCAGAAGGCTAAGCGATGAGCGAGATGGTTAAGCGAGTCGCATCGGCGACTGACGCGGAACTTCAGCGACAAGAGGGACGCGCCGAGATCTCGCCGCTCGGTCCCGAACTAACGACAGCGTGGCTCGACCAAGGCGAAGTCGATTTCGCCGCCGTCGCCCGAGCCGCCATTGAGGCGATGCGTGAACCGACCAGCGCAATGTCGAGCGCCGCTCAGTTCGTTGCCAAGCCCGATACGCTATGGAGCTTTGAGGCCGTCTGGCGCGCCATGATAGACGCCGCCCTCAAGCCCTAAGGCTCAACCCTCGTCGCCGCAGGCCTCGGCAACCGCGACAGCAGGTAATCCTCCGCCGCCTCCCGATCGATGAAGCAGCCCATGTGGCTTTCGCCGGTCCGGCAGAACTTCACGACACGGTAGGTCTTGGTCTGCCGGTCGAAGCAGATGACGTAGGGCGCGAGCTTTACGGTCGCGATCTCTGCGAGTTCTTGGAGCTGGTCGAGCGCGTCTATCATGGAGCGCTCCTGGGGTAGGAGGTTCACTGCGGCGTTCCAGCATTCTTACGGGTAGCTGCGACCCTCCCGCGAGAGGGCCGTTCAGGGCCGCCGCAGTGAATGGTTTTCGCCAGCGCGGACGCGGCTGCTAGGGATGCTGAAGCTTGGTCAGCGCTCCGGTGGCGAAAGGTGGAGCGAGCCCAGGGAATTGCACCCCAGAAGCCTCTAGCGGCGCTCGCGAAAGGATTTTATCGTGTCCCGGAGCCAACCCGTCTTGGCCCTGCATGGGGCCATCGGCTGCTCGGGTGCGATCTGAACGGGATTTTAGGCAACGCTTCGCACTTTACTGGACCAGTCGGCAGCGATGCGCTCTACTGTGTCAAGCGCTGTAGCCGGAGAGACTTGGAACCACTCTCCGCGCAAGCGATGCTTACTGAGGGCTTTGTGGGCGGCCCGTTCAAGATGGCGAGCGGCCGAGGCTTCGATTTCGACCGTGCCATAGATGCGGAGGTCGAAGGGAAAGCCGGTCTGCAATTCCTTCACCCGCTGGACCACATCGCGCGCCGTGCCGACCTTCACCGGATGGCCGTCGCAGCCGATCACGTAGACAAAGGATCTCCCGTCCACGGCCTCTAACTGAGGCGTCGGGCGCGGCGCTGAGCCGGCGTAGCCGCGACTGGTGCGGGGACGACTGCGCCTGAAGCCAACGTCCACGCCGCGCGAGTTGCGAAGGATGTGGCTGGCTTCCTCCCGAAGGATGCCGCGCACCTCACTGTGAGTTAGCGGCTTCTCGTCTGGGCGGGTGAGCCAGTAGATTCGCGACATCGGTCTAGCCTGCGTTCTTGCGAATTTTGGGCACTTTTCTTCTTCCGCGAGAAACACGCGTCCCAGCGGGACTGCCTGATCCTCTGGTGCTGCGCCGGGATGGTGCCAATGGCCCGTCTGAAACCGACTCGCCGCCATTCCGTTGTCTGCCAGTGTTCGCGCCGGGATGCAACTGCGATACTTCGACCGCCTCGAACCAGGCGTGGAGGCCTGCCAAGCCCCTCTTTCGGACACCCCGCGGGGCGGCCTTTGTCGCCGGAAGGCGCTCGTCAAACCTTCCGGAAATCGACATCATCAGGACCCTGGTGAACTCCGCCTCTGGAAACACCTTGGGGACGCCACCGCTGCTGATCACGCCATGGACTCGCTCCGTCGCGAGGGCTGCCGCGAAGTCATTCTTTCCGAGGCGCGCGAACACGTATCCAGGGATCAGGGGTCGGTCGATCAGCCGCGCCGGCTGACGGCCGATGGCGAGCCTGAGTTTCTTGAAGGTGGGAGCCCAACTGGTCACCCCGACCTCGCCGAGTTGCATCGTGGCCTTTTCTTCGCCATTTACGCAAAGGATGTAGACTGGGTTCAGCTCGGTCATGGACTGCCGTTCGCTCACGGTGTGCTCCCCTTGTTCTCGATGAAGTCCCGCAGATCCGCCGCTCGCCTACGGCCCTCGGCCGCCGAGTTCGGCGCCACCTCGGAAAGCCTTGCGATCTCTCGGCACAACCCCGGCCAGGCGGTGAACACGCGCTCCAGCGCCTCGATCCGGGCCGGAAGTTCGGCAGTCGGGCTGGCCGCCACCATCAGGTTCACGAACACCGGATGGGCGAGCTGGCTGGCTGCGTAGGCGGCTTCGCCGGGCTTGTCGGGGGCATGAAGCTGGACGGCCGGCGCGTCGGCAGCCGGCGCTCCGTCAACGGCCTGGGCGACGCGCTGCATGGCGGAAGGCTGGACGATCATGCGAGACCGTCCAGCGCCTTCGCGGCCCGATTGGCGGCCATCCGCAGTGGGACGGCGTGGCGGTCGCAGATCGCTTTCAGCGGGCCGGGCTTCGGAAAGAACTCGCTCTTCGGGTCGGCGACGTATTCGGCCACGCCGGCCTTCAGCGCCTCCAGCGGCAGCCCGCTCAGAGCGTCAATGTAGAACCCCCAGAAGGCCTTGGCCTCTGCCGTGGATTTGTCCGCCACGCCGTAGAGCGTCAACAGCGGCCCGAGGACGATGGCGACCGCCTTGGATCCGCAAGGTTCGGCATGCCTCGCCAGTTTCGTAGAAGCGATCGCCAATTCGTTGCGGATCGCGGGGTCGCTCCCCAGCTCATGCACCGCCTCGGCCCAGGTCAGACTCGCGTTCGTCAACCGCTGCCATAAGGCCTCGGAGACTTCTGCCGAGGCGGTCTTCGCGAGCGGTTGGGCCTGAGTTGTGGTGAGATCGTTCATGGGGATTCTCGGGGGGCGGAAGCTGGGAGTTGAGGCGCTTGTCGCGGAGAGCCAGGGCGTCCTCTCGGACCCATGACCATGATCGGATCGGCTTGCCGCGAACCTTGGCGCGGGCGGCGCACATCCGGACGGCGTCGAGGACTTCCCCCCACTCGCAGGGCTCGCCGGCCAGGGGCTCGCAAAGGGCCTGCAGATCCTTGGCGTGCATCAGGCCGGTGGACGTTCGGTCCAGGCCATCGCCTCCAGCCCTGGTCGCCTCATCCAGCCGGGCCGACCAATCGGGCACACTCGCGGAGTCGTCGGCGATAGATGTACTTGTCTCTGTAGATGTACCTGTAGATAGGTTTAGCGAAGGCGCACCGGATGCTTGCTCAACCTCGCTGTTTTTTCTATGCTTATTGCGCGTTTCAGCGGTTTTATTTCCACCTTTCGCGCCAATTTCGGAGAGGGTTCGCGACCGTTCCGATTGGTTTTTGAGTTCGGTAACGGCGCGGTCGTTCATCAGGGACGGGATTCCATTCAGGCTGATCTCAAAAAGCTTTCCCTTGACGACCAGGGAGGCACGCAGGGAGGTCCACTTCCGAACGCTGCAACCCATCCATCCGGCGAGCCAGCGACCGTCGTCAGGGATGGGTCCCTCGCGCTCGTAGATCAGATCAAGGCAGGTGTTGTAGGCGCCGCGCTCCTCAAGCGTGAGCGCTTGCATTCCGCGCAGGGCCTTCGTGTGCTCTCGGGGGTGCCACTTGGTCACTTGGCGGCGCCCTGGCGCTTGTCGACCTGCCGCACCGCATGGATCACCGTGGCGTGGTGGCGATGGAAGAACCGGCCGATCTGCGGATAACTTCGGCCACCCATCGCGTAGATCGCCGCCATGGCCTCCTGCCGTGGCCAGGAGACGCGGCGCTCCACCTCCGGGCCGAGTAGGCGCTCCAAGGTGAGCTGATGGCGCTGGGCGACCTCTTGGGCGATCTGGCGCATGGTGGGCATGGTGGGCATGGTGGGCTTGCTGGGGGTGTCGAGGTTGTCGACGCCCAGGCGCTGGAGGAAGAGGCAGGGGGAGTTCACCTGGTCACCCCTTCCCGCTCAAGGATGAGGAGGACGCTTTTGCGATAGGTCATGCCGCGGCCCTCGCCGGCTTCTGAACAGCCCTAGGCCTCGGAACAGCGTCGGCCATCAGCGCCCCGACGCAGGCCTTCATCTTGGCCACCGACACCGCGTTGCCGATCTGCTTGATCTGGTCGGTCTTGGTCCCGGCGAACTCGTAGCTCTGGTCGTCGCTGGTGAAGCCCATGGCCGCCGCCAGCTCGTGCGGCTCCAGCATCCGGAACAGGATGTCGTAGCCATCGGTCGTCACGACCAGATCGACGTGGCCTGTGGCGGCAATCGTGGGCGTGGGGCTGTCAACGCTGTGGACTCGAGGCGCTTGGCCAGGGCGCTCGCCGTGCTGGGCGGTGATGAAGGCCAACTCGCCGCGGTTCGCGCCGGTGATGGTCGGGAGAGGCTCGATGACGTCGCGCACGCGATCGCTGGCGTCGTCGTGGGTCACCGGCATCACGACTGCGAACTCACCACCCTTGGCCGTCGTCAGCGTCGGGAGAGGCTGTTCGACGTCGATAGCCTGATGGCCGCCAGTCGAGTGAGTGACCGGCACGACCACGCCGAAGCGGCCCTTGGACGTCACTGTCGGAAGCGGTTCCGCATCAGAGCAGCAGGTCTCTCCGGAACCGTTCCCGTAATATGGTGAGATCAGCGCATGCGCGCCGCCAGAACCGCCGCCCGTCTGGGTCGGGATAGGGTCTTCTACGCCGCGCGGCGCGCCGCCGGACGCCTGGCTAAGCACGAAGGGCTCGGGCTCGATCAGGTAGCCGGCGCCACGCGCGCTGCTGGTCGGCATGGGCTCTTCGACCGAGTGCGCCCGGGTCTCGCCATATCCCTCACCGAAGCGGCTGAGAATGAAGGGCTCGACGAGCATCGGCCGCGCGCACCCCGGATGATCTTCTGCGCCAGCGCCGCCCGTGGTGATGGTCGGCAATGGGTCGCCTGCCGAGCGAGCCGCGCCGCTGTTGTGCTGAGACAGGATGATCGGCTCGGCCGCGAACATGCTTGCGTGGATGGACTGGGTCGGAAGCGGCGCGTCAACGCTGACTGGGGCTGTGCCCTTCCTCAGGTTTCCGATGACCGGCTGCGCGAGACCGATATGCGTGCCGTTCGCCGCGATCACCGGCAGAGGCCCATCGACGCTCATGCCGGCCATGTGTTGGCGCAGGATCACCAGATAGGGCTCCGGCCACTTGAACTTCACGGCGCCGGCGTAGATGCGCTCCATGGTTTTCGGGGCCAGATCCTTTTTGCGGCCGAAGATCGACTTTCCCTTGAGTTCCCAGTCGATGATCTCGCGCGCCGAGCGCCAGGGCTTGATGTGAGGCATCAGCGACAGGCCGTCGCCGTCTGACCGCTTGGTGTGCGTCGGCATCGGCCACGCGACGCGACGACGGTCGCTGCGGGCCATCAGGATGAACCGCTGGCGCGTGGTCGCATCGCCGTAGTCAGCGGCGTTCAGCTTTTTCCATTCCGGATCGAAACCCAGGCGTCGCAAGGTCTCGATCCAGGCGTTGAAGTACTCGCCCTTACGAGCGGGGATCGGCTTGCCGGTCTTCGGATCGACCGGACCCCAACCGGTGAACTCCCACACGTTTTCGATGATGATCCGCTTGACCCGAAGTTCTGTCAGCCATGTGATGATGTGCCAGGGGTCGCTGCGCTGCTGGTCGGAGGTCGGCTTTCCCCCGCGCGCGACCGAATGGTGCGTGCAGGTGGGAGAGGCCATCAGCAGGTCGAGATAGCCCTCGGGAACGAGCAAGTGCGGCCTGACGGTCGCGATGTCCTGGACGAAGTGACGGGCCTTGGGGTGGTTCATGGTGTGGGTCGCGATTGCGGTGTCCCAGTGATTCACGCAGACCAGTTCCATCTCCAGGCCGAGGTCGCGAAGCGCTCTCTCGCAGCCGGTCGACGAGCCGCCGGCGCCGCACAGGAGGTCCGCCACAAGGAGCTTCTTGCGGCTCATGCGACATCTCCGAACATAGTGGGATGGATGATCTCCGGTTCAGCTTTCGCTGCCGGCGCGTCAGGCTCGGAAACCCGGATGTCGGCGAAGAAGCTCTGATCCTTCTCCAGTCGCCGACGGGTGATCTGGGCGTAGTCGGGGTTCAACTCGATGAGCGTGCAGGCGCGCTGGAGCCGCCACGCGACTAGGGCGGTCGTCCCGGCGCCGCCGAACGGATCCAAAACCTGACCATCGACTGGGCAGCCTGCACGCAGGCACCGCTCTGCGAGTTCCGGCGGGAAGGTGGCGAAGTGCGCCTCCTTGAACGGCGCAATCGCGATCTCCCACACTTGGAGGTGGGCGGGCTCGTAGTTGCGAAGGAAGCGCCCCTCACCGCGCGGGGTGTTGGCTATGCCGGTGTGGTTGGTGTGGCCTTCATGACGCGGGCCGACCGCTCTCGTCTTGCCCTTCTCGCGACCCTCGCGGTGATGCGAGCCATGACCACCGGACCCCGTATCCCATCCATCCGGCATCTTGATGCGCTTGTTGCCCCGAACGGCGCGCGGGCCGGGCTCTCCGGCGACATATGAGCCGCCACGATAGGTGTTAGCGTCCTCGTCGCTAGAGCGGCCCTGAAGGACGGCGTTGGCGTCGTAATAGGAGCCGATCCGCAGCCACCGGGCGCCGGTGCGGTCGGGATCGGTGATCAGGGCGCAGCGCTCTGTCAGATCGGGGATGAACGACAGCTCGCCAGTGTCGCGGGCGCGCCAGATCGGCGCATCCTCGGATTTGGCGAACATGAAGATCTTCTCGTGCGCGGCGGCCGGGCGCTGCGCTCCGGACGAGTCCGGCATCGAATTAGGTTTTCCCCAGATGCACTCGCCGCGAACCCACCAGCCAGCATCCTGCAGTGCGATGGCTAGGCGGTTCGGGACCATGCAGAGATCCTTGGCTTTGATCCCTCCGCCGATGGTTGAGCCGGGCTTGTCTCGGAACGTCCGGTCATCGCTGCTGAGGGCTTTCCCCTCGGCGGCCGGCCGGCCGTTCGGTGTCGTGGCGAAGCAATCGCCGTAGTTGACCCACAGGGTGCCGTGCGGCTTCAGGACGCGCCGAACCTCTTCGAAAACCGCGACTAGGACCGAGATGTGCTCGGCGAGCGTCGGCTCGAGCCCGATCTGGCCGGCGACGTTGTAGTCGCGGAGCTGCCAGTACGGAGGACTGGTCACTACGCAGTCGAAATGGTCCGCCGGAAGCTCGCGCAACCGCTCACGAACGTCGCCCACCAGAATGCTGACCGGATGGAACGCCATCAGCCCCTCAACTTCATCAGGAAGCAGGACATGGCCGGATCGACGGGCGCGGAGATCGAAACCTTGGCGTCGTCGCCATCGGGCTTTTCGTTGAAGCCGATCTCGACCCGGTCGCCCTTCAGCGCCTCGAGAGCATCGAGGAGCGGAGCGGCCGACAGCGGGAAGCGGATTTCCGGACCGTCGTAATCGGCGGCGATCTCGTCTTCGCCATCGCCGAGGGTGGATCCTCTTACGCGCACCGACACGGAGCCCGGGGCAAAGCCAAGGGAGATCAGGCGCGACTTCTCCTCAGACATGATCAAGACGCGCTTGATCGCGGCCTTCAGGGCGTCCTGGTCGGTCGTAGCGACGAACTCCCTGGGCGCCGGCATGTGTCGGAGGTAGTCGACATAGGCGGGGGCATCGAAGAGCTTCGAGGTCAGCACCGAGCCGGGCTGCTCGAACCGGATGAGGCGCGCCGGGCCGTCGTCATCGTAGGCGCTGCCGGTCACGAGGATGCGGACCTCGTTCTCGTCGTCGCCAAGCCAGCGGATCAGGTGGGCGACCAGGCGCGGCGTCATCATGGCCTTGAGGCGCGCCCCGGCGGGCAGCGGCTCGCGGCGTAACGCGATGCCGGTCTGCGCCGCGCCGACGGCGTGCAGTTCATCGCCCTGGTCGGCCAGGTAGACGTTTCCGAACGGCAGCGTGTCGGACCGCTCCATGGCCCAGGCCACGCGGGTCACCATGTCCGCCAGGGTCTTTGCCGACATGGTGAAGTCGGAGACGAAATCCTCGGCCTTGAACGCCGGGAAGTCCTCGGCGGGAAGTCCAGCGACGTTGAAACGCGAACGACCCGACTTCACGGCCATGCGAAGCCCGTTCTCGGAGAGCGCGAGGCTGATCTGGGACCCGGTCTCGGAGTTGCTGACGATGTCCCGAAGCTTGTCGGCCGGCAGAGTCAGCGCGCCGTCCTGGCCCACGTCGGCCCCGAAGGTCTCGCTCGCCTCCATGTCTAGGTTGGTGGCGCGAAGGCAGAGGCTTCCGCCTTCAGCAGCCAGGGCGATGTTGCCCAGGATGGGGACGGTGGACTTGCGATCCACGACATCGGCAAGGCGCCGCAGCGCGGCCAGGGCCGGCCCGCGTTCGATGGTCAGGTTCAAAGCGCGGCCTCCAGTTTGGAGGTGATCGCGTCGACCTTGGCCGCAACATGGTCGAAGCGAAGTTCCGTAATGCCCGCTAGGTCATTGGCGCATGCCTCGACCACCAACTTGAGGGAGGCCAGCGCCTCTTCAGCTTCGGTCGCCTCGCGCTCCGCCTCCGCCACGACATCAGAATCAACCCAATCGCTTGGCGGGGCATCACGAAGCGCTTGCATCGACGCCCCCCCCCATTTCCGGGCCCAGGCGGCGAAGTCGGCGTCGCTCACGCAACGGCGGAGCTGGTGGTCGGCGTCCTTGACATTCTCGACGTCGGACATGTCCAGGCGGGACAGAAGGGTTGAGCCATCAAAGGCCATGGTGGAGTTCCTCGTTGAGGGAAAGGTGCGGGAGGCCTGCGCGATCTGCGTGGGCGGCGACATCGGCGATGATTTCGCGCTGAGCCGGGGTCATCGCGCGGTCCACACGATCGCCGACCGCCCGCTGACGTTCGAACGGCGGATACCGGCATCCCGGATGAGCCCGAGTTTCGCTAGCTCCGTGCAACGGGGCCTCGTGGCCAAGACGGTCTGACGCAGCCTTTGGGCTACTTCGTCCGCCGTGCCGTCGCGCTTCTTGATCTCCGCGAGGACCAGCTCCTTCAGCTTCACGGCGCGGGGCGCGATGGCGTCGGCCGCGGCCTTGGAGGTGGTGCGGCGCCGGAAGCCTGGAGCCTTCGGATAGACCTCAGCGGCCGGCTGTTCGAACTCCGGGAAGAGGCCCATCAGAACGGCACCTCTTCATCCAGCTCACGCTCAGCCAGGGATTGCTCCGTCCCGAGGTAGCGCGTGGTCTTGAGGTCGCTGACCTCGACACCCTGGACGGCGACCATTACGGTGAAGCGCCGGTCAGGGCTGAGGCGAGCTAGCCGCGCAGCTTCGGCCTTTGCTGACGCGAAAGTGTAGTGTTTGAAGGTCGGCGCGCCGCCGCCTTCGCACCAGACCAGGAAGAAGAGATCCTCCATGATCAAGCCCTCACGCCGGTAAGGGTGACCGCAGCCGCAAGCGCCCTGGCCCCGGCCACTTCGGGATTGGACCGCAGAAGCTCCCTGGCGGCGCGCATCAAGCGGGCGCCGACCTCCGGGCTGATCGGGGGGTGATCGTAGATCTCGGCGTAGAGTTCGCCCTTGTCCTTGAAGTTGGCGAAGACCGCGCCGGTGGACATGCCGGCGGCAAGGGCGATCCATCGGATCGTCGCGGCCTCGTAGCCATGCGTCTCGAAGGCGGACTTGGCGGCCTCAAGCACCTTCTGGCGGGTCGCAATCTTGGCGAGTTGACGACGGGTCACGTGGACACCTGTGTGCGTTGAGAAGCTGCGAGAGAGAGGCTTGCCAGGGCGCTCCGCACCCACCACTCCCGACCGGGGTGGCGGTCCGCGGCAGCGGCGAGTCGCGAGCCGCGGGCGTGGGTGAGGTAGAGCGCAGAGAGCCGGCGCGGATGGTTCTTCACCGCATCGTGCTGGGCGATCCGCCGTTGCGCAGCGCGCCACCTCAGGAGGCGAAGTGCGTCACCTTTCGGGCACAAGTTCTCGACGTCGGAATCAGCCATTTGCTGAGCCCCCTCTTCTTCCCCGGCGACCTCTTCAGGCGGGTCGCCTATGCCTTGTTCAGTCAGGCCGCCGGTGGCCATATCCCGACGTGTTCGTGCGGGAAGAGCCAGTCATGGCGGGTTGAAAAATTTAGGTTTGCGAACTCGCCAAAATGCTCGAGGGCGGCGATGTCGTAAGCGCGGGCAGCGACGATTTCGCTCTTGAACAGGCCCAGGAAGCGCGTGCGGCCGCCGACGCAGATTTGCGCCTGCCATCTGCCTCTATAGAGCATCGGACCCTTGAAGCGTCGCGCGGCGCTCTTCCGCTTGTTCTGGTCGTTCTGAAGCCGGGAGCAGGTCCGCAAGTTCGCGATGCGGCGATTGTCCAGGCCATCGCCGTTGCGATGGTCCACGCGCTGGCCATGGCCCGGAGACATGATGAGGTTGTGCATTCGGACATCGCGGCCGCAGATGGTCGCGTGCGCGTAGAGCCCAACGCTCCGATCTTCGGAACCGCGGGCTCGCCAATTGTGCGCCGAGACGAGCGCGTAGTCTTCGTCATCGACCAAGGCCACGTATCCCTTGGTCAGCGGGATTTCGTGCGTCATGGCCGCGCCTCATCGGCGGCCCCGGCTAGCGCCCGATCCTCAGGCGTAGCACGGCGTTCTTGACCGACTTCCAGACCCCCAACAGCCTGGCGACGGCGTTTGCGAATATCGTCAAGTCGCGCCTCCAGTTGGGCTTGCTCCCGGTTCAGCCGGGCCAGTGTGTCGTTGATCTCTGGTTCGAAAACGCAGGCGATCACGTCCCGACCGAACGCCTGGACGATCATCTTCCAGTGACGGGCGGTCGGCCAACTCGTCCCGCGCCGGAAGTTCTCTGCCGTGCGCTCCGAGCAGTTGATGGTCGCGGCCAGCACCTTGGCCGGATAGTCGCGAACGTACTTCGAAAAGCGCGCCTGCAAAATTTGCGGATCGTCCCGCATGATTGTGTGCCCCGTCGCTGTCATGTTCTGCCTCGACAGAACGGAGCTGACCCATGGAGGGCGAACGGAACGCACGGCAGATTTTGAGCGCAGGAAGGTGCTTGGCGGCAGCCCTGGCTCAGACGGACTTGAAGGTGATGGCGGCGCTGCTCAGAGCGGCGGCCAGATATTGCGAGGGCGCGAGCGGACAGGTCGAAACCCTGGCCGTTCTCGCCATGCCGAACCGCACGCGGCGGTGATCGGCGAAGATACTCAGCGCCCCGATCCCGGAGAGTCAGGATCGGAGCGCCGACACGCGCGTAAGCCGGCGACGGCTTGGGGGGGCGTAGAGCGCCGGCCCGCTGCATGTTCAGGAATTTGGATTGAGGCCCCGTCATGGTTTGCGGAACTTCAAGGCGGCGCCGCGCCAAACGATCAAGCAGCTCGCGCCAATCGCAGCGGCGATCCACGCTCCGAGCCCCATGCAAAGCTCATGGATGACGTGGCCAGTGTGGAAGATCGCGCTCAGAGCGGCGCAACAGCAGCACTGAAGGCCGAAGAGGAAATTGAAGCGGAGGATGGACACCTACACCCCTCCGCGCGCGTAGGATGTCATGCTGAAGATTTTAGCCACACCGTCCGCGGCATAAGGCCGCCACTTCAAGGGCTTGGCTATCGCAACGTCATGACCCCAACTTCTACTGTTGGGGTAGGAGTTGCTCATGAGCGAGGAGCCAGCAGCGTCCGACAAGGCGCCGGATACCGGAGTGGCCGGTGTGGCCCTGGCGGCGATCCTGATGGAACTGGAGCTGGAGTTCCCGGGTATCATCGACCGGGCGCGGGAACGACTGGAAGTGACGCACCTACGGTCGGCGGCGATCTCCATCCGAGGGCCGCGCATGGAACCCAAGATGCGCGACGACCTGGAGAACGGAATCGCGTGGCTCAGGATTGCGGGGTTGTTCGCAGTCGCGGCGCTTGGGCCGATAGCGAAGAGGAAGCGACGACGCTGAGCCGATCGAGGGGTCATGCTGCGACATCCCGCAGGAAGGTCTCAATTGGCAGGAGCGTGCGCTCGGCGAGCCGAGCGGCGACGGTCAACGATGGCTGGCGCTCGCCCTTTCGGATGCGGGTGATGAAGGGGCGCGAGACGCCGACTTGCTTGGCAAGCCAAGTGTCCGACTTCTTCTCGCGCGACATCCACTCGTCCAGGGTCATTCCGCATTATGTGCCATAAGGGCACGTCGTCCGCAATAGGTATTGTGCCCCATTCGGCCTGTCTTGGCACGCGTTGCGGTGTGACTATGTGGCCCATGGCAAAGAGCCACTTCATCCGCGAATGGCGAAAACATAAGGGGCTGTCTCAGGATCAGCTCGCCGAGCGCATTGGGATGAACCGCGCCTATCTCTCCAAAATCGAGAGCGGCAAGCGGCGATATGATCAGCCGTTCCTAGAGGCCGCGGCTGAAGTCCTGCAATGCGAGCCGGCGGACCTGATCATTCGAGACCCTCGCGATCCAGACGGGATCTGGTCAATCTGGGATCAGCTCAAGCCCGTCGAGCGCAGCCAGGTCGTAGAGATCGCCAAGACGATTCGCCGAACAGGAACTGACGGCTGAACTCCGCCCAAAAGGACGCCGTGAACCGGCTGAACCGGGCGAGCTGGGTACGCAGCATCGGGCGCTGGATTATCGAGCTGGCGTTTCTCTTCACGGCGTTTACCGAGTTCCCGGAGCACAAATGGTCAATTGGCCTGGGCTTCTTGGTCTTGCAGGGAATGGTCGTTCATCTCGGTCACTCGATGACCGTCCTTGCCGTCAATGCGACCATCCTTTCGGACGCGGCAGAGAGAAAGACGAGGCATTGTATCGTCTTGGCGGCCGAGTCGCCGATGCTCCCCACCGACGAGTTCACAAGGAGCGCCTTCTGGGCCTCGGTCGACAGCCGTGTGGCGGCGGAGGCGGCTGCGGCTGACCGATATGCCGACAAGCCAATCGGCAGGCTCGCGGGCTTTGGCCTCGCTGCCCTAGCGCTACTCTGGGAAGTGGGCGCCAGCGTTGTTGGCATTGGTTTCGTGATGGCCCTTACGGACAAGTAGTCTGGGCCGGTCCCAGATATCCTGCACTGGCCAGCCGGTGACCTCGTATAGGTCGACACGTTCTTTCCGGCGCGCATAGCGCTCGGCGACAGCCTCCGCGTCGCCTCGCGCATAGAACTGCTGCACCTCGCCCTTCACCAGAACGCCACCCCTGCGGTCATAGGGAAGGACGCAATAGCGCGTCACCTTGAACATCGTCCGCCGCCCTTTTGCACATCATGGGCGCGGGGTGCGGCAGAATCGGTCGCATGCGCCCTAGAAAAATAATGTGCCCGTGCGGCTCATTTAGCTGTTGCATCGTATGTGCCTGTGTGGCACGTTCTCGTCATCGAGACAAGGACGCGCCAGATGCCCTGCAACCTCAACTTCGACAGCCAGTACCCCCTGACGCACGAGAGCGCGAAGGCGATGGTCGTGGGCCAACACGCCGCCAGCCGCGAGCTGGACCAGCGTTGCCGTGAAGCCCTGAAGGCGACCTGCGGGGACAAGATGGCGGCGCTGGCAATGCTGCTGGCGGATGGTGGGCCGTTCAAGGCCCCCGTGATGATCCGTGCGGCTCAAGCTCGGCGGGCGGCGGCGTGAGCACCTTCGACATCGCAACAGCCACCGAGTGCCCGAAGTGCGGACTGCAGGCGAAGACGCTCCTGCATCGGTTCTGCACCCACAAGGCCTGCCCGGTGCGCGAGGCCTTGGCCGCCAAGAAGGCCGCCGAACCCACGCCCGAAGTCGCCCAAGCCGCAGCGCCCGCAATCTCGGACGACTGGCAGCAGAAGCACGATTTCGACCGTGAGGGATTGCTGACGATCATCGGCAACATCGACGGCCCGGATGACGGCCAGTTCCACTACACGACGATCTGCGAAGAGGTCGGAGGCCGCACACCTGAGGAGGCGCTAGCGAACGCCAACCTGATCGCAGCGGCCCCAGAGCTGCTCCGCGAGCTGATGCGCGCCGTGGATATGGCCGACCCCACAGGGGTTGATGCCGACTACCATGCCGCCCGCGCCGCCATCGCCAAGGCCACCGGCCAATCGGGTGCGGCATGAGCGCGGCTGATGACAAACTGGAGCCGGTCGCTGATCGACTAGAGCCTGGGAACTACGGAGCTTCGCCAGAGCATGGAGCGCTGCTCTCCATCGCGATCAGCCTGAAGCGCCTCGCCGACCTGATGGAAGCGACGTGCGGCGAAGATAGCCGCAACGCATATGGCGAACTTCCGTTCGAGGCCATCGGCGGCGGTATCGCACGTAGTCTGAGGGGCGCGTGATGACCGCCCGCATCGCCCAACTCCTGGCCGCCCTCCGCGACCTCCAAGCTGAAGAGCGGCGCGCAAAGAAAGCTGGCGACGCCATCTCAATGTCGCTGGCGAAGGCCGAGGCCCGCAGCCGCGCGCACTCGCTTTGGCTAGCCGGGTATCGGGTGTCGTGCATTCACTGCGCGGCTGACTACGCGCCCAGCGTGGCCGCCATCGTTCGTCGCCATTGCCTCTGTCCAGCTTGCGACCGCGCCTATCAGAAGCTGCATCGGGACGGCCAAATCGCCCCGATCGCTCCGGCCATGGAGCGGTTTCAGGCGAACATCTCCGTCCAGCCGAACGGTTGCCATCTGTGGACCGCGTCCAGGGATCGCGCGGGATACGGCAGGTTCGTAGATGGCGGCGTCCACCACAAGGCGCACCGCTGGATTTTTGAACAGGTCAAAGGTCCGATCCCCGCCGGGCTTGGCGTCTTGCACAATTGCGATACGCCCCCTTGCGTCAACTCCGACCACCTCCGCGCTGGCACGCAAGCCGACAACGCGGCGGACATGGTCGTACGGCGCCGCGGCACCCTGCGGCTGACCGAAGAGCAGGATGCGGAGATCCGCGCGGCCTACCGATACCGCTCGCCGGACAACAATTTCTTCGCCCTCGCCGACAAGTACGGCGTCTCCGCCACCACCATCATGAACGTCGTTCGTGGTCGTCAATACCGCAGCTGGCTGGCGGGCTGGGAACCTGAAGAGGAGGCCGCCTGATGCGTGGCTCGATCACCGACCAGACCACCCTCATCGCGGCCTACGCCGAATACATCGGTGCGGCGGAACTCCAGCGCACCCTCGGCGGCGTCTGGCTTGGCGTCGAGGCCGACCGCAAGCACGCCGACCTGCTCCTCGCGGCTATGCACTGCGGGTTCGATCCGGCCGGACTACACAAGCACGTTTCCTGCCTGGAGTGGTCTGGCCGCAGGGTCCGGCTGATCGTCGCCATCCTCCCGGCCCATGCGGCGGAAGCTGCGCGGAGGGCCGCGTGATGTTGATCCTGCAATCACGCATCTACCGTGTCGACCTGAGGGCCAACCCATCGGTGACCTACGTCTTCGGTGACAACGCCGAGCGCTGGGGTCGAGGCGGCCAAGCCGCCGAGATGCGCGATGAGCCGAACGCGATCGGCATCGCGACGCTGACCGCCCCGGGCCGCTTCTGGTCCGACGCCGACCTGCAGGACAACTGCGACATCATCGACGCAGACATGGAGCCGCTGTTCGAAGCGCTCCGTGAGGGTCGGACGGTCGTCTTCCCGATCGATGGCGTCGGGACCGGCTTGGCGAGGCTCGGGGAGAGCGCGCCCAGCACCTTCCGCCATCTCCAGAACCGCATCTCAGAACTGAAGCACATCGGGGGTCAATCGTGATCGAAGTCAAGACGCAGGCGGCCTTGGAGAAGGCCCTGAAGGCCGAGCCGGGCGGCACCTTCCATCTCATCGGCAAGGTCGCCTTTGTGGTCCAGTTGGCCACCGGCGCTATGTCACCCACCCTGATCGTGATGCCGGGCGCGAAGCTTGACGCATCATCCTACGGCGGCCCGCGGATCTACATCGACGCCCGGGGGAACTCGACCGTCACGGCCCGGGGGAACTCGACCGTCACGGCCCGGGGGAACTCGACCGTCA
>Ga0210400_10001565_pt1 | contig 22434 bp, 20 predicted proteins | sample IncBWH26MmetaG_FD_155456 | JGI IMG/M metagenome (GOLD analysis project Ga0210400, IMG submission 155456) | Forest soil microbial communities from Barre Woods Harvard Forest LTER site, Petersham, Massachusetts, United States - Inc-BW-H-26-M | ecosystem: Environmental > Terrestrial > Soil >...
TGCGCTCGCTGCCGCGGACTCGTCGGTCACGTCCAGCGCGAAGAGCTTGATCTGGTCACCGTGGCGCTCCGATAGGTCATGTAGAGACTCGATGTCCCTAGCTGTCGCCAACACTTTATTACCCGCCGCAAGGCCCGCTTCGACAATCGCGCGACCCAGACCGCGAGAACTGCCCGTCACTAACCAAACTTGCGGCATTCATCCTCCTATGATTCGCAATCGGTTCCTCAGGAACGACTCTGAGCCTTCCTTGATGTTCGCGAAATCAATGGCAGAGCTTTCTCAACACTAATTTACATGGCTGGTGTAAATCGTTATACCGTTCCCATCGGGGTCCTTTATGCAAAAAAGATAATGTCCAAAAACAGCTTCATCAGGGATCTCTCCTGCTGCGATTCCCCGACTGATTAGCTCCGACCGGTATTTTTTCAATTCATCCAGGCCTTTGCCTATAATCATGAGGTCAAATTTCTCAGAGAATCTTTTATGGAATTGTCCTGTCAAACTTTCCGCTACGTCTTCTCCAGCCGGCTCATCAACTGACAACAGTACAAGATGAGTGCCTCCACGTAGTTCAATAATTGCGATCTTTTCTTCAATAAAAAATGGAGGAAGGCCGAGATTCGAGTAGAATTGACAACTGCTCTTAAGGTTAGCCACCTTAAAAACAAGGTGAGCCACTGCTAATTCCGGGTCAACGACAGTCTTCATCTCGCTCATGATTCGCCTCACAATTCAAAATTGCCCTACCAAATACGATCAGCATCGTTTATCGTTTTGCAGAGCTTTCTAAAGATACCATACGGTATCTTCCAAAGCAATCATTTTATTTGTGCCACCTGCTCATCTAATGGAATACAATTTTGAGAAATTGAGGAGATCTTCGAAAATGAAGGCGAGTAAAGCAAAAAACGCATACATGAAAAAGAAGGACCCTCTCTTCGTTAGAGAATCCCTCTTAAATGCCGCCTTCGAACTCGCTGCGACCAAGGGCATGGCAGATGTCACCGTCAACAAAGTGAGCGCATTGGCGGACGTTACCAAGGGGGCCTTCTTTAATCACTTCGATAGCAAAGAGACGTTGGTGACGGAGCTGATGCGGATGCTATTGACCCGATTGGACAAGCAGTTTGACCGACTGATGGCAGAGGAAGAGGATTCCGACGGATGCTTTACTCGTGCATACATTAGGGCCGCATTCTCCGAACGTGCCGCTGAACGTAAAATTTGGGGCGCGCTCTTGAGTCTGATGGCGTCTAGAGATCAAGTCGGACGGGTTTGGGATAACTGGCTGAGCGAACGCCTAAAGAGACATTCGAAAACTGATTCGAGAATCGGGCTTCGTGTCGTAAGACTTGCGGCAGATGGCGTATGGCTTGAGAGAATCATGAACGCAAAATCGAACAACCTAAAGCGTGTCGAAGAATATCTCATTGAGATGACGCAACTCCGTTAAATTGCTCAAGATATTGCGGACAAGGTGAAATCGGGAAAGCTCGAGATTGTGCTAAACCAGTTCGCTCCGACGAGCACGGCTTTGAGGTGAGGTTTTCCAAACCGCCAGCGCAGGATGAACAGGATGAACCTTATGGATGACCGAATTTCCAGGAAATGAAAATGTGGATTGCCACAGAATTCATGAGCTTTTTCCAACCTACAACCCAACCCTGTCCTTCGCCAAAATCTCATCCGCGTCGAAAATGGCTTGATTCCCCGTTGCAATGATTTGGATATGACATGCGAATTGAACCAGAAAGCCTCCCCGATCGGATAGATCCTCTGTAGCCGCAGCCCATGAATGGGTCCACACTGTGTTCTTGAGGGAGTTCGAACGCGCGGCTTCCGAAAGAAGCGCTTGGCTCAGGCAGCCCAATCGTAGCGGTGATGCAACCCACCCAGTCGTTCATGAGAAACGACCTGAGTAGCGGTCATAACGTGACTTCTACCGTTCGGTGTTCCCTTCCCGAGTCCAAGATGCGTGCGGTCTTCGTGGTAATAGCGAATGTATTCAGACAGCAGACGCTTGAGATGTCTCTCGTTTATCGGAATGATGTGATCCAGCAAGTCCCGTCGGCAGCTTTCCACCCAACGCTCGGCAACGCCATTTTGCCAAGGACTTTCGAAAGACGTCCGCAAGGGATCCATCTGAAGTGATCGGACGGCTATTGGAACCTCCCGCCCATACCTCGTGTCTCGATCGAAGATGAGAAACCGGTGAGCCGACTGAAACGGAAACGCCTCTCGCAACTGCTGGATGATCCACGCACTCGTCAGATGTCTGGCGACGTTGAAGTGCAGAATGCGCCGACGATCATGGCCGATGACAAAGAAGCAGTAGAGCACCCCAAACGTGGCCGTCGTAACGGTAAAGAAATCCATGGCCGCGATGGCTTCCCAGTGATTACGAAGAAAGGTAAGCCGGCGCTTGCCGGCCCCGCGGTCCCTAGGCGCTCGTTTCATCCAGCGCGAAATGGTTCTTTCGGAAACATCAAAACCCAGCATGACCAATTCTCCGTGGATGCGAGGCGCACCCCAGGTTGGATTCTCGGCGACCATGCGGAAGATCAGATCCCGAACCTCCTTGCGGGCCGACCTTCTGCCAGGCTGCTTGGTGATCCTGGAAACCAGCCTCCAATACAGAAGGAAACCAGCTCGATGCCAGCGCGCGACCGTTTCTGGAGTGACCATGAGGAGAGACTGCTTCCAAGCGGACCAGACTCGCCGAGCAACTACCCAGAAAACCCGGTCGAGGGTGCTCAGGCTCGGTCGCGAACGGCGACGCTTCAGAACGGAGAGTTGTTGACGTAGAGCCAAATTTTCGAGGAGGAGGCTTCGGTGCGAGCAAAAGAGGCGAACGATCGTTCCAAAGAAAAGTCTGACGAATCGAAGCATGGCAAGGAGTTATACCAGAACAGCTGGTGAGATCCCAGCAGCTAGGTTATTGATTTCTCTGTCGGCTGGGGTTTTGGCGAACCACACCGGCAACTTGTCTGTAGAAAGCTACTCTTCGGAGATACTCACTTTTGATGCGCGCTCAGCTCGTCGAGCTTGCGCTTTAGCTGTTCAAGCTTCTGTCCAGCCTCACCGAGCTTGCCTTCTGCCGTGAGTCTCTGGTAGTCGGCGAGATCTTTGGCCGCTCCTGTGATGAGCGTGTTCACGTCTCCCCCAGGCTTGCTCGCGGCAGGCGGCGCTGGTGTGCCTCCTTCTGGTTCCGCGGGCGCAGTTGTGCCGCTTAGCGACGAGACCTCTCCCCCAAAAAGTGCCCTCATCGCAGAGTCGAATGTCGGTCCGTAGGCGAGCCGGTCTTGCAACGCAAGCACTACCAGACGCAACTCGGGCATAGGGCTGCGCTCGGCCTGGAGGTAGATTGGTTCGGCATACAACAGCGCGTGCCCGCAAGGAATGACCAACAGAGTGCCTCGCCGCACATGGGAACCCTGCTGATTCCACAACGTCAATTGCCCCGATAGCTGTGCGTTCTGATCAATTCGCGCTTCGATTTGCAGGGGCCCGTCAACAAGCTTCGTTTTTGGGAAGTCGTAGACCACCGATGTGCCATATTTTTCGCCGTCGCTGCGTCCGGCAATCCAGCCGATCAGATTGTTCCGGTTCGCCGGCGTGAACGGCAGAATTTCCACGAACTCGACGGCAGTTTCGCCCGGCAGTTTCATCAGCACGAAGTTCGGCTCCATTGCCTGCGTCTTCTGCTGACCGGACTCGTCCATGCCGACCTCCGAAGCGACGGTCCACAGGTCTTCGCGGTTATAGAACACTTGCGGATCGGTCATGTGATAAAGGCCGTACACGGCCGCCTGCAGCTTAAGCAACAACTCTGGATAGCGCACGTGTTTGCGAAGCGCTGACGGCATGGCCGCTGCATCCTGGAACAGAGCGGGAAAAATCCGGCGATACGCCATGATGATTGGATCCTGCGGGTCAAACACATAGAACGTCGTGGTGCCATCGTAGGCGTCGATGACCACCTTAACGCTATTCCGCATATAGTTAACGAGGGTGTTGCCGAGCGCATAGTGGCGCGAGTAGGGATAGCTGTCTGAGGTCGTAAACGCGTCCATAATCCACGACAGCCGACCATCGTCGCCGACAATGATGTACGGATCCGACTCGTAAGTGAGAAATGGCGCGAGGGCCGCAACGCGATCGCGCACGTTGCGACGCATCAGCAGCCGGCTTTCCCGGTTGATATCGTCACTAAACGGGAGCTTCGTCAGGTCGCCTCGGTCGGACGCGATGAGAAGTCGCCGAAAGAAATTGCCGAGGACGATGCCGCCGTTGCCCTCGTAGGACGTCAGACTGTTTGTCTGCCCCTGTGGGTAATTGAATTCCTGTTGCCGCGTCTTTACATATACGTCGGTGTTGGTGAGCTCTCCGAAATAGATCTCCGGGCGCTTTACAACGATGCTCTTCACGGTGCTCTGAATGGGCATGTTACTCAGAATCAGTGTCGGCAGTCCTTCCAGAGTGAACCCATTCACAGGGTTCATGGTGATACCGTAGCCGTGCGTATAAATAAGCTTCTCGTTGATCCAATTACGACTGCTCTCCGGGAGCTTATCGACGTTGAGCTCGCGTGCAGCAAGCATCACCTGACGCATTGTGCCGTTGATTTCATACCGGTCGATATCAATATCGGGAAAGTCGTAGTAGGTTCGAATTTCCTGAATCTGACGCAGCGTGTCCTGCAGTGCGCGCCAGTCCCACAGCCGGATGTTCTGCAGCGTAGCCTGATTGTTCGCCGGATCGGCCGCCTCGACAGTTGTCTCAGCGGGAAATTCGCGCTGCGCGAGGCGGTCCAGTCCATAGGCTTCCCGCGTCAGGTCAATGTTGTAGCCAATGTAGGGTCGCTCGCGAACCAGTTCGTTAGGCTTCACGATAAAGCTGCTGACGTACCAGCCGAATATTTGAAGCACTAGATAACAGACCGCGGCTGGAGCAACTGCTGCCAGCAGCCAGCGCGCGCGCGGCACCCCCACGACATTGATGGTTGCAATCCCAGCACCAAGAACAAGCGCGGCACAGACTGCGAGCATTCCAGGAAGCATGATGTGTGCATCCGTGTAGGTCACCCCGCCAAAGATCGTATGTTCGTCGAACAATCGCTCGAATCGAGCGATATACGTGCGCATCGCGAAAATCAGCAACAAGAACCCAAACGCAATGGAGAACCCCCGCCACGGCCGTGAGGCGTATCTGCCTAGGCGTCCCGAGAGCATTCGCGTGCTGCCAGTGACAAAAATAAAGAAAACGGCGATTACACAGGCAATCAAGGCTAACGAGAGCAGCCAGCCGGTGATGAACTGCCATGCGGGCAGAGCAAATAGATAAAAGCTAATCGCCTTGCCGAAGATCGGATCCACAGCCCCAGCCGTCGCGCGTGGTGCGTACCAATAGAGCGCGAACGTAGGCCACTCAGTCATCACGCTGGCCCCAGTCACGACGGCGACGGCGAGGGAAACCCCAAGACCGAGGAGGTGCAGGATGCGCGCAACTGGTAGATTCAACGGCTGGCCGCCGATGACGATCCTGTAATCGTCCGGCAAATCGGATTGGTAAGCCCTCCTCAGCGCCAGGAACCATCCGTACAGAAAAAGAAATGTGACAGCAAAAAATGCCGCAAAGACTGTCCATTGAAGAGTGAGAGTCTTCCGGAACACGTCCCCGTAACCGAGCGACCCGAACCACAGGGCATCGACGTAATACGATAATGCGGTGCGGCTGCTGAAAATGACGATGGCAAGGATGGCCAGAACGAGGAAAAACAGACGGCGATGGCGCCGCTGCGGTTGCTGCCAGTCGACTATATCGCGCATTAGGCTAGCCTGCTTTCAAGGGCGCTTCCGTCTGACGACCAAGCAGACCCAATTGTACGCTGTCTGCTCAGGAGACCTTCGACTATCGCGGACCTCACACAGGTGCAGTGCGAGGGCGCGGGCCGGTCGCTCATACAGACGGTGGTTTGTTGAGCGTTGAGAGCTGTCGGCAGTTATCAAGGACGGTCCAGGTGAATTGTTTCCGACTGTCTAAGCTGTAATTACGAGTGCCAAATTGTCTGCGCGAATTCCTATTCCTACAGCGCTTTCTGCAATAGCCGTCTCTTCAACTGCACAAATTCCGCCACCAAGCCTGCGGTTTCCTCTCCCGATATCGTTGCGGCGTCAATCTCCGTCGTCAGCAGAATCGACGTTGCTACATCCGCGCTACATTCCAAACAATATTTATCCCTTCTTCCTGGAAGCTCAAATAATTCCGTCCGACGCCCACAAACGGCGCATCGCAAAGGGGAAGGCTCTGCACAACTATTCGGGCCGCATGCCATTGTAGTTCCTCCCATGTTCCGCGCTTGGCGGGTTCCAACATACAGCAATTCAATGCTAGGAAGACTTCGTCGAAAAAATCATGAGCTTTCCATTAGGCTTTCGTAAGCCCAAACCAAAGGATTGCCCAAAGTGCCCGGCCAATCGTCCACGTTCCTGCCAGTGTGCTGTCTAGTTCGCATCGGGAACTCGACAGAGAAATGTCCGCGTATTCGGTATTGACGATCATTTGCTTGTTCCCAGGAAATTCCGGGGGAGAGGCGAGAGCCAGTCAACCCGTTTGCAACTCCACAGGAAAAGTGTTCTTGGTCAGGCAAAATGCAGCGTTACCGACTCCAGCAACTCCTTGATCCCGTTCCAAGCAATCTGCACACCGATACAAACCAGGAAAAACGACGACAATTGCGTAATCACCGTCATCCCCGTCGCTCCAAGGATTCGCGCCAACCGGTCGGCAAATCCATAGCAGAGCAAAATGCTGATCGCGATCAACACCAATCCAATAAGTGCAGTCAAAATTGTCAAAGGATGGTACGAGTGATGGTGAGCCGCGTTTGCGCCCAGCGTGATCGCCACGGAGATTGATCCAGGGCCTACCGTCAGTGGCATCGTCAGGGGATAAAATGCGTGGCGGAATGTGTCCTGCGGCTGGACGGTTCTGTGCACGTCGTGTTTTTCGTCGTCTCGCTGTTTCAGCAGCATCCAGCCCGTCGCGATGACGATCATGCCTCCGCCGACCTGCACCACTGGCAGCGAAATCCCAAAAAAGACGAGCACGTAGGTCCCAACAAAATACGACCCAACCAGCAGGAAAAAACTGTTAACGGCAATGCGCCACGACAATGCTTTTCGCGCTTCCGGTGAGTATTCCCTGGTCAGCGCCAGAAAGAAGGGGCTGCCTCCGAGCGGATCCACGATGGGAAAGAGCGCAACGAGAACCAGGAGTAGATTTTTCGCCGCTTCTTGCATGGTTTCAATCTTGCGGATCTCGGCTTAGGGGTCGCCGTTATGACGATAGTCCGCAGCTTTCGAAAGCCATTTGGCGCGAATCCTAGTGTCTTTTTGACAAGCGGCGAGTCATCATTTGGCGACCTTTACATTGAAGGTCACCGTGTTGGCCGCGCCGGCGTTCTTGATGACGAACTTGTACTGCCCGTCCTTCGTCGGCGTGAGCTTAACCGAACACTTCGGTCCGGGCGAGTCGTCCTTAGCGACTTCCGCGCCGGAGGAGTCGTAGACGAAAAGGTGCACGTCGGTATTCTTCAGGCCGTCCGTGGTTGCCTCGAACTCTTTCCCCGCCGTGAAAGACAGGAGGTAAGCGACCTCTCCCTTGTCCTTGATCTCGATCTTCTTGCCATTGAACGCCGCCCCCTTGCCCAGGTCGGTTGGCTTGACGTCTTGCGCGGCACACAAGGCGGCGACCGCGAACATAACTGCGACTGCTGCGACTAACCGAGTAATCGATTTCATTGTTGTATCCTCCAGGGTCGGATCAGATCCGCAGCGCGATAATAGAGTCTAGTGCATTCCTTGTCGCGCTGTTTCCAAGCCGCGGCGCTGCACAGGACACCACGCTTCTTTAAGCGCCATGAATGCGGTAAGCGACATGGTTCCCTCAACCAAACGGGTACGAGTTTCGTCGCTGCTTCACTGAAGATAGGGGCGAAGGCGTTGAGAAGTCCGGAGGATTTCATCAGGAATTTGTCAAGGAAGTTAGTTTCAGGAAAGGAATCACCTTTTATGCTTTCCTAATAAAACGTGCCGGATTTACTCAGGGTCTTTTTCCTACCATTTGTGTCTGTTGTTAGGGCGCAAGAGTGTCGCTCACACCATTCTGTCGTGATTGTGCCGAGATGGCAGCACGGCTCCCGATAGGTTCTGAGATCGATTCCACGACAGAGGCCGGAAGCCCGCCAGAGGGGCATAGAAAAACCAGAAGGCCCATGAACAAAGCTACAATTCTCGTGGTTGACGACGACCCGCAGATTCGTCGTGTGCTGCAAGCCACTCTCTCCGGTAACGGGTACGATGTCATCGAAGCCAAGAACGGCAAGGAGGCAATTAGCGCAGTCCTTCGAGAGCGTCCGGACCTGATCCTATTGGACGTGAATATGCCCGGGATGAACGGCTTCGAAGCTTGCAGCAAGATTCGAGCGTCCTTCGGTGGCCCGATCATCATGGTAACGGTCCGCGATAAGGAACAAGACAAGGTCCTCGCTTTTGATTCCGGAGCAGACGATTATGTTGTAAAACCATTTGGAGTCAGCGAACTGCTGGCCCGCATTCGCGCAGCACTTAGGCGATCTTTTCCAGACGAGCCTCGGCCGAAAGTTGACACTCCGGAATTGAGAGTTGATTTTGGAATGCGGCTGGTTACGGTTCGCGGCGAGAGAGTGTACCTCAGTCCCAAAGAATTTGAGGTCCTGCGCATTCTCGTACTACACGAAGGGAAACCGCTGACGCATGAAAGACTTTCAAAGATCGTTTGGGGATCGCGTCATCCTGACAAAACAGAAAACTTACGTGTATTGATAATGCAACTCCGGAAGAAAATCGAGAAAGATCCTGCCCACCCCCGCTACATCATGACCGAGCCCTGGTTTGGTTACAGGTTTGACCTCTAAGCCCCGCATCCCCTAAAGGTCCACCTCGGCCTCGTAAGCTGTAAATTTCATCGAAGGGGATGAGAGCCTTCCAGATCCAAATTCAATTCCAAGACATTTACCCGAGGTTCGCCCAAGAAACCCCACTGCCGTCCAAGCGTGTGTTGCCGTACCAAAGAGCGAAGCTCGTCTGGATTCATATGCCTTTCGCGCGCAACGCGTGGAATCTGAAACTCGGCCGATGCCGGCGAAATGTCGGGATCCAACCCCGATCCCGAAGACGTGACCAAGTCCACAGGAATAGGCGCAGAAGGAGCTTCCGCTTGGGCTTTTTGAACGTCGCCCTTTACTCTGTCAATTAGGACCTTGTTCGTAGGAGCCAGATTGGAGCCGCTGCTTGCGGTTGCATCGTAACCCGTCCCAGCGTTGGACGGCCGTGAATGAAAATAGCCTGGCCCGGTGAAGGACTGTCCGATGATCCGCGAACCAATAAGTTTTCCATTCTTCTCGATTAACTGACCGTTGGCCCGGTCATGAAATAGGATCTGCGCCAAACCTGTGATACCGAGCGGGTACAACAAGCCAAACATCACCGTGGTCGCCAACGTAAAGCGTATAGAGGTAAGAAAATTACTTTTCATTGTGGAACTCCTTAGGCCAAACCCAGATATGGCAAGACAACATCGATGAGCTTGATGCCGATAAATGGCGCAATAATTCCGCCTACTCCGTAAATCAGCAGATTGCGTTGGAGTAGTGCTGCTGCGCCCAATGGGCGATAGCGAACACCGCGAAGCGCGAGGGGTATCAGGGCGATGATAATCAGCGCGTTGAAAATCACCGCGGAGAGGATGGCCGATTCGGGCGTGCGAAGGTGCATCACGTTCAGGACACCTAACACGGGGAAGGCTCCAGCAAACATCGCAGGAATAATCGCGAAGTACTTGGCCACGTCATTTGCGACGGAGAACGTGGTTAGCGCACCGCGAGTGATCAGCAGTTGCTTGCCGATCTCGACGATTTCGATGAGCTTTGTCGGGTTGGAGTCGAGATCCACCATATTGCCGGCTTCCTTGGCGGCCTGCGTGCCCGTGTTCATGGCCACTCCCACATCCGCTTGCGCCAGCGCGGGGGCATCATTAGTCCCATCGCCAGTCATGGCGACCAGTTTGCCCTTAGCCTGCTCGCGTTTGATAAGCGCCATCTTATCTTCGGGTTTGGCTTCGGCGAGAAAGTCGTCGACTCCGGCCTGCCTTGCGATGGCTGCCGCCGTCAGCGGGTTATCGCCAGTGATCATCATGGTGCGAATGCCCATAGCCCGCAGATGATCGAACCGCTCTTTCATTCCTCCCTTGACGATGTCGGTGAGCGCGATGACGCCAAGAACTTTCCGATTCTCGCAAACGAGAAGTGGAGTGCCGCCCCCGTTCGAAATCTCTGATACCGCATGCTCCACCTCAGCGGGAACAGAATGCCCATGTTCTTCGCAATACTTCGCAATTGCGTCTTTTGCGCCTTTCCGAACCTCGATGCCGTCAAGGTTAGCTCCGGACATGCGGGTCTGCGCACTGAAGGGAATGAAAGTTGGCTCGTACTGGCTCAGGTCGCGCCCTCGGATGCCGTATTTCTCCTTCGCCAGCACAACGATCGAGCGCCCCTCGGGAGTCTCGTCGGCCAGTGAAGCGAGTTGGGCGGCATTCGCCAGATCCTTCAGGTGCACGCCTGGAGCAGCAATGAAAGTCGTCGCGGCTCGATTCCCGAGCGTGATCGTGCCAGTCTTATCGAGCAACAACACATCGACGTCCCCGGAAGCTTCCACCGCGCGTCCCGACATCGCGATGACGTTTCTCTGTATCATGCGATCCATGCCGGCGATCCCAATCGCTGACAAAAGTCCCCCGATGGTGGTGGGAATCAAACAAACGAGGAGCGAGATCAGCACGAAAATGCTCTGCGGGGCCCCTGAATAGACCGCGAAGGGCTGAAGCGTTACGACCGCCACGAGGAAGATGATGGTGAGACCTGCCAAAAGAATGTTCAGTGCGATCTCATTCGGTGTTTTCTGCCGCGAAGCTCCTTCGACCAGCTTAATCATGCGATCGAGAAACGTTTCGCCAGGGTTAGAGGTGATGCGCACCTTGATTTCATCGGAGAGAACTCTTGTTCCACCGGTGACCGCAGAACGGTCTCCCCCTGATTCGCGAATGACGGGCGCAGATTCACCTGTGATGGCGGACTCGTCGACCGACGCAACACCTTCGATAACCTCGCCGTCGCCAGGAATGAATTCTCCCGCGGTCACAACGACGATGTCCCCGGAGCGCAGGGTTGAACTGGGTACCACCTCTATCGAGCCGTCACCGCGCGACCTATGAGCCTGCGTCTCAGCCCTTGCTTTGCGTAGTGTATCGGCCTGTGCTTTGCCGCGGCCTTCGGCCATCGCTTCCGCGAAATTGGCAAAGAGAACCGTAAACCACAGCCAAAGCGTAATTTGCAGGCCGAAGCTGAACTGTCCAACATGATGGGCAGCATTCCACACCAATTGGATTGCCGTCAGTACCGCACCGACTTCGACCACAAACATCACCGGGTTCTTTACCATCGTACGTGGAGCCAACTTACGGAAGGAATCCGCCACAGCTCGCGAAAGAATGGCCGGGTGGATGAGTGATTTGTTTCTGATTCGCGCGATTTGGTCCATAGCCACCTCAAAAAACCTTTCCCGCTTGCATAAGCAAGTGTTCGAGAATTGGCCCGAGACTCAGAGCCGGGAAGAACGTGAGAGCGCCCACAATCACAATCGTGGAAACCAGCAAACCGGAGAACAAACCGCCAGTTACCGGGAAGGTGCCAGCCGATGCGGGAGCAGTCTTTTTTTCAGCCAGACTGCCTGCGATGGCCATGATCGGAATGATCATAAAAAAGCGGCCGAGGAGTTGCGCAATGCCTGTGGTCGTGTTGTACCAGAGTGTATTTGGGTTCAGTCCACCGAAAGCCGAACCATTGTTGGCCGCGGAGGAAACGTAGGCGTACAAGATTTGTGTCAACCCGTGTGGGCCAGGATTAGAAATACTCGACGTTCCGTACGGCTTGACGACGGATATGGCCGAGAAGCCCAAGATTGTAAACGTCAGGATGAGTACTGCCAGCATGGCCATCTTGACGTCGTACGACTCAATTTTCTTGCCCAAATACTCCGGTGTGCGGCCGACCATCAAGCCGGCGATAAATACCGCGAGGACTATAAAGACGAACATTCCGTACAACCCAGCGCCAACGCCACCGAAAACAACTTCCCCGAGCATCATGTTAATGAGCGGAACCATGCCGCCAAGGGGTGTAAAAGAGTCGTGCGCACCGTTCACCGCCCCGCAACTGGCGTCCGTGGTGACGGTGGCGAAGAGCGCCGAATTGGCGATCCCAAAGCGCACTTCCTTGCCTTCCATGTTTCCGCCCGGCTGCAGCGCAGTTGCACGCTGGTCAGTGTTGGCAAGGAGGGGATTGCCTTTGGCTTCGGCCCAGTAAGTCGCTGTCACGCCGATTAGAAACAGAAAAGCCATAGCAGCCCATACGGCCCAGCCGTGGCGTTGAGAGCCTGTCATGCGGCCCAGCGTGTAGGTGAGTCCGGAGGGAATCGCGAAAATGGCCAGCATCTCGAGGAGATTTGAGAATGGAGTCGGATTCTCAAATGGATGCGCGCTGTTGGCGCCGAAAAATCCACCGCCGTTGGTTCCGAGTTGCTTGATGATTTCCTGCGACGCCACGGGCCCCTGTGCAATCACCTGTTGTGTCACGATCTGTGTACTGGTCTTGCCATCCGGACTGGTCATTTGCGCGGTATACGGCTGAACTAGGTCGACCGTTGTATAGGGCCTCAGATTTTGGACGACGCCCTGGGAGACGAGAACGAGGGAACCCACTAGACAAACCGGTAGCAGAACCCATAGGAGACATCGAGTTGTATCCACCCAGAAATTTCCGAGCTTGTTCGTTTCCTTACGGGCAATACCTCGAATAACGACGATAGCAAGGACAATCCCGACCGCCGCAGAAACGAAGTTGTGATACGCGAGCCCCGCCATTTGCGTGAAGTAGCTCATTGTTGCTTCGCCGCTATACGCCTGCCAATTGGTATTGGTCGTGAATGAAGCTGCTGTGCCCCAAGCCAAAGATGGGTCGACATTTGTGAATTTCTGCGGGTTGAATGGAAGCCAGTATTGCGTTCGTTCGATAAAGTACAAGAGAGCCATCGAAACTCCGCTGAACAAAAGCATGGAAACGGTGTATTCCGTCCACCGCATCTCCCGGCTCTCGTCGACTCCCGTCAACCAGTAAACAAGCCTCTCGATTGGCCGAAGCACCGGATCGAGAAATGTCTTCTCACGATTGAAAACCCTCATCACGAAAACGCCGATCGGCTTCGTAACTAGCAGAATCAAAAGAAAAAAGAGTCCGATCTGAAACCAACCATTCGCCGTCATGCTTAAAATTCCTCTGCTTTCAGCAAGGCATAGAGCAGGTATCCACACATGAGTACCGAAATGAACAGCAGGATTGCATTGCCCAGACTCATACCCGTTTCTCCTGTTTCAAGCGTTCACACGCGCGAACGTACAGAACTGCAATTACGAAAAACAGCGCAGTCGCGCCGATGAAAACGATGTCAAGCATGATTTTTCGGTCCTTCCACCATTTAGCTGATTCACATGAATAGCCCAACCCGCTCGCTGCGAACGGCTCACGGTTCCTTTACCACAGTGGTATTTTGTGCCGACTGATTAAACGCGTTCCTTCCTCCTACCCCTTTTTTTTGGTGTCAAGGATCTAGCGATACGCTCGTAAGCAATGCGTTCTGAACAGTGGAGGCTTGACTCGGACCGCTCAAAATCGACCAACTGACTGCCAATAGAAGTTGGAACGTTGACTTTGGTTGGGCTGGTGTTTTCAATGTGTAGCTGTTTTCTGTCCTGCTCTTTGCATTCGCCGCGCATGGTTTGAGCCTGAAGCTGCTCATCTCTAATCCACCGGATCAGGACGTACTGCATGAATCCGCAACCCAACAGACAAACCGCAATAAAGATGGTCAGCGTCATGGCGAAAATTACAGGCGGAACCTCATTCCAAAAAGGTTTCGTCCGATGAATCAGACGTTACCGAAACGCCTCTGGAGAAGTCCGGTGTGATTCGTGAGGAATTCATAAGCGTGGTTTGGCTCTAGGATGCAATACAGACGTCGAGAGCGACGCTGTAAAGGCAGGAGTAGACTTTTGGAAAATCGCCAGGACTCGTTTTCGATCAAGGCTGCAAGCGCGTGCGACGGCGTTTTTGGCCTTATGGTTTCCAAATACAATCCACCGGACTTGCTCCGAAAGTGGTCCTAAATATAAGGCTGATAGTCCAGTCAATCCGCTGTGCGGAACTCAAGAATAGTGAATGAAAGGAGCTTTTATGTTATCTGGCCCCAAGGGCGTGGAGGAGGGATTGGTTGCAAAGTGCAGTATTTGTGGGCGCATTGAGGCATCATTTCGCCTTCCCGGAACAACTGAGAAATTCTGCTGGGGCTGTAGCGCGGACTTTGCAACGATCATTGTGCTGACTGACGCGATTGATTCCGCGAGGCTGGCGGGAATTTCTACTGACGATCTGCAATCGGAGCTTTGCGACATCAGCAGGCGGATGTTGGACCGTTCTCAATCTGCGGAGTTGGAATAATGACTGACGGTCCCTCTTTCAACTGCTCAAAATCTGGCATTCCTTCCAGTTGCGTTACTGCAATTTCTTTTTCGAAATCTGTTTTCAATGAAATCCAATCAGCACTCATTTCCCGTGATCGGTATTAGGGTCACGCCCAGTCGTCGGCACTGGGCGTTCCACAGTTGTTGCTCAAACGAGATATTGGCAATTGAAAGAGGACCGCCGCAGATTGCTGTGGCGGTCCCCTTCTTGCCGTTGATGGTGGTTAGAAGTCGAGCCGCAGTGCTACTTGCCCAGTACGGTTTCCACCATTTTCCGCGGTCTGTGCGGATTGCAGCACGCCGAAGGTGCTCGGATTGCTTACGTTTGTCGCGGGAGGCGCAAAGTTAGTGTGGTTGAGAACATTCGTGAAGGTCGCTTCGAAGCGCAAGCGCAATCCTTCGCGGATGGTCATAGTCTTGGACAACCCCGCGTTTACCGCGATGGTCCCGGGCCCCTGCAAAATGCCGACGCCTGCATTTCCCACGCGCGCCGCACCTGCAGGTGTAGGCGCAAATGCGTTTAAGTTGAACTGTTTCCCTGGCAGGTTGGCGGAAGATGGATCGCCAACCCTGTCCGGACGGCAAACCGACGCGGAGAGAAACGGGTCGGTATTGGTCTGGTCAAAGCTGCAACTGATCGTCGGGGTAAGGTAGGGCCCCGTTTCTAACAGCGTTATCGTATTGACGGTCCATCCACCGAAGGCTCCGTTGAGGTAGCGGGACGAACTCGACCACGGACGTCCCGTGCCGAAAGGCAGATCATAGCTCCCAGACAGCAGAAATCGCTGGCGCCGGCCTCCCGCGACATTGCCGCGATTGTCGCTGATCCCAAAGCGGTTCAAGTCAGCGAGTCCATAGCGAGTCTCCCCCTGATAACCATTCGGTGCATCGCCTTGGGCATCGCTCAGGTTATGCTCCCAAGTGTAATTTGCAGTGAAGAATAGGCCGTGAGACGACTGATGAGTGGCTTCCAGCACCATCCCCTGATAGTTCTGGTTTCCGCCATTTTCCGTTGTGTAGATGACTCCCCAATTCTGAAATGGCGCCCGTGGATCGACAAACGGACTCTGAACGTAGGGAGTAGCGCTGGGCGCAATCTGGTTCAAGTTCACCGTTACGCCCAACCGATAGGAGTTCATTCCCACGTAGCTCGCGCGGAGTACCGTGTTAGCGGTTAGCTGGCGCTCGACGGTGACATTCCACTGGGCCGATTGCGGATCTCGGAAACGAGGATCGGTGGCCTGTTGAAGCGTGCCGCCGCCGACCTGTACGAGTTGGCTCGCGGCGACCGTATTGGGGAATTGGAAAAGAGGCGCGCCGTTGGTACCTATGGCGTTGACGTAAGTGTGGACCGAGGATTGTGGATTACTCTCGTTGTTGTTCTGGAGCTGTCCCAAATCGGTCACCGTGAAGATACCAAACCCCGCACGGACCACAGTTTTGTTATCGTTGAACGGCCGATAGGCCAGGCTGACGCGTGGATCGAAGTTGCGAAGGTACGTTTGCCGGAGGCCGGCTGGCAAGCCAGCCTGCCCATTGGACACCACGGTGGTGCATGGCAACGAGGGCGAAACGACATACCCGGCATCTGCAGGCGCGGAGAATCCCGGAGGCGCTGCGTTGCAGGCATTAAAGGACTGCAAAAAGGCGGGCACCGGGCCGCCTAACGTGCGGTACAGTACGTTATTGACAATGATTGTGTTGTTGTTCGGATCGAAGTTGGCCTGAATTCCGTGCTCGTCCACGAAGGGAGGCAGCCACTCCCACCGAAGACCGACATTGACAGTGAGCCTGCTGTTGACCTGCCATTCATCTTGTCCGTAGACACCTGCCTCAGGACCCCCCGCGTTGTTTCTTGGACCGGTCACCGCAAAGTATGAGGTATTCGGAAGTCCCTCCAGCAGGTCTCCAAACGCGGTGCCCGTAAATTTGTTTTGATTGAATGTGAAGAGCCCGTAGTCATCGGACGGCGTTTCAATTTCAGGCACGGCAAACCGTACCCAGCGAACGTCCACCCCCGTGCGAATGGTGTGCTTGCCTTTGATATAGGTGAGGTTGTCGGCTATCTGGTTGGTGCTGGACAGCGTGGGGCCGACGTGATCTCTGCCTATCGGAGTAAAGCCCGTCCCATCGGAGAAGTTAATGCTCGGAAAGCCTCCGTCGGTCGGGTGGTGTGAGACATCCACGTCTAGGAGTCCCAGCTGGGCGATCGCCGCCGCACCTTGGATGGGGAAATTCGGCGTCAGCAGCGTGTGTGTAAACCCAAACCGGAACTCGTTCAGCAGGGTCGGACGAATCGAAATGTTGTGGGAGACCAAGAAGCTTCTATCGTGCTCATGGTCCAAGTCGTTGGGCAGGAGAGGGTTCACGACACTCGCCGTTACGTTCTTCCAGTTGAAGCGTGCGTATACCTGCTGTTTACTGCCGATAGCTTGATCGATTCTCACGTCCAAGCCATTCGTGCTGGAAGGAATTGGCTGTAGCTTTTCATAGTTGAAACTGCAGCTCGGAGTCAATTGAGTAACGCAATTTACGTTCGGCAGCGGATAGTAATTGTTCAGTAAGACTAGAGAAGACGCATTCAGATTCGTGATTGTGCCTCCCCCAATATCACTAAGGTTGCCGTTTCGTTCCGCCTGAGTGGGCACCAGGTATTGCTCAGCCTGGGAGGTCACTTTTCTGTTGCCTTCGTAATCGAAGAAGAAAAATGTCTTGTCCTTGCCGTTGTAGAGCTTTGGAATCCGTACTGGCCCGCCTAAACTCCCCCCGAAGGTATTAAAGCGCTTGGGCGCTTTTACGTCGAAGTCGAGGACTCTGGCATCGAGCGCGTCGTTCTGAAGATATTCGAACAGGCTTCCGTGAATATTGTTCGTTCCTGCCTTGGTGGTAAATGTGACGTCGCCCACCTGTGAGAATTCGGCATTGTTGTTGAATGCCGTGACCTTGAGCTCGGCAATGCCCTCGGAAGACGGGTAGGGATTCGCTCCTGCAGCACTCAAGAATATATTGGCCGTGGAGATGCCATCAACCGAGTAGCCCACCATGTTTGCTGTCGCGCCGCCCAAAGCGATATTTCCCTGGCTATCTTGTTCCACGTTCGGCGAACTTTGCAGAGCGCCCAACGGGCTCGTCGAGACAGCCCGGAAATTCATCGGCAATTGGCCGATTTCTCGGGTTCCCTTGGAATCGCCGATAATTCCGTTCTCTGTGTTGATTACGGCAACCGTATCCGAAACTTCTACTCTTTGGACTTGCGTATCGACCGTCATGGTGACGTCGATACGCAACGTCTGGCGGGCGTTCAGCTCCGCTGATGGAACCTGAAAGTCCGCAAAGCCGGCCGCCTGGGTCGAAAGCGCGTACTTGCCGGGCTTAAGGTTTACAAATTCAAAGGACCCGTCCGCGTCCGCTGTTGTGGAATGAATACTGTTGTCTTCCAAACTTCGTATCTGGATCGAAGCGCCCGCTATAAAGCCCTGAGACGCATCATGCACCACACCGACAATACTACCAAAGGTCGACTGGCCGGTAACCGGCCAAACCGTGCACAGCAGCAAAGCAACTGCAATGGCTACCAACGCCCTACGCATGTCTTTCCTCCGAAAGAGAAGGGTTACTGGTTGTTCGGACTTCAACCCCTCTTGTGGACAGACTCTATTGGTATCTCTGTGTAGAAGGCCGGATTGATTTATAAGCTTTGCGTTAGCATGGGTGACCTTCGCATCACCTTTGAAAATGGGGCGCAGTGTAGCCAAGCTCAGAGTGCGGACACACTAAGCTTGTCTAGGGCGAAAAGCGATTCGCGATTGCGTACCGTCCAGAAGCGACGATGGGGCAGTACGGGGGCAGAAGGTCAAACTTAGTGGCGACGCCGTTTTTCAAGCGTGTCAGTTGGCAATTGAAACATATAACCGATCCAGGGTTCGGTCAGGATGTAACGGGGATGCGCAGGGTCCTTCTCGATTTTCTTGCGCAGCTGCCTGATCACTACGCGAATGGGTTCGGTTTCTTCCGCATACTCCGGCCCCCAGACTATTTGTAGGATTTTCCGGTGTGTAACCGGTTTCCCCTGCTGAGTGACGAGCAAACGCAAGACATCAAACTCTTTCGGCGTCAGGTGGACACTATCACCACGAACCGTAACCATTCGCATGTCGAGATCGACAGTCAGCTCCGAAGTCTCGATTTTGGGAAGCGGTTGTTCGGCGCTGGAACGCCGCAGAGCCGCTCGAACGCGCGCCAGCAACTCTGCCATCGCAAACGGCTTCACGATGTAATCGTCTGCACCGGCATCCAGAGCACCAATCTTGTCACGAACCGAATTGCGGACGCTCAATATAAGAATGGGCCCTGCAAAGGACAAACGAATCAACCTGCAGGCGTCAAATCCGCTCATGTCCGGCAAATTTATGTCCAACAAAACCAGGTCGGGATGCTCTCGAACAACCGTGTCGATCCCCTCTTGTCCATTCTTCGCCAAGATGACGCCATAGCCCGCCTCGAAAAGAGTTGTTTGAAGCACCCGGCGTATCTGGGGCTCGTCGTCGACCAAAAGAAGCGTCGTGTCGTTCATATACCCGTGGCCTTTCTACAGATCACGGAGCCGATGCAGCGTGGAGTATCACGAAGGCGTCGGCGGACGTAGATAAGGTCGGAGCAAGTGAGAGACGCGCGCATAAGGAACCCGGCAGGCTAACAATCTCCCAGATCATGGCAATTCAGCAGTCTGAGCCTGTCAATATCAGCCGTCGCTGAACCCCACTCAGGGTTCAGGAACATCCCCCGTTTGAGTTCGCGTTCCGCTTGGAGCCAATCGTCAAGCTCACGGCCTGGTTGTTCGCCGCGCTCGAAATAGATTTCGTATGCGCGACGTCTGATTTCCTCGTCACGCGTCGAGTTCCCTAGGGAAACCTCTCCCGTTTTCGCCTGGGTAGAGGTTGCTTGGATCTCTGAAATTCGTTTTCTGTTTGGTTTCGACGACATACCCATCTCTTTCACTCCTTGCCTCGTCCGGACGCAGCCGCAGCCTGTTCGAGAGGAACTGTCTCGATCGTCGGGCGGATATTCACTAGGACGCAGAAGGCAAGAGCGCCCTTGTTATCAATTCACTGCACGGCGGATTCCAACACGAGTCGTATCAGGTTGACGTTTTGAGAATCGCGATGAGCATTCCCCACAGGAGATTCCAAAAAATCGTCACGACAGCTAGGAATGTTTTGAGCGACACCCTCGCGCCCTAACAACGGACCCATATTGTAGGAAAAAGATCCGGAGCAAATCCGGCGCGTTTTGTTAGGAAAATATAAGATGAAAACGTCAGCGCAGCGGGATGAATAACGACCCCGAGCGGGGAAGAAAGCGAGATTTGTAACCTGTGACATGGAGTTTCCTTCCCCGCTCACGCCGCTGATAGGCGAATGATGGGCTTGATTGTGCCCCCCCTTTTCACTGTCTTGCGCAGCCTGATTGATTTGATCGAGGCTGTAAAACTTGACCGGTTTCTCGAACGGGAAGCGCCCCTGCGCGTTGATGTTCCAGTATTTGGCCCTGACCGCAGGTAGCACAGGAACGTGTTCGGGCAACGCTTCCGGTGAATCCGTTCCAGCGAATGGTCAGTACTAATCCGACCGACGAGCTGATTACTTCCGATTGCCCGTCATCCAAGCAATCGAAGTCAGTCTTGTCCCGGGCCCGATGGTCGCCTGATGCCGAGCCGTTTCATCTTGTAAAACAACGTATTGCGTTTCAATCCTAGCCGGGCGGCCGCGCCGCGCGGCCCCCCGAGCTTCCAGTTGGCGCGTTGACACGCAGCTAGAATCTCGTGGCGAACTTTATCCTCAAGCGTTGGATTTGCGATTTCCGGTGGCTCTTGCTCGCATCGTTCCGGCGGGGGTGGATCGAATACACCGTTGTTCGAGAGGACCACCCCTCGCTCAACATAGTTTTGCAATTCGCGGATATTCCCGGGCCACGCATGTTCGACCAGCATTCTCATGGTTTCCTCGGGGATGATCTCGATGGTTTTGTCCATGGATGACGCGAACTCTTGCACGAAATATTGCACGAATTCCGGGATGTCCTCTTTTCGTTCCCGCAGCGGTGGCAAAACGATGGGAAATGCATTGAGCCGATAATACAAATCCTCGCGAAATTCCCGGTCGCGAACCATTTCCCGCAGATCGCGGTTGCTGGCTGCCAACACACGGACATCCACCTGCGTCGTGCGCGTGCTGCCGATCGCCTCGAACTCGCGCTCCTGCAATACGCGCAGCATTTTCGGCTGAAGTTCCAGCGCCATGTCGCCGATCTCATCGAGAAACAATGTGCCATGGTCTGCCAGTGCAAACCGGCCCACACGCGAATTGATCGCCCCCGTGAACGCTCCGCGTTCGTGCCCGAACATCTCGGTTTCTAGCAGCCCCGCAGGTATCGCGGCGCAGTTCACCTTGACCAAGTTGCGTCCGCGGCGCGGGCTGAGTTCGTGAATTGCGCGCGCGAAGACTTCCTTTCCAGTACCACTCTCGCCCGCAAGCAGAACGGTCGTATTTGTCGGTGCGACCGCTTGGAGCTGAGAGAGGATTCCTCGCAAACTGCCACGCCAACCCACGATCCTCTCTACAACGGAGAGTTCCTCGCGATCCTCCTTGGGCCCGCGTGGTACGGCAACAGGATATGCAACGGCATTCGTCTGCATTACGTTGACGCTCCAACGGCAGGTTGCAGCGCTTCTCTCGGAAGCGCCTCGCGGGGCAACGTACGATCTACGACGGTCGCAATGACGAGAGCGGCACTCAAGACGACCATGACCCAGGCCAGCGTGTGCATTCCGTGATCGGTCGGGTGTTTCCCGAACAGCAGGCCCAACAAGCTGGAAGCGACAACGGCGCCAACGTACTGAGAAGTGCGCAACAGTCCGGCGGCGGTTCCCACCTCCTCGTGAGGCGCTTGCACATAGACCGCCGCCTGATTCGCGTTAGAGCAGATTCCTTGGGGAAGGCCGAAAGGCAGAACCAAAAGGACAAGGAGCGATGCAGCGGTACCGCTCGTAATTAGTACAATGCAGCCAGCGGCGAAAAGAAAAACAAGGGTTCCGAAGATCAGAGGATTACGTATGCTTTTCATCCGTCCGCCAGCGAGAGCGGAGAGAGCAGCAAGGGCGGACATGGGCAGTGTGATGAGGCCGGCTTTCGTGCTGCTGAAACCCGGGCCCGTCTGCAGCCATTGCGAAAAGCCGTACAGCATGCAGTACATCATCAAATTCGTCGCACCATAGCGCAGATACGTTACGCTCAGGGGAATGTTGCTCCCGAGCATCCGAATGTTGAGAAACGGTTGTTTCGTGCGAAGTGAATGACGCGTAAGCACAATTCCAAGCAGCACCGACACTGCGAGCATCGGCCAGTTTGGATGGCGAAGGCTCATCAGGAAAAACATCCCGGTCAGAAGCAACCCCGCGAAGAGCACGATTCCCAGAACATCAACTCCCTGGGCTAGTTTTCGGAGTCCAGCTGGTTTTGCTTCATCTTCGGGAATCCAGAGAAATACGAGCAGGATTCCGAGGAGCGCCAGAGGAAAGTTCACCGTGAAGACCATCCTCCAGCCACCGAGGCCTGTGAGTATTCCGCCGAGCGCCGCTCCGATCGCCACGGTGGAGAGTGCGCACATCGAGAGAATGCCGAGCGCCATGCGCGGTTCGACAGATCCTGTCTGTGCCGCCCGGTTGCGCAGAATTCTCATCGCCGTTGGATAGGCCGCGGACGT
>Ga0210400_10001566_pt1 | contig 22421 bp, 17 predicted proteins | sample IncBWH26MmetaG_FD_155456 | JGI IMG/M metagenome (GOLD analysis project Ga0210400, IMG submission 155456) | Forest soil microbial communities from Barre Woods Harvard Forest LTER site, Petersham, Massachusetts, United States - Inc-BW-H-26-M | ecosystem: Environmental > Terrestrial > Soil >...
GCCGCGGGACTCCCCAGTCGTTTGCCCTCCTCCCGAAGCACCTTCAGGAGGAAGTCGCGCCAGGCAATCGCGCCCTTTGTGGTCACCGAAAGGGGTGTGCCATCCCCGACCGACACCTCGCCCAATTGACCAAGCCAGTCCATCTCGTCCGCCGAGGCGCCCTCACCGGTGACCAGCCAGCGAGCTATGACCAGGGTGGCGATAAAGATGTTGTTGAACTTGCGATCGATGTTGGTGCGCGGGGTGCGGTACTGCTCGACGGTGGCCAGGGCGCCGTTGGCGGCATCGACCGCCTTGGCACCCAGCGCCAGGCCTAAGGCGACTCTGTCGGGATCGACATCGCCTCGCGCCACCTCAATCTCACCCACCGGAGATAAGTCTGGATCAAACGCCCGCTTCGATGTCGGCACCTTCGTATTCAAACGGCTGGCTCCTGCCTCTGGAACGCAGCGAACTAGAGGTTGGCGGTGGCGGCCTCCAGCTGGTCGGCGAATTTGCGCCGCGCTGCGTCGCGCCTGGTGGGAATGTGGTCGCGGGGCCACGGACCTTCCGGCGCCGAATAGTCGCGCAGGACGTGGCGCGCAAGGGTGACCCGATGAACCTCATCAGGGCCGTCATAAATGCGAGCTGCGCGGGCATGGCGGTACATCGCCTCCAGCGGCAGGTCGGCGGAGAATCCGAGCGCGCCATGCACCTGGATGGCGCGGTCGATCACGTCGTGCAGCACCTTGGCGCCGTAGAACTTGATCATCGAGATCTCTTTGCGCGCAGCGGGGACGCCCTCGGTGTCGATCTTCCAGGCCGCGTGCAGCGTCATCAATCGGGCGGCGGCCATCTCGGCGGCCGAGTCCGCGATCCAGTTCTGGACTGTCTGCTTGCGGGCCAGCGGACCGCCGAAGCCCTCGCGCTGCAGGGCGCGTTCGCAGAGCATGTCGAAGGCACGTCGCGCCACACCGAGCCAGCGCATGCAGTGGTGGATACGGCCCGGACCAAGGCGCATCTGGGCGATCAGGAAGCCCTGCCCGCGCGGCCCGAGCAGGTTCTCCTTGGGCACTCGGCAGTCCTCGTACAGGATCTCGCTGTGGCCGAAACTTTCCGGGTCGGATTCGCCGCCCATGGTGGGAATGTTGCGCACGATGTTGAGCCCGGGGGTCCCCTTGGGGATGAGGATCATCGACGCCCGCGAGTAGGGGTTCTCCTCGTCGGGCTCGGTGACGACCATGGCGATGATGATGTCGGCGACCATGCCGTTGCTGGTGAACCACTTGTGGCCGTTGATGACCCACTCGTCGCCGTCGAGCACCGCGGTCGTCCGGAGCATTGTCGGGTCGGCGCCGGCCCCGGGCGCGGGCTCGGTCATCGAGAAGGCGCTACGAATCTCCCCGGCGAGGAGTGGCTCCATCCAGCGCTTCTTCTGCTCGGGCGTGCCATAGAGCGAGAGGATCTCGCTGTTGCCCGAGTCGGGAGCCTGGTTGCCGAAGACCGGCGACGCGTACATGCAGGTGCCCAGGATCTCGTTCATCAGGCCCAGCTTCACCTGGCCGTATCCCTGGCCGCCGAGCGCCGGCGGCAGATGGCAAGCCCACAGCCCGCGGGCCTTGACCTCTTCCTGCAACGGCCTCATGAGCCGCGCGCGCCCGGCGCGGTCGGTCTCGATCACCTCCAGCGGCCAGATCTCCTCGCGCACGAAGGTGCGCATCCAGTCGAGCTTTTCCTGGAAGTCGGGGTCGGTCGAAAAGTCCCAGCTCAGGGCTTGCCCACGATCGGCGCGAGAAGCTCGCGGGGCAGGTCCTTGGTCTTGCGGAGCTTCCACTCCGGCGCGCGCCGGTCGAGGAACGCGCGCACGCCCTCGACAGCGTCGGGCTGCTGCCCGGTCCAGCGGAAGAGGTCGCGCTGCCAGGCCAGGACCTTCTTCTGGTCGACCTCCTCCAGCGCTCGACGCCCAACGATCTTGGTGATCGCTGCCGAAACCGGGGCCACGTTGGTCGCGATGTCCTGCGCGATCTCGAGGCCCACCGTCAACACCTCGGCTGCCGGCACCACGCGCGAGACCAGGCCGAGATCGTACGCCTCGCGACCAAGGAAGATGCGCCCGGTCAACAGCAGATCCATGGCGCGGGTGTAACCGATCATGCGGGGCAGGCTCCAGAGCAGGTCCGCGTCGGGCATGACGCCTCGCCGGTTGAAGACGAAGCCGAGCTTGGCGTCTTCGGCCACAACCCGGATGTCGGCACTCATCGCCATCGTCATGCCGGCGCCGACGGCCGCGCCGTTGATCGCGGCTATTACCGGCGTAGCAAGCTCCCCCGCCTGCTTGATCGGGCCGGGGTAGCGGTCGTCGAACGCATCGCGCTTACGCGTGCCGTCGAAGGTCTCGCCGCTCGATGCCAGGCTCGCTCCCGCGCAGAAGGCGCGGCCGGCGCCGGTCAGCACTATGGCGCGCACGCTGTCATCGTCATCGAGCGCCGCGTAGGCGTGCCCCATCTCGCGCGACATCTGCCAGTCCCAGGCGTTCAGCTGCTCCGGACGGTTGAGCCGCATGATCGCGACCCCGCCGTCGCGCTCGATCTCGATGGCCTCGTAAGTCACCGCGCTCAGCGTCATCAGTTCATCTCCTTACAGTTCCAGCAGGTCGGCGAGCCGCTGGCGGTGGAAGCTCGGGTCCCCCAGCAGGATGCTCGAGGTCTTGGCCCGTTTCAGGTACAGGTGGGCGTCGTACTCCCAGGTGACGCCGATACCGCCGTGCATCTGCACGTTCTCGCCGGCGGCCCGGAAGAAGGCCTCCGACGCGGTGGCCTTGGCGATGCTGGCGACCATGGGCAGCTCCGCCGGGCTGGCGTCCGCGGCCCAGGCGCCGTAGTAGGCGGCCGCTCGGGCACCCTCGAGCTCGACCAGGATCTCGGCGCACCTGTGTTTGATCGCCTGGAAGGACCCGATCAGACGCCCGAACTGCTCGCGCTGCTTGGCATAACCGACGCTCATGTCAAGGCACGCCTGGGCCCCGCCGACCATCTCGGCGGCCAGAAGCACGGCCGCGCGATCCAGGGCGGCGGCGAGGATCTCATCGCCCCGACCGGCCTCTCCCACCGGGCGAGCCGGTGTGCCGTGCAGCTCGATCCGGGCCAGCCGCCGGGTCTGGTCGAAGCTCGGCGTGGCCTGCCGATCGAGCCCGGTCGCGTCGCCCGAAACCGCGAAGAGCGAGCGCCCCTCAGGGGTTTCCGCGATGACCAGGATCAGGTCCGCGGCGCTGCCGTCGACGACGTAGGCTTTGTGCCCCTCGATCGTCCACGTTGCACCGCTGTTAGTGGCGCTGGTGGCGGTGCCGCCACGCCAGGCGCCGTCGTCCTCCACCCAGGCAAGCGTGCCAACCGACTCGCCCGCGGCCAACCCTGGCGCGTACTCGCGGATCGCGGCCTCATCCCCGGACGCCAGCAGCGCGGGCAGGGCCAGCGCCACGGTGGCGAAGAAGGGAGACGGCAGCAGGGTCTTGCCCATCTGCTCGAACACCACCGCCAGCTCGGCGTAGCCGTAGCCGGCGCCACCGTACTCCTCGGGTACGGCGATCCCCTGGAGCGCGAACTCCTTGCCCATCTGGCGCCAGACGGCCGGGTCGTGGCCGGTCGGGTCCGCCATCAGCCGCCGCACCTCGGCCATCGGCGTGCGCTCGGCCAGAAATCCGCCCACGCTGCGCGCCAGCTCCTCTCGTTCCGCTGTCATGCCAACGCTCATGCGCCCGGCTCCTTTGGTAGGCCGAGCACGCGCTCGGCAATGATGTTGCGCTGGATCTCGGCGGTGCCGCCCCAGATCGTGTGCGTTCGGGTCTGCAGGAAGGTCTGCTGCCACGGCGCCAGTTGGTAGTCATCGCCGGCGGTCACCAGCGCCTCCGGTCCGAGGATGTCGAGCGCGATCTCGCCCAGCCGCCGCTCGTACTCCGACCATCGGATCTTCGTCACCGATGCCGCGCCGCCGGGGCCGGGGTCCCGTCCCGCCGCCAGCGCGTTCAGCATCAGCAAGCCGCTGTAGCGCATGATCTCGACGTTCGAGTGCGCCCAGGCGAGCTGCTCGCGGACCCGGGGATCGTTCAGCTTGCCGAGCCGCCGCGCGTCGTCGACCAGGCGCGAGAGCTCCTCCTGGAATGCCGTGTGCTGGGTCGTGGCGCCACCGCCGCGCTCGTTGGCTAGAGTGGTCATCGCGGTGGACCAGCCGTTGTTGAGGCCGCCGATGATGTTGAACTGCGGCGCTCGCGCGTCGGTGATGAAGGTCTCGGCGAAGTGCCCCTCGCCCGACATCTGCTTGATCGGGCGGAACTCGATCCCGTTGGGTTTGCCGTCGGACTGGATCGGGATCAACACGTACGAGATGCCCTTGTGCTTGGGCGCCGAAGGGTCGGTGCGACACAGGCAGAACATCATCGTCGCGTCCCAGAACCACGAGGTCCAGACCTTCTGACCGTTGACGACGATGTCGTCGCCGTCGAGGACACCGCGCGTGCGCAGACTGGCGAGGTCGGAGCCCGCGTTGGGCTCGGAGAAGCCCTGGCAGTAACGGTCCTGGCCCGCGATGATGCGAGGCAGGAAGTACGCCTTCTGCTCCTCGGTGCCGTGGGCGATGATCGCGGGCCCCACCATGCCCTCCCCCATTCCCCTCGTCATCCGCGGCAGCTCCGCGCGATGGAACTCCTCGTTGAGGAGCGCCACCTCGACACCGCTGAGGCCGCGGCCGCCGTACTCCTTGGGCCAGGCGACGCACATGAAGCCCGCGTCGGCCAGGCGCTCGGTCCAACCTTCGACCAGCCGCTTTACCTCTCCACTGGTGCGGTAGCGCGGCAGGCGCAGGCCCTTCAGCTCGGCCGGCGCGTTGGCCTCGAGCCACTCGCGCACCTCGAGCTGGAACGCCCGCGCCGAGTCGCTCAGCTCCACCGGCGCCTCGGGTGCCTTCGTCAACGTCGTCATCGCCTCACCTCCCCTGGAACACCGGCTGCCGCTTCTCCAGGAACGCGCGCGCCGCCTCTCGCGCGTCCTCGGTGCGCCCGCAGCGCACGTGCCGCTCGGCCTCGCGGTCGAGCTGCTCGGTAAACCCGGACTCGAGCGAGTCATTTAGATTGGCCTTGATCGCCTGCAGCGTCAGCGGCGCGAATCCCGCCAGCCGGGCCGCCTTCTCGCGCACGAATGCCAACAGCTCGGCATCGGGCAGAACCGCGCTGACAAGACCGATCCGCGCCGCCTCGGCGGCGTCGAACTTCTCCGCCAGCAGGTAGAGCTCCCGCGCCTTCGCCGGCCCGACGATACGCGGCAGCGTCCAGGTGCCGCCAAAGTCGCCGGAGAGCCCCGCGGTCATGAAGGCGGTGTTGAACTTCGCCGATTCCGAGGCGTAGCGCAGGTCGCAGGCGCAGGCCCAGGCGAGCCCCGCCCCTGCGCATGGGCCGTTGATCGCCGCGATCGTCACCTTGGGCATGTCGTGGAGGACTTCGGATGTCGTCATGGCGGCGCGCAAGCGGGCGACGCTCGCCTCCAATGTGGGCGGCTCCTCCCCACCGATCGCCCCGCTCATACCACGCAAATCGCCGCCGGCGCAGAAGGCGCGACCCGCGCCGGTGAGGATCACGGCGCGGACAGCATCGTCAGCAGCAGCTTGCTCCATTGCCTGCAGCGCCATGGGGACCAGCTGGCCACCCATGGTGTTGAGGTCGTCGGGACGGTTCAGGGTGATGGTCGCGACTGTGTCAGCGACCTCGTATATGACATCGGTCGTCGTGATCATGCGAACCTCGGTGGGCGTTTCTCGCGGAAAGCCGTGACCCCCTCCCGCGCGTCGGGATGGTGGTCGGTGACAGCCGTTCGTGCCGCGATGTCGTCGAACGACTGCAGAAGTGGCATCTCGGCCGCGTTGTAGAGCGAGCGCTTCAGCATCCGGGTGGCCACCTGCGGCCCGGCGGCAAGCTCCGCCGCCAGCTCGAGGGCCCGCGGCAGCAGCGCCTCGGGCGCGACCACCTCGTGAACCAGGCCGAGCTCGAGCGCCTCGTCGGCGGTGACGATGCGCTTGCGCATGAAGAAGTCGATGGCTTTGGCCAGCCCGATCAGCTGCACCACCAGCGCGTGGCCGCCCTCATCGGGTAGCAACCCGAAGCGCAGCGTCGCCGACCCAAGCCGCGCGTCGCTGGAGGCGATCCGGAAGTCGCAGGCCAGTGCCAGCGTGAGGCCCGTCTGGATGGCGAGCCCGTTGATGGCCGCGATCGTCACCTTGTCCAGCGCGCGCACCGCGAGGTTGAGGCTCTGGGACATAGTCCGAAGCCCCTCGTAGGTACCGATCGGGTCGGCGTGACCTCGCGGCAGAGTCGGCACCAGGGCCTGGGTGCCGTCCCAGTCGCGAGGCCGGCCGCTCATATCGTCACCCGCGGAGAAGGCCCGCCCGGAACCGGTGATCACCACCACGCGCACGGCGTCATCCATCTGCATCTCGACCAGCGCCTCGGTGAGGTCGCGCTTGGTCGCCTGAGTAGTGCCGTTGAGGCGATCCGGCTGGTTGAAGGTGACCGTGGCGACGCCGTTTTCAGCCGTCGCCACGTCGAAGCCGCGGAACTTGCCTTCCACCTAGGATCTGCCGTCCATGTGGAATCTGCGGTCCATTTAGTTCAGCCGCTCCACGATCATCGCCATCCCCTGTCCGCCGCCGACGCACATCGTCTCGAGGCCGATGGTCCCCCCGCCCGTCTCGAGGCCGTTGAGCAGCGTCGTCATGATTCGGGCGCCGGTCATGCCGAACGGGTGCCCCAGCGCGATCGCCCCGCCGTGGGGGTTGAAGCGATCGGAGAACGGATCCATGCCGACGGCCTCGCAGACCGCAAGGACTTGAGAGGCAAAGGCCTCGTTGAGCTCCATCACGTCGACGTCCTGGATCGTCATGCCGGCCCGACGCAGCACTTGCCCCACCGCGTCGATCGGGCCCACGCCCATGATCTCCGGCTCGATGCCCGTCACCGCCGACGCCACGATTCGGGCGCGGGGCTTGATGCCGAGCTCCGCCGCCCGCGTCGCGCTCATCACCACGACCGCGGCTGCCCCGTCGTTCAGCGGGCAGGAGTTGCCCGCGGTGACGGAACCGCCCGGCTTGAACGCCGGCTCCAGCTGCTGCAGCGCCTCCAGGGTTGAGCTGGCGCGGGGCCCGTCGTCGCGGCCCACAACGGTGCCATCCGCCTTGGGGTACGGCGAGATTTCGCGCTCGAAGAAGCCGTCCCCCTGCGCCGCTACCGCCCGTTCCTGGGAGCGCTGCGCGAAGCGGTCCATGTCGTCGCGCTTGACCCCGTAACGCTCGGCGACGTTTTCAGCTGTCATCCCCATCGAGATGTAGACGTCCGCGATCTGGCCGTCGCCGCGACCAGTCAGCCGCGGGTGCAGAGTGTCGGGGTCGCGCGCGGCGCCGGAGTACTGCGACACGCACTCCACCCCGCTGGCGATGAAGACATCGCCCTCGCCCATCCCGACCGCGTGGAACGCCATCCGGATCGTCTGCAGGCTAGAGGCGCAGAAGCGGTTTACGGTGGTGCCGGGCACCGTCTCGGGCAGGCCGGCCAGTAGCGCGGCGCGCCGAGCGATGTTGCCGCCCTGCTTCCCTTCCTGGCCGGCGCAGCCGGTGATGACGTCAACGACCTCGGCGGCGTCGACCTCGGGCACCTTGTCGAGCGCTGAGCGGATGGCGAAGGCGAGCAGGTCGTCCGGTCGCACGTCGACCAGCGATCCCTTACGCGCCCGCCCCACGGGCGTGCGCGCGGTGGCGACGATTACAGCCTCTGGCATTTAGGACTTGCCCGCGGTGACGGGCAGCTGGCTGCGCAGGGCCTTGCGATCGAGCTTGCCGACGTGCGACAGCGGCAGCGCGTCGAGGATGTTCACTTCCCGTGGGTACTTGTAGCCGCCAAGGCGCTCCTTGCTCCAGCTCACGATTTCTTCCGCGGTGGCGGAAGCCCCCGGCTGCAGCGTCACGAATGCCACCACCTCCTCCCCGTGGATCGGATCAGGGCGACCGACGACGCCGGCGGTGGCGATCGCCGGATGCTCCACCAGCGCCTCCTCGACGTCGCGCGGGTAGACGTTGAATCCGCCCCGGATGATCAAGTCCTTCTTGCGGTCGACGATGGTGACGTCGCCGTCGGCGTCCACTTTCCCCATGTCGCCGGTGTGGAGCCAGCCGTTCTTCAGGACCTGGGCCGTCTGCTCGGGGTCGTTCCAGTACCCCTTCATGACCGTTCCCGAGCGGAGGCAGATCTCGCCCACCTCGCCCACGGGGAGCTCCTGGTCTTTGTCGTCGAAGATCTTCAGCTCGCACCCTGGCACCGGGATGCCAACCGTCCCGGGTTTGATCGGCCGGCCGAAGCGCATCGAGCAGGCCGAGCCACACGACTCGGTGAGGCCGTAGCCCTCCCGCACCTCGATGCCGGGTAGGCGGCGCTGGACCTCTTCGCGCGCCTCATTGAGCAGAGGCGCGGCGCCAAACCCGATGATCTCCAGCTTCGAGAGGTCGTACTCCTCGAGCGGCTGCTGCAGCAGCAAGTAGAGCATCGACGGCACCATCGCGCCGTACTGGACGTGGTGGTCCTGCGCCAGCCGCAGCCACTGGGTGGGCTCGAACCACTTCATCAGGACGGTGGTATGCGGCTCCTCCAGGTGGAGACTGCCGGCGACCCCCAGCACCCCGAAGGCGTGGGACAGCGGCAGGCATGAGATGCCGTGATGGATGTCGGGACGCCGCAGCTGGTGGCCGGCCCAGCCCGCCTGCCAGACGTTCGACTGGGTCAGGACCACACCCTTCGACTGGCCCGTCGTCCCGCCGGTATAGAGCAGCAGCGCCAGGTCGTCGTCCGCGCGCGGCACCAGCTCACCTGGCTCGTGGCCGGCCAGGTCGTCCAGCGAGATCGTCCCCGGCTGCGCCGGACCGGTGCAGATCGTCCAGCGGAGGGTGCCAACCCCTTCAGCCGCCTTGGCGATGGTGTCGAGGAAGGGCGGGGCGGTGATGACGGCCACGGCGCCGGAGTCGGACACAATCCGGTGGAGTTCCTGCGGCGCGAGCAGGAAGATCGCGGGCGTGATGGCGGCGCCGGCGCGCCAGATCGCCTGGTAGACCACACCCACGTCCGGTGAGTTCTCCATCATGACGATGACGCGGTCACCGGGCTGAACCCCTAGGTCGCGGAGCCCAGCGCCTATCCGCGCCGCTCGCTCGGCCTGGGCCGCCGAGCGGTACCACACTCCCTCGTGGAAGAGCGCGTCATAGTCACCGGTGCGCTCGAGCGCTAGCTCGGCGGCACGAGCGAGGTTCCTCTCTCCGAGTCCGGTCACTTGACGCCCTCCTTAACCATGTTCGCCAAAGCGCCCTCCCACAGCCGGCGCTCGGCGTCGTAGGGCGCGTCTTCCACTCGCGTCTCCTGGTCCAGGATCATGGTCGCGCGCCGGCTCGGCTCGTACGCAGGCCACTCACCCAGTCCGCCGCCGCTCGGGTTGCCGGTGCGGGCGAAAGCCACCCAGGCATCCATCATCTTCTCGCTCAGCTCTTCGGCCGCGGCCCCCGAGCCTGCAAAGGAGTCCATCCGCGGCGCCGCCAGGTTCCCGAACATGAAGGGCAGCTCCACCGCATGCGACGCACCGAGCGCCCCGTCCATGGCCGGCGACTCCCAGGTGAACAGATACATGAAGGTGCGCGGTTGGTGGCGAGACTGCTCCTCCGCCGCGCGGATCGATCGGTTACGGAAGGTGCGGTCGGTTTCGATGGCCGACCAGAGCTCCCTGGGTTCGACCGAATCGCCGCGCGCGGAACGTGCCTGGCGATAGCCCTCGATCATCGCGCTCGCATCGGCCTCCACCTGGTTGACGGCAAATGCCTGCTCGAGACGAGAGCGCACCACCTCTTCGTCCGGGTTATGGCTCGCCGGGTCGGCCGCCATGAACACCTTCAATTCGTCGCGATTGGTTCCGATCAGCAATGGCACGCTCGCGGCCGCGCCTTCTGCGATGGCGCTCATAGGAGGGCTGGGAAGGGCAACACCGTCGACGACGGGAAGCATGGGCAGGCGGCCTGACCCGCGGAGCCCGATGACGTTCGATTGGGCCGCCAACACAGCGTCGACGCTCACGTCCCGGAGCTGCTCCACGCGAGCTAGGTTCATCTCGGCCAGTATCGTGTCCGCCGTTTCCGTGGCTTCACGCATCGAGCCGGCATATGGGGGGCCACTTTGGATGATGGCTTTGTGGAAGAGGCCTTTCGCGCTCGGAGCCGCGAGCAGCCCACCCACAGAGCCGCCGCCCGCGGACTCGCCGAAGATGGTGACATTGCCGGGGTCTCCACCGAACGCGGCGATGTTGTCGCGCACCCAGCGTAGGGCGGCGACCGCGTCAAGCAAGCCCCAGTTGCCGCACGCCCCGCCTGCCTCTGCATCCGCGAGCTCGGGATGAGCCAGGTAGCCGAGGATGCCAAGGCGGTAGTTGATGGTGACGATCACGACGTCTCCGCGAAGGGCCAGTCGGGTGCCGTCGTAGAGCGGCGATGCTCCAGAGCCGATGACATAGGCGCCGCCGTGGATCCACACCAGGACCGGGCGCCCCGCGCCATCAGCCGCAGGCGTCCAGATGTTGAGGGTGAGACAGTCCTCATCCTGTGGACTGACCGTCGTGCCCCAGAACTGAGAGCCGGGCGGATTTTGCGGAGGCCGTGCGCCGAACTCGGCGGCATCAAGCGTGCCCGCCCATGGCTCGGGATGGCGCGGAGCTCGCAACCTCAGCTCCCCCACGGGGGGACGCGTGTAGGGCACGCCCCGGAAGATGGACACTCCGCCAACGTCGAGTCCCTTGAGCGTGCCTGCCGTTGTCTGGACCGTTGTCAAATGGCTCCTCCATCTATGCTGCCGGGATGGCTCCTCGACGCAGATTGTTGTGGCTGGCGGTGGCCGTCATCGGTGTCGCCCTGGCCGCGGGCCTGATCTTGTGGTTCGTTGGCCTTGACGCCGCTCCCACCAGTCGACCCGATCGCGGGCCGACCGTCGCTGTGGGAAGCGCCTATCCGATGTCCTATGTCGTTGTCTACGACGTCACCGAGAACGGAGTGCATCTCTGGGAGGTGCTCTCGGTACAGCGCCCGCTCGCGGGTTCTGACCTGACCTACCGGACGGAGGGCGTGCCTGGGCGTGACGCGCAACCCATCTCCGGCAGCATCTCCACCGCGACCGCTCTCTACGCCGTCAACCAGCAGGGCGTCCAGCTCGTCAGCGGGCGCCAGCCCGGACCGGCGGCGGGCGATCAATACATCGCGCCCGAGATCCCAGAGCTCTTGCGCCGGGGCCTCGCCTCTGACCTGACAACGACTCGCTCGGTCGGGGGCCGCCTCTGCGCGCTGTATCGCTTCGCCCAGCCCCCGTCGGGGCCGATCCCACCGGCCCCGGGCCAGGGGGACCACGACGACATCTGCCTCGCCGCGGACGGGCTGGTGCTGGCCGAGACGTGGACCTTCCACGGTCGGGTTGCGCTCCAGCGCACCGCTGTCGACGTCAACGCCTCGGACCAACCGCAGGTCGACAGCCTCGCTCCCTCCCCCCCGGCGACGGCCGGCGCGAAACCCGGGGCGGCGGCCGCCGGGACGCTCACTGCCAACCCGCACGCCGCGACCTTCATCGGCGCGCCGCCATCCCCCACCGGCTTCACAGGCTCCGGCCCGGGCTACGACTTCCGGCTCCCCGACCCGGCCGCCCCAGCCCAAAGCCTCGCGACCAGCGTCGTCTGGGCCTACACCCTCGGCGCCCGCGTCATCACCGTCGAAGCCGGCCGGCAGCAGGCCGGGGCGCTGCCCTGGCGCGCTGGCGATACGGCCGGAGAACCAGTCCATCTGGCTGGTCTCGGGGCGGCGACGGCGGTTGTACGCTCCGACGGCTTCGAGCTGCGGGTCGATCTCGGGGGCGGGCAATGGGTGCGGGTGCGCGGAACCGTACCGCTCGACCAGCTGATCGCCTACGGCCAACTTCTCACCCATGCCGCAGCGGCACCGACAGCGGGATGATCCTGCCGCCAAGCAGCCCATAGCCCAGCGACCAGACCATGATCGCGGCAACCAGGGCGACGCCGCCCAGCGCCGTCGCGACTCGCGCCCGCACGCTATCGGTCGCGACTACCGTCGCCGGCGGTACCCCGGCCCCAGGACGTGGGCGCGCCGGCGCCGGAGGCTGAACCGGCAGCACCGCCGCTGGTGGCGGCACAAACGACGAGCCGCCCAGCGGAGCGCCCACGGTGCCCGAGTCGGGGGGGTTGGACAGCGGCGGTACGAAAGGCTCCGGCTGCGACGAGCTGCTCGCCGGTAGCTGGTTGGGAGTGAACGCGGCGGGATCGGGGGGGTTGACGTCGATGGCGAAGGGAGCGGCCCCGGTTGGAAGCGCGGGGTTGCTCAGGTCAGGGACGATAGCGATGCTCAGCTGGCCCGGGGTGGATTCGAATTGGGCGGTCAGCTTGAAGGTGATGCTGAGGCCGTCGGCCGCCACCGTGCCCGGGTAATGCTGGGAGTCGCAGTTGTACGCCGGGCCGGGTGCCGGCTGATCGTCGCCGGCGGTCCAGGCAATGTCATGCGTGGGGCAGGCGACGACCAGCGGTGTGCCCTGGGCCGCCTGCGCCAGCTTCAGTACCAGCGTCGCGGTCGCACCCTCGGGGAGCTCGTACAGCAACGCGCCATAGGCCGCCACCTGGGTGCTCGGAACCGTTCCGGGCACCTGCGTCTGGGAGGTGCCGGTCCCCGCCGCCACGCGCATCCCCCCGGTCGGAGTCGTGGGTGACGGCGCCGCCGTGCCGTTGGCGGTCGCGGTGTTCCACCAACCAACGCGCAGCGCGGGCGCCGCATCCGCTGTCGTCGACAGCGCCCCGAGCGCCATCAGGCCCGCGCCAACAGTGGCCATCGTCACAGCCGTACGGCGGCGCCAAACATGCAGGCGCTGCATCATCCGCGCCGGCTCCTGCCGCCCGCACCTGCGAGCGTCTCGACCAGGTCGACGCCCGACGATTCGACGTGCGCCGCCCGGCGGTCGGCCGCGGTCCCAAGATACGACTCCACCACTCGCGAATCTGAGAGCACCTCCGCGGGTCTGCCCTCGGCCACGATCTCGCCAAGGTCCAGCGCGACAAGACGATCCGCGAGCCCCGAGATCAGCGGAATGTCGTGCTCGATGATGAGAATGGCGCACTGCAGCCGGGCGCGGATGCGCTGCAGCAGCGGGGCCAGAGCCTCGGTCTCGCGCTGGGCGATGCCTGACGACGGTTCATCGAGCAGCAGAACGCGCGGTGCGTGGGCGACGATGCAGGCGAGCTCGACAATCCGCCGAGTCCCGGTCGACAGCTCCGCCGCGAACTTGTTGCGGTACGCCTCGAGGTTCATGGTGTCGATCAGCTCGTCGACCCGCTCGTGGACGGCCAGCTCTGACTCCGCGACGCGGGGGATGCCCAGGAGCGCCGGCAGCGCGGCCTCGATCTCCCCCTCCCGATGGAGCGCCACGGCCAAACACTCGGCCACGGTCAGTCCCGGCCAGAGGCGGGCGTCCTGGAAGGAACGTCCGAGCCCGGCAGCCGCCCGGCCTGCTGGACTGACCCGGCTGACGTCGCGCCCGTAGAGCGCGATTCCGCCCGAGTCGGGGCGGGCGAATCCCGAAATCAGGTCGAAGAGGGTCGTCTTGCCCGCGCCGTTGGGCCCGATGAAGCCGAGGATCTCGTTGTCGTAGAGCTCGAAGCTCACATCGGCAACGGCGGTCACCCCGCCATAACGCTTGGTCAGGTGATGCGTGGCAAGACAGGGCGCCGCCGGCCCGTCCGGGACCTCGAGATGGGGCTTGTGACCATTGCCGGAATCCGCGGCGACAGCCGCCTTGGCGGTGGCTCGTTGCGCCGGGGCAGGCTTTGCCGATTTGCCCTCGCCGGCCGCCGCGCCCTGCAGGAACACCGCGCGGAGGATGTCGGGGCGCTTGAGGAGATCGGCCGTCCGGCCGGAGAAGCGCACCTGGCCCTTCTCCATGAACACCGCGCGTTCAGCCAGCTCGAGGGCGGTGTTGACCGACTGCTCGACGATGATGACTGTGGTTCCGCGCGCGTGGATCTCGCGCAGGATTCCGACCAGCTTGGTCACGATGATCGGCGACAGCCCGAGCGACAGCTCGTCAACCAGAAGCAGGCGCGGCTCGGCGATGAATGCCTGGGCCAGGCTGAGCATCTGCTGCTCCCCGCCTGACAGGTCGCCGGAAAGGGTGTGCCAGCGGTCGCGCAGGGCCGGGAAGTGCTCGAGCACCTCCTTCACCGCGCGATCCGAGTAGGCGCGGTCCTTGCGGAACATCCAGGTGGCGACCTTGAGGTTGTCCGCGACGCTGAGAGTGGGGAAGATGCCGCGCCCCCCCGGGACGGCCATGATGCCGAGCCGGGCGCAGGCCATCGCGTCGGCGTGAGTGATGTCGCGACCACCGAAGGAGATGGCGCCGTCGGTGGGGTCGTTCAGCCCCGTGATGGCGCGAAGGAATGTCGACTTGCCGGCGCCGTTGGTACCGAGCAGCGCCACCATCTCGCCCTCGTTGACGTCAAAGTCAACCCCGAACAGCACCTGCACCCCACCGTACCCGGCGTCAACGCCACGGCATGAGAGCAGCGCCGTCGATTCGAGAGTTTCCCTGGCCCTGACGGCGCGGACAGCGTCGGCTCCGATGGTCCGCCGGACGCTGGCGTTGATAAACCCGCCCGCAATTACGATGCAGGCGAGCACGACGAGCGACGGACGTGGGCCATACGCATGCTGCAGGCCACCCACGGCGACCGAGACGCAGATGCCTCCCAGCGCGTACCAGAACAGGGACCAGGCATACGCCTGCGAGCGCACCCGCGGCGGCACCACTGAGGCGACCAGGGTGGTGTAGGCGGGCAGGAACCCGTAGGCGCCGATGCTCAGAACGATGGCGGCCGCCACCGACAGAACGAAGATCGGCGACGCCGCCATGATCAGCACGCCCAGCCCGAACTCGACGATCATCAGACCGTTGATGAGCGGTAGCCGCGGCAGCCGCCCGGCGCTCATCGCCCGCTGCGTAAGAACCGTCCCGACGACGATGCCGGCCAGGCCGCCGATCCCGTACAGGCCGGTGAGCAGGCCGCGGGCGGCATCACCGGTGCCGTAGACGTCTTTGAAGAAGTTGGACAGCAAGGTGATGAACGGGATCGTGCCGCCGCCGAAGAGGAATGCCGCGAACCACGTGCGACGGAGACTGGCGATGGCGCGCATACGGCGGTAGCCCTCCAGGATCGAGGGATGCTCCTCAGCCAGCTGGACAGCGCCCTGCGACGCCCCTCGCTCGGGTTCGCGCAGGACCATCAGCACCACGGCGGCGAGCACGAACGTCGGCAGGGCCAGGACGACGAAGGCGACGCGCCAGTTGAACGCAGCCGCGATGGCACCCGCGAGCGGCCCACCTAGCAACGCCAGCGCCTGCCCGAAGGTGCGATAGCTGCCGAACACGGTGCCCAGCGAGCGGGGCGGGTAGTAGTCGGAGAGCAGGCTCGGGTAGATCGTCTCGGTGCTGAGGAAGCCGACGCCGCCGAGCAGCCGCGCCACCACCAGCAACGCCAGCACCGGGGCGAGTCCCGAGAGCAGCGCGGTGACCCCCCAGAACACAGCCGTGACCGCGCTCAGGACGACGCGGTTACTGCGGTCGCCGAAATACCCCAGGACGATGGCGAAGACGATGGGCACCGCCCCCGTGATGCCCGCGATGGCGGTGATCGCGCCGCTCGAGATATGGAAGGCGTCGCGGATGTCGGGAGCGAGGACGCCGAAGGCGACGAGGTCGAAGTTCTGCACCCCGGCCAGCGCGACCAGCACCGCCAGCGGCAGAAGGCCCGCCGGTCCGAGGTCGCCGAGCGCGCGGCGGGCGCCGGCTACCCTGCCCTCAGCCTGGGACATCTGCTTCCCTCATCAGCGCCAGCGGCACCGGCATGACCTCCGCGGCCGTCTCCACCCGCCTGTCCGCCAGCAGGCTGGGCACCACCATCCCTCGGCGGGCGGCGATCAAGCGCAGGAGCGCGTCGCGGCCGCGATAGACGAGATCGCCGAGGCCGCCCGGGAAGAACATCAGCAGCGCCACGATCCCGCCCCCGGTGGCGAGGAGCGACCATCCAGGCGGCAGCAGGTACTGCGAGCCGTAGACGTAGACCGCCCCCAGGATCGCGCCGGGCAGCGAGCCGAGACCGCCGATCACCACCATCGTGAAGAACTGCAGGCCCTGCTCGGCGCCAAACGTCCCAGCGGCGTACGCTCCCTGCTGGACCACGAAGAGCCCGCCGGCCAGCCCGGCGATCGCACCAGACACAGCAAACGCCACCAGGTGGTTGCGCGTAGTCCGAATCGCGAACGACTGGGCGGCCAAGCGGTTTTCCTGGCCGGCGACCATGGCCCGGCCGGCATGGCTGGCGCGCAGCCCGCGCACCGCGGTCAACACCGCGACGAGCATGAACAGGCACAGCAGATACATGCGCCTGTCCGAGTCGAGCGCGATGCGACCGAAGAGGACCAGGTGGGGCAGCTGGTCGGTGGGCTTGAGCCAGGGGAAATAGAGCGGGTTGAGGAAGTACTGGGCCGCGGTGACGGCGAAGGCGAGCGTCGTCACGGCGAGGAATGGTCCGCTGATGCGAAGCGCCGGGATTCCGACCACCAGAGCAGCCAGGCTCGCCGCCGTTGCGCCGGCAGCCATGGCCAGGAACAGGTCGATGCCGTGAGCCACCATCAGCCCGGTAATGGCGCCGCCGAGCCCCATGAAGGCGACCTGCCCGAGAGATATGTGGCCCGCGAAGCCCGTCAGCACAACCAGCGAGCACCCGACGATGGCGTAGATGAGGATGAGTGCGGCCAGCTGTGTGCGGGCGGGAGGCAGCACGTAGGGCAGGGCCACGGCGACGGCGAGCAGCGAGAACATCAGGCCAGCGCGCCCGAGCTTGACCGAGCGGAGGTTCACGAGCTCGGGAGGTACCGGCCGTACCGGGCGGATCGCCTGCCAGGTCGAAACCGCCGAATCGGCCGCGCGTGAGAGCGTACGCCGCCGCACCAGCAGCATGATGAGGATGACGCCTAGCAGGGCGACGTAGTTGTAGGTGCCGTCCCGCATCGTCCACCCCGTCAGCTGGTCTACGACGCCGAGCCCGAGCGCGGCCACGACCGTGACCGGCAGGTCGGCCATCCCTCCGATGACGGCGGCGGCCAGAGTTGTCAGCAGCAGCGGGGCGCCCCCAGTCGAGACGCTGGTAAAGGACGCGAAGCCGACGATCGGCACCCGGAGCAGGACCGCAGTGGCCGAGAGCAACCCGGTAAGAGTCCAGATGATGGTTGATAGGCGGGCCACGGGAACCCCCAACAGCTGGGCGCGGTCGCCGTTGTCGGCGGCGGCGCGGATGGCGACGCCGTAGTGCGTGGCCCGCAGGAACCACGTCAGCGCGACGAGGACGATCGGCGCTACCACCATCGCGACCAGGTAGTTCCCGTCGAACAGCACCGGTGTCAGAAAGAAATGAGCGGTGAACGGAGTGGTGAACGTTCCCGCGTTGCCGCTGCTCCATACGCTGGGGATGATTACGCTGGCGCCGTTGAGGATCTGGGCCAGCCCGATGGTGACGACGGCGACGATGAGTCGCGGCGCGTGGGCAAAGCGACGCAGGATCGTGAACTCCACCGCGGCGCCGAGAATCGCCGCCAGCGCCAGCCCGGCCAGAACGCAGACAACGTAGTCGAGGTGAAGCTGGATGTGTAGCTCGATTGCCACGACGGCGGCCACCGCACCGAATTCAGCTGCGGCGAAGTTGACCACCCGGTTGGCGCGGTATACCAGCACGATCGACACCGCGATCAGCGAGTTGATGGCTCCGAACACAAGGCCGGACAGGATGATCCCGGGCGGCGCGCCGTGGGGCAGGGTCGCGTTCAGTCCGGCCCACAAGACAAGGGACGCCACGACCGCGGCGGCGACCTTCACCGGGCCTACAGCGCGACGCGGCCTACCCGCGGCGAACGCGCGCATCAACGCTCCGGTCTCGCTCGGCCCCACTACGGGTAGAACGGGGGCTGTCCGGTCGGGTACTGGCCCAGCTCGAAGCGCCGGCCGTTGTAGATCTCGACGTACGTTCCCTGCATCCCGTTCGCCTGCGACGTCTGCGTCTCGTCCCAGTAGATCTCGCGCGAGTCGATGATGGCCGTGTGGGTGTTGCCGTAGAACCAGGTGCCGTCAGCGGCGGTGGCGCCGCCGAAGCGCGGCAGCCTCTTGGTCCCGGCGGCGATGTTGGCCGGCGTGAGAATCGGGCCGGCAGCCTGCAGCTGGTCGAAGATGGGCATCAGCTCGTAGTAGTTGAGGATCGTGCCCGGGTTCACCGGCACATTCGCCGCGCGCAGCGTCACCGCCGCCTCGCCGTTCGGGTCCTGCGCTACCTTGCTGCTCCCCAATTGGGACATGCCGAAGAGGTGTCCTTTGAGCTCCTGCTGGTCCCACAGCTGGGCGAGGTTGTCCTGGTCGGTGAGTGCGACACCGGTGAGCATCCACTCCGGGTGGTAGTTCAAGCTGTAGGCGTCCTGCGTCAGGAAGATCGGCGACAGGGGATCTGAGGACAGGACCACCGTGGTGTCGTGGTCGCTGGAGAACTGGATCGCCGCCTTTTGCGCCTCGCTCGGCCACTGCGAGATGTCAAGCGGGTACTTGTACATATCCCACCGGCTCGTCGCCATGCCGTACTGCTGAGCATCGATGTTCTGCACCCTCGTTTGGCACTCCTGGTATCCGGCGTTGGCCGGGATCCACACCCCGAACTTGCGGGGCTGGCCGTTGAGGGTCACGTCGCCCGCCCACTTGGCCGGAAATGGAGCGAGCTGCTTGCCGACGAACTCGGCCTCCTGCGCGCCCCCGATAGTGCAGCTCGGGGTCGGCGCCCAGATGTACGGATCCTCAGCGATGTACTCCGACTCGGGAAAGTACAGCTGCGCGAACCCCAGGTACATGTGGTAGTGCGCGGCAGCCTGGGCAAACGGCTCGTTCTCGTAGAGCCCCTGCCAGTTCAGATCAGTGAACGCATGCAGGCTGTTGGCGACGTAGTTGGCGTCACTGTTCGCGTTCACCTGGTCCGTTCCGACCGACTCGTTGGTGAAGTTGCACGCCCCCGTCCAGTCCTGGACTTCGATGTGCCGCCCGTAAAACTCGAACGTCCGGTTGATGTAGTCGATGAGCTGCCTGACGTGTGTCTCCTCGGCCTCATATGTCTCGCCTCCGGCGGCCTGCGACTCCTTGTCCACCGCGGCGGCGTTGGGGCCAGTGGAATCCTGGCACTGGTGATAGACGAGCTTGATCGTCGTTGCCGTGACGCCGTTCCACGTTGCGCCCCCGTTGTAGCCGGTGAAGGTAGCGACGCACGGGGCGGCGTATTGCGAGTAGGGCAGTTGGTGCGCCCCCGGCGAACACGGGAAGCCGCCGCGCGTGACCCCGGTCCCCACGGCCACCTTGCCGACCGGCGGAGCGACACCCGTAGCGGTTCCGGCACCGTTGCTCCCCGCAACCGGGGTTGGCGTGCCCGCGCCGTTGTCCCCCGGCGCGCCGGACGGAGCCGCACCACCATATGCACCACCGCTTGTCTGTGCCGTCCCTGTAGGCGCCTTGGCCGTCTCGGCCACAGTCGGCATCATCAGAAGCGACGCCACCCCAAGGACGCCGAGGGTGTAAATCACCGAGTAGCGCCGCGCGTGGTAGGCGACCCGGAGCCCCGTCCGCCCGATCGGGTCACTTACCGCCGCGATGGTCTCGGCCTCCTGCCTCACCGACCGCACTCGCAGAGGTGCCTGCGAGGGAGAACTCTCACCCATCCAGTCGCCCTCTATATCTACCCCGCAGGTGACATTCTGTCACCATAACGATTACCATACTGCCACAGTGGCTTTGAGGAATGCAAGGGGCACAAACCCGGCCGAGTTGAGCATCGTTTCGCGCTCGCGGCTGCCCCGGGCTCGGCGACGTGAAGACCTCCTCGACGCAGCCGTCGAGCTGATCATTTCAGACGGTGTAGAGGCCGTTTCGATGGAGTCCGTCGCTGACCGCGCGGGCGTCAGCCGGCCCCTCGTCTACAAGCATTTTTCCAACCGCACCGGGATGCTCGTCGAGCTTTACCGGCGTGAGGCGAGGCTGATGCACGCGGACCTGACCGAGGCCGTCCGAGCCGAAGAAACCATCGAGGGGATGTTCCGCGCGCTGGTGCGGGCGGCGCTGGAGGCCTCGAGCCGAAGGCGGGAGCTTTTCACTGCGCTGCGCTCGGCGGGCGCCTGGAACCGGGAGCTGCGCCGCGAGCACCGGGACCGGGATCGGCAGACGATCCAGTTCTTCGCCGGCCTCGCGTGCAGACAGTTCGGTATCCCTGCCGCTGAGGCGGAGTCGGCAACGATGATGCTGCTGACGGCGATGGAATCGGTTTTGGGCCAATGGCAGACGCGCCGTACTGCCGCGCACGCGGTGCTGCTGGAGGAGACCTACCTGGACCTGGTGATCGGGGGACTCGAGCGAATGGCGGCGCGAACCGGAAATAACGAGATGGAGGTGGTTGATGGGCCTGGTCGAGGGTAGGGTCGCGATCGTAACCGGCGCGGGCCGTGGCATCGGGGCGGGGATCGCCAGACGTCTGGCGCAGGAGGGTGCGGCCGTGGTAGTCAACGACCTCGGCGTCGAGCTCGACGGCACCGGGCGCGACACCAGCCCGGGTCAGCAGGTGGTCGACGAGATCCGCCAGGCCGGCGGCAGGGCCGTGGCAAACCCCGCTGATGTCGCCGACCACGAGGCAGCCGCGGGCCTGGTGCGCCTCGCCATCGAGGAGTTCGGCAGACTCGATGTGCTCGTCAACTGCGCCGGCATCCTGCGCGACCGGATGGTCTTCAACATGGCTGAAGAGGATTGGGACGCGGTCGTGCGCGTTCACCTTCGCGGCACCTTCAACACCACCAAGCACGCCGCCGCCCACTGGCGCGAGCAGGCCAACCCGCAAGGGCACTACCGGATCATCAACTTCACCTCCCCTTCCGGGCTTTACGGTTCACCCGGACAGCCGAACTACGCGGCCGCCAAGATGGGTATCGTCGGTCTCACCTACTCGTGCGCCAACGCTCTGGCCCGCTACGGCGTAACCACCAACGCAATCTCGCCAGTCGCCCAGACGCGGATGACCTCCACGATTCCGACCGAGCGCCGGCGGGGCGAGAGCGACGATACGCGCGCGCCCGAAAACGTCGCACCGATCGTCGTGTACGTGGCCAGCGAAAAGTCAGATTGGCTGACCGGTCAGGTGATCGGGGCCGGCGGCTACCGCGTGTCGCTGTACAGCCGGCCGACAGTGCTGGAGCAGGTGACCTCCGAGGGCCCCTGGGACCTGCAGGGGCTGGCGACGGCGGTGGAGGAATCGTTCAAACCGGTACTCGAGCAGAAAGTACCCGTGAACCTGGCGTAGGTCGGGCGTGCCGCTGGACCACGCCGTCATCGGCGTCGAGAGCGAACCCACCGAGAGGTCCTGGACCTCGAAGGACGCGCTGCTCTATGCGCTGGGGGTGGGCGCCGGACTCGGTGATCCACTGCGCGAGCTCGAGTTCACGACCGAGAACTCAGTCGGTGTTGAGCAGAAGGTCTTCCCCACCTTCGGTGTGCTGATCGCGCAGTCCGCCGGTCGACGCCGGTGGGGCGACTTCAACCCGGCCATGCTGGTCCATGCCGAGCAGGGGTTCACCCTCCACCGTCCGCTACCGGTCGAGGGCACTGTCAGAACGACATCGAAGGTCACCGGGATCTACGACAAGGGCTCGGGCGCGCTGGTCACGGCCGAATCGGTGGCGATGGGAAGTGATGGCGAGCCGATGGTGACGTCGCGCTCCGCGGCGTTCATCCGCGGCGAGGGCGGTTTCGGGGGCGACCGAGGGCCGGCCAGCGCCTGGGAGCGGCCCGAACGGGAACCGGACGACCGCGTCGAGTACGCCACCCGCCCGGAGCAGGCCCTCCTCTATCGCCTGTCGGGCGACCGCAATCCGCTCCACTCCGACCCCGAGTTCGCTGCCGGCGGCGGCTTCGATCGACCGATCCTGCATGGCCTGTGCACGTACGGTTTCACCGGCCGGGCGTTGCTGCACGCGCTGTGCGGGTCGGACCCGGCGCGCTTCGGCACCATGCAGGCGCGCTTCAGCCGGCCGGTCGTGCCGGGCGACACGCTCGTCATCTCGATGTGGGCTGAGCCCGGGGGGGCGCGGTTCCAGACCGCCACCAAGGACGGCACCATCGTCCTCGACCACGGCAGCTTCAATTTCGCCAAGGAGGAATGAGCATGGGTGGAGCATTCGACGGCAGGGTCGCGATCGTCACAGGGTCGAGCCGCGGCATC
>Ga0210400_10001567_pt1 | contig 22418 bp, 21 predicted proteins | sample IncBWH26MmetaG_FD_155456 | JGI IMG/M metagenome (GOLD analysis project Ga0210400, IMG submission 155456) | Forest soil microbial communities from Barre Woods Harvard Forest LTER site, Petersham, Massachusetts, United States - Inc-BW-H-26-M | ecosystem: Environmental > Terrestrial > Soil >...
CAACGTTGGTGAGCGTAACGCCAATTTGACTGTTGGCGTCGAGCTGGGTGCGGTAGGTAATGATCAAACGCTGGTTCTGGCTGATCGTGGCGGCCGCCGTGAGCATGGGTAGCGTGAGCTCACAGGTGGGCGCGCCGTTATAGTTGATGGAAAAGTCGGTGCCCGGAACCAGAGGCCCCTTGCCCGGAACCGGCGTTACGCCGTCCGCCTGGAAAACCTGCGCGCTGAGTATCTGGGGTGTAAAGGAACACATGCCGCCGGTGGGGTTGGCTTTGGGGAGCCGATCAAGGATCGTGGCGTTCCAAGCGTCGCTCACGCCGGTATTCTGGACGTTAAGACCAAACTGCCCTAACTGCCCGAGGCTCATCGTCGCCGGTCCCGTTTTTGTCAGTACAAGATTGGGTGCGGAGGTTTGTCCAATAGCAATCGAGACGCTGGCGCTCGAGGTTTCTGTTGGGGTGTTCCATGTTACCAAAGCAGTGTTCGTGAGAGTCGTGCCGGCGGGAAGTCCCGCAGCAATCTGCGCCCGAAAGCGCACGTCGATGGATTGTCCGGGCTGCAACGGCCCGTTCACGGCAGAGTAGTTCGCGGTCAGTACGGAACCCACGACCGTGACACCGGCCGTGGAGCCGTTCATCGTTGCCGCTGGGTTCACGAACGTGAGGCGACCTGCACCCGCGCTGCTGAGGTCATCGGTAATTACGACCGTGGTGGCGGGGCTCGTCGAGGGATTGGTCACGTGCACCAGGTAGTCGAGTTGTCCGCCGGGCAGCGCAGCGCCGCCGCCCACTACGCTGACTTGCTTGGTGATTGCCAGCCCTGGGACCACGATCACGACGATTTTAGTGAGGTTCCCTCCCTCAAGGCTGAAAAACGAATTACTATTTGGTGCAATGCCACCGTTTCCGAAATTGACGATCCCAGTGTTCGCGTTAATTACTGTGAAGTTGATTCCCGCGGGACCATAATGGTGCGGGTCCGTTGCGATTGCGCAATTGGGGTTCGGCCCAAGAGCGCTAAAAGTGTATCCCGGGGGGCCGGCACAAACTCCGTCGTTGTCGAAAGCAAAAATAGGGATTGTTGCGCTACTGAGCTGCAAGCCGGTGATGGTTTGACTGGTGTTGTTTATGACTCCAATCAGGTTGTCGTCAAGGCCGCTATCGAAAGAGGTGGCAGGATTGGGGTGAGTTGTTGTGATAGACCCGTTAGCGTTGAGCGTGATCAAGATGGTACAACCCTCATCGGCGCGTCCGTCTTGATTAGCGAGATAGGCGGGGTTAACACCCGCTCCTGGACTGCCAGCGCCGCCGTTAACAATGGCGCACGTCTGCGTCTGGGCAAACGCAGAGTTCGCTCCCATCATCAGAACGACGATGCCGAACACGAGTAAAAACCTCTTCGTAGCGCGTGCTCCTTTGAACAGCGGTGCTCTTCCTGGGCTGCCAATAGCCGCATGAGCTATGAGGGGGTTCCGCACATCATCGATCTCGGGAAGTCGCAGGCGGAAGCGGAGACGGAGGCGCAGCTTGTCGAGCAGGATTCCGATCCAGCTGTAACCCAGCCTCACATGGTTTGTGCCGCTAGATGTCATCTACGCCCCCGTCGCCATTACCAAGCGAGTTCGTCGCCGGGAGGCACCGAGGCAGTCCACGCGGTGGACTGGATTCCGGCGGTCCCGCCGTCGTAGGGCCCCCTGGGCCCGTTAGACCGGTGACTTTGCGTCGCCACCTTTCAGTGGCTTTGCCTTTGTCAAAATCGCGTCGAACTTAACTGATCAGATTCGTAGCTTCTCCAAACCTCCTGGCTTCCGCGCCATTTCGATTCGGCCACCGGCTTCACGCCGCCGGCAGGAAGTCGATCGGGTACACGATGGTCACGGCAGGTACATCCTTCGCGCCGAAATTGATCGTTCGAACGCGGCTAACGACCTGCGTGGCGAGATCTGGCGCATCCATGTCAGTCGACTGCAGCGCGCACATCGACACGCTGCCGTCCGGCTCGATCGTCAGACGCAGAACCATCTGGCCTTTCAGGGCTGGGTTATTACGCAGCTCCCGGTTGTACAGCCGGTAGAACGACGCTTTGTAGCGATCGAACACGATCTGTATTTCTTCGTCGGTGCGGGCAGGACCTGGCCCGCCGCGTGCCTTTGGTCGGTCGGCGCCGGTGATCGGGGCGATCGTGCTCACTACGCGGCCTGCTCCGACACCACCAATCCCGCCTCCCCCGCTACCGCCAGTGCCGCGGCCACCCACACCCCCACCCCCGTTGCCACCTCCGCCTCCTCCGCCACCGCCTCCTACACTGCGGCTCAGGGAGGCGAGGTTGATGCCACCGCTCGATCCCGGCGCATTACTCGCTAACAAAGAGCGTGCCGAGGGCCGGCCTACGTCATCGGCGGCAATGTGACGCGCATCGGCTCCGAGAGGCGCCACGACGGTGTCCTGTGCCAGACTCGCGAACTTGTCCTTGAGTGCCAGTATGCCGGCGTTTCCCACCTTCGGCTTTGCCTCCACCGGGATGCCCATCTCCGGACCTGGTGGCAGTTCCGCTTTGCCAGCTAAGTCTGGACCAGCGGGGGCGTTCGACTTCGGTTTCAGCGTAGGTGCAGGCGCCCCTGGTGGGGACCCAGCCTCACTCGCCCCTCGCGGTATCGGACGCGAAACGGCTCGCGAGTTGACGGCGATCTCCGGTGGACGATAGAAAACGATGTCGAGTTCTTTGTTGGGGGGCTCGCTGCGAAACAACGCTTGCGCCGGTATGATCATCACCGCGGCCAGCACGAAGACATGGATCGCCATGCTCTTCGCCATGCTGCGGGCTGTCGGAGCCCCGGATGTTTTGAAAATGCTCTTTGCTTCCATGGTTGTCACCAAGCAACCACCTCAATTGGCAGCGACAAACTCGATCTTCAAATCCTCAACGCCCGATTTCGCGAGATCAATGATGCGCAGAACCCCCTCGTAGTTCAGGCGATCGTCGACGGCCAGGAACAGCGCACGCTGTTCCGCTGGTCGTCTTCCCAGAATCTCCGCCACGCGAGCGGGCAATTCGGCTGCAGGGATCTTTTGATCCGCCAGGGTCACCTGACAGTTCTTCGGGATCCCTTCCCCTGCCGGCGGCCCGAGGATGGGGCACGCCGCGGAGCTGATGCTCAGGATCAACTGGGATTCGGCAACCTGAGCCGAGGTATCGGCGGAGGCCCGAGGGATATCGACGTCGTAGCCCTCCATCAGGAGTGGGACGACGACCATAAATATGATCAGCAGCACGAGCACCACGTCCACGAGCGGCGTGATGTTGATTTCAGACTGCAGACTGGAGCCACAATCGTTGCTGTTGAACTCCATGATGTCACTTTCCTTCTGCGCCTGTGCGCTTGGCGATCAGCCCTACCCCGCGAAAGCCGGTCTGCTCGATCGCGACCATGACCTCCCGGACCTCGCGGAAATTGAGCTTTGCATCGCCCCGGATCACGATCTTGGGGTTCGTCTCGGCGCCCACCGCAGCGCGGAGAGTCTCGTCGAAATGCTCGGGTACGACGGGCTGGTCGTTGATCCACAGTCCCCCAGACTCGTCTATGGAGACCAGGACTCGGCCTCTCTCGTCGCCTTGCGAGTTCGGTTTCGTCGTGTTCGGCAGGTTGACGTCGGGCCCCTTCCGCATTTGCGGCGCCATCACCATGAAGATGATCAGCAGCACCAGCACCACGTCGACTAGCGGCGTGATGTTGATGGCCGCTTGCATTCGGGCCGGCTCACCGAGTCGCATAGGCCGGGCCTTCCTTTTTGACCTTCGACGCCTTGACTTCAGCTTCTTCGAGGTCAAGCCCCTTGAGCTCTTGTATTTTGAACAAGCGGTTCACGAGCTGGGACGAAGCCCGATTCATTTCGACATGGAAAGTCTCGAGCTTGCCCGTGAAGTGGTTGAAGGCGACGACGGCCGGAATTGCGACGAAGATACCCAGGGCCGTAGAGACCAGGGCCTCTGCGATGCCGCCCGAAACCACAGACATTCCGCCGGACCCCGTGGCCGCGATGCTCCGGAAAGCGTTAATGATTCCGACCACGGTGCCGAAAAGACCAACGAACGGGGCAGTGGAGCCGATCGTGGCAAGGAACCCGAGACCGCGCTTCAGCTGAATCAGCGTTTCGGAGATGGAGTCCCGGAGTGCGCTCGTGACGAGCTCGAGCGAAGCCGTCGGATCGCCTCCGCTCTGGGCCACGCCGTCGTACTCGATGATGCCGGTCGAGACCACTTGCGCCACGTAGGAATTCTGGTGCTGGCGCGCGGCTTCGACCAGATTCTGGAGATCTCCTCCGTGAACAAACTTCTTGAACTCGGGCTTGAACTTTTCTGACTGGCCCGAGGCTGAAGAGAATCGGCGGTGCTTGTCTATGATCATCGCCACCGAAAAAACGGAAAGCAGGGCGAGGGAAACGATCACCGCACCTCCGAATATACCGACGTGTCTTAACAGTTCAGTGAAGTTCATGGCTTTCTCCTTTGTGCCACATTAGCGGGCGCTGCCGCATTCCCATCCGTCGTCGCACCGCTGGGGCGCCCTGTTTCCGACCTGATTTCGTAGTAACTAAGCATTCGCATAAAAACCTCTTTGTCCACGGGCCGCTTCGAGTCATCGAGCAACGTCGAGACGCCGGGGCCGTTGCCGAGTTCCGAACTCTTCCAGGGAACGATGACCAGTGCTTTAGGCGCTTCCTGATTGCCAAAAATGGACATGCCGAGCGCCTTGCTTCCTGGGACGGACGTCAACTTCCCGCCTTCTTCCGTCTTTTGCTGCGGTTCTTCAGTCAGTTTCATTGCCTCGTCATTCCTTGCCTCCTCCTTTCTTGCCTCCTCTTTCTTTGCCTCTTCTCTCTTTGGCTGCGGCTTTTCGGTCTGTCCCTGTGCTGCTTTCGTCTTTGGCTGCGCTGCTTGCTGCGCGAGTACAGCCGCGGGCATCAAGGCAAGGATCCCAAGGAAAATCCAGTGAACGCTAGTCTTCCTCATCGCCCCTCCTGTTTTTTTGCGCGATTGCGAAGGTCGGCAATCCATTTGACGACTTCGGCGTCATCCGGAACGATCCGGCTGTACGCCTGGTAATGCTCCATCGCGCATGTGTAATCCCCGAGATACAAGTCGCACAAAATCGCAAGATTCCTGTGCGCATATTGGAAGTCGACGGACTGTGCGAGGGCCGCCTCATAACTCGTGCGCGCTTTTGCAAACTGTCCCTTGAGCCGCTGCACTATACCGAGTTCGTTATAGGCAACAGGCTGTTTTGGATCCGATTGCAGCGCCTTGTTCAGGCTGGCCTCGGCGCGGTCCAGGTCGCCGGTTCGCGCGTATGCCATGCCGAGATCGATGTGCGCTGCCGTCAATGCAGGCATCTTCTCGGTCATTTTGAGCAGCAAGGCAATGCCCGGTTCGTACCGCTCCTCCTTCAGCATGCCCACTGCTGACTCGTAGTTGGCACGAATTTCATCGGTGACGCCCACGCGCTGGGTGATCGCGCTGGGCGATTTCGAGGGGTCGGAGACCTGCGCCACCTGCGATCCCTCCACATGATTGTCGATCGCACCGAGGAAGCCGCTGCTCCTTTCGTGTTTCGCGTAGCGGCCCGGCATCAGCTCGATGAGCCTGCTGAGACTCTTCTCGGTCCACGAGTTGAAGACGCCGGCGTGCAACAATTCCATGTTCTTTTCGTGCACGCTGATGGATTTTTCCTCGAACGGAAACGCCGCCTCATCGAGCTTGTTCTTGAACTCCTCCAGATCCTCTGCTTTCAGGTCGTCCGGCCGCTCCGACTCGAGCAGTGAGCGGCTGAAATTGGAATAGGTCTCGGCCATGTAATACGTCCCGGCCGCCGTCATTTCGTCGATTCCGTAATTCACCAGCCGGCTCATGGCCGCAATCGTGGCATCCATGCGCTGCTTCTTATCCTGCAGGCTGGTCTCGAAGGGTTGCCGCAGCTTTACGACGACGAAATTCTCATAGAGCTGCTCTGCGAGGACGAGGGCCGAACGCGCCGCAAGCGTCCGGGTCCGGCCGGTCCTTTCCGATCCGGCGGCCGCGTCGGCGCTTACGATTTCTTCCAACTGCTTGTGATAGAGCGTCTCGTCGTCCGCGGCCTTGTACATCTCGGCGATCTTGAACCGGGTCTCGATGGCCGTCTCTACCGGCTTGGGAAACTCTTTAACGTACCGGTTGTATGCATCCAAGGCCCGATCTCGGGAATTGGATTGCGCGTAGAGGTCTCCCGCATCGAGCAGCGCCTCGCTGCGTAACGTTGGATCGTCGGACTGGGATGCGATGCGCTCGTATTCACCGGCGGCGTGCGACAACTGGCCGCTCTGCCGGTAGGCGTAGGCGATCTGCTTGGTGGCCTCGAGCTGCAGTTTGTTCTTCGGGAAGGTAGTGCGAAACGCTTCAAGTACATCCACCGCGGCCTTCCAGTCTTGCATTCGGATTAGCGCGGCGCCTGCGTCGTACTCAGCCGTCTCACGGATGGATGATGTAGGCGCGGCGGTGCGAATCCTTAGGAAGTAGTCGGCGGCCGCGCGATAGTCCTTCGCCTCGTTTGCGAGTTCACCCTGTTTGTAAATCGAGGCAGCAAGGTTGTCGACGAGCGCGGCGCGCGACTGGTCGCCCTCCGGCGTGACTGCCAGCACCTGGGTGTAGGCATGCTCGGCGCGCGGGTACTCGGCGAGCTCGAACGAGCCATGCGCAACCACAATCCACGCGGACCGGCGGATTGACGCCGGCGCGCCCGGATACTTATCGATCAAGCGCTGGTCGGCCTCGGTGGCGGCTTTGTAGTCCTTCATCTCGTACATGTCATCGGCGGCCGCTCCGAGGATCGCCGCGGCATGTTCGTCCTGCGGGAATGTGTCGGCAAACTTAAGCGAGCTTGCGACTGTATCGCGCTTGACTGCGTCCTGCTGCTTCTTGTCGGCAACCTTCAGCTGCTCGCGGTATGCATAGATCGCGGCGTATCCGGCAGCTGCTGACTGCGGATGCGGCGCGTATCCGTAAGCCGTGCGCTCATACTGTTTGGCCGCATCGCCGAAATCCGTGTTCTCGAAAAGCAGGTCCGCAAGCTGATAGTTGACGGATGCCGAATCAGCCTCCTTCGGAAAGGACTCGAGGTAGGCGCCGTACCATTGGCTTGCCTCGCGATAATTCGTGAGCTTTTCGTTCGCTTCGTTTGCGTTCTGATACTGGGCGTGATAATGCGTCGCGAGGTCTTTCAGGTTCGTCTTCAGGTAAGCCAATACTTCCGGCGACTCTTCCGGTTTGAAATGTCGCCAGTATTCGGCCTTCAGGTCGTACTTAGAAGCGAACTCACGCTTCGACTCCAGTACCAGTTTGGGGAACCCGCCCTGGGTGAAGGTATCCACGACGCGCATGCTGAACCGAGGCGCGGCGCGGTGGAACGGATAAAGTGCTACGAAGGCTTTGTACGTCTTCGCCGCATCGTCGTAGCGGAGCTTGCCGAGATAATGCTCGCCGAGACTGGAGTAAATGCGGTCCTCATAGGAGCGATTCCCGAACTTGGAGAAGTATTCCGGCACGGTCTCCGGCCCGCCGAGGTTGCTGAAGCTCAGGCTGACCACTCGGAACGTATCCGCGACTCGGCGATCGTTGTCCTCATCATGTTTCTGATCGAAGTCGTAACCGATCGATACCTTGTAGTCGAGCAGGGCAATATACTTTTGCAAAGCCTCCTCGTAGAATTCCTGCTTGTAAAACGTCCATCCGAGCTTATAGAGAGTGAGCTCGTAGAACTCGGACGCGTGGCCCAGGCTGACGATGCCCGAATAGGCGCTCTCGGCGTCGCGGTAGCGTCTGCGCGTGAAGAAGTACTCGCCCCGCCTGAACTGTACTTCGTCGAGGTGCGAGGAATGCGGATTCGTGCGGATTAGGCGCTCCATTGTCTCGATGGCCTCGTCGGTGCGGCTGAGCTCGTCATACGCTCGCGCCATCTGGTAGAGGACCTGGTCATTGTTCTTGTAACTGGGGTACTCGGCGAGCAGCCGATTGTAGAGAGCGATCGCCTCGAGTGGACCGTTGGGATCTGCGTCAGCGCGCACAGCGTCCGCCGGGGAGGCGCCGGCGTTATTGCCCGCCATGATTCCGGCCTCCGCGGTCGTGCGCCGCTCGAAATCCTGATCGGATTCTTGTAAACGCGCGCCGGCAGCTGCCGCGGCCGGATTAGGACTGCCGGCCCGCGAGCCCGCGAGTATTGGGGCGGGCTTCGGAGCGGCCATTTCGCGCGGCTTGGCATTGCCCGCGCGTATCCCGAATTGCTTTTCGAGTTGCAGGTCCGCGAGACGCCGCATCGCCTCCGGAGTCATCGCGGTCTCCGGTGCCTCCTCAAGGAAACGCCGATAGTGCTGCATGGCCTGATCGAGGCCCTGTTCCACCTTCACGTCCTGCACGTCCGGACGCACGTTCCGCAGCGTTGCCAGCGTCCCGCCCATCCCCACTGGCTTGATGGGACGCGCGGCGCAACCGACCATGAAAACCGGCGCGATCAGGATCAGAATGGCGAGGCGAGGCATCAGTGTCCCCCCGCGTCGGACGGGGCGCGCGCGGCTCGATCGTAGCTATCAGCGACGCCGAAACGCGCCTCGGTCTGCTGGGCGGCCAAGCGTTCCCGGCGTGCCTCGAGCTGGTTGATGGCGACGGTCTCGATCATGTGTCCCTGACGGGCTATCAACATGTCGACACGCTGCAATGCGTCGCCGACGCGCTCGCGGAGCCGTGCAATCTGAACGTCATATCCGACGTAGCTGTGTGTCGCGGCCTGCCTCGTCCTAACGAAGACGTCATACCGCTGATTGAGAGCGTCGAGAGGCGCTTTCAGTTCGTTCAGGTGAACATATGCCGCGGTCAGCCGGTCGTTGTACTCGGTTTCCAATCGCCATGTGAGCGTGCCGCGCAGGCGAGCCGCGCGTTGCCGAAGCGCGAGCGATTCGGGGTCGTTAGAGTTGCCGAGCTGCTTCTCGATGCGTGCGATACGCTCGCTGGTGATCTGCTCCTCGGTAGTCGCCAGATAATCCGGCCGCGGCGCGGTCAGGATGGTCTGCAGGCGTTCGGCGAGGTGTTTGCGTTGCTCAAGGCGCAGGTGCATACGCGAATCCAGCTCTCGGAACTGCGCGTCGACTTCCGGCAGCAACGGCTCGTAGTTCTGTCCGCGCAACCGGATGATGTCGTCGAAGGCATCGAGACTGGTCTTCCAGGCAATGAATCTCGACTGCAGGTCCTCGAGGTCGAGGTAGTTGTGCAATGCGGTTTGGAAGTCATGAGACGCCATCAACTCCATCAGGTAGTAAGTTTCCGGCGCATCGGGCAAATTGCGCAGGCGGATGACCCAGGTTTCGTCCTCCCGGCTCTCCTCGCGGATCAGCGCATTGAGAAACTGCCCCTCCCTGATGCTGCGGATCGAAGCGTCGACTCTGTCGATCTGGTTGCTGAACAGCTCGAGCGCGCGACCGTACAGAAGCGCGGCGCGACCGTGAAGCTTCAAGCTGGCGTACGCATGCGGTACGGCAAGAATGACTTCCTGAACTGCGGCATCCGTCGGCTCACGACCCACCAGGATGTTCCACGGCACTAGCGCGCGGTCATACTGCTGGTCCGAGGCCTCGGCCCAGCCTGCCCGCAGCAGAGCCTGGTTCGAGAACGGTCCCTCGAGATGCACGCGGTCCAATGCCTGCCTGGCCCGCTCAAAATTGCCAGATTCGAACAACATTGTGCCCAGCACCAGGTTCGACTTGTCGCGGATCGCGAGACCGGCGGGATCATCGGCCGGGAGCTGTCCGGCCTTCTCCAGTTGCTCGATTGCTTCCTGAGGTCGACCGTCCTGCAACAGCGCGATGCTAAGGTTGTAGGCAACAAACCCGGCCAGGAGCTCATTGCTCTTTAGCTGCGAGAGCACCTTAACAGCCTCGCCCGGCTGGCCTGTCGCCATATATACGTTCGCCCGCAGGAACTCGAGGTCACCCTTGATCTCCTCGGGCACCGTACCTTTGATCCGCGCTAGCGCTTGCAGCGCATCATCGAGCTGACCCTTCTGGAAGTGGATGCGGGCGAGCCTGAACGCGGCCTCGTTCCGTACCGCCTCATCGACGGCGCCTTCGAGCACTGCCTTGATGGCGCGCCCCGCGCGTTGGTGCATGCGATAGTTGAGCTCGAAGTCGCCGACCGAAAATTCGGCGTCGTTGATGTGATAGTGAAGCGTATCGAGTTTGGGTTCGTCCAGAACGTGGTATTGAGCGAGTTCGGTGTCGAGCCGCTGGAGTGCATCGAAATACTGTCCTTGGTAGGCGTGATAGAGCGCTTCGCCAAAATAGAGGTCCCTCACGTCGCCGCCCGTGGCCGGACGGACGGCAAGACCCAGGGCTAGGCCGAGTCCGATGAGTTGGCGAATCGCTCGCATCGATTACCATTCCCCAAGCGTGATCGGAGTGTTGCCGGAACGCGGTCCGGCCAGAGTCAATCCAACCAGCTTTGGCTTCACTTCCTTGCGGAAAGCAAACTCTCCTCTGCGGCTGAAGTCCGCGCCGCCCTCAAGCTTGCCGTCGACAAGCACGTCTAGCTTGTGATCCCCGGTCGCCACGTTGCCGACGTAGATCCGTTGCACGCCGCCCTTGCGCAGGGCCTGGAGTTCTTTGGCGCTGTAGATGTAGTGCGTAACGAGTTGGCCGTCGATCTGGAGCCGCACGGCGTCGAGGCGCATCGTGTCGCCCTTGGCCAGTTCGACGAAGATCGCGACCTGTGTCCCTGACGGGTACAGCAGTTTCTCCTCCAGTTGGCTCAGCTCTGCCGCCATGCGGAGGGAGTCTGACTTGATCTCCTGGATCTGTTCGTCGAGGCCTCTCATCTGCTGTTGGTCGGACGAGATCTCTTCCTGGGAAGGTTTTCGCACCGCAGACTGAGGCGGCGCGGGTGTGACAGTGACTTGGGCGCTGGCATGGGCCGAGCCGCCTGGACCCGTGGCGGTGACGGTATAAGTGGTTGATTGAGAAGGTCTTACAGTCTTAGAACCCTGCGCGGCAACCGTGCCCACCGAGGGTTCCAATGTGATGGATGTGGCGTTCTTCGACGACCACGTGAGCGTGACCTGTTGGCCCGCTTGGGCGGAAGCTGGCGAGGCGCTCAGAGCGATGCTCGGAGAGTCTGGCAGCGCCAGTTGCGCCGCGGCAGTAGGCCTTCTCCCGTTGGCCATCAGCGCAAGCGTGACCAAACCGAACAAAACCGCAGTGCGAAGTGAATGCAAACGCATCGTATTCACCCCTTGTGTTATGGAGCACTTACACGGAGCTGGATGCGCGCAAATGACCCCCACGCATTGTTCCAAGGATTGCGGAATTGCACGACGCTGTAAACTGTTCTTAGGAAGGGAATTAGAACGGGGCGCGAGGGTACAGGACCACCTGTTCGTTGGGCCGCCCATGGAACGCCACAACCCGGAAGTTATCGGTTCGTCGGTCGGATTAGTACCGATAAACGCCTTGTAGCCACCGAAGTATCGACTTCTATTAGTTGGCCAGAAACGGGGTTCTGGGAAATAGCCCCACTTCGTTGATGTTCAAGGATCCCCACGATCTGTTGTCTTCTAACCCACCGAAATCATGAAAGGAGATCCACGAACTATTGGTGTTCGTTGAATCACATTGCGTGAAGTCATCTGTTGGCACCGGGCGGTGGGCGACCTCAGGACAACCTACTAAATAAGATCCGCGTTCTCTATTTGTTGTACTTCCCTGCCGTAACCGATCGGAACAAACAGCACAAAGCGGATGGCGCCTTTCGTGATCTTCCCATTCCAAGGGAGAAGCCGCGGGAGCGCTGAGGCTAGCGTGCTCTTGCCAGTGCCGGATTCGCCCAGGACACCCAGCATCACGCCGGGCTTGAGGTCAAAGCTCACACCCCTGAGTGCCTCCGTTGAGGCGCCTGCGCGCGATTGATAGGAGACGTGAAGATCTCTGACTTCAAGAATGGACGTCATGCGCCTAGCCAGTATGGCCTTGCTCACCTCTAATTCATGTTGCGGCAGGACTCCGACACGGACAAGGCAGACGTTTTGGTACACGCGTCAAAGGTAATTCCCTTGGCGAATCACGATGTGAGTACCAAATCCAGGTTTGGGACTCCCGCGTTTGTCTCATGCCGTTGGCCGTCCAAGTACTAGAAAGCGGCGGCCATCTCGCACACGAACTCAGGTCTTTACCTGATGCCCGTTAAGGGTTTTACTTGATTGAGGGGGCGAGTTGCTAATGGTATTTCCTATCAGGGTTTCCTGCGCATTCAAACGGCAGAATGACGAGTAGGTCTGCTTGAGCTGAGGAGAAAATCTTCATGGCGAAACGAGATGGTACGTCCATACCCACCGAACCGATGCGAACTGAAGAACCGTCAGAACTTCTACGAGAGCTTGTGGCCCACCTGAGGCAAAATCGAACCCAACTCCGTGAGGAATGGGTGGTGCGCATTACCGAGACGCGCCTGCTCACCGCGATGACAAAAGAAGAGATCTTCGCGGAAGCAACGTCGGTGTACGACAGCTACGTGGAGGCGCTCGAAACCGAAGCATTCGAAGCGCTGCAAGCTTATGCCCGGAATCTTTCCGAACGCATCATCCCGCGAGGCGTCGAAACGCATGAAGTCGTGGGAATTGTGCTGTTGTTGCGCGACGTGCTTGCCCGTTCCCTCTTCGCGAAATACCAGAACGATTTCAAGAAGTTGAATCGCATCCTGGACGCCTACGAGCCGGCGGCGAACCGCATTGCCAACACCGTGGCCGTCGGCTTCGTCCAAGAGCGCGAGCGCGTCATTCGCCAGCAGCAGGAAGCGATCCGCGAACTTTCCACTCCCGTACTGCAGGTTCGCGAGCGGCTGTTGATTCTTCCCATCATCGGGGTTATCGATCCTCAACGCGCCCGCCAACTAACGGAGCAGTTGCTTCGCGGAATTCGCACCAACCGCGCGAAAGTCGTGGTCATCGATATCACCGGTGTGGCCGCCATGGACCTGACGGTGGCGAATAACCTGGTGCAAACGGTCGAGGCTTCGCGACTGCTGGGCGCGACCGTCATTGTCACCGGACTCTCTCCAGAGATTGCCCAGACGCTGGTGACGATCGGCGTGGACCTGGGCAAGATGAATACCGTGGGCGATCTGCAGGGCGGCATTGAGCAGGCAGAAAGACTGCTGGGCTATAAAGTCGAGAAACTAGCAGAGCCACGCTAGGCAAAGCGGAGGAAGGGCCACGTGGAAGTCCCGATTCTCAAGCAGGGAGCTGTGCTGATTGCAACCTTTCAGGCCGCTCTCTCTGATGCAGACCTCAACCAACTGCGCATGGGTTTAGTGCAGCAAGTTGTTAAGTTTCGTTCGCGCGCAGTCATCGTCGACGTCACAGCGATGGACGTGATGGACTCGTTTGCATCACGGACGTTGCGTGAGATCGCACACATGATTCGGCTGCGCGGTGCAGAGACCGTGATCGTAGGAATTCAGCCGGAAGTGGCTTTTGCAATGGTGCAACTGGGTTTAACGCTGGAAGGCGTTGCAACGGCCCTAGACTTGGAAGAAGGTCTGGCCTACTTGAACGAAAAGTTCAAAACTGCGAACTGAGAGTGAGCCATAGTGTCGGCTGGGGAAATCCGGGTGTCGATCAATTCCGACCAAGATATCGTTTCCGCTCGCCAGAAGGGTCGGATGATGGCGAGTGAGCTCGGGTTTTCCCCTGGCGATGCCACGCTTATAGCAACGGCAATTTCAGAATTAGCGCGCAACATCGTCTCCTACGCCCGCAGAGGCCAAATAACGTTAAAGATGGTGAATAGCTTGAACCGTCAAGGCATTTTGGTTGTCGCTGCCGATGACGGTCCTGGGATCGCTGATATCCGCCAGGCCTTGCGCGATGGCTTTTCCACTTCTGGGAGTCTAGGACTTGGATTACCTGGAGTTCGCCGCTTGATGGACGAATTCGAGATCAATTCCGAACCCGGCAGGGGAACGATTGTGACGGTGAAGAAGTGGAAACTTTAAAAGAGCCGATGGTCGAATATGGTGTTGCCACGTTTGTTCTTCCGGGCCAGGAAGAGTCGGGTGATCGCCATTTGGTTTGCTGCAACCGAAACGGAATTCTGGTTGCGGCGATTGACGGCATAGGCCACGGTGAAGAAGCTGCCAATGCCTCTAAGGCGGCAGTTGCGCTTTTCAGAAGCTTTGCTGACGAACCGATCATCTCTCTCGTAGAACGATGCCACGAAGAACTCCGGAGAACTCGCGGGGCTGTATTGAGCCTTGCTTGCATTAACCCTGAACATGGCATGATGACCTGGCTCGGTGTCGGGAACGTCCAAGGGGTGTTGATGCGAGCCGATGCGAAGAATGGCAATATGCGGGAGTCTCTTCTTTTACGAGCCGGCGTTGTCGGTTCACAGCTACCTGCTCTCCAGGCCACAGTGCTTCCGGTCGCACAGGGAGACACTCTTTTTTTTGCTACGGATGGCGTCCTAAGCGATTTTTCCGTGACCCTTTCCGCTCGGGAAAATCCGCAAAGGGCAGCAGACCGGATTCTCGAGCAGTATCGCAACGGAAATGACGATGCGCTCGTTCTAGTCGCGCGGTTAACGGGAACTAATCCATGAAGATCGCGACTCGACGCAAGGCGAATCCGCACATGGGTTTTGAAGACGAGTACCGCACTGCCTTGCGTGACTATGCGGCCGGGGGAGGCGAAACCGCGCTGGGCCGGGCGTATGAACTCGGCCGTCGAGCGCTCGCCGAGCAAAAGAGTCTTGTGGAGATGGCTTCTCTGCATCACCAAGTCGTACTTGCCTTGGTTCGCGGTACAGAAAGTGATAGACGCCGGGAGGAATTGCTCCGGACGAGCGGCGAATTCTTCGCGGAGTGCGTGTCCCCTTACGAGATGGCACGCCGTGGGTTTCAGGAGGCGGTGAAAGCTCTGCGGCAATTGAACGAAACGCTCGAGGAAGAGATCAAGCGTATCGCGTACTCGGTCCACGACGAGGCAGGACAATTGCTCGTCGCCGTGCACCTGGCACTAGCAGAGATGGCTCTGGATCTGCCCGAGCCCCACCGAGTACACATTGCGCGGATTAAGGAATTGTTGAACGAAGTTGAGAAACATTTGCGGCGGTACTCCCACGAGCTTCGGCCTACCATCCTGGATGACCTTGGTTGGATTCCCGCGATTCGCTTTCTAGCCGAGGGAATTTCGAAGCGTGCCGACCTGCCAATCCACATCGATGCCAAGGTTTCCGAGCGACCGCACAGTACCATTGAAACGACGCTCTACCGCATCGTTCAAGAAGCACTGACAAATGCCGTCAAGCATGCGAAGGCGAGCAATGTCTGGATTCGTGCATGGAGTGAAAATCGTGCGCTGTGTTGTTCGATCCGGGACGACGGCGAGGGCTTCGACTCGAAACAAAAGCAATCGGCGCCACACCGGAAGGGGCTGGGATTGATTGCGATGCAGGAGCGTGTGAGTGCGATAGGCGGAACACTGCATATCGAATCCAGCCCCGGGCGCGGAACCGAGCTTTCGATCAGACTTCCTATGGGAGGGTGAACATGCCGATTCGCATCGTACTCGCGGATGACCATGTGTTGGTACGTCAGGGTCTCAAATCGTTGCTGGAGCGGGAAAAATTTCAAGTTGTTGCGGAAGCATCCGATGGGCAAGAGGCAGTCCGCCTAACGGAAACACACCAGCCGGACATTGCAGTGCTGGATATCAGTATGCCGACGCTGAACGGTATAGATGCGGCACGTGAACTGGGTCGTTGTTCCCCAAAGACGAAAACAATACTCCTCACTCAGCATGAGGAAGACCAGTATATCCACGAGGCGCTCGAAGCGGGCGTGAAAGGATATATCCTCAAGAATCAGGTCGCCAGCGATCTGATTCTTGCAATTCAGCGAGTCTCTCGAGGAGAGTTCTACTTGAGCCCGGGAATATCCCGGGCGGTGGTTGAGGCATATCGGAACAGATCGGAGAGGCGGGCGGATCCACTGACTGCTCGCGAACGTCAGGTTTTGCAGTTGATTGCGGAAGGAAAATCCACCAAAGATGCCGCCTCGCTACTGGGTATCAGCGTGAAAACGGCTGAATCTCACCGCATGAATCTCATGCAGAAACTGGATATCCACGAGACAGCAAGCCTGGTGCGCTACGCAGTCCGCCGTGGTTTGGTTCACCCCTGAGTGGAAAGCTCTGATCCGCTTGACGGCCACGGATTGTCGGAGTGTTTTCGCAGACATTCGACCTTTGCTCTCGGATACCGGTACCACGAGGGAAACCTTGGCTTCACCGTCAGGCGCGGCTGTTGAGCTTTCTTCATTTCCTCTGCACCTCGGTTTCTGTGTAGGAACCGCACGAATCCCGTACTCCAGCGTAATGCCGTCCGGAATATCATGTTCCCTGCCGGTCGGGTCTTTACCCCAGACAAATCTAGGCAACCACCTGATTGTCTGAATTGGAGAGATTCCCTAATCTGCCCGCAACAATGGCGATACGTATTTTGGTCGCGGACGATCATGCCCTGGTTCGCCAGGGGCTAAAGACATTGCTTGAAAAAAAAGACCTTCAAGTGGTGTGCGAAGCCTCGAATGGACAAGAAGCACTGCATCTCGCACAAAAGAATACACCTGAGTTGGCCATCCTCGACATCAGTATGCCGGTCTTGAATGGTGTGGACGCCGCTCGCGAATTGATTAAATTATCTCCAAGAACCAAGGTCATCCTTCTTACTCAACATGACGAGAGCCAATATGTTACAGAGGCTCTTCGTGCAGGAATTAAAGGATACGTCCTGAAGAGCCAGGCGGCGGATGAGCTAGTCCACGCCATATCTGAAGTTTGCAGGGGATCCATCTACCTTAGCCCGAAAATTTCGCACACGGTCGTGGATGCCTATCTATCCAAAGCCCAAGTATCCGCCGATCCTCTATCAGGACGTGAACGACAAGTTCTGCAATTGGTTGGCGAAGGAAAATCAAGCAAAGATGTGGCCACACAACTGGGAATCAGCGTAAAAACCGCCGAATCACATAGGGCAAGACTAATGAAAAAGCTCAATATTCATGAAACGGCAAGCTTAGTTCGCTATGCGATTCGCCACGGTTTGGTCCAGCCCTAACATGTCCTAGGTCGTTTCACGCGGTTAAATTGGGTGATTCACCGGATTGCAAGCATTTGGCAATCCGCTATGTTGCAAACAGGAGAGTGGACCGCCTCCGTGAGCAGGGTCCCCACCTCCAACCCCGAAACCGAACCGCTCTGACACGGAGGCGGCCCAGACTTTCATGGCGGAAGAAGTCAATGCAGATGAGTCGAGGAGACGCTGAGGGTTCCTGATGATTCATGAACAAGCAAGCTGCCTTGGCGAATTGGAGGAGGGTATGAGCAAAGAGATACCTAAATATGTCACACAGGCGAGGGCATCGTTCATTCTTGGCATGCCGGAAGAGGAGCTGTTTCGCATTTCACAGGAATCGGGATTGGGCCACGTAGAACGCTTCGGCAGCGAGGAAGAGACGTACTACACCTACGCGGAATTGCAGGCCATTTGTATGCTTGCGCTGCATCAAGGGCAGCCAGTTCATTAATCGAAGCAATTGAGTCGCAGGGTGAGTAAGACAATTCGCATTTCGTTATCCGCGGAGAGGTGAGGCAATTGCTGGAAGACAAAATGACGATGAAAGAAGACAAGGTGTATCGCTGTTCCCGGGAGCAAGCGGAAGACTTCAGTTCGGGAAGCATCCCATTCGATCGCGAGATCCTAAACAGGGCTGTTGACTCCTACTCGGTAGTGCGCCGGCAGGGCTCGCGGTTGTTTCTTTCCGGAAGGAAAAAAACCTCCAACGGGGAATTCCACCTCATGTTGTCGGAGGCCAATCGAGAACTCGCAAGTTTACTGAAAGACGTAGACATAGGAGCTGACGTCCTCCTGTCCAGTGGCCCCCAGAGTCGGCCGCTGAGTGAACTTCTGAAGCGCGCAGTTCGGTGCGCTGCCCAGCAATACGTCCTGCAAACGGCAATGGGCAATCTGGCTCTTACTGACGAGCTGACAGGATTGTATAACCGGCGAGGCTTCATGGTTCTTGCCGAGCGCCAATTGAAAGTGAGCCGACGCTCCGGCCGCGGATTGCTGCTCTTTTTCATGGACTTGGACGGCTTGAAGAAAATCAACGATTCATTCGGACATTCCGAAGGTGACCGGGCGTTGAAGCACACGGCCCAAGCGTTGGAAAAAACATTTCGAGATTCCGATGTGATCTCTCGGCTGGGAGGAGACGAGTTTGCGGTCCTGGCGATTGAGGCCTCCGACTTCAGCGAGAACATTATCAGGGCCCGCATTTGCAAGTACCTCAAATCAATCTGCGCGCAAGGGTTCCGGCACTCGATTTCTCTCAGCGTGGGCGCGGTGCGGTTGAACCCGGGCGACACCTCCTCGTTGGAGGAACTGATGGTACAGGCCGATCAAGCCATGTATGAAGCGAAGCGGGGCAGGCGAAAACCATCTGACATTTTGGAGTCCACATACTGCACTCAGTAGGCTTTATGACTGTGATCGAATCTGTATGGCTTCAATCAGCGTTACGCGGACCACGGAAATGCGCCCCAGCAGCAATCCGAATGGTCCTACCTCGAGCACGGGTCGCACGAAGCGGCTCGGCAGAATGACCTCGCAAAAGAGGTCGAGTTGATAGGATTTTCCTGTGCTGCCCACCCGGTACAGTCAAAATCCCCTTGGAGAGGGGGTTCTACCATGCCTCAACGGTCTGGGAGACTTGAGAAACGAGTTAAGGTGGAGATCCCGGCGCAGATTTCCAGTTCCATTGACCCCGCCGAGATGGAACCAGCGGCAACAGAGAATGTCTGCTCGCTCGGAGTGCGTATCTTGACCCAACGAGCCAGGGACATGAACGAACGGCTTTGGATCAGGTTGCTCGAAGGAAACTTGCGGACGCTCGCACGCGTTGTTTATTGCCAGCGGCTTCCAGACGGACGCTATGGCGTCGGATTACAGTTCCAAGGGAAGTCCTTCCATTGGCCAAGAGGCTCGCTCGGTGACGCCACCGCTTGAATCGCCGGCATTGTCAGCCGTCTCTGAACGATCCCCAGAGAAACCCTCGAGCAATTACGAATGTAGGTTCTCTCCACAGAACTGCGCCAAGGATCACATCAAGGCATTTTGATTTTGATGACCGTTCCGATCAGTTTCCGAAGCAAGGCTGCCCTCGATAGTATACTCGTCGTGTGAGAAAGTCAGTTGACCGCGCAGTAGCAATCTTTTTGTGGATAGTGAGTCTCGTACTAATCGGCCTCGGCCTTTGGCTTGGCTTGCGGAGCCCATGATGAAGCTTACAGACATCACAAAGAAGTTTACCACAGAAGATAAGTGCCTCGATTACTTGGAGCAGATGCGCTGGCCCAATGGCGATCTGTGTGTCTCGAAGATCACCCGCGAGGCTGGCAAGAATAAGCGCGTCCGCAACCCCTTCTCGACCAGCTCCTCGTGCCGAGACACAGACCGGGGATCCCGGCTCCGGCTGAGCTGGGCCTGGAAAAGCATGTTATCCTTTGCCTTACCTGCAACTCACCGCGCTGCTCTGCGGCGTTATAGCAATACCCTCGGGTAACAGAGTCATCCCTTGCACGGTGTCCACGACCTTGTTTGTGATGGTGTCAATTACAGAGACAGTGTTGGAAATTTCATTGGTCACGTAAGCGAACGCTCCGTCCGGCGTAATTGCCACGCCGTGAGGCGTGCTTCCCACAGTGATGTTGCCTGTGACCTTGTTCGTAGCCGTGTCGATTACTGAGACGCTGTCCGCCGCGGAATTTGCGGTATACGCGAAGGCGCCGTCTGGCGTGATTGCCACGGCATAGGGGCCGGCGTTGTAGGAGCCGCTCACCACTGGCACCGTAGCCACGACGGTGTTCGTGGCAGTACTGATCACCGAAACGCTGTCCGAGGATGAATTCGTCACATAGACGAAGGCCCCGTTTGGCGTAATGGCCACACCGGTGGGGGCGTTTCCCACTGGCGCCGTAGATACCACGGCATTAGTGGCTGTGTTGATCACCGAAACGCTACTCGAGTTTACATTCGACACATAAGCGAAGGCTCCGTTCGGAGTAACCGCCACGCCATACGGACCCGCTCCGACGCCGATCGTAGCCGTTACGGTGTTGGTGGCTGTGCTGATGACCGAAACACTGTTGGAGTTGAGATTCGCGACAAAGGCGAAAGCCCCGCTCGGGGTAACAGCTACGCCGACGGGGAAACGACCCACTGGGATCGTGGCGACGACGGTGTTGCTTGCGGTGTTGATCACCGAAACCGAGTTGGAACCAAATACCCACCCTGAATTCGTTACATAAGCAAAGGCTCCATTAGGTGTTATGGCCACCGCTAGGGGCTGAATCTGGACCGGAATCACGGCCACGACGCGGTCGAGCACTGTGTCAACCACCGCAACGCTGTTTGACTTGTGGGTTGGCACATACGCCCTACACTGAGCCACTGCTGGAACCCAACCCAACAGCGCAAGCAAAAGCGGCAGCAGCCATCGAAACAACCGGAACGCGCTCCATCTCTTTTCTGAATTTTGAATCTTGCCCTGCAAGAACCAAATTCGCTCATCACTCATCGTTCTCTCCTCAGGAGTTGCCGGGTGAAGGTGCGCACTACCTGTAATCTAATCGCGGGTAGGCAATACTCGACCTTCTGAATACCACTTGTGTGAGACCCCTCAATCCGGGGAACAACTCAACCAGGGGAGAGGATTTATTTAACGGAGTGACGGGGAATACCCCTAGGCTGAAAGGGAAAAAACAGTACTCCCGGTGGGATTACTAAGAAATGCGACAGTAACACCTCACGGAAAGTCAGACCTGACTATTACCCATTGGGGCAATCAGGTGTTTGCCCCAATTCTGGCCGTCGGTTCAGTTGTTACTCCTATGGCGACTAAAATACACTTTTTTTACCAAGAACTAGGCCTAGTCCGCTACACTTGCATTCACCTCAGCCTAATTCCTCTCGTTACCGAAGCTAAATGCAGGCGCCATGACTGGAAAACTGGTGCAGGTGAATCCACGTCGTTGGAACGAACCTCTGTCGGTTCTGTCATTTACCGTGTGGCCGCGGGGTTTTGAGAACTTTTCTCTCGCAAATGCAAATGAAATCGCCGAACGAGGACAGGTGACACGTTTCCTGTTGTCAGAACATGGGAGACACGCTCGAAGCACAAAGTCTGGCTTAAGAATCATGCCCGTGCCGACAGATTCAGGGCACGCCGTTGGTTTAATCTCTAACTCCTGGCACAAACTTAGGAAACGCATAGGAATCTCGACACCGGCTCCCCGGCCTAGATCCGCCCAGCGAATCTCAACGCAGAGACCTATCTTTTCCTTGGAATTGGGCCCAATTCCACCACCGTCACGCTCACCTCGGCCCGATTCCTCTCGTTGCCACAGCTCAAAGCCAGCGCCATGACTGGAAAAGAGGCGAACGTGATTCCGCATCGATTGAATGAACTTCTGTGGGTTCTGATTCTTGCACTTGTGGCTGCGGGTTGCGGAGGGAGTGTTACTGCAAACCCGCCTTCTAATAGCCCACCGTCGATCACCGCACAGCCAGCGAGCGAAACCGTCACAGCAGGTCAGGCAGCTTCCTTCAGCGTGGTTGCGACGGGCTCTGGTCCTCTAAGCTATCAGTGGAGGAAAAACGGGGCAGCTATCTCTGGAGCGACCTCGTCCAGCTATACCACTCCAGCCGCGACCAGCTCCGACAATGGGGCGCAGTTCCTCGTGGTGGTCAACGACGCGGCAGGGAGCGCGACCAGCAATGTGGCTACACTAACTGTGAACACTTCCCAAATCTCAGCAGTGCCATCGAGCCTCAGCTTCGGAGATGTGACCGTTGGAAGCAAAGCCTCGCAGGTCATAACGCTGACCAACTCCAGCACGGGCAGCTTGACTGTTTCTCAAGATACGCTTTCTGGAAGCGATTTCTCTGTTAACGGGCTGGCTCTCCCCTTAACTCTGAGCCCGGGACAAAGCGCGAACTTCAATGTGGCCTTTGCTCCCACCGGAGTTGGAACGGTGTCAGGTAGCCTGTCACTCGCAACGAGCGCTTCCAATTCTCCACTGGCGATCTCCGCGAGCGGAACCGGTGTTGCGGTAAACAGCGGTACGACGATCAACGTCGTAAACTTCGGGGCCAAGGGCGACGGAACAACCGACGATACCTCCGCCATCAACTCCGCCATCGCCTCTCTCACCAGCGGCGCTACCCTCCTCTTCCCTTGCGGTACCTACAAGATTTCCTCCGGACTCAGGTCCATTACCACCAACAACGTTGCCA
>Ga0210400_10001568_pt1 | contig 22416 bp, 18 predicted proteins | sample IncBWH26MmetaG_FD_155456 | JGI IMG/M metagenome (GOLD analysis project Ga0210400, IMG submission 155456) | Forest soil microbial communities from Barre Woods Harvard Forest LTER site, Petersham, Massachusetts, United States - Inc-BW-H-26-M | ecosystem: Environmental > Terrestrial > Soil >...
CCGTTCTCATCGTTCTGGGACAAAGCTCGGCCCTCGCGCCGTTCGTCTACGCCCTCTTCTAGGCGAATCGCGCTGCTATGGCCAATATTATTGCCGAAAATCTGAAGACTCTTTGGAACGCGTGGAAGCGCCTCGCGCACAAGATCGGGAATTTCCAGGCCCGCGTGGTATTAACCATCATCTACGCCATCGCGGTCCTGCCCTTCGGCTTGGTGGTCCGCCTGTTTTCCGATCCTCTGCGCATCAAACATCGCCCCACGAACTGGCTTGAGCATCCCGCCGAAACCCACGACCTCGACTGGGCCCACAGGCAATAACTGATGCACATTCTTGGAATTTCCTGTTATTACCACGATGCTGCCGCGGCGATTTTGCGCGACGGCCAGCTTGTTGCCGCGGCCGAAGAAGAGCGCTTCTCGCGCGTAAAGCACGATTTCGGCTTTCCGAAGCACGCCATTGAATTCTGCCTGCGCGAAGCGAAAATTGACGCCAAAGATCTGGACTATGTGGTTTTTTACGAACGGCCGTTTCGCAAGCTCGACCGCCTGTTGATCAGCGTCCTGCAAACCTACCCGCAATCCTGGAAAGTATTCCGCGAATCCATGATCGGCTGGATGCTGGACAAGCTGTGGATCGCCAGCACTCTACAGTCGGAGTTGCGCATCGCCCGCGACCGCGTGCTTTTTTCGGAGCACCATCTTTCCCACGCGGCCAGCGCGTTTCTCTGCTCTCCTTTTGAGGAATCCGCGATTCTCACGGTTGATGGCGTCGGCGAGTGGCTGACGGCGGCTTGCGGCGTCGGGCGCGGCACGCAGATCCAGCTCACCAAACAAATCGAATTTCCGCATTCCATCGGCCTCCTCTACAGCGCCTTCACAGCGTTTCTCGGCTTCGAAGTGAATGAGGGCGAGTACAAAGTGATGGGCATGGCGCCTTATGGAACCCCGCGCTACGTAGACAAAGTCTGGAAGACGGTCAAGCAAAACGATGACGGTTCGTTTTCCCTGGACATGGATTATTTCTGTTTCCACTACGCCACCGACCGGATGTACACGCCCCAGCTGGTGGAATTATTCGGTGAGCCGCGGCCGAGGGAAACTCCCTTTTTCACCGAATCCACGGGCTTTCCGAAATATTTCGGCAAAAAGCCGGCGGATTACGTTGCGCAGTGCCGCGTGAACGAGCATTACGCCGACATCGCGGCCAGCATCCAGCGCGTCACGGAAGACCTGCTAGTTGGCATGGCCAAAAATCTTCACAAACAGACCGGCCTGAAAAAACTTTGCGTCGCGGGCGGCGTGGGTTTAAACAGCGTGGCGAACGGAAGAATGCTGCGCGAATCGGGCTTCGACGAATTGTTCATTCAGCCGGCGGCCGGCGATTCGGGCGGAGCCTTGGGCGCCGCTCTTTGGGCGTACCACTCCGTGCTGGGCAAGCCGCGCTCGTTCCGCATGGAACACGCTTACTGGGGACAGGAATACAGCGCTTCCGAGATCCGTTCGTTTCTCGAAAGCGAAAACATTCCTTATCATGAGGCGGCCAGCACGGATGAACTGCTCGATCGCACGACGGATTTTCTAACCAACAGCAAAGTGGTGGGCTGGTATCAGGGACGTTTCGAATGGGGCCCGCGCGCCCTGGGCCATCGCAGCATCCTGGCCGATCCTCGTGGCGCGGAAATGAAAGACATCGTCAATTCCAAAATCAAATTCCGCGAACCGTATCGCCCCTTTGCGCCATCTGTAGTCGCGGAAGCCGCGCCCACCTATTTTGAACTGGACGGAGCTGTGAATCAGTATCCGCTCCGTTACATGCTCTACGTGACGCCGGTGAAGCCGGAGCATCACGCCACGCTGCCGGCAATCACTCACGTGGACGGTTCCGCGCGCGTCCAGACCGTTTACCGCGAACAGAGCCCCCTCTATTACGGCCTGATCGAGCGCTTCGGGCAGGCCACGGGCGTTCCCGTGGTGCTCAACACTTCCTTTAATTTGCGCGGCGAACCGATTGTGACCACGCCGGCAAATGCCTACAGCACGTTCTCCCGCAGCCAGATGGATTGCCTGGTCCTCGGAAATTTCCTCATCGAAAAGCCGTAATAACGAGAGCTTCCACGACGACTGTTAAACTCGTTATCAGCACTCCACAAAAATAATTTGTCATCCTGAGGGCGCGTCGTTTGCGCCCGAAGGATCTCAATCCAAACGCCGCGAGAAATTCCATCGTTGAGCTCCTTCGGCCATCCTTATCGGACAGCCTCAGGATGACACCTGTGAGACTTAATTTTTCGCGGGCGTCGCATTCAATTGCGCCAACCACGGTTCCAGGATTTCCGCCGCCACCTTGCTTCCCTTCGGTGTCCAATGGCCGTCGCAACTTAGAAAATAAGAGTGAAAATTTCCCCCGGACCTCGCGTCCATTTCCGGCAGCAAATCCTTCACGGGAACTCCCTTCTCCTGTCCCCAACCGAGAACCACCGGCCCAAGCCGATCCGCGCCGGATTGTTTCCATCGCACAAAATCATTGGACGTTGGAATCACCGCGACCGCCATCTTCGCGTGGTGCGCGTCCGCGGTGGTGCGAATATCGTCCAGCGCGTGTCTCAGTCGGGCGATATCCACATCGTTGAAATCGTTGTAGCCGGAATATGGCGGCGCCATCCGCCAATACATGCTTGAGTACAAGAACTGTCCAACGTGGTAGGACGCCAGGTAGGCGCGCATCACGGATTCCACGTGATCCCATAGCCCTTGACCCGCCCTTGGCCGCACATGATTTGTATACACGATTGAGAAATCGTCACTGTAATACGGCCGGAAGCGATCCGCGTGGTGCACCCTGCCCCAATCCAGCGACATATCGTGGAAATCATTGTCAGGCAGCAGGCCGACTACAACCGTATCGTGGTCGAATTTCGCGGCCAGCGTCATGTAGAGCAGCGCATATTGCAGCGGGCCAAAATCGCCGCTGGTCCCGAAGTTCAGATACTCGCGCCCGGTGTCTTTCTCCAGAATATTCGTCAGGCGGTCCTGGTCGGCCAGGCCGAGCCCTTCGATCATGGAATCACCGAGGACGACCGTTCGCGGTTTCGAAGACTGCAGGCTGCGCTCGACGTCGCGCGCGCCGTAACTGTTCGTCGTGTACTGCACGCTGAAGCAGCCGCCCTGGTGATAAAAGTGGCCGTTCGGGCGGTGCCAGACACCGAAGTCGGGATTGATGTCGGCCCAGAAATTATTGTAGTTCACATGATACGTCGGCTTGCTGGAATGCCAATCCGTAACGTTGATATAGACGAGGCAAACGAGTTCGATCAGCACCGCGAACAGCAGGAAATTTCCGACCAGGAGTTTCAGCCCGTACAAAAATGACTTCAGGCCGGAACGTTTTGCCGCCGCATCCGCGGCCAGGGGAATTTCTTCCTTCATTCATTCTCCGAATAAATATGTAAAGAAAAAGAATACCGCGATTGGAGGGGGTTCGTCACACTACGCAGGTTCCTGCCGGCGTTACCTCCGCTTGCCGATCATGATGAAAAAGCCGCCGTCGCGGCCGCCGACAAGCGTCTCCCCGGCCTGCACCAGGAAATGGCTCAGGGCGGTGCCGGGAGCATGCGGCTCGAAAAGTTTCTCGTCGCTGGCAAAACTCTCGCCTTGCGCCTTGGGAATGCTGTTCATGAATTCGAAGCCGTTTTCCCTGAACCAGCCCTGCACTTCCCCAATCGTATGCTTGGATTCATGGGGATTCTTGTACTGGTCCAGAAACCACGCCTGCTTGCGGCCCTGATTCGCGGAGCGGTCCCGGATCTGGGGATCCAGAAACTGCATGCGATCGCTGGTCACCCGGAACATCCAACGGCGGAAATCGGTCGCCAGCCGGCTGTACTTGTTGTAGAGACCAATCAGTAGGAATCCGCCGCGCTTCACGAGTTTTCCGATGGTCTGAAATCCAAGATAGGGATCGCTCGTGTGGTGCAGCACGCCATTGCACACCACAAAATCGAAGCTTTCCTCCGGGAACACCGGGCGGAACAGGTTCATCTGTATGAACCGGGTGCCCTTGATTTCATTCTCGCGGCGAAAATTCTCCGCAAGCTGCAGAGAGTGCAAGCACCCGTCCGCGCCGATCACCGTTCGCCCCCAGGTCATCCCAAGAAAATTGCTCAATTGCCCCGTGCCGCAGCCGACCTCCAGAATGGAAGAGCCGTGGCGGATCTGTTCATCCAGCAGCTTCGCGAAAACTCCGCGGCGCGCCTTCAGCCGCAGCTCTTCCGCGGAATCGAAATCGTCGTAGTTCGGGAACGGCGTCTTTTCATAGAACGCCTGCATGGCGCTGGTAACGTCGGGCTTATCGGCCGGCCAATCGTTCTGCCAAAAAAGTTGCGGGATGCCGCCTTCCACGGGGAAGGCATGGTGGCAATTCTCACAGGTCATCTGCTCCGAAAGCGCGGTGAGTTTTCCGCCGCAAATGGAGCAGGTCAATGCAATTTCAATCGCGGCACTGGCTTTTGCGTTCATCTTTCACGAATCGTAGCACACCATACAGAGACACGCACAATTTCAGGCTTCAGCACGACTTGTGTGTTGCGCCGCGCGCGCCGGGATGCTAGCCTAAGCGAACAAAAGGCGAATTATTTGATGTCTCGGGAGAATTCTATCAATGGCTAGCAACGCGTTTTCCCTGGCCTGGGCGGGAAACTCTTCCACCCTCGCTCGTGTCACGCAGGTACTGGACACCTTTGCGGCACGCGACCGCGACGGGGAAATCCTGACCGCAGTGCGTCACTACCCCGCCCGGGAAGCGCAATGGGCGGAATTTCCGGACTGGATGCACGCCGGCCTTCGAGCGGCCTATAGCGCCAAGGGCATCCGGCAACTTTACACGCACCAGGCCGCGGCCGCGCACGCGGTTCACGCGGGCAGAAATGTGGTGATCGTGACGCCGACAGCTTCGGGAAAAACGCTCTGCTACAACCTGCCGGTTCTGAATGCGATCCTAGCGAACGACGACACCCGCGCGTTATACCTTTTCCCCACCAAGGCGCTGGCCCAGGACCAGTTGGCGGAACTCCACGATTTGAATGGCCGGATGGAAAATCGCGTCGGCGTATTCACCTACGACGGCGACACGCCCACCGACGCGCGGAAAGCCATCCGCGAAAAAAGCCACGTCGTGCTGACGAATCCGGACATGCTGCACACCGGAATCCTGCCGCACCACACGCGCTGGACGCGCCTCTTCGAAAATCTGCGCTACATCGTGGTGGACGAGCTCCACACCTACCGCGGCGTCTTCGGAAGCCACTTGTGCAACGTGCTGCGACGGTTGCAGCGCATCGCGCGATTTTATGGCAGCAAGCCGCAGTTCATCTGCTGCTCGGCAACGATTGCGAACCCCGGTGAACTTGCATCAAGGCTCATCGAAGACAATGTAGAGGTGCTGGCGGCCAACGGGGCTCCCGCGGCGGAGAAGACCTTTGTCTTTTACAACCCGCCGGTGGTGAATCGTGCGTTGGGCATCCGGCGCAGCTACATCAATGAAGGCTCGCGCGTCGCTCAGGAGTTCCTGAAACACGATTTGCAGACCATGGTCTTCGCCAATTCCCGCCTGCAGACCGAATTGATCCTCACTTATCTGCAGCAGGCGAACCCGCAGCAGCCCGGGAAACCGGAGATGATCCGCGGCTATCGCGGCGGCTATTTGCCGAACGAACGCCGCGAAATTGAGCGCGGATTGCGCGAAGGCCGGATTCGCGGCGTGGTGACAACATCGGCGATGGAACTTGGGATTGACGTCGGCTCGCTGGACACCGTGGTGATGACCGGCTATCCCGGAACGATCGCCGCCACCTGGCAGCGTGCGGGCCGCGCCGGGCGCCGCAGCGGCAGTTCCTGCGCCGTCCTGGTGGCATCTTCGGCGCCCCTCGATCAATTCATCATTCGCCACCCGGACTATTTTTTCGGCAACACGCCGGAGCACGCCTTCATCCAGCCGGACAATCTGGAGATCCTCATTAATCACCTGAAATGCGCCGCGTTTGAATTGCCCATCGCCCCCGGTGAGAAATTCGGAGAGGTTAACGTGCCGGATTTGTGCGCGAGGCTGGCCGAAGCGGGTTACCTCCACCTGGCGGGCGGGAATTACCACTGGACGCACGAAGCGTATCCAGCGGACACCGTCAGCCTGCGCTCGGTGACCAGCGACAATTTTGTAATCATTGATATCACCGGCGGGCCGCAGGTGATTGGTGAAGTGGATTTTCCCAGCGCGCTGACGACCGTCCATGAGAAGGCGATTTACCTGCACGGCGGCCAGCAATATCACGTGGAGCATCTGGATTTTAAGGAGCGCAAGGCGTACGTCAAACAAGTGAACGTGGATTACTACACGGACGCGATCCGGTACACGCAGGTGCGGGTGCTGGAGATTGCGGAGATCGCGCGGGCGAATGAATCGACGCCCGATGCTCCGGCTTTGCGGTCGCATGGGGACGTGCTGGTGCGCTCGCAGGTGGTCGGCTTCAAAAAGATTAAATTTTTCACCAATGAGAATATTGGCGCGGGGCAACTCGAATTGCCAGAGAACGAGATGCACACCACGTCTTACTGGATTACGCTGGAGCGGGGTTTGCTCGAGTCGCTGCCGTATACGATCAGCGAGCGGCAGTCGGGGATGTTTGGGCTGTTGCATGCGCTGGCGTCGGTGGCCATGTTGCTGCTGATGTGCGACGGCCGCGATTTGGGAACGGCGATTGGCGAGCGGCCTCCGGCACCCGGGGCAGGGAGCGACGAATTCGCGCCAATGCGCATGGAAGAGGCCGTTGGCGCGCAGGCGAAGGAATTCTTTGAGCCGAATTTGTACTTGTACGATGCTTATCCAGGCGGGATTGGATTTTCGGAGCCGCTTTTTCGCGCGCATGGATTGCTGGTTCGGAAGACGCGGGAGTTGATTCAGGCTTGCCCTTGCGAAGCCGGATGTCCCTCGTGCGTGGGGCCGGCGGGGGATTTGGCTCCGAAGGCGAAGGAATCGGCGCTGGCGATTTTAGATCGGTTGTGCGGGTAAGAAAGAATTAACGCAGAGAACGCTGAGGAAGAGCGCAGAGGGCGCTGAGAGTTGGTCGGTAGCGGTTGACACTGTAAAAGCGGCAGCAGAGCTGCCGCACTCCAAAGGAGGCAACATCGATCGGTTTGCTAGATTAGCGGCGTTGAGGCCGGTGCACGGCGTGGCGCCGAGGCTCACGGAGTTGCGCGCGCCCAATGAGACAGACTCACTTAGCCGGTTGCTGGGCGCGGGGATTGCCCGAAATCATTACGGCGAGCACCTAGCCATCCGCAACTGGTTTTCGACGCCGGAGTTTGCCGAACCATCGCGAGTCGCGCTGGAATTGTTGACGAAGAAGCCCACCCCGGAACGCGGCCGCTACAAAAAACAAATTATGGACGAGCCCGGGCTGCTGGAGAATCCGGAAAAGTGGCTGTTCCTGGATACCGAAACCACTGGGCTGGCGGGCGGAACGGGCACCTACGCGTTCCTGGTTGGCCTGGCGTGGTGGGATGCCGGCGGGTTGCAGGTGGAGCAGCTTTTCCTGCGTGATTTTTCGGAGGAGCACTCGCTCTTGCACGAGTTGGCCGCGCGCCTCTCCGAGCGGCCGGTGCTTGTCACCTTCAACGGCAAATCGTTCGACTGGCCGCTCTTGGAAAATCGTTTCACCATGACGCGGGCCATCAAAGTGCCGCAGCTTGCCGCGCATCTGGATTTGCTGCATCCAGCCCGGGCGCTCTGGAAATTGCGCCTCGGCTCAGTGCGGCTCGTGGAGCTTGAGCGGCACGTTCTCTATGCCGAGCGCCTCGGCTGGCATCGCGGCGACGATGTCGCCTCCGCACTGATCCCGCAGTTCTATTTCGATTATTTGCGCGGAGGCAGCGCCGATCCGCTGGCGGGCGTGGTGAAACACAACCAGATGGATTTGCGGGGACTCGCCGCCCTTTTTGGAAAGATCAATTCCCTTCTCGACGAGCGGCAATCGCTGGCGGCGGAGGCATCGCTGGATCTTTTCGGCTTGTCCAAATTTTTGCAGCGGCGCGGCGATACAGAGCGGGCCCGCTCGACCTGCGTTCAAGCTCTTGACGCGGGGCTGCCGGCGGAGTTCCGCCCGCGCGCAACACGCGAACTGGCGCTGCTGGCCAAACGCCGCGGTGACGGCGACACCGCCGCAGCATTATGGCAGGAACTGGCAGGCGACCCGACGGATGGCATTGAGGCCTGCGAACAATTGGCGATTCACTATGAACGTAAAGCCAAAGACCTCCGGCAGGCGCTTCAGTTCGCGCAGCTCGCGCTTTCCAAACTCCAGCGCCGCCACACTCTTTCGCGCGATCCCTATGCCCTGGATCGCCACCGGCGTCTTGAGGAAAAGTTAATGTGCCGGGTGGAGCGCCTGCGGCATCGCATAATAAGGAGTAATGCCGCCACCCAGGCACCCCTGCTGGCAAAACCAGCGGCGGCGGGCAGCGGTGATTGATCGTCCTCTTCTGATTTCTTTTCCTCTCGTGAATCGTTCGAATTTGGAGGTACAAAACGGATGGAATCCCCAGGCGCAAAACAGCAAACTCTCAGCATGGCAAATATGGACACCACAACTCACTCTTATCTGCACACTGAACTTGAGCGCCGCCGGGCGAGCCTTCAGGCGGCGGCCGGCGCGAGCGTTTCAGATTCCTCTCTGCGCCAACTCATCACCAGCGTGGATGAAGCCCTCGCGCGGCTGAACGGCGGAACCTTCGGCATCTGCGAAGTGTGCCACGACTCGATTGAAGCCGACCGCTTGCTCTGCAATCCCCTGCTTCGTTTCTGCCTGGACCATCTTTCCTCGGAAGAGCAGCGCGCGCTGGAACGCGATCTGGTGCTGGCCGCCGGAATCCAACGCGGACTCCTGCCGCGAACCGACTGGTCCATCTGCAACTGGCAGGCGCGCTATCACTATGAGCCGGCCTCGATGGTAAGCGGCGATTATTTTGACTTGATCGAAAACGACGATTCTTTCCTGTTCCTGCTGGGTGACGTCGCGGGCAAAGGTGTGGCGGCGTCCATGCTGATGAGCCATTTGCACGCAACATTCCGCACCTTGGCAGGCCAGAACATGCCGCTCGGCCAATTGGTGGGGCATGCCAATCGTCTATTCTGCGAAAGCACAACAGCCGGACAGTACGCCACCCTGGTTGTGGGGCGCGCATGGCCCGATGGCAAAGTGGAGTACGCCAGCGCCGGCCACCTGCCGCTGCTGCATGCATCACAGACTGGCGTTACATCCCAACAAGCCACGGGCGTGCCGCTCGGAATGTTCTGCACCGCGGACTTCCCGGTTTGCCACCTGAAGTTGACTCCCGGCGATTCACTTTTTCTCTATACGGATGGACTGTCGGAAGTGTTCAACCTCAAAGGGGACGAGTACGGCTTGCGACGCGTGGAGGCGCTCATCGCCCGGCACGCTTCGAAACCTCCCGACCAGATGCTTTCCGCGTGCTTGAAGGAAGTGCGCGACTTCTCGTCCGGCGTAAAACGCACAGACGACCTGACCCTATTGGTCGTGCAGCACTCAAATTGATTCGTGGTTGGCGCGCTGACGCGACCCGATCCTCAAAACCCGGAAATTGCATCGACATCCATCGCCAGGATGTTGGTTTGCGCGGTCCGGATATCGTTTGACATTGGCGGCTGCGGATCTTCGGGAACCAGTCGCCAATTGAGCTTCGCGGTCCACTTCAGGAACAGCCCGGAACTTCCACCTTCCAGGGTGATGCACTCCCTGCCGCTGCACCGGAAAAAGACGCTCCTGTCCCCGGAATTAAAGGAGAGGAAATTGGAGCGGCGAGCCACGTCTGTGCGATCCGGATATTTGTGTTCCAGCGCTTCAGAATACGCCGTGAAAAAGCGCGACGCCGAGGCAATATCGGCCAGACGGATGCGGGCGAAGAGCATTAGCCGCTTGGAATTTTTCTGCTCGTAGGTCGCGTAGTCGTCGCCATCCCATTCGGCCGCCACCGTCGTGGCGCGCGATTCGTCCAGAAATTGCTTCAACACTTCCTTCCACCCCAACTCGCCCAATGAGTTCTCTTCCAGCAGCACCCAGTCGTCACCAGGCGACGCGGCTGGTACATCCACTTTCAGAGGTGCAGGCGCCCTGTTCGCGAAATACACATCCGGGTGTAGGATTTGCTGGGTATTCGCGGGGGGCCGAGCAAAAACGGAGGTAAACGCCGGCCAGCCGCCGGACTTGATCACGTCAATCGAAAAGGTGAGGCCGCTGAAGTAAGGAAACATCAGCGAATCCTTGATAAAGGCAGGAGCTTTTTTGAGGATCGGAGTTTCCGCCAGGTCGCCAACAAAAACGGAAGGGTCGAATTCAGGCAGGTCCTTCAGCTTCAAACCTTTATCTCTTAACTCGTATTCCAGCATGCCGGCCATGGCGCTGCCTTCCAGGACCGCTTCACGCGCTATTTCGGCGTCGTCGTTTGGCCGGGCGGCTCGCACCCAGGGCTCAATATCGAATTGCTGGTCCTGAAGCGCGTGGGTCAGCTCATGAGCCATAACCATCCGCTGCTCGTCCGCCGGGATCCAGTCCGCAATGTAAAACTCGTGGGCCTTTGGGTCATACAAACCCGCAATCTGCTCGGTCAACAAGTCGACAAGGAAGCTGTCGAGGTCAAATCCCTTGGGAATCAACCCGAACGCTTCGGCGCTCCGGGCGGAAGCGTACCGCTCTTTCGCATCTTTCTCGTCGTCCATCTGCTTCAGGACATAGGCGTGTATGTCTTCGCGGGAGCGAATCGATTTTTTCAACGGGGACTTCAGGCCCCAACCTGTGATGTGGCTCATTTCCTTGACCACTTCGTCGGCCGTGGCAAGAAATTCCGGGTTGCTCGTTTCCACGTGCGGGATACCCGGGGCAGGAGCCGAAGTGGCCTGTTGAGCGAATGAAAACGGGGCGGCAAAGAAAACCAGAGTCCCGAGCATCGCAAAGGAAAGACAACGCCCGAAGGACCGGTGAAGGGGGGACATAGAAGGTCAGGATATCAGATTCCTTGAGACCCAGTTGCATCTCGGGCACTTGAGAATCGCTGATTTCTTCCTGGCACAGTGCCGGGAATTTCCACAGCGTCCTATGCTGTTCTGTATTCGTAACAGATTGGTAATTTGTTACTGTGACCTAGACACGTCACTTTAACGTTAGGGAGGGACAAATGTATCCACCAGGATTGCGTTTGCGCCAGGCACGGGAATTGCTCGGATTAACTTATCGGCAAGTCGAACAGGCCAGTTATGAGCTTGCAGCCAAGCGCGGCCGACCGGACTTCATCCTGCACATCAGCCGCTTGGCCGATATCGAAAACAGAAATGTGGTGCCCAGCCTCCACAAATTATACTCACTCGCCGCCATTTACCACCTCAGCCCGCTGGAAATCTCGGCTTGGTATGAGGCGCCGTTTCAGCAAGCTTTTGAAGACGGCGCAGCGTTCCCCGCGCAGAATACCCATCTGCACGAGTTCCCCATCCGGTTCGCCCAAACTCCGCGGACTGCCGCAGGGCTTGGGTCCGACTGCACCCGGCTTTTGGAGGAGCAGCCAGACAACGTGCGTTACTTCCCGGGAATGACGGAAGATGCCTCGACTCGCTTTCGCTACGGTTATATCGGGCTTTCGGACCGCCGGATGACGCCCATTTTGCGCCCGGGAAGCATGGTAATGGTTGACACCGCGGTCAGAAAGATTGAAGCAGAGGTCTGGCTTACCGAATATGATCGGCCTCTCTATTTCGTGGAAACCAGAGGGGGTTACCGCTGTGGCTGGTTCCTGAAACTGAAATCGAGGCTGGTGATGCAGCCGCATATGCTTTCCCACTGCGCACCCGAAGTATGGCGTACGCCAGAAGAGGCCGAAGTGCTTGGAAAAGTGGTTGGGATGATCACTTACCTGAACGAGCCCTGGGATTGCGCTCGCGAAGTAGCTCCAACAATGCAACTAGATTGGATCGAAAAAGTTCCTTGAGGTAATCCGGCGCTCCCATGGGAATCCAATCTTCGATCTGCCTTTGCGTGACTTTGACTCCTTCGTTAGCGCCCTCTGGGAGCGCTCCGACAAACAGGCGAAGGTCCTCCTCCTGTTGCGCCAACGGCATCTCCAGCACTCGCTCAAACAATTCCTGATGACACCTGGCAAGGGATTCTCCCACAGCCTCCGACCCGTACACCGCGGCCAGGCGGTCCTGACTGTAGGTTTTTGTGGACGGGTTCCGAAGGCTCGCAAGGTAATCCAGCCTGGCAAAACTCCCGCTTAGTGGTTCCAGGTAATGGAGAGCGAGGTCGTAGAGAATCTGACGGTAGATGCGAAGTTGTTCCTGCATCTTGCCCTCCTTCGCACGGGAACGTTCCGTCTCCGGAACTTCTTCATCGCCCGTTAAGCATTGGTTCAGATCTGGGTCACCCTTTGCGGCCAGGAGGGTTCCCATGAATAAGCATTTTCTCATCCGGAAAGTTACAATTTCAACAAGTCTAATCGTACTTTCCATCGCCGTTCCGGTCAACTTCCGGCTTGCAGGGAAGGCCGGAACGGGAATAGACCAAGTTGCGGACGGAGTACCGCTTCCACCCCCGCATACGAAACTTCCAACCGGAGCTTCCATCCAGGTTGCGGACGGAGTGCCCCTTCCGCCGCCGATCACGCACCCACCGAAGTTCGTGGTTGTCTAGATCGCGTCCGGGGTTCCTCGACAGCTACCGGGCCTACCACCTCGAGGTTTCGGCGGAATGTGGTTCCGGGCTGGCAACAAGCAATCATTTGCCTTGGATAGCTTAGAAAACTCCAACGTATTCGTTCGCTATGCTTGAAGTAATGGGGCTCGGACTATTTACTGGCCAGTCAAGTCATGATAGCGTCCCAGCGTATGGTTGAGCCCCTCCAACTCCAGAAAGCTACCTGGGTCCTAACCACTGCCATTGAGGTGGTCCTAGTCGTTCAGTTCGTGCATCGTAAACTCGGCCGTATTTATCCCGCCTTTTTCACCTATCTCGTTTCCGTAATTCTTCAGAGCATGGCGGTAGCCGCGCTCTATCGAACTCCGAATCTGAACAAGCTAACCATCTGGGTGACCGCTTGGGGAACTCAAGGCGTGGTTGTGCTCATGAGATCCCTCGCCGTGGTGGAACTCAGTCGGGGAGTTCTCAGCCGGTATATCGGCATCTGGGCGCTTGCTCGCAGGCTGTTGGTCGGCGTCGCGATGGCCGTCATTGCTTACGACCTTGCCTTGTCAAAAGGTAAGTGGCAATGGCTCATCCTGAACGGGATTCGCGGCCTGGAATTGGCTATGGCGGCCGTAATCGTCACCATGTTGCTGTTCGCGCGTTTCTACCGGGTCCCGGTCAACCAGTTACAGCGAGCTCTGGCAGTTGGATTGTGTCTCTATTCGGCATTTTACGTGATTAATTACTCCGTGCTCGAGCAAATCCTTCAGCAGTACGCGATGCTCTGGAATTTCCTGGGCATGTTTGCATTTATCGCCAGCCTGCTCGTCTGGACCAACGCCGTGAGCCGGTACGTGAAAGCCGAAGCTGTCGTAGAAGCACCGGCGATTACCGCCGAACTTTACGGAAAATTATCCATGGAAGTGAACGCGCGGCTGCTCCTGCTGAATCGCCAACTCATCCAGTTGCTGCACGTGGAGGACCGCGGCCAATGAGCCTTCCCGTCATCCTCCTTGTCCTGTTTGCGCTACTGCTCGTTGGCTTGCTGGCATGGGCGCTGCGGCTGCCGGCACGCCGGGTCCTGCCGGAAACCGATATTTTCGAGGCGCTCCACCGTTCGCGGCATTCTTCGCGCATGCCTCAAGTATTGCGGGCTTTGCAGCCTGCAGACACCGAGCACCTCCGGGACTCCGGCCAGGTAGCGCTAATGCAGACGCTTCGCCGCCAGCGCCGCAGGATCGCTCTTAATTACCTGAATCAATTGCAGGAAGAATTTGAAATGTTGCTGGAAATTTCGCGTGTCTTGGCCGTGATGTCGCCTGATGCGGTTGGGATGGAGGAAATGGAACGCTGGAGGCTGAGCCTGTCTTTTGCAGCCACCTGTGCCTTCCTGAGATGGAAACTTCGGCTTGGCCTTCAGCCCTTCTCCGGGTTCACCATCCTTTCGAACATGGCAAGCAACATTTCCCTTGAGTTGGACACGGCGACAACACGCATTGCGGAGGCCACGGTACGAGGCTCGGCCCACCCGCGCTAGGCGACAGGAATATCGGCGGCCCGGAAGAAACTCTTCCCATTCCTTGCGTCAACGTTAATTGGTTAACGTTGCTTCACTCAATTGGGGTGACTTCGTATCGAATTGCAGTGGCAGTTCGATACGGAAACTTGCGCCTCGCGGATGGGCATTATTCACCCGAATCGTGCCTCCATGCTCGGTGATGATTCCGTAGCAAATACTCAGGCCCAGGCCCGTTCCTTTGCCGACCGGTTTGGTGGTGTAGAAGGGATCGAACACGCGCGTTGCATCCTTCACCCCGGGGCCGCTGTCGGTGAATTCCACATAAATATATTTTTCGTCCACGCCAGAGGTGACCCACAGATCCCCCTGCGTGGAGTTTTCCAGGATTGCGTCCACCGCGTTGTTGATCAGGTTCAGGAAAACCTGCTGCAACTGGTGCGGGTCGGCCGGGACCAGCGGAAGCTCCTTCGAAAGATCCAGGTGCACTCGGATCTGGTTCATCCGCAGGTCGTAATCGCGCAGCGTTAGGGTGTCTTCCATGACCGCATTGACCGCCACGGGCACGCGCTCCGGCTTGTGCTGGCGTGCAAAGCTCAGCAGGTTCTGCACGATGCGATGCGTGCGCTGGGCCTGCTTGTACATCTTCTCCGCATAGCTGAGGGCCAGCGGCCCCACCTGTCCGCTCGATTCCAATAATTGGCTGTACCCCAGGATCGCCGTCAGCGGATTGTTCAACTCATGGGCCACTCCGGAAATAAGTTGCCCCACCGCGGCGAGCTTTTCACTGTGCAGCAACTGCTCCTGCGTGCGCCGCAGATTTTCGTAGGCGTGGCGGGTCTCTTCGTAAAGCTGGCTGCGCTCAACGGCGCTGGCAACCTGGCTGCCGACTGCGATCAACAAGCTGATGTCCGGCCCTGAAAACTCGCGCGGCGTGCGGCTGCCCACCACCAGTCCGCCCACGATCTTGTCCTTCGACCACAAAGTTACGATGTACGCGGATTCGATCTGCTCCTTTTTCCGGAGATCGCCGGCCAGCCCGGGAAGGGGCAACCCCTGCGCGGAAAGAAAGGGGGCGCGCACCGCCCGAATCTGCTGAACCAATTCCGGAGACACGGCGAGCAGCGGAAAACTCTTGGCGAATTCCGAACGATGTCCGACTGCTGCCACGCGGCGCAGGGACAGGCCGTCCGGCTCGAACAGGTAAAGCGAAGCGGCGTCGATACTGAATAGCTCCAGCAGCTGGCGGAGCGTGCGTTGCAGCGAATCGTGCAGGTCCAGCGAAGATACGAGCGTTTCAGCAATGGAATTGAGCACCAGCAATTCGCGATTACGGCGCCGGATTTCCTGCTCCGCTCGCCGCCGCTCCGTCACATCCAGCAGAAATCCCTGGTATGCGGAAACGTTTCCCGCGGCATCCCGAATCGCCGTGGAAGATTCGCTGACGGTTCGAACTTCACCGTCCTTGCGGCGAATTTCAAATTCAAAGTCGTTAACGGACCCATGCTCCTGAAGCAGCCTCTTCAGTCGTTCCCGATCCTGCGAATTGACGTACAGTGTTTGGGCGATATCTACGCTCAGGAGTTCATCCCGATTGTCATAACCAACAATCCGCATTAAAGCATCGTTGAAATCCAGAAACCGCCCCTGCAGCGTGGAAATGAACACTCCCTCTTGAACGCTGGCCACCAGGTGGCGGTACTTCTCTTCCGCCTTTTTCCGTTCGGTGATGTCTTTCAGGACGTGAATCGTTCCGAGCTTGCGACCCGCCGGATCGGAAAAGTCGGAATTGGAGGCGAGGAAATAGCCCTGGAGCCACGGGTCGGGAGCATCCGCATCGCCGGAACACCCTTCGCAATAAGGACACATTTTAAAGAACGCGGCTCGCGGGCTGAAAAGATCGCTGACCGAGCGCCCGACAACCGAGCCAAAGTCGCGGCCTAGAAGGTTTGCCAGCCGAAGATTTCCTCGCACCACGCGCCCATCGCTGTCGTGCACCATGATGGGGTCGCCGATGGAATCAAATGTGTACACCCACTGTTGCTGCACCGTCTTGACCTGTTCGAACAGGCTTACGTTCTCGACGGTTGTGCCAAGGAAGTTTGCGACATTCACCAGGTACGTCAACTCGTCTTCGTGGAAACGCTTGCCGGGCTGCGCACCGACGTTCAAAAGGCCCACAATTCCTTTTTTCCCGCGCAGGGGCACGCTGATCAGTTGGGTGATTCCGGCGTCGGCCATGGCGCGGCGCAGCTTGGGATCTTTTTCCTCGTCGAATCGGGTAACACGGTAGTCTTCCTGAATCATGGCCTGCAAGGCGGGAGAAGATGCTGCCATGCGCTCCAATTGTTTCAAATAAGATTCCGAGTATCCTATCGACGCACGGCACACATATTCGGCGGCGTCGGCCTCTCCTTCTTTCAACCGGACAATGCCGTGCGTGACGCCGAGGCTGCCGGTGATTTGCACCAGCACTTGCTGGAGCATCGCAGGCAGGGCCAGCGATTGGCTGCTGGAAGCGGTAAGCAGCGTAAACTGGCGCATCTTTTCGCTGATTTCGAGCGACCTCGTCCGCGCCGCCTCCAGCAACAAAACGATCATTCCGATGCCCAGGCTTGCGTTCAGGAAATGGTCAAACGCAAACCGAAGCGGATGAATCTCACCGAATGTCCATTGCGGCCGGTCAAGGTTGTTCAGGGCCAGCAACGTAAACGCACCAGCCAGAAGTTTCGTGCCGTGGCCTCGAATCGAACTCGCCGCGCGCCACAGCAACCAGCCGGACGCCATGCAGAGGATGCTTTGCAGAATGGTGCTCTCCCAGCGTGCCTGCCCCCACGGGCCGGCTTTCGTTTCATAGTAGCCGGCGGTGAGCGCCATCATGGCGGAGAGCCAGATCATGGGCCAGAAAAAGCGATTCTGCCCCTGCGTCAGCTGTACGATGGACGCCAGAAATAATACCAGCGCGCCAATCCCCGACGCCGTTGCCAGCGTGTGAGTCACCGGCGGGTAACCGAAAAAATAGCCCAGTTCGCAAAAGGAAGCCACCGTGAGGCAGATCCACCCAAAAAGCCAGAATTTATAGAAAACTCCGGGATTATCGCGCTTCAGGTGGGCAAAAAGGACCAGTAGCGTGAGGCAAGCCGTGGCTTCAAAGAAAGCAATCCCTTGGATGCCCTGAGTCGCAATCACGGAGGCCCCTCCCGGGGTCAATCTTGGATGAGTAAGAGAAAAAGTGGCGGGTTCCCTTGAGGACATGGAACGCCGACACCACGCTGAATTGACGCTAACACGCTATTTTCTTACTGGGCAATAGCACCACAAAGACAGTGTGCTGTCCCGTATAATGCTGCTTGGGAGATATACCAACGTGGACGTGGAACACATCCTGGTAGTGGATGACGAAGAAGCGATTCGCGAAGTTGTCTCAACGATGCTGGAGTCCCGGGGCTATAGTTGCACAGCCGTCAGCAACGGCCGCGCTGCGCAGGAATGCGTGCGCAGGCAGACGCCAGACCTGGTCCTGAGCGACATGATCATGCCGGAAATGGACGGCATCAAACTCCTCGACTGGCTCCGAAATCATGATCCCGAGGTTCCGGTGATCATGGTGACCGCAATCCACGATATTTCGACCGCCCTCGAAGCCATACGCCGCGGCGCTTACGACTACATCCTGAAGCCATTTGAGAAAGAGCAACTCTTCTTGGGAGTCGGGCGGGCCTTGCAGCACCGGCGGTTGGTGCTGGAAAACAAGAGCTACCAGATAAACCTGGAGCAGCAGGTGAACGAGCGCACGCAGCAGCTTACGGTTGCGATTACTCAGCTCGAACAATCTTACGACGACACGCTGGAAGCGCTCGGGAGCGCCTTGGACTTGAAGGACGCTGAAACCGAAGGCCACTGCCAACGCGTGACCGCATTTACCATTTCCATCGCCAAAGCCGTACCCGTGCCGCTTCCCTATCTGCCGGTGCTGGCGCGCGCCGCATTTCTTCACGACATCGGCAAAATGGCCATTCCGGACTCCATTCTCCGCAAGCCCGGGCCACTCGACAACGATGAAAAGACCATCATGCGCACCCACTGCGAAATCGGGTACAACATGCTCACCAAAATTCCGTTCCTGCGCGACGCCGCGGAGATCGTCCTTGCTCACCAGGAATTCTTTGACGGCACTGGCTATCCGCGTGGATTGCGCGGCGAGCAGATCCCGCTCGGGGCGCGAATTTTCTCTCTCGCCGACGCAATGGACGCAATGATCAGCGATCGGCCATACCGAAAGGCCCTGCCGATGTCTCACGCGCGGGAAGAGATACGCCGCTGTGCCGGGACGCAGTTTGATCCTAAGATCGTGGAAGTGTTTCTGTCGATTCCCGAGCAGCATTGGGCAGAACTCCGGCAAAATCTCGGCTCGCCGTTTCGCCTCGCTCATTTGAAAAACTTGAATAATTAGTCGCCTGCTTACTTCCGTGCGCCTTTCGGCAACGCTCAACTCGTGCTATCGTTTGCCAGAGCAACGAAAATGGCACTCGTCCCACTGAAAACCGCATCAGAAACCGGATATTGTGATTGCGTTTGCGGGTGCTACGAACTGGCCAGCCTGCGCGACGAAGACACCGGCAAGGGCTATTGCCCCGCCTGTGCGAAAGATCACCTGGATTGGAACGCGGGGGTCGGCATCCCGCATCCCGCCCCATCCAAAGTTGTGGCAAACGTTGCTGACCGCAAGCGCGTGCCCGAATTGCCTCCCGGCTCAGATCCCCCCGGCCGCCTGCGTTGAATTTATCGGAAAGCTAAAGACAAAGAGCAGTCTGGGCTTGCTCGCTGAGGAGACTATTTCCCCAGATAAAGCAGCGCCAGCAGGAAAAGCCACAGAGCGTCCATGAAATGCCAGTAGTAGGAAGTTACTTCCGCCGCTACGGTGCGCGTCACTTGCGCCTGATCGAAATTGCGCTTGGCTACGTAGATTAGTGCGGCAACTCCTCCAAATAGATGCAGCGCGTGCGCCCCGGTGAAAATGTAGAAGAAGCTGCTTGCGGGATTGCTGGCCAGGTAGATTCCCTCGGCCACTAATTGCCGCCAGGCAACAATCTGTCCAGCCAGGAAACCCACGCCAAGGACCGTCGTCACCAGCCACAAATTCCGGTACCCGGAAAGCCGGCCTTGCGCCAGGCGGTGCCGAGCCATCTCCAAAGTGGCGCTGCTCGCCAGCAGGACCACCGTATTGATCCACATGAGTGTCGGGATATGAACGGGAACCCAATCGCCGCTTCCCCGGCGAACCAGGAAAGCGCTCGCCAGAGCCATAAAAAACATCAGTATCGAGACGATGCCAAGCGCCATGCCGGTGTAATAGCGCTTGGGCGAAGGCTTCCAGTGGCGCGGACGTTTTCCGTCGTCGCCGCCACCATCGTGCCCGGCGGGCGGAAGATTTCCTCCCCCGCCGTCGCTGGTCTTTTTCTCAACGATGAATTCGATATCCTGCGTTGTGGTTGAGCCCGGCATGGCATTCCTCTCTTTGGTTCAGCGTACCTTCTGGGCCAGCAGCTCAGGCGCGAGGTGCTGTGGTGCAAAATCGTTCGCAAGTCCCTCGGGAAATTCATAGGCTCCGCGGTAAACAGTCGGATTGGCGTATCCGAAATTCGATTCCGGCGGCGGCGAGGCCACACTCCATTCGAGTGTCGTGGCGCGCCAGGGGTTATCTTCCTCTTGGGAAATTTTCCGCCGGACCAACGCCTGCGCGAAATTAATGACGAACACAACTTGCGCGAACACGGTGCAAATTGTAGCAACGGTGACCAACGTTCGAATCGAAGCCCCTGCGGATGCGAGGGCGGCTCGCTGCGCATCCGGCAACAAGCGCGACTGCGTCAGCAGTCCCATCCAGTGCATCGGCATAAAAATCAGATACACGCCCGCAAACGTGATCCAGAAATGTAGTTTGCCCAGCGGCTCGCTCAGCCGGCGGCCAAAAAGCTTCGGGAACCAGAAGAATAGCGCCGCCAGGATGGCAAACGTTGCTGCCACGCCCATCACCAGGTGAAAGTGCCCGATCACGAAGTCTTCGCTGACGGCCGCGCTGCTCAAGTCATGCCTCGCCAGAAAAATTCCCGAGAGCCCGCCCGCAATAAAAAGCGAAATGAAACCAATGGAAAAAAGCATCGCGGTGGTGAGTTGCAGCCGCGCTTCCCAAAGCGTTCCCAGCCAACTTGCCAACAAAAACGCCGCGGGCACCCCCAGCGATGAAGCAAGTACGGCAAAAACCAGTGGAGCGTAGGGGTTCATCCCGGTGGCGAACATGTGGTAGCCCCACACGCAAAAACCCACCAGGCCCACGCCGCACAACGCAAGAACCACCAGTCGTTCTTTCCACACCGGCTTGCGCGAAAATGTGGAAACCAGGTGCGTCACGATCCCGAAACACGGCAGCATCGCCACGTACACTTCGGCTTGCGCAAAATACCAGAACAGTCGCTCCCAGAGCACCGGCAGGCTCCCCTGCCGAATCAGATTTTGCGGCTGCGCCGCCAGAAAAGAAATATCGCTGAAAAACTGCGAGCCCAGCAGGCGGTCCGAAAGCAGCGCGGCGCATCCCGCCAGCAGCACGCTGAAAATCAGCATGCTGAGAATGGAATTCAGAAACCAGGCCCAGACCGTCACCGGCAGGCGCGGCAGGGTCATTCCTTCGGCGCGCAAATCGATCGTTGTCACCATGAAATTCAGCGTGCTCAACAATGCGCCAAGCGCAAAAATTGCCGCGCTTGCCAGCCAAACATTAATCCCCGTTTCCGGCTGGTAGAAAAACGAAGCGGTCATGCCCGCAAGCGAAGCTACAGTCAGCCAGAACGAAACAAGATTCAGCGTGGGAAACGCCATCTCCGAAGCGCCAATCTGCAGCGGCAGCAGATAATTGCCAAATCCAAGCTGCGGCGCCGCGGTCAGCACAAAGAAAACCATCAGCGAGCCGTGCAGCAGCCGAACCGCGGCGTAGCGCTCGGGAGAATTCCCAAAACCATTCAGGAACGGAATCGCGGTGTCGGGCCAGGAGGTGTGCACGCGAAGCAGCGTGGAAAGAACGACGCCTACGAGGACGCTGGCCAGAGCGAGCCACAGGTATTGCAGTCCAATCGTTTTGTGGTGAGTGGAAAAGAGGTACCGCGCGAGAAAAGAGGCACGGGCAGGTTGGGGCGCGCTGGCGCCGTCGTCGTAAGTGACCATCTTCTATAATGTTCCGCCATCGGCGGCACTCTGAACCTAAGCTCGTATCTTAGCGCTAAGCCCCAGAATTGCAAGGCGCGTGCGGGCGCAACCATTTCACTGAAACTGCTTCTGGAATGTGGCGAATTGCTCGCGAAGGGTGTTCAGTTCCCTTCTCAATTCCATAATTTCTGTTTCGAGTTGTGCGACCCGGTCTCCGTCTTGCGAGGTTTTAGACGCGCTCTGCGCTTCCGAACTGTGTTCAGTTGCCTCATCTTCAACGGGTGCGGTGTCGCCAGAAAAGAGGTGCATGTAGCGCGACTCTTTGGTCCCCGGCTGGCGAGAGAGAATCTTCGCCAGCGGCGGCTCGCGACGCATCAGGAGATGCAGCGCAGAATGCACCGCCTCCAGATCCTCGAAGGCGTACATCCGCTCGGCGCGCGTGCGAAGTTCGCCCGGCGTTTGCGGCCCGCGCAGCAGCAAAACGCACAGCACGGCAATCTCGTGCCGGTGGAAATTGTAAAGTTCGTTCAGCCGGTGCTCGAATTTGGGGACACGCGAATCCCCGCCCGCGGAGCGCACCAGCGCCTGATCCGAAAGCGAGCGCAGCGCCCGCCGCACAGCCTCTTCCTCAAGCGTCATCACCGGGTCGCGGTTAGATTTCTGATTGCACGCGTTAACCAGAGCGTTCAGGGAGAGCGGGTAGTATTCGGGCGTGGTGTTTTCTTTTTCGACCAGCGCGCCAAGCACGCGGACTTCGATTTCGGAGAGTTGCTGGGCCATCTCAAAATGATAGCAGGAGCCTTGAGCAACTCGAAGCCAGCTGTAAGAAGGATTTTGGGAGAAATTTGGTGCGGTCGAGTGGATTCGAACCACCACGGTATTGCTACCGCCAGCCCCTCAAGCTGGTGCGTCTGCCAGTTCCGCCACGACCGCACAGAGGTAAGGACTTCATTGTAGCCGCGCCAGA